>ULNR01016813.1_pt1 | contig 55353 bp, 72 predicted proteins | sample 1951971 | NCBI WGS metagenome assembly ULNR01 (sample SAMEA4835582, study PRJEB28245) | human gut metagenome | biome: gut microbiome; material: fecal sample | place: Denmark | collected 2008 | reverse complement strand
TAGCTTTTTTAGCAGCTTCATTGGCTGTTTCAGCAGCTTCATTGGCTGTTTCAGCAGCCTCTATTGCTGGTCTTTGTAACTCCTCAATTTGTTCTGGAGTGAGGTCATCATAAGTAAGTGGGTCTCCTTTATCACCTTTATTACCTTTATCACCTTTATCACCTTTATCACCTTTATCTCCTTTTATACATGGTATAGTAACAGTTTGCTCACATAGAGGAGTTTCAGGTAATATAACTTTTTCTTCTATTACTATTATATTTTCCATATTAAATTATTATTATATTTAATAACTCTCTAGGAGAACTAAAGTTCCAAACACCATCCTGAAAATCTTCGTCAGGCATTTGATAGTTTCTTACAACACTTAGTTGCCCTCTTACAAAAATTCCAGAGTTAAATATAGCATATAATACTCCATCTTTAAGTATATTATTTACTCTATTTACTCCATTGTAAGATACTTCATAGGTATTACATTCACAATCTTGATAAATAAATTTAAATTTTATTTGAGAGGGATCTAATGGTTCCCCTCTCAAATCTACAAAATTTAATCTTATTTTAAAATCATCATTATGACTTATATTCATAGTGCTAATCAATGTCAGGGTTCGGTAATACACAAACTTCTCTAGCTACTTTTGAATAATCAAAATCTTCCTGCTCTGGTGTAGGATTATAAAAGAAGGTAGTTTGAATGGAATTTGATCTATTATAAGTCATAGCTACACCAGCATATGAGGTGGAATTAATTGACTTCCTAGTTTTATATAAATTTGCATAAATACGATCCTCAAAATTATCATTTACGTCATCATCCGTTAATACTACCATACACTTTGATAACTCTTCTAGTCTATATTTAATGGGTTTTAAACTATCTATTTTTAAAGCAGTCTTTATAGTACTAACATTAGACGAACCATTTAAAGCTTGAATATTAACAAATGACAGTGTCTCTACATTTAACCTACCTACTGTAACTCTAACAGTATATTTATTATTATCTTTTGTATAGAAGTCATAATCATATGCCTTACCCATATAAATAAAAGATATTCTATGCAAGGCTTTAGTTGAAGTACCTATGATCTCAGGAAATTCACTTATATTACATTTTACTCTATTCTCACTAGCATCAACGTTATTAGACACTAGATTAATTACAGGAACAGTACTTAATCTAATCAATGAAGTAGTTATCATACCACTAGTAGCACTAGAACTCATACCTAATGCTTTAGCAACATTTGCTTGTGAGTCTCCGGTTTGAAGTACTAGAAATCTAGATAAAGGTAATTTAGCGGTTAGAGCTTCTATTGAGTATTTTAACTCTGGTAAGCTATATACAGTATAGTCCTGCAGTATCCAATCGGAGGATACTCTAATTATCCTATGTTCATCATGTATTATATAATGAATAATATAGTCTCCATCATCATGGGTAACTGAAACAAACACGGCACTTTCAGAGGATCCAGCTGAAATAGCTATATCTCCAGCTCTAGGAGGAATCACTCCATTACCATTCATTGGAGTAAAGGCAGCTTTGAGATCTTCAGACATACTCTCTGAATCAATAGTTTTTAATAAGGCAAAATTATATACATGAGTTCTTGATATATTAGAGACAGAGTTGTTATTGATATATATAGTATTTACTCCTCCATAACTTGTATATATTACTACTTTTCTGCCTGTTCTTAGTTCAGTTCCAGAGAATATTACTATTCCTTGAATAGCTCCATGAGCTACATTGGCTACTCTATCCCCTACAGAAGGGAACTTAGCCATACCCTCAAATCCTCCAGATATAGGAATAAAAGCGTTATTAACATTATCTCCAAAAGATAAGGAGTCAAATAGGTATAAGTCATATACCACTTTAGAATCATTATATCCTTCCACAAACTCCTTAACAGCCTTCTGACTCATTACTTTGTCTTCAGAGTTTCCACTAGATTGTACTATATCCAATTCAGATAGCATCTGAACCCAATTATCAGGGTTAACCCAAGCACCATTATCTACAGATACACCATTATACTGTATGGTTACCCACTTATTCGGAGTCAAATCCTTAGATAAAAATGTTCCTACAAATCCAATCCTTCTATCATATAAGGGAACCGCACTTATAGCCTCTCGAAGAGAGTATGCAAAGGTAGAATAATTGCCAGAATAATTGACAGAATAATTGGCAGAAATATTTATTGGAAGATTAAGAGCTAACAGCTGATCCAATGTCTTATTCCGTCTATCATAAACTGATTGTGTACTTGTTATAGGATAAACTTCTTCATCTTGGGTTCCTCCAACCAGTTCTTTATCTTTTAATTTTCTTATCACTCCCATAATCTTAAAAATCTTCTCCTAATTTACTAACATAAACCTCATAAGCAATTCCTTCACTTGTTTTTACGAAGGTAAATTGTACTAATTTGTTTCCACTGCCTGTTAAGCTCAAGGGACCACTTGGAAATATACTGATATTGGCTCCAGCTGTAAGATTTATAGTCTTAACATCAGGTTTACAAGCCAGATAACTTACTCCTGACATCGCACTACTTTTTTCCCTACCATCTGTATTGATGGTAACATTTAATACTTCTGTAGCTACAGAACACCATACTGTCTGATTAGGATAAAGGGTAACACTAGAATTATCTGTATTTCCATATCTAGTAGAAGATATAATAGATTGTATATCTGCTAAATCTATAGTAACTGTGCTCCCTCCATTCATAGCTGCTATGATAGCAGCATTATCAGAGAAGCTCACATTAGACCCAAATAAAAAGGTTACCCATTGTTCTTCTGGAAAATACTTAATTACTGAAACAGTATTACTATCTGCTACTTTAGATACATTGTATATGTTTCCATAGCCGTCTGTAAACTGTCTTACAGAACCTTCCCCTGAATTACCCCATAATCTTTGGAGTATCTCTGTTAAAGTATCTGTGTCTTCTAATTGACCATATTTTGCTGAATTAATTAAATCCGAGTCAATATATAATAGAAATTGATGTTTATCATCAAAATCAATTTCATTTGAAATGGATTCCCCAGTTAATGCCTTATACTGACCAACAGTGTATCCAGCAACAAATTTCCATCTCATTAAGGATTCTTCAGTACTGAAACAAACTACGGTCATATCAGTAGTCTGCTCATCATTGTTCAAATCTGCATCTCCATATATAGACAGCAACCAAATACCACCAGCCGGACCTACTAATATTCTATAGTAATTATCTACATCCTCTCCTGGGTTATCAGTCTCCTTCATCATATCCTTCCATACTCCATTTATATTGAATTTAAGTACAGGTTTTCTATCATTAGTAGTTATCCATCCAACTCTTGGATCATTTGGAGCAGACTTTGAAATAATTATGTCCTTGACTCTTACCATTTTATTCATTTATTAGAGTTAGTATTTTTATTCTTCTTTAAAGACTTTTCTTTTATTCTTACATCATCTGAATGCTTCTCTCTCTCAAAGGAAAGTTTCTCCTTTTCTAATCTCATTTTCTCATCGAACTCCCTAATTTTTTCTCTTAAATTAGCTCTATCTTCATCAGTCTCAGGTTCACTTATTCCATCTTCCTTACTATTAGCCTGTATCTGAGCTACAATGATTTTAGTTTCATTATCTCTTATATTAGCTTGCTCTTTCTGCTGCATCTCAGCTAATCTTTGTTCATTCTCTAACTGAACTATTTGCTGCTGTGCTTGCATTTGTTGCTGTTGAGCTTGTGCATTTCTTGCTTGTATAGCTTGCTCATCTTTCTCTACTAATCTCTGCTTTTCAGCTAAAGAACTAGAGTTATATAATCTCATAATTGTAGAGAATGACAATGTTTGATTCTGTAAAGCAGCTTGTGCTAGCATATCTAGTTTCTGTGCTAATTCTTGAGTACCTTGGCTATTGTCAACAACTAAACCATAGTCAGCTTCTGCGAATTCATCTCCATCTATATCCATAATCCTCATAGAATTATCTGATAAAATATATTGGAACTTTTTACTTCTACCCTTAAAAGCTATTTTAGCCGTTTCCAGAAAGCACTCTAATACCCGTCTCTTTACATCATCATGTATAACAAATAACCATTCAGTTATATGGGAAGACTGTAAAGTAGCTCTCTCAACTCCTCCTACTGTTTCCCTATTACTTATTTGTCCTTCTCTTTGTCTAGTAATTCCAACCACTTCAGACATTTCCATTTTAATAAATTCAAGAAGGTTAATCTGTGATTGAATAGAATTCCCAAACTCAGCATCTATTACTCCAGAAGAGGAATTATTAAGAGCTCCTGCAAGTTTTCCACTAGCTGCTCCTATATTACCTTCTTTGAAGCTATCTTCAACTGCTATACCATTAACTTTAGCATAATACATCCATTTTTCTATATCCCATTTCTTCGGAATTTTGGCGAAATCTAATCTTAATAGTTTTCCCCAGTTTCTAGCCATTATCTTATTTAATCTATCATGAATAACATCATAGAAATAATTATATCTCTTCATCATATCAACTAAAGAAAATGGCCTACTATCATTAAGATTATATATACTTCCTATAATACCGAAATGACATCTAGATGGATTAGACAATCTGTTATATTGTACTACTCTTGGTCTCATATTTACATAAATATCAGTTCCTATCTTAGTACCTTCCCAGGCTTCATTTATGTAAAATATTTGTTCCTCCTCTCCATTATCCTTATCTATAACATAGGTTTCAGGAAAGAAATTATAAACCTCTTCTCCAGTCTCTGGATCATAGGATTTAACCTTTTTTATCCTCCTTCTGGATTTCCAGTACATTCTTAGCACTCTAATATTACCAGCTAGATCATAAGGAAGTAAAGAATTTGAAATAGAATCTGAAAATAGATTAAAGGGATCAAAATAGAACCCATCTGTACTTATCTCTTCTCCCACCATATGGTTATTTACATAACCAAATCTTTCATCTATATTATCCATTGAATCAATAGATGCTTGACCAATATGGTCAGGGATATTCTCTATATATTCAATATCTTTTTTACTTAAGACATCATAGTATGTATCTATAACTCTGCTAGGACTCCAATAATCCTCTATTATAATCATATCGGCATCTTCTATTTTATTAGAATAACCTGATTTGAATACTCTAACCTTTAAAGGATTAAGTCTTTCTATTATAGGTTCTCCCCCAACAATATCACATTGATACATCTCTTCACCTACAGTAACTGCATCCATGAAGCCATTATTAAACAATAATGGGATATTATATTCTTTAACATAATGATTAAGAACAGCATTCCCTCTTATCTCTCTCATGTCTTGCCACTCATAGGTATAATAATCATTTAGTTTCTCGAGTTCTTGGTTGAATTCTTCTTCAGATCTAGATGTATCAGCTATTAGTTTTTGTAGGTTCTGTAATAGCTCTTCCTTTTTATTATTCTCTATTTCAGAGATAGCATTTGGATTAGTTACAACTACTCTATAATCAAAAATTCTTCTGGATTCTTCACCTCTTAATACATTTAATTTGCTATTCATAATAGGGTAATGCTGAATCCTATCTGGAACAAATCCAGCCTTTATATTATCAGGATTCAACACCAACTCTATATCTGACATATGGAGTTTCCCATTCAAAAGATCGTAGTTAATCTTTTTATGAATCACAGATTTTCTTACAAGACTATAATTGAAGAAAGTTTTAGAGTCAGCCCAATCAAGATGTGCCTTTCTCCACTTCTTATTCTTCTTGGAGAACGGTAATTGCTGTGGAGGTAAATTTATTAATTCAGACATATTTGATTCATTTTATTCTTTACAAAGTTACATGAAACTGCTTTCTAAAACAATAATATAAATAGTTTATTAATTCCTAACATTCTTTTTAGCTAAATTTACTGCCAAATCTAAGATCATAGTTATTTCTAAAGTAGGGATCATTACTTAAATCATCCTCATCATATTTTTCTCTAGACTCAGCATTCATATTATCACCATACCTTATGATATATTCTTGTCTATATATCATAACCATTCCCATAGCTCTTATTCTATCTACATTAATTTCAGGATTAAATTGTATAGCTTCTTCTATCAAAGCTCTCGCTCTTAAAGTATATATTATAGGAACACTTACTTGATCATAGGTTCCATCTTCCTTTTCTATTGTTATCTGAACTAATTTATTAAACCAGTCTCTTAATAAAGAATTGGCATAATTATTAATAGCAGCACTAGCATTTACCCCATATGCATTAGATCCAGCATTACTATACTTTACAAGTTGTTTGTCCCTAAGATACTCTGGAGTTTCAGCTAAGAGATGAGCACTTCTTTTAACTTTAAAATATGCATATATTCCTTTCTTATTACTCTCATACAAACATCTTGCATTATAGAACAAACATAATAATCTCGTTATTTCAAAATTATCATCAGCGAAAGGATTTCTCCCAGTAAATTCAGCTACTATGGTATCAGTAAATAAATCGAATACAAAGCATGAGTACAAGGAAGAAGATTCAGCTACATCATTATCAACAGGGTCCACTCCTATAATATACCTGTTATTGAACACTTTGCCAGATTTATCCTTTTCAGGCATAGTATATATCTCCAATGCTCCTTTAGTATCATTATCAACTGGATAATTCCGTATAGGTATACTATCAGTTGGTTTGAATTTCACTTCTCCTCCTCCGTCAATATATAATTCCCCAACATATATATCATTATACAGGCTAGGGTTTTTATCTAATTGAGTAGCTCTCTCATTAAGAGCCTGTACATTAAAATAAGCATCTTTTACCTTTATAATAGCTTCTGCAGGAGTAATAGGATCTTCTGCTATTACTCTCAATACTGAGGCTGGATCAGCCCCATATTTCGCTTTATACCTATTATTTAATACTTGCAGTAGGGCCATTACTACATCAGATATCCCATCCTCATTAAAACATCCTGCTCTATTTAAGTAAGCTGGAAAGAAATATGTGAAATAATCTTTACCTTGACCTTTCTTATCATATACATTTTTTACTTCTTTTATATTATAAGAACCAGGAGCATATAGTAAAGTTTTAGCAGACTGGAAATTAGACTCTTTATTGTTAGCAGTACCCACAAGATACATCAGAGCGAAAGTATAATCACCATCTTCTACTGATTTTCTAGTAACGTCATAAAGCTCTAATAGTCCATTAAAGTTACCGAATTCCTCGAATAATATCCAACCTCTCTTTCCTCTTAACTTATCAGAGTCGTCTTTAGCAGATACCCCCATAACCATATTTAAGGACCCTTGAAGTTTTCCATATTCATCCTTATACCCCATTTGCCAAGTCATCTCATTAGATGACTGTTTAATCATTAGTCTAGGAAATGGAGTATATTTTGATAAGTGGGATAGAATAGGAGTAAACTTACTTAAAGTCCCATCCTTATCATCTTTAAGATACTCCTTCTGATATGCTGTAAGAACTGTAATATTTCTTCTCTGAGTCTCTACAGATTCCCCTATTATTAAGTTTTTTGACATTATAGATGACAATGAATAACTTTTACTACAACCTCTTTTAGAAAGCTCTGCAGCATGATGGCCTTCCTCTCTAGCATCATTAAGATACAGATATCGTAGCCAGATTCCTTCAAAGAATAATCCAAATCCTTCCTTTCTTATTGCTTTCTTTTTACCTTTTTGATACTCATTTATCATCATTGGGCAGTAATTGAGGAGCCAATATAAATATCCTGGAATCCACATCCCATCAGATTCTCTTAGAAGACCATTATAGCACCTTTTTATTTCCCTATCCCAAAACTTTCTATACTCACTATTCGGATTTGGATTTGGTATGAGTTTTGTATATGTCCCTTCTTTTAAGAAGTATAATGCAGCCTGTCTGAAATAATCTGCATCTTTATATATTGGAGGATTAGTTATATCTACAATAGCTCTATTATATTTATCTCTAGGTAAATCTTCTATTCTTGGTCTAGAAGGAGAGATAAGATTCTGGATAAAAGGTACAGTAGAAATAAAATCCATAAATTGCTCTACCACCTCATCAGGATATTTCGATAAGAGCTCTTTAGTTATAGGAGTTTGGTATTCATTAGTTTGTATTAATACTTCTTCATCCATAATAAAATATGTTACAGTATAAGATCTTCATACATGGATTTTTCTACACTACCTCTTACTCTATCATTTGAAGCAATTTCCTTAGTAATAGCCTTTTCAGCTTCATCCAAATCTTTTACTAGAGAAGGTATTTGCTTTATTATACTTCCTACATCTTTTGTTTCTTTTACATCCAGATCAGCCATAGTAGCTGTTAAAGCTCTCAACTTGCTCCTGTACCCATTAATCATAGCTCTAGTATCATCTAATAACAGAGCTGATATCGGTTTGAATTTAGCATAGTAGTCTATAGCTTCTCGTAGATCTTTATCTACCTTCCAAGTCTCAGAAACTCCTATACCTTCTAATATCTTTTTATGCCTCTCCTCTTCATCAGTATATATTTGAAAATCAGATCTGGGATCTACAAAAAAATATATATACCCTAACTCCTGTAAAAATTTACTTTTATCTTTGGTCTTATCTCTCTGATGAAGTTTCTTAAAGACTTTTATGGTAAGTAACTCTGGTTCAAATGTTAATCTAAATCCTTCGTATCTTAATAATCTCATAAACTTCCCCCCTTATAATTACCATTTACTATTTGATAGTAACCTTCAGTTTTTATAAACCTAAAAAGAGCTTCTAATAAAGAATTACATAATCTCTTATTTATTTTCTCTTCCTGATCTTTCAGGACTTTTTCTACAAGAGATACTGTGAGAATTCTATATTTAGAATCATTATCAATTAGCCATACTATCCATTCATACTTCTTATATGATTTAAATGTTGAATTAGGCTCTACAGTTCTTTGTAAAACCAGATGGCTGTTAGCAGAAATCTTTTGTTCACTTCTTTCCAGGTGTATGTATCTATTTAAAGATTCTATAATATCTTCTATACTCATAAATAAAGAAAATTAAGAAAAAAAAATAAAAGAAAGGCCAGCCAACTAACTGACTGGCCTTCCTGAATTTAGGAAAGAATTTTCTCTTTCCTAGGTATGATTATATTTGAAGGAGCCACATCTGGAATTTCCTCATAATCTTCAATTACAAAATCAATATCTCTGTCTTGAAGTAATAAACATTGTTTATTATCAAGTTCGATAATATCGAAATTATAGGTTACAACTGGATTATCAGTAACGATACCATCTTTTAATGATCCTTCCTTATGTTTCTTAACCGCAAATCTAGAAGGATTTATACATACAATATCCCCTACATTAATTCCTCTTACTGAGTCTCCTATGGCAAGTACTGTCTGATACTCTTTTAGAGTTCCTTTTTGTCTACTTGTATCTATTAGGCCAGCAGAAGTTTTTATATCATCCTCATACTTATTCATGGTGGTTACTAATGCAGTGAACATGGGACGTATCTTTTTTACTTTAATCATATTTGTCTTCCTTTCTTAATTTCTTTATATATTCGAATCTCTTTTTCATCCTGGTCATTCTATCAAATGTGCAAGATAGTTTCCCTAGGCTTGGAATATTAAAATTAGTTCTTAATTTAGAGAACTCCTCTTCACTTAGATTATCCTTTAATGGTAAGGATTGAATAGTTTGCCTTATGAACTCCCAATAAGATTTATAGGCTAGTTTTACTACTTCAATTGGGATACCTAAATCTGCAGCAACTTTATTCAAAATGTCTTCATATCTCATTTTAATTCAAAGTATAACAATAAATGAAAAGCATTGCATCCTTCCTCTATATTAGGTATGAATCTAGGATTTATTCTACCATTTATTATTACTTCATTCTTCCTTAGCTTGCCCATAATTACTTGAAAGTGAGGAAGAGTTATATTACACTCTTCTCTTACTTTTCTTTTGGTATCTTCACTCATAGTAACTTTATCAAGTATGTCATTATCTTTGATAACCTTACTGAGTTCATATCTATGTTTTACAAAACATGCAATAACATCTATTTCTCTGTCTGTCAAATTATGGAAAGGTCTAAGAAACTTAAACCAATATTCGAAAAATTTACCATCTAGTGAAGTAGGAATTCTAATAACATTATTAGCTTTCCTATTCATATGTTTAATTTTCAGATTGTCCTGAATCTTCTTTAGGTTCATCTTCAGGGTCAGGAAGAGTCATTAAAGACTCTATTTCTGAAGTACATTTAGAAATGAATTCTGCATTAAATGCATGAGCATTTTCAATTACCTTAAAGAGGTAATCTAATCTTTTGAACATATTCCCAAGATTAGATTCTTGAAGTTTTGCATACAGTTGTCTAACTTGCTCACTCAATTGATGTGCTACATCCTCTAACTGCTCATAACTCATTTTTGCATTCTCTTTTACTGCTGTATCTCTTACATTCTCTTCCATTATACTATTTATATTAAATGTTTTCCGTATTTTTCTTTATATAATTCTCTCCATTTATCTATGTTTGTTACTAAGATAGATGTGCTCCCACATTCATCACAATAGTCAAGTTCAGGGTCATCGTCATCTATCTTCATAATATTTAAAGATAGACAGTTTCTACAATAGGCTACTGGAATCTTCTCATAGTCTTCTTTACTGAGCTTCTCTTTTGTAGTATCTAATAAGTTGTCCATAAATGTTCCTCTTATATTCATTTGTACTTCTACTATGAGCTTTCTTCTTTTTACTAGTATTAGCTCTATTGTTAAAAGGTCTTTTTGGAATGAGAAACCCTTCTTCAGTTACATGATTTCTTTTAATAGCTCTTCTTACAGATTTATATCTCCCTACAGCTTCAAAAGTCTTCAATCCACTGTTATCTTTTAAGTACTTCTCAAACTCTTCTTGAGACATTAGTTCTCTTTCTACTACTTCTTGCTTCTCCATATTAGCTTTCTTTTAAATTGGGATATGTCTATAATAAATAAGATATATTTGGTCTTTGTCTTTCATTATTGAAACTATATCTTCTTTATGTATAGAATTATCATTAGCAAAGTTAATAACTTCTCTTACTGTATTCCCAATGAATACACTCATTACATTTCTCATTTCCATTGCCTTAGTAAACTGATAAAAACTTAGAGCTCCCTAAAGGATTCAAACCTTTATTCTCAGAGTACAAAACTGATTTCCTAGTCATTAGAAGAAGGGAGCAACACATTAATAAGGTCTAATATCACATAAACCGAACAAGTACTTATACTTATTAATATTTTGAATAAAAGTCTCACATTCAGATGTTATACCTTTATATATAGTCTCTTGAGGTATTTTATTATAAAATAAAAGAGTATCCGATCTTACTTCCTCTATAAAATCCATAGCATTTAATGTATCACTTGGAGTGCCTTTTATTACATTAGGTTGCATTTTTCCTAAAATTCCCATATAACCTTCAGCTAATCCATCTTGATAGTCTCCTAAAATATCAAGGAATTCATCTAAATATACATGTATATTTTTCTTTGGAGCAGCCCAATGAAGATTCTTACATTTAGTTTTCCATCCTTCTAATTTGTTCAAGAAGGAGATAAATAAATCTTGAGGGCTATTTATTTCTTCTTTTCTTGAAGAATCTAAAGGGGTTAATAATATATCCTCATACATAATTGTTACAACATTTATATTGTCCACAAAGGTAGACATAATTATTTAATTATACAAATAATTCTTAGTTATTTTGTGTTAAAAGTATAGAAAAGATAAAATAGCATAAGCTATTTTTGCCCATATACTCTGGTCTTTATTAAGATCAACAGTTCCTGTTCTATCTCTCTTTATATGTAAATTATAAAGAAGATTATGAGCTCTCCATTCATTTATCATTCCTACAATACCTCTATGATGCACTGCATAAAAGTCCTTACTGGATTCTCTTACCTTATCTAATATATCCATCATATCATGTACTGATTTTATTTTGTAAGAATCTATAATTTGTGTGTTATTTACAGTCAAGTTAACTTTAACTATATTTCCGTTACATTCAATAATTAATTTTTTCATAAGTTTTTCTTATCTTTTCTTTATCTCATTTAATATGTCAACTAATCCTAATTCTGCTGTTATAGTTCCAGCTATATCCGCTAAATAATTTCTTAAGAACTCTTTTCCTCCAGATGGCATTTTACTTTCTATTCTTAGTAATAGATCATAAATAGCTACTTGATTTTTATTAAGGATCTCTTGGTTCTTTATTATCTTATCTAATTTTTCTTGTATTTCATTCATTATAATTGATTATGAATTTATACAAAATCGAACAAGTTTATCCCTGGCTTTACCTTTAAAAAATTCTCTTTATTCTTTCTTCTGGAGTATAATTTCGGAAGTACCTTCTCATACCATTTAGAATCTTTCATTGAAGAAGCTACCCATAAATGTATATCTGAATCCGCTATATCTGAATCAAATTTATAGAGCTGCTTGCCATCTTTTATCCTATATCCCCCGAAGAATTTAATTTTAGGATAATTTTTCTCCAAATATTTACATAGCTGTATAAATCCTTCATTATCTTCTATGTAAGATACTTTCCCTAGGTTTAATTTAATATATATGTTTTCCTTTTCCTTTTGTAGAAGATCAAGTATATCAAATAATGTATAATTAGATTTATACCTAAATCTCTTATTAGAAAATTCCCACTTTAATGTCTTTTGATTAAAACTCACCACTAAATCAAAACATGATATTTTAATTCCATTGATATAGGTCTCTAACTGTTCGAAGATATTCTTGGATTGGGTTCTAGAGAATAGAGAGTGCCATAGTTTGGATAGCATTCCTGATGAGGGTAGATATGATCTGCTATCATTACTTCCTACAATGATTTCTTTCATGTTACTTTTCTTTTATTTTATACTTTACTTCATTTCCTTTAGGGTATAGTTATCCCTTATGGATTTGTTAATTTTTTTTAATCCATTAGAGGATACATTACTGTATCCCCTTATCTTGGAATTTCATAGTGGGCGGTTTACCCCAAGAGCCTTTTACCCTCAACCTTTTCTCATCTACATTGGTAGGCTACCACTCCTTATAACCAAGACAGTTTTTGTATAGGGGTTACCTCATTCCTATTTGGAACTACTACCCTATTCATCTCCAAAGTCTGTACATCAACTTTATGGTATGAATCTCTGGAGAGATAAGAACTGTAGATATTCTCAACAGGTGCAAATGTAAGCAAAATAAATAACATATGCAAATTATTTAATGAGATTTTATTTCAATGCTATGAAAAATTTATTTTTTATTTTTTTTATTTTTTTTTCTTGGCTTGTTTTGTATGAGAGAGATGTACACCAACCACACCTCCCCCATCACTTAGCCAGTGGGGATATTCCCCCGGTATTAACTTATTATCTAACAATTAAATTATTACCATTATGGAAAAGAATCTTGTATTCAATGCAACTTTAACTGTTGAGCAATTTAAGGACAAAATGCATGTTTCACGCATTGATGTTAAGAGGAATCCTAAGACAGACAAACTCTTCTTTACATTTGGAAGTAGTACTGGAGCTGTAGCATCAAAAGGAATTCCCACAAATCCTATGCTCAGCAATGTCACTACTCCTGACGGAGATAGCTTCTGGCTTCTACATGAAGAGGGTAATGGTGGAGCACCTGTACTTGCATCATTCTAAAGAAAGGGTACTATGTACCCTTTTTTTATTCCTCTAAGCTTTAATAGTTTCAATCCTTTTAGTATTAATAGTAATTTATACTAACAGGTTTGAACTATTAAAGTCTAGTACAAAATAAGAATGATTAGCAGATTATACTCTCTTAAGTATTATCTGTAAAATATAACTAAATTTACTGAACACATTATAGAATCAAATCTCCTAAAAATGTCCAAACACTTCTATAATGGTATACTTTATCAGATAGAGTATCAGCCACAATTGTCTAATAATGACTATACTCAACACAAAGTATATCATATAAAGACAAACGATGAGAATTATCCTCATACAAGAAAAGCCATTGCTTCTATTATGGAGAGTGAACTTGGTTATGAGAAAGAAACAATATGGAACGAAGGTTTATATCAACTGAAAAATGATAAAGAACCTTCCATATTAAATGCTCTTCATGTATACTATAAGTTCTCATATAATGAAGAACTTAATGTATATGTATATACTTTTGTCAGACCTTATGATGATTAATATATAAATTATCCCTTATAGGGATTCATTAAAAACTTAATAACTTTCCAAGTCATTGAGGACACCAGTTTCTTATTCATTTTACTAAATATAATTGTAATCTAAACTACTGCAGGGACATTCCTTGGGAGGATAATTATATGATAGAGGAAGTAGTAGAATAAGTTTTAGGTGTAAAATGCAAATAACAGACTAGCAAACAATTAAAACTATGTCAAGAACTAAATTTAGAAAGTCGAGAATATGTAGTTCAGATAATTACATACTCTCAAGAGAGATATATAAAAGCTATCTCTTGGAGCATCATACCAAAAATATAAAGGTAATTGAGAGTTATACAGAAATAAAATGTGCCTATATTAAATGTTTTGATAAGTTAATTCCAATAACAGAACAAGAAGCACATTTAATACAAAACACAGTAACTATAATATGGAAATAACCATGGAAGAACCTTATTACACAATCTTATGCTTGTTATTAACAGGAGCATTCTTTATATATCTTGCAGCACAAGATAATAGTTCAAAAAAGTAAGTAAGATGAGAGTCATAAAACTGATTATAAAAGGAGTGTTGCTATATGTAACATTCCTTTTGTCTTTTTTCTTCTTAGCAGGAGTAGATAGCATATATGACAATGGGTACTTCCTACACTTCATAACTATAATAATATCCATGTGTTATATCTGTTACAAGACTATTTCTAAAGAAGAATTGAAAAAATTAACTCTAGATAAATGGTTAAACAAATAAAAAAAGATAACATGAGAACAATAATAGTAATATTTACAGATCATAAAGTACCAGTTAGTGAAATCCCTAACTATAAAAAGTACAAATTTTTATGTAACTATGACTTAGTTAAACAATATGATATGATCGAAGATCCTAGATATTGCCCTCAAATGATGGTAGTAGGATTTGATCCAAGTACAAAAAGGAGACAGAAAGGTTTGGTTCTTAAGGATATCTATATCACCAGAATAAACGGAAAATGTATTAATCAACCAATAGGATTAATAAATGGTAGCATACCAGAAACATATCACAACTTAAATAAACGAGAAGCAATCATGGAAGAATCTAGAACAATAAAAGTAACATTAGAACAAGCAAGAGAATGGTACAACAGTGATAATTTAGCACTAAGAACACTAGCATTGAGTACTTTCAAGGAAAGTGAATTAAATATAGATCTTGAATATATCATGACGGCTATTATAGGTCGAAGAAAGATTTTTCCACTTACAGCAAAAGAAGTAACAAAACAACAAACATTAGCACATTTAAAGTTCATTGCTGAGTACTTCAATAAAACTTGGGAAAAAACTACAGAAAATACTGGATACTTTATAGGGAAACTCTATAAAGATGGGGAGATCGAAGTATTTGAACATGAGGGAACACAACATGCAGGTATTATCTATTTTAAGAATCCTGAGGATGCAGAAAAAGCAATTAAAATTCTAGGGAAAGAAGTACTTAATTTATTTTAAAACGAATTGTTAATCTGCGAAGATAGGCAATATACACTCTTATAGTTCAATGTATAGAACAATTCTCTTCTAGAGAGTAGATATAGGTTCAATTCCTATTAGGAGTGCGCAGGAAATCATAATAATACAAAAAGCCCATGAAAGATAGGAGTAATATAGGTTCAATAGCAATTATACGTATAGCAAAACACTTATACCTTTCTCAGATTCAATAAAGATTTTTGTTTATTTGACTGATAGGAATAGACTATCATTTTTAAAAGACTCCTTAGTTCAATGGAAAGAACAGTGGCCTTCTAAGCCTCTAATCCCAGTTCGAATCTGGGAGGAGCCACTATAACTATTTATATTTTTAACCAATTCTAAAGAAAATGACAACTAAAAGAAGATTTACTAAGGAAGAAGACAGCCTTATCCTTAGTACAGTAGCGAAAAACCCTCACAATTTATCAGAATGTTTCAGAGAAGTAGCTATTAAAATAAACAGAAGTCCAAAAAGTATCGCAAACAGGTGGTATCATTGCCTATCTAAGAAAGACTCCAATGACAAGACAAATACTATCTTTGTTACAGTAGGAAAGAAGAGTGTAAACTATAACAGAAAGACTGCAATGGAGAACACTCAACAGCCTGAGAAACAAAGATCCGGTATTTGGAAAACAATATTCAAGTTATTTTTCAGTAAGACGAAATAGAAAAATGAAAAGAATAAATATTAATGATTACAGTAATGAAGAACTCCAGGTGAAAAAGACAGAGAAAATGAAATCTGGAAAGAAAGTAAGAAAAATGAAAAGAGATTGACTATAGGTGGAAGAAGATGTTGTATACAGCAAAAAATCAGTATTAACAACTTCTTCCACTATAATATGGGGCATGATTTGGTTTTGATTGCTAATTATTTGGTAAGAGAACATGTAAAGACTGATGGAAAGACATCAAAACTTTAACTGGCAACACTTATAGAGCTGCCGCCTAACTTGTAGGCTGAGCCTCACCTGCTTGGAAACAGAAAGGTGAATAATAGGGTCAAGAAGGAAGTTAATAAGGCTATACCTACTTTCAATACACCTTTAATTGATCATAGTTTGTTTATTAGTCAAGGAGCAAGCTGTCTGGTGTATACAGAGGGTGTGACCCTTTCAATTTTAATTCTTATAACTCCTTATGAAGATTTCTCTATTAGATTAAATAGAGTGGTGGATCTGTCAACTATCGGTTGACCCCAGTAGAGAACCTACTACATATCAAAGTGGTAAACATGTGAAATTCTTTTATTAAAAGTTAGTAAGACGAGGGTTCGAATCCCTCATGCTCCACAAATTTATGAACTATAAGTAAGAGTAAAATTATTTGTAACATTGAAGAAATAAATTATATAGTATGGCATATCTAGCAGTTGATAAGGATGGGACGGAAATAATATCAGAATATTCTTTATACAGAAATGGATATTATAATAGATATAAGAAATGTGATCCTGTAAAATGTGATAGATGTTTTTATAGTGGATCGAGTTGTAAAATTGATAAAGATGGTAAAAGGTATAGTGAAGAAATATATAATAGTCCGCCCAAAATGAATAGGGAAAAAGCTATAGAAGTTCTTTCGTTTTGGGATAATTTTGAGTTTGATCCTGATTGTAATAGATTAGATTATACAGTTATTCTTCCAAAAGGTTCTATACAGAAACTTATAGGTCGTGAGCTTACATGGGAAGATGAACCTGTTGAATTGGAATAATAATAATAATAAAAAAAAACAAATATGGAAATAAAACAGATGATAATCCCAGAGGGTTGGGAATGTATAGTAGAGAATGGAGTTGCTACTTTTAGAGAAAAGAGTTCAACACATCCAAGAAGTTGGGAGGAGTTCTGTGAAAGATATCCTAAATCAAGGGGAGAGGCATACTTTGACAGTGCCTCTAACATACAATTATATTCGAGCTCAATTGCCAGAGATGTGTACACGGACAGGAATATCTGTGTTTCAAGTGAGGAAGCAGAGGCATTTCTGGCTCTTATGCAGCTTAGACAATTAAGAAAAGCATGGATTGGAGATCGGAATTATGGTGTATCTAGTAACCAATTTCTATATGCTATTTGTCACACTAGAGATGGGAGTTTAGATGTTATTTCAACATTTTCATTATGTTCTCTCCCTTTAACATTTCCAACAAAGGAGATGGCAGCAGATTTCCTTAACTGTTTTATAGACTTATGTGAAGTTGCTAAGATCTTAATATAAAATAAGAGGATAGATATTAACAGAAAATTTAACTAAATGACATGAAAATAGAATATACATCTGGATGCATAGCTCATTCTTTAACAATAGATGGAGTTGAGACTATAGATTTAGATCCTAAAGAATTTAAAGAGAAGGCTCTAAAGGTTATAGAGAAGATAAATAATGAACAGCTATTGAGAGATTTTCTGATTCAAGCAGTAGAAATAATGGGAGAATCAGAAGTAATAGCACATTGTGATGAATGCGGAGACAATATTTATAAAGATACCCTAATTATCGACTAAATATGATGGAGACTAAGTTAAGCCTAACCATTATTCTTCCAGGAAGAACAATGTTTAGCAAGGAGGAGTGCCTTAAAACAACTCGCAAAGTAAAAGTATTAAAAAATGGAAAGAAGATATTTAAGAAGGAAACTGCAGAAGATCCGGAGAAGGTAATCGTCCATACTATAAGAGTAGATGGAAAGAAAAAGGAAAAGCCGGAGGTAATACATTATACTACTAGAAAGTTCAAGCCTGCCAAGCAGACTATAAACATAAGTAGAGATGCTTATGAAGGAATGATTGATGATATTCCAAAAAAATATTGGAACAGAAAATCATATTGGTTGAGCCTCCCGGTAAAAGCTAGAGTAGAGTTCAATGTCAATGAGCTGGCCAAATCTCTTGGAGGTATAGTTGATTCTTATGTTATATTTGAGGATTAACCAATAATGGAATAAAGCAAGGTAAGGAGGTACTTACCTTGCTTTTTTTTACCTTAAAGTAAATAATAATGAAAACAACTAATGCAAAGTTACTATACTATGACAAATATGTAGATTGCACTTACCCTACTGGGGAATACTTTATGTTGAACGTTGACTATATACATAGTGTAGTTCAGAACATTTTGAAAGTATATGATAAGAAGATAGGAACATTATATTTAGTCGGAACTAATAGATCTGGAAATATATTGTTAGGTGGAATAGCTACCAAACTGGTAGAAATGGGAAGAGATGTTGTAGTATATGGATTTCCAAGAAGTCATCATGAGGGACGATCTCTTTGTATTCCGACTAATTCTCCTGTCATAATGGTAGATGATTTTATATCTTCAGGAAATACCGTAATCGAATTAACTAATCAAGTGTTGAATACTATGGAAGCTTCAAAGAACAAATTGGATATGCTGTGTGTATCAAACGAACTAGATGAAAAGGGAGGGGATTTATGTAATATTTATGATACATATAAAATCATTAGTAAGCTCTTTAACTATATATGCTGTAATAATAAACAGCTAAGAGAAAGAATACAGACTGTTTGGTAATTCTACTCTTGATAATACTATTCAAAAATGAGAACAAGCACAATAATTAAGTTAGCAGTGTGGCTTATCCTATTTGTTACTATACTTAATATAGGATTAGTAATGATGTCCACATCTAATACAGTAGAGAATATAATTGGATTTTTTATTATCATATTCCTATCGATTATTTCAATCAAAACCAAATGTTTAACAATAATAAAATTAAAAAGTAAAAAAGATGAAAAGTAAATTTATTTTTGGATTACTAGTTGCATTACTAATACTTTCTGTATCTAGTTGTGCTGAGAGAGTAGATGCAGGTTATGAAGGTATCAAAGTCAATCTTTATGGAGACGACAAAGGGGTTGATAAAGTTACATTAGTAACTGGAATGGTATGGTATAACCCTATAACAACTGCTATTTATGAGTATCCTACATTCGTTCAAACTGTAGATTATCCTCCATTTAGTGTCAATGCTAAAGATGGCAGTTCTTTTGTAGTAGATCCTACTATCTCTCTCAAGATAGTCGATGGTAAATCAGCTGAAGTATTTAAGAAATACAGAAAGGTAAATATTACAGAGGTTATTAATACTACACTATACAACTATGTAAGAAATGCTTTCAGAATACAATTAAATGCTTATACTACTGATGAATTAGTTAGTAAGAGAGAAGAATTTGAAAAAGCAATAGAGGATAAACTATCTAAGGAATTATTAGAAGAGAATTTCCAACTTGAACAACTTACATCAGGGTTACAATATCCTAAAATTCTGATAGAAGCCATAAATAGTAAAAATGAGGCTGTACAAAAGAGCCAAAAAGCAGAGAATGAGTTAGCTATTGTTAAAGCTGAGGCTCAAAAGAAGGTAATAGCAGCACAGGCTGAGTATGAGGCTAATGTGCTAAGAACCAAATCTTTAACTCCTCAAATATTACAACAAATGTGGATTGAGAAATGGAATGGCACTGTACCGACAGTAACCTCTAATGGAAATAGTGGAGTATTTTTAGATATAAGTAAAATAAGCAAATAGTATGATTATTTTTGTAGTAATAGCTATGATGGTAATAGGCTTCATATGGAAGAATATTACCGTATATGACTATAATCAAACATCCGCAGGTCCTCGTTATTATCCCCAGCATTGGGGATTAGACATGACTTCTGGTAGAAGACTTCCTCTTACTCCAATGCGTATAATAATGCTGCTCTTATTGTTAGTTCCATGGTTTAATATAGCATGGTTTATAGTTCTAATAATACAAATATTAGTCAAAACGAGTTATCCTGATGACCCTTATGAGTGTACAATATGGGTAGTAGAGATTAAAGAGAATAGTCCTAAACTTACAAAGATGATGCAGTCTATATCAGAATTTCTTAATAAGGAGCTTATATGAATAGAAAAAATCTTCATCAAAGTGCAGTTGAATTAATTATAGAGAACCCAAGAGTAGCCCTATTATGGGCTACTGGTTTGGGGAAATCTAGAGCAGCTATAGAAATGGCCAACTACTTACAGGATAAAGAAAAAGATGGAAACATAAAAGTTCTTCTAGTAGTAGCTGAAACTGCCCATAAATCAAACTGGGAGGTAGAACTATCTAAATGGAAGTTTAAATCTAACAGTATTAAGATAGAGTGCTATGCTTCTTTATCCAAGTATAGGGATACGTGGTGGGACCTAATTATCTTTGATGAAGCACATCACTTAGGAACAGATTTGAAAATAGATGTTTTATCTAGCATGACTGTAGATAATGTAATCTTATTATCTGCTACCCTTCCTGAGCGTACAATACAAGCTGTAACTAGAATTTTTGGAGAATTTATAGTCTCAAAAATTCCACTTAAAAAAGCAATTGAGTGGAAGATACTGCCCAAACCTAGAGTATATCTTGTTCCCTTGTCCCTAGATGATAAACACCAGACTTGCACTATAATAGAGGAGTGGGGAAGAAAGGAGGATAGGGTTACTTACAACTGTTCATTTCCAGACAGATGGACGTATTTAAAGAACAAGTATAAGTACCCGAATGCAACTCTAGTTATACACTGTACTGAGCAACAGAAGTATAATTATTTGTCTGGCCAATTTGAGTATTGGAAGAAACTGTTTTTAGCAAGAAGACAAGAATTCATTAAAAACAAGTGGCTTCAAACAGGAGCAAAAAGAAAGAGATTTCTTGGAGAACTAAAAACAGACCTTGTAAGAACTCTATTACATAAGATTAGAGATAAAAGGTTTATATGTTTCTGTACTAGCATAGAACAAGCTGAACAATTAGGAGGTCAAAATGCCATACATTCCAAGAGGACTGATTCTTTACAGATAATAAAGGATTTTAATCGTAAGAAAATAAATAACCTGTTTGCTGTTGGAATGTTACAGGAGGGGCAAAACCTAACCGATATCGAAGTTGGAATAATTATACAACTAGATGGACAAGAAAGAGCATTTATCCAGAAATTCGGTAGAAGTTTAAGAGCTGAAGATCCTATTCAATTTATATTCTATTATGAAAATACGAGGGACACTGAATATCTTAAGAATGTTCTAGAAGGAATAGATAGGAAATATATAACTAAGATTGACAGATTGGAGGACTTGGAATTATGACTACGATATGTTTAAATGAGGAAGCTATAAGGCAAAATGATATGTGCTTGGGGGAAGTTCTTTTAATGTTGGCTATATGTAATAAAGCCGATTTGAAGAAAGCAGAAGTAAGCTTAATTCAAAAAGGTTTTATTACAGCAACTAGAAATGAAAATGGACAGCCTATAGGGTGGAGACTAACCAATGAAGGCTCCAGAATGATAGATTCAGTCATTTTAGACTCTAGTAAAGAACAGGAGCCCCAAGATAGATTAGTTAGCTTGGCTGAAAGATTAAAAGCAATATTTCCTAAGGGAAAGAAGGCTGGCACTAATTATTACTGGGCGGAAGGAGTAGCCTTGATTGTAAGAAGACTCAAGCTGTTTTTCAGGAAATATGGAAATAAATTTACTGATGAACAAATAATTCAAGCAGCAGAGAAATATGTGCAAGGATTTAATGGGAACTATACATATATGAGATTGTTAAAGTATTTCATATTTAAAGAAAAGATAGGAGCCGCAGGTGAAGTAGAGGGAGATTCTGAGTTAATTAGTTACATTGAGAATGCAGATCAAGAAGAATTAAGTAATGATTGGACATCTACATTAAAATGAATACATTAGGAGAAAGGGTATTAGATAATCTCAATATCAGAAGAGAACGGATCCTTAATGGGCAATTGAACTGTATTCCATCTCCCTTCAAGAGATTCGGTACTGACTTTGTAGGTATAGAACAATCCTGTTATTATACTATAACTAGCTTTACTAAGGGGGGCAAATCACAGTTTGCATCATATACCTTCATCTATAAACCGCTAATGTTTTGTTATTACACAAAAGCGGATATAGATATAAAGATATTGTATTTTCCTCTTGAAGAAACTCCTGAGAGGATACTGCAAAGATTTATATCATGGTTGTTATTTGACTTTAGTGAAGGAAAGATAAGAATCAGCCCAAGAGATTTGAGGAGTACTATTAAAGCAGTTCCGCAAGAGATACTAGATATTATTAGATCTGATGAGGTACAAGACATAATTAGGTATTTTGAGGAGCATGTGATATTTCCTGATGAAGCATGTAACCCAACAGGCATATATAAATATTGTGTAAAATATGCTGAGGAACATGGAAAAGTTTATCGTAAAATAGGAAAGTACAAAGACGAGTTAGGGATAATTCAAGAGAGAGAAGTATTTGATAGGTATGAACAGGATAACCCCAATGAGTACAGACTTATAATGATTGACACTATTAATCTTATAGATACTGAAAAGGGGATGACATTAAAGCAGTCTGTTGATAAGCTCAGTGAATATTGTGCCAAATATTTAAGAAACAGATATCACTATTCTCCAGTAGTCATTCAACAACAAGCCTTTGAACAAGAAGGCAATGAAGCTTTTAAAATAGGGAAAGTAAGACCCTCGGTTGCTGGATTAGGAGATAGTAAATATACTTCGAGAGATAGTAATGTAGTCCTTGGTTTATTTTCTCCCTTCCGATTTGCACTTAGGGAATATGAAGGATATGATATTCTTAAGTTTAAAGATAATATACGATTCCTAGAAGTAATCGTCAACAGAGATGGAGAAATGGGTGGATTATGTCCTCTATTCTTCGATGGAGCAGTGTGTAGATTTGAAGAACTTCCTAAACCTGGTGACAAGGAAAATATACAAAAAGTGTATCAGTACTTGAATAAGCTGAGAGATACTACATCTAAACTATTCTTCAAATACAGAAAAAGTGAGGGAAGCACAAGAATGCTACACCATAAATTTAGTAAATTAAGTAATTTCCACACATGGGTAACAGAAGCATATGATAAATTCATTAGTAATAGAAAAAAGTAATACAGATGGCAAATGCAGTAATTATTTTAGGGAAGAGTGGTACTGGCAAATCCAGTAGTATAAAAGGATTGGATCCTAACGAGGTAGTAGTCTTGAATGTTTTAGGCAAAAAACTTCCATTCAAAGACAGTAATAAGCTTTATAATAAAGACAAGAAGAATTTATTCAGAGTAGATGATTATTCTCAAGTTATAAGCCTGTTGCAGAATATAGATAAGGGAGCTCCACATGTTCATAATGTAATATTAGATGATGCCATATATGTTATGAGAAAAGAGTACTTCAAGAGAGCAAAGGAAACTGGATATGGCAAATATACAGAGTTAGCTATGCACTTTCAACAAATTATCTCGACTATAGAATCAATGAGAGAAGATATTAATGTTTTCTTGATTCTTCATAGTGAAGAAGTTCAAAGCGATAAAACTATAGTTGGTTACAAGGTGAGTACTATAGGACAGCTCATTGATAATCAGTATAATCCAGTAGAGGTTGTACCAATGGTACTTTATTCTGCTGTCAAGTATAATGACAAGGGAGAAGCAACTTATGGATTCTATACTCACAGGTTTATGGATGGATTGGTAGAAATTCCTGCTAAATCTCCAGCAGATATGTTCAAAGAAGACTTCATACCTAATGATCTTAGGATAGTATCAAAGGCTATGAAGGAGTATTATGGATAAGAAAACTATAATTAGAGTGGTAGATAAAATTACAAGAGGAGGAGCTATTGAAACAGAAGAAGTAATTAATCTATTCACAGAATATTGTTGTAAAGAGCACAATAAAGATGTTGAGTTAACAAAACATTTTATTAAGATCCTTTTAAGTATTGGGATTATTGGTACATATCTTACTGAAATAGTAGAATATTACAAAAGTAAATTAAATATAGTAGAAGTAAAAGATAGTAACAACAAAACAATTTTAGTGTATTAACATGAAAACAATTTCAATTAGACAATTAGCTACTATAAAAAGAGTAGCGCAAAATGTAAGTTCCTTGGTTATTAAAAAGAATAAATTAATGGAACAGATAAGAGAGCTAAGTAAGGAATGCGATAACTTGATTAATGAAATAGAGGGTCATGAAGTTGGAGTAAAAATGCTCACAGGACATACTAGTGAGGAACTAATAACCAGAGTAGTTGAGGATACTGGTAAAATGGATAGAAACGGGAAACCTATTAAAATAACTAAGTACGAACCAAAAGAAGGTGTATTAGTATTTAATGAGAAAGAGAAAGTGTATGAAATCCATGATGAATTCTTCCAATGTTCTGAGATGGATAATGATGTACCATCTGACGGCCCTAGCTTCAGTTAAGAAATAACAAGTAAACAATATTTATTATTAAGTATATTAAAAATATTAAGTATGACGAACAAAATCTTTATGGCTTTTGCCACAGGTAGTGAATCCACAGAAGGTAATGTAGTTAAAAAGTACACCGGAGTAGGTTCAGTAGGTGTATTAGCTGTTAATCCTAACAAGGAAACACTAGAAAAATTGTATAACACTACTATTAATGACGATCCTTCGTATTTAAGTGAAGTTGAAGTAGGTCCAGAAGGGGATAAACATACAGTTCCTCAAGTAAGAATAGATTTCATTGTACAGACAGATCCTGAGAAATGCAATGGAATTGATATGAAAACCAAAATACCTTTCTTTATTACCAGAGAGGTGAGATATAACAGAGATAGAAGTAAGGTTCAAGTGATAAATAAATATGGAGAGACCACTTGGTTACCTATAGAGAATGCGAAATCTGGCACTATCCCATCTAACCTCAATTGGTTTGAACCTGCTGATTTCAGGCCGGCTTATATAGGAGAAGAGGATCTTACAGGATTCTTAAAGGCATATTTAAATATTCCTAATAAATCTTATAGGAAAGCTAGTGGAGAAGTAGTAGAAATACCGAATAAAGCTGATGCAGAGGCTAGATTGGATAAAATTGACAATTACTTCAAAGGAGACTATTCAGAGTTGAGAGAAGCAATCTCTTTGCAACCTAAGAATAGGGTTAAAGGGTTGTTTGGAGTGAGAACTACTGAAGGTGGTAAACAATATCAAGCTGTTTACACTCAGAAATTCTTGAAGAACAGTGTAACCGACTACAGCAGACTGGATGCAGAACTTCAAGAGAGAAAAGCTGCTGGAGCTTATCCTACTACAGAGTTTGAGGTCTGTGATTTAAAGGAATACACAGTAGAATCTACTGACTTCAACAATAATCCGGAGCCTTCTTCTGATATGCCTATGCAAGACTCTCCATGGTTCTAATAGACAGTAATACATAAAAAGACGATACCAGTATGTCATTTATCTCTGGGAGATCTTCAATCAGCTTAGAGGACATATTAAAGAAAACTACGGAATCTAATATCCTATACTTTTACTTAGGTATTACAGATATACCCTGCATAATTAATTCTCCTCTTAGGGAGGATAAGAGACCTTCCTTTGGATTATACTCTAGAGATGGAAAGAGAATATTCTATACGGATTTATCTACAGGAGATAGGGGAGGACTATTTGATCTCTTATCTAAAATGTGGGGAATTCCATATGTAGAAGTATTAGAGAGAATAGATAAAGATATACCAAGATTTTCTAGTAGCTCTAATATAAAATCATGTAACTCCTGTAATATAATTACCACTCAAAATTATAATAAATCAATTGATTTGCAGTGTAAGGTAAGAGAGTGGAGGAAACATGATATAGAATATTGGGAATCCTTTGGGATAAGTCTAAAGTGGTTGAAATATGCTGATGTCTATCCTATATCTCATAAAATTATAATAAAAAACGGAGTAAGAAATGTCTATGTAGCAGATAAATATGCTTATGCATATGTAGAACGCAAAGAGGGAAAAATCACTTTGAAAATTTATCAACCATTTAACAAAAATGGCTATAAGTGGAGTAACAAACATGATTTATCAGTGATTAGCTTATGGACAAAGATACCAGAGTATGGAGACTTAGTATGTATATGTTCCTCCATGAAGGATGCTCTTTGTTTATGGGCTAATACTGGTATTCCATCTTTAGCGGTTCAAGGAGAAGGCTACAGAATAAGTGATACAGCTATTAATGAGCTTAAAAGAAGGTACAAAAATATATATATACTATTTGATAATGATGAAGCAGGGCTCATAGATGGAGAGAAACTGGCTAAATCTACAGGATTTACAAATCTGGTATTACCTAAGTTCGAAGGGGATAAGGATATATCAGGTTTATATCATTCTCTTCAGGATAAGAAAGATTTCATCAAAATAATAAAGGGTTTATTTGAGAAATAAAAAAAAAAGAAAAAACATTTAATAAATACAATTATGGAAGCAAGAAAAATCACAATCGTATCGACAAAGAGACAAGAGAAAAGTGCAATTATGTCTGATGCCACTACACTAGAGGAACTGAAAAGAGACTTGGACAAGGCAAACATAGATTATGAAGGTATGGTATTTTATGAAGGAGTTTCAAAAACTGAGTTAATTAATAATAATTCTGTTCTTCCTTCTAATATCCCCTACAGAGGACAAACTACCAATGAACTTGTATTCATGTTGACTAATCCCAACAAAAAGATTAAGTCTGGAGCTATGAATAGAAAGGAGATCTATGCTCTTATCAAGAAACACAATTTGCAAAAGGCCTGTCTTGAAAATTATAAAAAAGATTACACCAGATGTAAATCTGAAGATCTTCTCAAATTAATTGAATATAGTAGTTGCACTTCTAATAAACAGCCTGTTGAAATGGTAGACCCTAATATCAGGCTAATAAAGGAAGTAGAAGGACTTAGAAAGTCTGTGGATCTTTTACTTCAGACTCTGCAGCATCCGCATGTCATTAATAATTCAGATAATATAAAATCAGGTGAGATTAATTCATCCTATTCTGATGCTGAAATTGATGAGATGTTTGATTTTGTTTGATAAAGTTTTTGTTTATTAGCAGGTAAGAATCCTTCTTACCTGCTTTTTTTTTATTATGTAATATGGTAGGAGAGAAAACCAGGGAATTCATAAGAGCTGAACTTGAGAAGCAATTTGAAAAGGTAACAAACGTACTAGGAGTATTTGAAGATTTCTTTGGAGAAGATAAGGTAGACCTACAAGGTATCCCTACTGTCTCTAAGATAGAAGAAGTTTTCTTGGGACTCTATGGAGAAAAAAGCATTGGAAGCTTAGGTGAACTATCACATATAGAGGCAGATATGCATAGTACAGAACTTGTAAAGGATGTGCCAGATGAAATTTTAAGTAGTACTTCTAGTGTTATGGTAGTTATTTCGGAGGTACTTTATCATGTAGTTCATGAAAGCAGTATAAAAATTATTGTGTATTTCCCAGAAGTAAGGGTTAGTAATGAGTATAATAAATTTATAGATATTACCGAACTATATACCAAGATATCCTTAGATTTACAAGGTACGATGGTAGGAAGTTTTTCTTTCAATAGAGGGGAATACACAATAGAGCAATATCTTAGTGACTACATGCATTCTCATGCATGTGGTATACCGAGAAATAATCCTGAAAGATTTCTTGAAGTATGTTTAGGATCGGGTCCTATAAGAAATACAGTAAATAACTTAAATGCTAATTATGATCTAGATATTTGGAGACTATTTTGTGTAGAGTTAGATAAATACGTAGCAACTGAATCTATAAGTGGAGGCCCCTACAGAAGGTTGGAGAATGTAAGTTTTCATGGTACTAGTATGATAGCATCCTTGAGTATTAATACTTCAACAGGTATACCACAAAATCTAGTGCCCATGATTAACGAATTTATCAAATACTTCATAAAGCAGAAAAAGTTAGTCTTTAATTATAGGAACGGAAGCTACTCTATTGGTATGAATTTAACAAAATTTATATTACTAGTAAGCAATGAGTTCATCACTTGGTTCAATACTAATGGTAGATACAAGTACGCAAAGAGTGAGATAGAAAGAAATTATGCGTCCATGAGAAATATCATAACAACGGTATCTGTAACTAACAATGCTATCTACAAGATAAGAGAGATGCCTAATCGTTTAATAGATAACGGATCTAATCTTGGAGTAATAGGAACATTTAAAGGGAAAGAGATAGTAGTTCGCATAGTAGGATGGGATAATAGCAGTAATAATTTAACTACTATACTGGTTCCAGAAGTAATAGGTTATATATTAGGTAAGATACTAAAGGTAATAAATTGTGAATATGGAAAAAATAGACCGAGCTCTAGAAATGAACAAGAACAAAATGGAGAAACAGAGAATTCCAGTAACCAGGAGTACTACTACTTATAAAATGGTAATACCAAGAGAAATAGAAGAGAAAATAAGATATATATGTAGAAAGGTATGGAAAGATGAATGGTCTGGAATTCTATTCTATACAGTTGAAGGATCCTTCAAAGATGGTAGCTTAATTATAAAGTGTAGGGATATATATGTTATGGATATTGGAAGTGTCACCTATACAGAGTTTGATATGTCCCCTGATGTGGTCAGTTATATGGCAAATAATTCTGAATTGCTTGATTGTCAGATGGGGCTGATTCATTCACATAACAATATGAGCACATTCTTTAGTGGAACGGATATTCGAACCCTGGAAGAAGAAGGATTGGATAGGAATCACTTTGTCTCTTTGATAGTTAATAATCAAGGAAGTTACACAGCTGCTATAACTAGAAAATTAATTAACAAACATATCACTGAAAGTTTCTGCTATCCTAGTTTTGGAAATGTGCAAATTAGTGAGGTTAGAGATTCTAAAGAGACTACCACTGAAGAATTAGAATATTACTATCTTGATATAGAAGTAGAAGGATATAATGAACATACAGCATTAGAAACCAGACTTGAAGAGATAGAAAAATCTAAGGAGTCTAAGATCGAAGAGGTAAAAAGTAAATTTAATGCTCCTTATAGTAATCTTTTCCCTATACGTAATTCATTGATACGAGAGAATACATACGATCTAGAAGAAAACAAATTGGGTTGGAGACAATCCACTTTAGATTTTGAAGATAACGTGAAGAAGTATACCTTTAATAAAGCTTTGGCAAAGTCTCTGGCTCTTCAATTAGTAACAGGAAGTGTAGTTATTCCTAGAGAAAGTAAAATAAATATAAAATCTTGGGTAACAGGAATGGTTCCTATCTATGAGAGAAGATTTGGGAAGGGAGAAGAAGGATTGGATATATTTGAGAAATGGGCTGAAGGGTTCATAGAGTTTCTATGTTGGTTTACAATAGATGAAGATCTAATTAAACAAGGAGTAGAGGAAGATGAAATGAATGTATTATGTGCTGTAGCTATCAAGGAAGAACTACAAGAGCTTGATAATAATGTATATATAGAGAAATTTGTTAAAATATTAGATACTTATATTTGCTAGAAGAGATATTATTATATGAGAAAGTTAGATGGAAACACTGGGAATGTTTCACCTATCCATCAGGATGTGAAGACCCTAACAAAATTAATTATAAAGGGAGAGATACCAAGCATTGAACAAATTACTTATAATGGATTGCCTACTAATAAAGTTAAAATAGGAGATGAAATATTCTATCTCGATGCAGAGGAATGCTCTATGCTAGTAGATGAAATGGTAGCTCACTGCTTAATTGAAGATAAGATCCCTGAAAATTCTAAGACTTTGTTGATAAGTGAGGAGACATCAAGATTTAGCTCTGCTATTTGGTTTGATAAAATACGTCAGCAAAATGTTACTCTAGCTGGGTTAGGAGGAATAGGAAGTTACGTGGCATTTCTATTATCTAGATTGGGTATTAATACAATGACACTCTATGATCCAGATACAGTAGAGAGAGTTAATCTGTCTGGGCAGCTATATAGTGAAAATCAAATAGGTGATTACAAAGTAAATGCTATATCAGATATGATGGTAAAGTATTCAGACTATTATGGTGTTATAGCCAGGAATGAGAAGCTAGATAAGAGCTCAGCGGTAGATAAAATAACTATTTGTGGATTTGATAATATGAAAGCCAGAAAAGAGGCTTTTGAAAATTGGACTAATCTTGTAGACGGGTTAATTGATGAGGAACGGGAAAAATGTCTATTTATAGACGGTAGATTAGCAGCGGAAGAATTTCAGGTATTCTGTATAAAAGGGAGTGATATAGAAAGTATGCTGAATTATAGATCTTATTTTTTATTTTCAGATTATCAAGCTGATGCTACAGTATGTAGTTATAAACAAACTACCTTTATGGCCAATATGATTGGATCCATTATAGTTAATTTATTTGTTAACTTCATAGCGAATCAGTGTGATCCTCTTATAGATAGGGATCTCCCATTCTATACTGAATATAATGCGGAAACAATGTACTTTAAAACTGTAGCATAATGGTTTTTTCAGATAGATATATAAGCACTCTACACAGATTATTAGTAGTTCCTACTTATTCAGTAACTTCTCTAGCACGCTTGGACAATAATAATATGAATCCATATAAGGTAATTATTGAGGCTGATATAAAAACAAGTTCAGAGATAGAGGTTCCTACTGTATTAAGACAAGTGCTTTACAGAACAAATACAGATATAGCTAGAGAAATACTCTCAAAAAAGAATAGAATAGGGACTCTAGTAGCCTTGGAAAGCAAAAGTTGTAATGCTTCAGGGAGTATCGCATTAATTAAGGCTCTAACTAGCTCACATCTCTTACATAAAGGATTTTGTAAGGGCCAAATATACTATGGGTGTAAAGGAGTAATATTCGATAAAGATATGAGAATGCTATTAATGGTAAATGAACGTTGCAGGGTTGGTGACCATAGATTTATGCCTACTGGAAAGATAGTAGTGCATGTATCTCCTACAATATTTCTAGATAGATCAGGCATGTTAGAGAAGTATATAATTAATAAGATTATCCCTGCTTTTCTATACAAAGATGAAAACTATGAAAATAGGTATGAAGTAAAAATAAAGGTAGATAATGCAGAGGAATTTATAAGAACTATTCAGCCTCCTAAAGACAGAGATATAAACGAAACTCTAAACAATCTTTTAGAGAATAATATTAATCACTTATTACTATAGAGATGACAATAGAAGAGTACTTTGGTGGTTGGACTAAAGTGATTGATAAAACAGAGCTTAATCATGTACTGAGTGTGTTATCTAAGGAGTATCTAAGTAAATCTGTATGTCCAAACCAGACTGATGTATTTAAAGCCTTCAAATTATGTCCATTCGAAGATTTGAAAGTAGTATTTCTAGGGCAGGATCCTTATCCCCAGAAAGGAGTAGCCACTGGTATATTATTTGGGAACAAGAAAGAAGTTCTTGAAGAGGATTTATCACCTTCTTTGAAAATAATAAAAGAAGCGGTAATAAATTTTGAGATTCCACATAATAATATTATCTTTGACCAAACTTTAGAGAATTGGGCCAAACAGGGTATATTGATGATTAATTCTGCCCTTACTGTAGAGATGAATAAGATAGGCTCTCATGTCATGTTATGGAGGCCATTCATATCTAAACTACTAAAAAATCTTTCAGAAAGCTCATGTTCTATTGTATATGTGTTATTTGGTAAGCAAGCTGAAACATTTAATCCGTATATTAATAAGAAATTTAATCATGTCTTGAAAATTGAACATCCAGCATATTTTGCAAGAAATAGAATAAAGATGCCTCATTATCTATTTACTGAAATAGATAAGAAACTAAATGATATTTATGGATACTCCATAAAATGGTATGAAGAATATTAACATTAAGAAAAAAAAAACAATGAGTACAAAGAAGTATTACACGAGAGCAGGTGAAGAAGTAAAGATGGGTGACGTTCTAAGAAGAGAACGTAGGGGAGATTACTTTGCTATAATTCAAGAATTTACTGTACTTCCTAATAGTATAAGTAAACTAATTAAAAAAGGTTTAATAGTAGAGAGAGAAGATCCAGAAAAAGGACCCCTTAAATCTGAAAAAGATGCGGAGTATTATCTTAATAAAATATTCCAAAAATCTAGTCTAGATGAAGAGAATTCTACGGAATTCCTTTTTACCTTACTTAATATTTGGCCAGCTTCACTATATACTATGTTCTTAAGGGAAATAGCTATCGACCTAGATGCTAATTATAAAGATCATATTAGTAATAGCCCTAGCATATACATAGTAGATATAGCTAGTATGAGAATTTATAACCTACCCAAAGCATATATCAAGAATTATAAAAACTTCGCTGCTTTCAGATCTAGCAAAGAAGCCCTAATTGCTCTTGAATTATTGAAAGAGTTTCAAAATATACTAGAGCACGAATATCCTGACCCTAAATGAAAATTGCGAATAAAAAGATAAGGAATGCTACTGTCTGCAAGGATAGTAGCATTACCTTTAAGAGTGTTACGGAGAAGAGGTTTTATAATATCCTTCTGCAGCATGGATTCAATCCTCAATATGAGCCTAAGACTTTTACTTTATGGGATGGGTTTCAACCAATAACCCCTTATTACGATAAGGAGACAGACAAGCAGGTAGCCAAAAGACTCGAAGAAGGAGTAAATGACTGCCCTTCAAAAATGTTAGTACAGAAGACTGGGAAAATAGTAGGCATCAGATATACTCCGGACTTCTATTTTAAGTATAATGGACTCAATGTCTATATCGAGGCTAAGGGGATAGAAAATGATGTATTTTATATCAAGAAGAAAATGTTTTTGTATTACTTGGACCAGCTCTACACAAAGAGCGGTGAAAGATCTATATATTTTGAGGTGTATACAAAAAAACAACTTCTTCAAGCAATAGAAATTATAAAAAATTATGAGCAGCACACCTGTAGATAGAATTAGGAAATTAATTGGTTTACTTCCTGAAAAGGATATTCATTTAGGCTATAAATTCCTAGATAATAGAGACTTTTACTCGTTGAAGGAGCTAGTAGATTCTACAATAAATAAGATACGAATGGACAGAAGGAAAGAAAATCCTAGGCCAGAATATTTAAAGATTGATCTAGACAGCCTTAATGTGTTAAAGTCTGAGGTAGATGTGTACTTAATGCAACTTGATTTTCCTAGTGATTTAGAGTATTAAGGTATGAAATCTTTGTATGATATTTCTTGGAAAGTGAATGAAGAGGAGTATAGATCTGACCCAGCTTATTCTTATTCTGTTATAGCCAGATTTAATAGAGAAGGATTTAATGGTTTAGGCAATCTATATGATAAAATAGAGACTCCTTCTTTGTTATTTGGAAGTATGGTAGATACTCTTCTTACAGATGGTCAAGAAGAGTTCGATAGAAAATATGAGGTAGCTGAACTTCCTAATATTAGTGACTCACTAGCTCAAATAGCTAAAATGCTATTCAACACATATCATGAATCTTGTAAGAGTATAGAGCAAATACCAGATGATGCTATATCAAAGATAGGAGAATCTTGTGGGTATTATTCCAATCCTAAGTATGCCTCCTATAGAATAAGAAAGATAAAAGAAGAGTGTAGAGATTATTACTCTCTATTATTTTTATCCAAAGATAAAACATTAGTATCAACTAAAGATTACATGAGTGCCTGTGAATGTGTAGAAGTATTGAAAACACATAGAATGACTAAGTGGTACTTTGAACCTAATAACCCGTTTAATCCTGAAATAGAGAGGTTTTATCAATTAAAGTTCAAAGGAGAATGGAATAGGATCCCATTGAGATGTATGGCCGACTTACTCATAGTCGATCATAAAGAGAAGTTTATTATACCCTGTGATTTAAAAACATCTGGAAAGAATGAATGGGAATTTTATAAATCTTTTATAGATTGGAACTATTGGATTCAAGCCCAGCTTTACTGGTATCTTATAAGACAGGCTCTGGATAAAGATGAACTTTATAAAAATTATAAATTATTAGATTATAGATTTATAGTAATCAATAAATATAATAAAAAGCCTCTTGTATGGATATATGATGATACTGTCGGATTTGAGGATCATATCTATGGAAGAAATAGACAATATTTGTGTAGGCATTGGAGTAAGATAGTATCGGAGCTCCATTATTACTCTACTCATAATGTAGAATATCCTACGAATATTTCAAAAACTAATATAATAACAGAGTGGTTAAATGAAGAATGATTTGTTAGATTACTTTAATGGGGATGAGTTAGCAGCTTCTACATGGAAAAACAAGTATGCTATGGAAGGAGAGAGAACTCCTGATGATATGCACAGAAGACTTGCTAAGGAATTTGGTAGGATAGAGAAAGAGTATATAAACAATACTTCCGTCAATCAGAAAGATAGGCTAATGCTGTCCTCTTATGGACATACCAGAAGAGAACTTAAAGAAGAGGATATATATGAATTATTCAAGAATTTCAAATATGTAATCCCTGGAGGTTCAGTTATGTCTGGACTAGGTACTGGAAAATTAGTTTCTTTATCTAATTGCTTCGTAATAGGATCTCCAGAAGATAGCTATTCTAGTATAATGAATACTAGAAGTCAACAGGTTCAACTTATGAAGAGACGTGGAGGTGTAGGTTATGATCTATCCAACTTGAGACCAAGAGGAACTAAAGTAAATAATGCTGCAAAAGTATCTACAGGGGCAGCCTCTTTCATGGAAGTATGTTCTGATATTACTAATGAAGTAGCACAAGGAGGCCGTAGGGGAGCTTTAATGTTGAGTATAAATATAAATCATCCTGATATTGAGGAATTTATCACTAAGAAACAAGATCTTACCAAAGTGACTGGTGCTAATATTAGTGTGAAGGTTACAGATGAATTTATGAAAGCAGTAGTTGATGATAAGGATTATTTGCTTAGATGGCCAGTACATGCCAACTATGATCCATCACAACTAGAGGAGATGGAATATGACAAGTTGCTTTGTATTGGAGAATCTCTTTCCGTTGATAAGAGGGTTTATCTGAAAAAGATTAAAGCAAGAAAATTATGGAATACTCTAATGCATTGTGCATACAATACTGCAGAACCTGGAATAATATTTGAAAGTACCATGCATAATTATGCTCCTGATGGTGTTTATGAAGAATTTAAGATGATCGGGACAAATCCTTGCGGTGAAATACCAATGGGTCCCTTTGATAGTTGTAGATTAATTCATATTAATTTAACAAGTTACATAGTAGACCCATTTACAGATGAAGCTTACATTGATAAAGAATTGCTCTATAAGCATTCTTACGAAGCTATGAGATTAGCAGATGACTTGGTAGATCTTGAACTGGAAGCCATAGATAAAATCATAAATGTAGTTAAAGATGAAAAAGATTTTGTAGAATTTAATCTGTGGAATAGGATAAAGGAGACTACTAGAAGAGGTAGAAGAGCAGGTCTTGGGTTTACTGGGTTAGCAGATGCCATAGCTATGTTAGGATTGAAATATGACTCTGACGAGGGTATTGAAAATGTAGAGCAACTGATGAAGATTATATTCAATGGTCAGTTTGATGCTCAAATAGATATGGCTATTGAAAGAGGAGCATTCCCAGCCTGGGATGCATCTAAGGAGTTTGAAGTTGAGAAATCATTTGTTTATGGTAAGAATAAGTGGTATGAATTTATCAATAGAAACTTCCCTATAGCAACTGCTAAGATGATGTGTTATGGCAGGAGGAATATAAGTTGGTCAACTGTAGCACCCACAGGTACTGTGAGTATTATGGCTCAATGTTCTTCTGGTATTGAACCTGTGTTTTTACCTTTCTATGAAAGAAAAAGAAAATGTATGTCTCCTAATGACAGAGCCGACTACACAGATGTGAAGGGGGAGAAATATACCCTATTTACCGTGGTTCATCCTAATCTAGCAAAGTGGCTTTGTTCTTCTACATTCGGAGGTAACTTTAATAGTAATGAATACCTAGAGAGGTTGCAGGATATAGAGTATCTTAAAGTAGCTTTCAAGGAGAGTCCATATTATGAATCCACCGCATCAGAAATTAATTGGAGGCAGAGAATTAAGTTACAGGGCATTATACAGAAATACATTACCCATAGCATCAGTTCCACTATAAATCTTCCAAAAGAAGTCACTGAGGAAGAAGTTGCTGACATCTATATAGAAGCATGGAAGACTGGAAATAAAGGACAGACTATATATAGAGATGGTTGTAGGGAAGGAGTCTTGAATAAGATAGAAAAGCCTAGTACTATAAGTAATAGACAAGCTCCTAAGAGACCTAAAGAGCTTGAGGCCGACTATCATCAAGTCAAAGTGAAAGGGGAACAATTTATCGTTCTTGTAGGATTGTTAGAAGGGAAACCTTATGAAATTTTTGCATTCAGACCTCTAAGACCTATTGATATTCCTCCCCATAAAGGAAAGATTATCAAGAAAGGTAAAATGCACTACAGCTTTGATAGTAAGTTTATTCAATTATCTGATTTACAGTTGGCTAATACTAATATAGAGGAGAAAGCCGCTACTTTATATTCATCAATGCTATTAAGACATGGAGTTAGTATTGAGTTTATTACTAAAACAGCCAAAAAAGTAAATGATAATATAACTTCTTTCAGTTCTGCTATGTGTAGGATATTAGCAAAGTATATCAAGTCTTCTGAGGTTAAGGGAGAAGTATGCCCAGAGTGCGGTGGAAACCTAGTTAGAGATGGAGGTTGTACACACTGCATGAATTGTGGTTATTCAAGATGTGATTAACTAATAACTATTTAATTATGGAAATTGTAGTATTGGATTATCAAAGTTCCACCGTGGATTGTATAAAAATACCAGAGGAGGTGGCTAATAAAATAGATAATGTAGAAGAGTACCTTAAAGCTATAGGATATAACGCAGATAGTATCTCTTTTATGGTAGGAAGTAAAATTATGTTTAAAAAGAAGAGGGCTTTGACTCCCCCTCATATAGTAGATTACGATTATTTGTTTTAATAATAAAAAGAAATAGAATAAATATGAAGCTTAAGATAAAAGTGAAAGTATTAGTAGATGGCTGTATGCCCGAAATTAGTAAACTTGGAGACTGTATAGATTTGAAAAGTGCTATTGACATGGACATTCCTGCTCCTCAATCAGGCACTCTCAAGAAAAGAGCAGATCAAGATGGAAATGAAGTTGGATACAGGAATGTAACAATGGAAACTTACTATGTACCACTTGGAGTGGTTATGGAATTACCAAAAGGATTTACAGCCAAAATACTGTCAAGAAGCAGCATACCTAGAAAGATGGGATTGTTCATTCCTAATGGTATGGGTTTCATAGATAATCTTTATAAAGGAGAAGAAGATGAATGGAACTATATTTGTTCTCCAATGAGAGAAACCTCTATTAAAAAGGGGGATAGAATCTGCCAATTTGAAATCGGACTTAGTCAACATGCTTCTACATGGCAGAAGTTAAAATGGCTATTAAGTTCTGGAATAAAATTAGTTGAGGTAGAGAATCTGGAAGGAAAACAAAGAGGAGGTCTTGGTTCCACTGGACTTAGATAATAACTAAAAAAATTATGAGGCATGATATTAGATATAATAATCGTGATATTAATGGTATTAGCAGTAGCTTTTATTGCTAATACCATCATGGAAGTAAGGAATAGAAACAATAGTAAAATCTCCTTTAAAGAATCTATGGATTTAACAGAGCTACCAGTAGCAACATTTAACTGTAATAGAAAGAAATTAAATTTTCTATTGGACACAGGTAGTAATTTATCCTATATAAACAGTTCTGTTTTACCTCTTCTAGACCATGAAATCATTGATAGGGAATCTAGCGTAGTAGGATTTGAAGGAAATGAAGTTAGTACTGGCTCTTGCAAAATTACAGTAACATATAAAAGGAAAAAATTCGAAGAAGAGTTCAGTATGGCTGATTTAGATGCAGCATTCAAGGTGATTAAGCAAGAATCCGGTGTACAACTCCATGGAATCTTAGGAAGTAGATTCTTTGAAAAATATAAGTATGTCATTGATTTCAAAAACTTGATAGCATATATGAAATAATGGATAACATAATAAAACTTAATTCTAGGGGAGGAATAGATAATTGTCTAAGAAAACTCAAGAATATGAGTGGAAAAGATTCCAAAACCTATGTATTAAAGCATGATTATATAAATGTGAAATCTGGGTATGTAGAAGAGACTAAGAGATTTATTTCTCCGCCAGGAGGCCCCATGATAATAGAAGGAGAGTTCCTGAAAGAAGCTGGAGCAGTTGTTAAGTTTATTATTTATTCAATAGGGTATGGACATATTATAATATTTGAATAATGATATATGTAGTTACGAAAAATATAGAATTATTTGAACCTGAGAAGTACAAAATAATAGGGGTAGACGAGAGTCTATCCCTACTTAAACCTCTTAGAATTGTAGGAGTTGATACCGAGACTAGTGGATTAAGTTGTCATAAGGATAAGCTCTTGTCATTGCAATTAGGGTGCTTTGATTTTCAAGTAGTAATAGATTGTCTTACTACAGATATTACTTTATATGAAAACTATCTTGAATCTGATAGGCTTTTCTTATTTCATAATGCCAAATTTGATCTACAGTGGCTTTATAAATACCATATAGTTCCTCGTAATGTCTATGACTTGTTTCTAGCAGAGAAACTAATGTGGTTGGGTTACCCTACTGTATTAAGTCCGGAAGTATGGGATAAGATACAATGTCCTAGGTATGACTATGTACCAGCAGATCCTAGTAAGAAAAGTTCAAAAGCCAAGTATGTCTTGTATATGAATCTGAAAAAGTTAGGTGAAATGTACCTTGGAATAGAACTAGATAAGTCTATAAGAGGACAAATCATCTATAAAGGCCTTACAGAAGATGTTATAGTTTATGCTGCTAATGATGTGAAGTACCTTGAGAAGATACGAGAATTACAACTGAAACAATTAGAGAAGCAAGGACTTCTTACTGCCATGGAGTATGAAAACAAGGCTATACTTCCTATTGCTTATATGTGCTATTGTGGCATAAAGATGGACAAAGATAAATGGCAAAAGAAAATGGAGCATGATCAATCTATTCTTAATAGTATTAAAAGTGAAATGGATAAGTGGCTTATAGAGCATGAACCTGATTCAAAATATATTAAGATAGATAGACAAGGTAATCTATTTTCAGGTTTTAATACCGAGCCACAAGTAACTCTTAATTGGAATAGTCCTAAACAAGTTATCCCCTTATTCAAGAAATATGGAGTCGATACCACTGCTCTGGATAAAGAAGATGATGAGGATAAGGACAGTATAGGAGCTAAGGTACTAGGCCCTCAGAAGGATAAGTGCAGTCTTATTCCCTTATATATAAGGTATAAGGAAATGAAAAAGCTGTGCAGTACTTATGGAGCAAATGTACTTAAGCAGATAGACAAGGATACTGGAAGGCTATATACCAACTTTAACTCATTGGGTACTGATACAGCAAGAATAAGCTCAGGGGGTAAGGACAAGTCAGCTAAGGTTGAGTATGTAAATATGCTTAATATGCCTGCTGATGCTAAGACTAGGGCTTGTTTCATAGCTGAAAGTGGCAATAAATGGATAAGTGCTGATTACTCGGGTCAAGAAAGTTTTATCATGGCTGATGTAGCTGATGATAAGGAGATGATTAGAGAGCTTACCTATGGTGAGAAGGACTTACATACACTAACTGCGAAGATAGTATTTCCTGAAATTCCTAAAGATATGCCTGCCAAAGAAGTTAAGAAGCAATATCATAAGTTGAGAAGTAAGGCTAAAGGTTATGAGTTTGCTTTTAATTACGCTGGTAATGACAACACCATTATGAGGAACTTTGGGCTTACAGCTAAAAGAGCTAAAGAGATATATGACAATTATATGAAAGGTTTTAATGGTCTTAAAAGATATATTGAGTTCAGAAAGAAGGACTGGTTCAGTAAAGGCTATATAGACCTTAATCCTAAAGTTGGATATAGAGCCTATATCTATGATTGGAACTATCTTAGGAAGCTACAAGTAAAGTTTAAGGAACCTAGGTTTTGGGATTACTATAGGGAAATGAAAATAGATGCTCCTAAATGTGATACGGTGCAGATGGTAAAAGAGTTCTTTAAGAGGAAGTCTGATTCTGATAGGCAATCCGTTAATTATCCTATACAGCATACTGGAGCATTGTGTTATAAGGTAAGCATGATAAACTTTTTTGAATACTTAAGACGTAATGACTTATTATTCAAGGTATTGATTACTGTAACACCCTACGATGAAATCAACTGTGAAGCTCCAGAAGAGATAGCGGAAGATATAGCTAAAGTACTATATGATATAATGGTTAAAGCTGGAGCATATTTTGTTCACAGGGTAAAGTTGGATGTAGACGTGTCCAGACATAAATTATGTATAGGAGACTTTGAATTTAATGGAGAGAAGATCATGGTTAAGGGCGATGTTATAGCCTCTATGGGAGAAGATGTTCTAGTAAATATCAGAACTAATCAGTCTTATAAAATAAAGGACTTACCAAAGAGCTATAAAGAGTATCTTGATGATAATGGTCCTCTTCCTACTTATTGGGTACATTAATTAAGATAGTATAGTAAAAGAAAATAAGTTAAGGAAATGGTAAAAATTAATAAAGTGTATAAAGATCTTATAGATAAACTTGAAAATGCTATAAGGACAGGAGTATCTATAGAGGCTTTAAATCCTATAAGGTCTGTAATGAATGAACTGAAAATCTTAGGGCAAAGACCAGAACTTGACAGTAGTGTAGATTCCTTTATGGACATAACTACTAATATGGCTAAGACTTATGCAGCTAAAAATCATGATTATGGTAATTCCTTTGACTGTTCTCTTAATAAGTTTGGACTTATAGCAGGTCTAGTAAGGATGGGGGACAAGATGAATAGACTGGAGTCATTAGTTAATAAGAAGGCTATGGTTAAGAATGAGTCTATTAAAGACACCCTTCTGGACCTTGCTAATTATGCTATAATGACTGTGATGTGGTTGGATAAAAATGAAACCAGTAATGATTCCGTATAGAATAAAACACAAGGCTACTGGGCTTTACTATAAGCCTGGTAGACCTAATTTGTCTAAGATAGGGAAAGTCTACAGTACAGGAAATAATGGATTAAACTACATAAGAAATAATAAGTTTGTAAGTATCATTAGTACTAAAGCACTTTTATCTAGAAGGCTTGAATTCTTAGGATATGAACTAAGATGGGTTGAATCTGGAATTTGCTGTTGCTTTGAAATTCCTAAATCTGAATTTGAAATAGAATATTTAACTAGTAGCAAAGGAGAGAAGTAGATGGTAATAGCAGTAGATTTTGATGGAACTTGTGTAACTCATGAGTTCCCTAAAATAGGTAAAGATATAGGTGCAATACCTGTATTGAGGAAACTAGTAGAGAAAGGGCATCAAATTATCTTATATACTATGAGGAGTCATTGCATTAATACATGTGTTACCGATAACAATGTTAGACTTATGAATACTCTTCAAGAAGCTATTGATTGGTTCCATAAAAATGAGATTCCTCTATATGGTATTAATGAGAATCCTATTCAACATAATTGGACTTCCTCTAAGAAGGTATTTGCACACATTTATATAGATGATAGTTCCCTTGGGATACCGCTAAAGCATGATGAATACAGTACATTACCCTATGTAGATTGGAGTAGAGTAGAGATTTTACTAAAGATGAGAGGAATTTTGTAAATTTAAAAAGATTCCATGCAAAGGAAACAATATACAAGGAGAGAATTTATTAAGATAGTAGAGAGTAATGGCTTCTATTATAATAGATGTAATGGAAGCCATTCTATCTACATAAATAATGGAGGAAGGCATATCAGCATCCCAAAGAACATTAAGGATGTAATTATCAGAAGGCTGATTAAGGAGAATAACCTAGATACGAACCTAAAGAAAAGAAGAAATGACTGAAAGTGGATATTATCCAGAAGGAGTGGAACATAATGATCATTCCCCATGGAATATGAAATCAAATTCAAGTAGGAAAATTGAGGTTGAAGCTATTATAACATTAAGTAAGATAGTGTCGATATGGGTAGATGACTACACAATAGTGGATTCAGGAGTAGATGAAGATGGGGATTACTTTGAAGATATAGACTACTCAGAGTGTGATATAGAAGGAGCAGTAAGAGGTCAAATTATACTACCAGATAAAGGTAATTTAAATGAGTGGAAGGTAGATAGTCTAGAAGTAGAAATTAAGAAATGTTGATGATATAATAAAGAAATGAAAGCGAAAGTTAAAACAACAGGGGAAGTCATAGAGGTATCACAGATAGAAAATATTATCACCAAAAGAGGAGGGGAGCGTCAATATGTTGATAACAAGCGTAGTTGGTGTACATACGTGCAATCAGAGCTTGAATTTATTAAAGAAGAACCATACAAGACTATTGATTGGGAGCAACGTAGGTATGAGATTGCCAAAGAAGCAATTTGTGCAATAATGTCTAACGAAGAGTTTTATGCGCAAGTGTTATACTAGGGTTCAGGATTGAATGGCAGGAGAGGAATACCATGTAACGTGAGCCATGCTGCTGTTGTGTTCGCTGATGCCCTCATTGCGGAATTGAAGAAAGGAGACAAGCAATGAACATACTGATAAGTTTTATAATTTTAATAGTAGCAGCCGACTTATATATTCTCATAAGAAATGAAAAAGTATTTGTTTTCAGAGCGTATATACTAGATAGAGCTTATGATGAGCTACTTCGCATATTACATAAAGATATTGATAAGTATGAATCTATGTATGAAGAATGGGATAAAATTTATGATAGACATTCCTACAACAAAATGGTTTTTAGCTTTAAGCCTTTGAAATCAGAACATTGGTTTACTGAGGAAGAAATCAAGAAATTTAATCTATAATGTTTCTATTTGGTATGCAAGAAATATGAAAGACTTAAAAAGAAAAGAATATAACAGTACAAGAATTGATTGACGAACTTGAAAAAGTGGAAGATAAGTCAAAACTTATTAAAGTAGCTTCGCTTTATGAGACTAATGATATAAATCGTACAGTTAATAGCGATTATGTATTTATAATTTGGATTTAATTAATGGCGATTGAAATATGAAGAAAATAATGTTCAATGATAAATACAGACTCACACAAGCCGTACTTGAAGGTAGAAAGACACAGACGAGGCGTATAATTCCAAAAGATTTCTTCTCCCTAACATGGGATAAAAGAGACGACACATTGGTGTATGAAAACAGTATGGGTGATTTTATTGATATTCGAAATAGCAAGTATGCTTTATGCAAAGCTGGTGAAATCGTAGCCGTCGCTCAAAGCTATCGTGATTGTGGAGGAGTAAATGAAGAAGGGATACCGATGTGGGAGATTATATCCTCAAAAGTGGGTGGTACAAATGCCGGTTGGAGCAATAAAATGTATGTGAAGCCAGAGCTAATGCCACACCAAATCCGCATAACCAATGTACGTGTTGAACGGTTACAAGATATTTCAGATGAAGATTGTTTGAAAGAGGGAATAATAAAGGGGCAATGTGGTAGTGCAGATACTCATTTTATGGACGCATACTATGTTCCAAATGATATACAACCTTATTGTACGCCGCAAGATGCCTACGAAATTCTAATTGATAAAGTAAGTGGTAAAGGCACATGGGATAGCAAAACTTATGTATTTGTGTATGATTTCGAACTAGTAAAATGAAATTATGGAAAGAAAAGTAGGAGAAATATTTGAGTACAACGGCGAGTGGTATCAGTGTGTAGAATGTGATAGTTGTGGTAAATGTTCACTTCGTACCACTGAATGTGGAAGCGATGCTAAAAGCGACATAGCAGATGAAGTATTTGGGGAATGTAGCAAAGTAAGAAGAACTGACAATAAACACGCAATCTTCAAGAAACTTAAAAAGGTCGGAGAGCCTGAAATTATAAATGGAAAGAAAGTACAGTCAATTGTAACTGGATACGTAGGCTGTGCCTTCTGTATCTTCAAAAAAGGAGGAGCATGTTTAAGTGGTGGTACATGCAAAAATAGAGGCACAGGAACAATCTATGTAGAAGTCAAACAAAACAAAGAAAATATGGAAGAAAGTGCAGAATTAAAATTGTTTGCTGACAGAACATCTAATGTAAATGAAGTATATATGGAAAAAAGGCTTTGTAATAGACTAAAACCATTCAATTTAGAAGCAGCCAAAGCTGGCAAGCCAGTATGTACTCGTGATGGTAGAAAGGCAAGGATTATTTGCTTCGATGCCAAAAGAAAAGATGGGAAAAATATAATGGCTCTTATTCCAAGCAAGGAATATCCCGGATTTGAAGATTTGGTTGCTTATCCTAATAATGGCAATTATCATGGAGGACATGAGAATGACGGCGACCTCATGATGCTCCCAGAAAAGAAAGAAGGATGGGTGAATATTTACAATCGTAATAGGCCTCGTACAAGTAGTGAGAATTGCTATATTATGACAGGAGTTTCTGTATTCGAAACCAAAGAGGGTGCAATATCCTATATAGATAAGGATAAAGAATATATTGATACTGTTAAAATCGAGTGGGAGGAGTAAATATTATGCATAGTAAGAGATATATTGTTCATAGGCAACCTGTAAGCTCTCCAGGTGATTATTATGGAGCACTTATGAATACAATAGATGATATTATTAGTATTTTTAAAACACGTGAAGCAGCAGAACTATATTGTGGAGGAAGAGAATATGCATTAAGGATAACTGAAGTTATTTGGGAAGAATAAACTATGATGTGGGTTATATTATGTTACATATTAAGTGTAGTAATAGTTTCAGCTATTATAATCAAAGTCAAATGGAATAAGCCATGTACTATCAAGGATCTATTGTGGTACTTATATTTTATAATTCTTGGTCCAGCATCCTTGATGGTATTTATTACATGTGAATTGATTGAAAAAGGGATTATCAAAAGAGTTTTATAAGTTATGTGGGTAGCGAGAGATAAAAATAATAGGTTGTTTATTTATGTCAAAGAAAAACCATTCAAGAAAGAAGATAATGAATGGCATATAATGGGTTGTTATAATAGTGTATTGGAACTTCCAAATGAATTATTCCCAGAAGTAAAGTGGGAGGACGAAGAACCAAAAGAGTTAGTATTAAGCTCTCTAGAAGAGAAAGAAAGCTGTGAAGATAATAGAGGACTTCTACATTGTAATAATTGTGGAGGAACAAATATTCTAAAGCATGCATGGGTAGATGCTAATACTTTAGAATTTGCACAAGAAGATTGGGCAAATAATGAATATTGGTGTGAGGATTGTAATGAAATAGTAGATATTGCAGAAGAGGAGGAAACAAATGAAAGTAATAAAGATATATGCTGATTGGTGTGGACCATGTAAAGAGTTAGAAAAGTTATTGAAAGAGTGTAATATTGAACATGAAAGTGTTAATATAGACTCTATGGATGGAGAAGGACTCTCTCTCAAATATAATATTAAATCACTCCCTACACTATTAATTACAGACAATGAAGGCAATCTTTTAAGAAAGTTGTCTGGAATGGTATCAAAGGAGAAGCTAGTAGAATTTATTTATCAATAATTGTTGTATATGGAATTAATTAAACCTTCATGGGAAATCTTAGAACAGGAATCCGGGATAGATGGAATATACAAAGCCATAGAAAGAGCTGGAAGAACCTGTTATAAGTCTGAAGATAAGATTACAGAGAACTCAGCTAAACCATTTGTTGATAGAATGGTTAAGTCTGGTCATGGTGCTATGTTGGAGCATGGTACTGTATATCTTAAAGTAGTAGGAGATGAGAGGATGTCAGAGAAATATCAAAATAATCCTTACTCTAGGGTGATTCTTAGGTATCCTAAAGGAGATATTCCTAATATACATTGTATTCCTACTCATTATATAACTACTAACTTTAGAGTATTGATAGAGAAGGGTTGGCTTAATGACTTGAAGTTTGTCTGTGAACCTACTGGACATCATGAAAAGAGAATTACTGTTAGATTTATTTGTGATAGAGGAGTGTCCCATGAATTTGTAAGACATAGAGTATTCTCCTTTGCTCAAGAGAGTACCCGTTATTGCAACTATTCTAAAGATAAGTTTGGTAATGAGCTTACCTTTATTGAACCGTGCTGGTTGGAGGATTATAACTATGAAGGTAATACCTATTATAATGGATTCTTAGTAGCACTAAGAGCTGCCGAGGCTAACTATCTTAACTTACTAAAACAGTGGGAAGATAAGATACCTGACAAGAGATATAAGACTGGGTTCAGGAATAATCCTTGGACTCCTCAACAAGCAAGAGCAGTGTTGCCTAATGCCTTAAAGACAGAATTAGTAATGACTGGCTTTATTAACGATTGGAAACATTTCTTTGAATTAAGGTGTGCTCCTAATGCCCATCCTAGTGCTAGAGAATTAGCTATTCCATTAAGTGAAGAATTTGTTAAGAAAGGACTGGTATGATGAATATAGATAAATTAAGAGAAGCCTGGCTGCAGGATAATCCTAAAATATTCTGCTTTTCAAATATTTTTAATTTTGTTCAATTCTGTTGGGCTCACAAGTTTACTCCCTATAACTCTGCTGTCGCATATGATGCTGAAAATGATGAAATGTATTTAGTAGAAAAAGAATATGAGAACGAATTTAGTTAAGAAAAAAAGACACAAAATCACCTCTAAATGATAGTATGCTTGACATGGTGATTGCATTTGATACTACTGGCTCTATGAATGCTTACATTAAGGCAGTTAAGTTGCAGGTAAAGGAACTGATTCCTAAACTCTTCAAGCAGAATCCTGATTTGAGGATAGGAATAGTGGCTTTTGGTGACTATTGTGATATGCCAAGCAAAGATAGATTTGGTAAGGCATACCAAGTATGTGAGCTTACTGATAATGAGAATAGACTTATAGAGTTCATTACTAAGGCACAGAGTACAAGTGGAGGTGATAGTGATGAGTTCTATGAACTTGTCATTAAGAAGATAGTAGAAGAGACTAATTGGAGAGAAGGTTCTACCAAAGCAGTTCTCCTTATTGCGGATGCAGAACCACATAGGGTAGGATATAGCTACAATGATAGAGTAGTTAATAATCAAATTGATTGGAGAGAGGAAGCTAAGAAAGCTGCTGAGAAAGGAATCAAGTTTGATACATTGACTATAAATAAAACTGGGTGGTATAAAGAACTCTCAAGTACTACTAATGGTGTAAGTGCTCCATTCAGTACAAGCTCAAAGACTTCACAACTTGTTGAAGCTGCTGCATTGGCAAGAGGAGGAGAAAAGACAAGAGGTCTTTATGAGACTACTATGGATAGCTTTGAAGCAAGTGGTGATACTGAAATGACTGCTGTATATGCAGCTTATTCAAAAGAAGTAATATTTTAAAATAATAAAAGCATGAAAGTAAATCTTACAGAAATTAAAGTGGGGGATATCTTCTCAGAAGAGTCTCATTACATTGTAAAAGAAATAAAGAAGGATAGTGTTGTATTTGAACATTTTGAGAGTGGTAAGACTGTAAGTCTGAGCAATGAGTATATTCATGATATGCTCAATACTTCTGACCAGTATGAAAAAGAAGTAAAGGTTACTAAGGAAGATAAGAAAGATGGTACTCCGGGCATAAGAACTATCTTTGAAGGTATTAAGTCCTCTGAGGTATTCACTGTGGTCTTCAAGAAACAAGACAAGGCTAAGACTAAGAAACAGTTTGAGTCTGAGAGAGAATCTCAAAGAGCTGAGGTTATTGCATTAATAGATAAAGCTAAAAGACAAAAGAAGTCTATGGCTACAGCCTATAAGGAAGCTTTAGAATTCATTCAAAACAATCCTGTAAAGGACTATATTGAAGGAGAGGATAGAGTACTAAGAGGTTACAAGATGCAGTTTGTTTCTAGAGATGGTAAATATAAATGTATGGATATGGACATCAAAAGAACAGGAAAAGAGACTGGAGAAAGATATGTAAATATAAATACGATTTCACATCTTATTTATAATGGAGTAAAATATGTAGTAGAGTAATCTATTATATCTCTTCTTGACCATACTAGGAAATTTGCAAATGGGAGTAACAGAGAAATCTTGTTACTCCCTTAGTAATTTTTTTTTAAAGTCAAATAAGGATTCAAAATGTTATCTTATTCTAGTAAAGTAGATTAATATGAATATCTTAAGAGGTCAGATGTAAATATATAAATTGATCTCTTATTTCTTCACACTATAATTAGTAGTCAAATTAATTAATGATAACTTTCACACTTAATATCTTGGTTTATTAAGGATAAATACTTACCTTTGCTATTGTTTTTTATTTAACAAGTATATTATATGAATAATTGTTTAGTAACAACTGAAGAGATTAGGTACTTAGCTAAGAAGTTACAAGGTGAGACGGAAGAATCTGTAAAGGGTCTTGTAGCTTTGTGGCAAAAAGAGAATAATAAATCTATTGAAGAGTATCCTTCTGCAAAGGAACTTAATGATTTCAGATTTAAACTCAGAAGTGCAGATGCAATAGAAATGCTTGATGAAGCATTATCTACTTCATTTGATGCTCCTAAGATCTCTTCTATTGAAGAGCAAGCTAAGGTTGATTTAGACTTTGACCCAAGAACCAGAAGAGATAGAGTAAATCTTATTGCTAGATTCTTCAGTAATGAGGTAGATAAAGCACTACAGGAAATGAATGATTCTCTTAATAAGAGAATGGATACAGCTTCTGATGAAGAAAGATTACAATTACAGATGGAGTTAAGCTCCCTTAATAGATTTGATGCCATAAAGAAATACACCCCTGCTGGATTATTTGATAGAGTATTGGATATATTTCAATCCTATATCAACGATACAGAAGAGAATAGAGTACAAATTGAACTTGGGGCAATAAATGCAAGAGAGCAGACATTAATTGATGAGGGTGTTATAGATGAATCTGAAAGATTCTCTGATGAACAAAAATTGGATGCTGCAAGAAGAAAAGCTGTATATAAGGAACAAGCTTATAGAAAAGTTGTTGATAACTTTAAACCTTTGGCAGAAGAAGCTAGCACATTACTCATAACGACAGAAGGAGTTAGAATTGACTTGAACTATATTGCTCCTAAAGATGCTAACTTAAATGATGATACTCCTGAAGGATACAGTGAGCTTGATGAGCAAGCTGATGATTATAATAAGGAAGAGACTTTTAAAGATGGCTGGATGACTAACTTTAGACAAGTTAGTTCCCATGAATCATTATCTCAAGCAGTTAGAAAAGTTATTAGGGAAATACCCAGGCTTGACTATGAAGGAATGTATGAGGAAGATGATTTGGGTAATCTAAGGTATTTAGATGCTGATTATGTTCATGCAACTCTTATTGATAAATTGAGAGATATGATTACTTCTGAAGATATGATTCCTCTTATACAGGAGCTTGAAAGGAATAAACCCTGGGTGGCTCAAGTAAGAGAATTACTTGAGAAAGATGATACTCTATTTTCTCAGTTCTATCAAGATTTTAGAAAGGATTTTATACCCTATTGGATCCAGAAGAAAAAGACGATGCTTGATGGTACATTCAAGATGCAAACCATTGCTATTAACAAGCCTGAAGGTGTATATTACCTTCTTGATGCTTGGAGAGATAACTATGAGAATGGTATGCAACTTGATAATGATAGTGTATATGAGAAGAATGGGGACATAAATATTGAAAATGCTGAAAAAGGTCTTAAGTGGGTCGAAACTCTAAACAATAAATTCTCTAATTTGGATACTGAAGCAAGATTAGAACTTCTTGAGGATGATAGGATCTGGAAAACTATACTAAAGCTGTTGAATATGATTGGTATTGATGCCAATCCCTCTATATTAAGAAATGCACTAACTGATATTAGAACTTCTGATACAGCTAAGTTTACTGACCCTATTATGGTCCTACTACCTCAATTGAATATTATATTCAAAGGAATCAAGAAGGGGGAAATAAAGTCAGAAACAGGAGAAGATGGAATAGAGAAGAGAGGAGACTTAATCAATACATTTGGTTCAGCTTATAGTGCAATTGCAAATATGATGGCTAATGTAACTGAAGATGCTATTGAAAGTAGTGTTAGAGAGAATGATAAGTCTTATTACTCTCATGTCACCCCAAATTATCTTGGAAAGTTAATTAAACAGCTTAAGAATGTAAGAGGAGATAGGAAGAGATTTGAAGAATTTATTAATACTGAGTTTAAGCAATATGAGTGGTTCTTTAAAGATGGGAGATGGAGAAGTGACTGGTTAGAGCAACTGGTTAACTCTGAGGAAATGAGAAGAGGCCTAAATCATAAAGTAGTATTGAACTCTGATAAAGTGGACTACACTAACTGGGATGACTTAGATTATACCTTAGCACTTCTTACTGAGTATTGGGGAGACCCAGAGGATAGCAGGACAAGTGTCAAGTGGGCTTGGTATCATGTTCCTATTCTTTCGGATGCTCCTTCTGCTGAGTTCATCAGATTCAGAAAATATGTCAGTGGAGTTGAATATGATGAGAATGGAAACAAACTGACTTATGATGATATTATTCTTGATAAACTGACTGATTTAGTCAATCAAGAATATGACAGAATAATGCTTGTCAGAGCAAGAGATGAGGAACTTCAAAATGGCAATCCAAACATCTCTCCTATAGCAAACTATGATATTGTCAGGAAGAAAGATGGAAGTATAAAGAGTATGGGAGGAGCTGAGTTCAAGTTCTTACCTGCACTTAATTCCATTAGATATGATAATGGAGAGACATTCTTTGACAGATTAAGTAGGTTGAGTAGAGAGGGAAGTGGTGCTGAGTTGAAGGATTTTATCAGAGGTGCTCTTAGAGAAGTCATGGATAATGGTTTTGAAGAAGCATATAGAGATTGGGCAAGAATTGGTCTGCTTGGTGAACTGCCAAATGGGAGATATAAATATCTGCCTTTTGCAGGGCAAACACAGCAGAACTCAAGGACTGCAAAATCTCTTATTAAGGCTAAAGAGATTCTTGGCACTACTCTATGGACTACTGATATGGAGTTGTTATTGAAAGATTATAACAACAATAACCCAGTAGATGACAGAGTAGCTGCAAACCTATTTCAACAGATAAGGGATATGGTTACTCAAAGGGTTACAAGAGGTGATATTACAAAGCAGGAAGCTGATAGTATCAATAGAAACCTTGTGGTAAAGAACAATGCAAAGGCTGCATTGAGAGAGTATTACTGGAATAGTAAATTAGCTACTTCTCAAATCATTGAATTGACTACTACTGATTTGGCATTCTATAAGAATGTAGAGGACTTTCAAAAGAGATATAAGGAGGTTCATGCCCCTGCTCTTAGAATGAATACCAAAGCAACTTATAAGGGTGAAAAAATTGGTAGAGATTGGGAAAGAACTATTTACTTGAAGGATGATGAGATTACCTCTTCTGTACTAAGTGACATTGAGACAGTGATAATGGAAAAGTATAAGAAGGGAGAATTATCAGATTACAATGCTGCATCCATCCTATCTAAGTTTGGGTATTCTAATCATACTGTTAAAAGTAAAGATGGTCAGGAAAAGAAGTATGCTAAAGTAGGTAATACTATGGTAGAAACTTCTTATGTCAATGTTGCAGATGCACAGGCTTATAGAAGTCTAAGCTCTTACAGAACAATACTTGGCATGTCTGGTCAATGGACAGATGAAATGGAGCAGGCATATAACAATTTCAAGAATGGTACTTGGAACATTGCTGACTTCAATATTATCTGGCAGACTAAGAAACCTTATGTATATACTCAGGTTAATAACATGAGTGGTGTACAAGGTCATACAGGTATAAAGACTCCTGTACAGCATAAGAACTCTGAGTTCCTATTACTTGCTATGCACGAATTAATTGCTGGACCTCTTGGCAAGTCAAGTAAGCTGAGAGCCATCAATGAGTTCATGGAAGAGGATAACATTGATGTAGTTCAATTTGAGTCTACTACTAAAGTTGGTAAGCAGGGAATTATTGACCTTAACCAAGTCAGTGATTTCAAGCAAGTGAAGGAGGTCTTGAAGAATGCTACTACACAAGATGGTGTGGAGAATCCTAATGTAGTTCATAAAGTAAGCTATGAGGATTATGGTATTCAGACTGCAACTCCTGAACATGCTATTGATGCTGTACAGCTTGTAGGTACTCAGATTAGAAAGTTGATTACTGCTGATATTGCACCAGATGCCATTATTGAGGTTGATGGTAAAAAGATGACCAAGCAAGAATGGCTGGATTTATATAATGCTGTTAACACTGAAAACATCCTTCAGGCATTCAGGGATGTAGATGATATATTCAAAGACCCTAAGAAGGTAGAGGAGATACTACTTGAAGAGATTAGAGGTAATCAGAGATATGGAATTGACATGATGAGAGCATGTACTCTTAATGAGAATGGTCAGTTCAATATTCCATTATTTGACCCTGTACAATCTCAGAGAGTACAGACCCTTTTGAATAGTATCATCAAGAGCAGAATTACCAAGCAGAAGATTAGAGGTGGAGCATTAATTCAGGTATCTGATTATGGCTTGACTGATGAGCTTCATGTGGTATTTGAAGGAGAAGGTAAGAACAAGAGAATCAAGTATCTTGAATGTTATATGCCAGCTTATTCAAGAGAGTTCTATGAGCCTCTTATGAAAGAAGGAACTCATGAACTTGACATCAACAAGTTGCCTGAAGACCTTAGAAAGTTGATTGGCTACAGAGTTCCAACAGAGGATAAGTATTCAATGGCTCCTCTGTATATCAAGGGATTCTTACCTCAACAGAATGGTTCTGCAATTATGCTTCCTGCTGAGATTACTACTCTATCAGGTTCAGACTTTGATGTGGATAAAATGTACATCATGTTGCCTGAATTTAAGGTAGAGAAGTTTGATTTCAGAAGAGCAAAGCAGGATTTCAAAGGTGAGCAAAGAATACTTGATGAATTGGCTTCTTTATTCAGAGAAGGCAGTCTGATGGATGACTTTGCAAATGCACCTGTAGAGTTTAAGGAATGGTTCAAAGAGAACAAGGAGAAGTACAGACTTGCTACACCTAAGATTAGGAAAGTAAAGTATGACTTTAATAAAGCCCCACAAGAGAATAGTCTTGAAGCAAGAAATAACTTGATGATAGATATGATGTGGGGAGTTCTGACAAATGCAGATACAGCTTCTAAGATTCTTAACCCCGGTGGTTTTGATTATCAGAAGAAAGCTGCAAGAATTGTCAGTATCCTTAGTTCAAGTTATGAATCAGATTTGAGAAGGGATTTGAATATTCCTAATGGTTCAGTTATCACTAAGTTACTTTCAATGGATTTGGAAGAACTTGACAAACTTGCTGAAAGAACCAAGAGAAAACTTGACCCCATCTCTCCAAGAACTCAGGTACAACTTCATCAACAGAATATGACTGGTGCAAAGCTGATTGGTATATATGCAAACCATAATGCAAACCATGCTTTGATGCAGCATACTGAATTAGGTCTTGATGTGGAAAATGGCTCATTTGTATTGAATGGAAAGAGACTAACATCTCTACATGATATTATGAATAGAGACAAAGAGTTCATATCAAAGAATAATGCAGGTTTCTTGGCTGCATCTGTGGATAATGTGAAAGACCCTGTGCTGGCTGGTATTAACCAGAACACATTTACTGCTGATGCCTCTATGCTTCTTTCAAGACTTGGTTACAATCCTGTTGAAATAGGTCTGCTTATGGCACAACCTATTATCATGGATATTACTCAGGCTTATTTCAGAGAGAGTAGAGAAGGTAAAGGTAAGGACACTGTGATTGATGAAATCCTTGTAGAATATAAGAAGAAGGCTGCAATGATGGAAGAAGTTACTTATGATAACTATAAGAATAATGACTTCCTAATTGAAGACCTTGCCAACAACATCCTTATTGCAAAGGAAATGGCAGGCATCACAAGTGCCCATCAGACTTCTGATTACAGTAAGGTTGAGTTCTACAAGAAACAAGTTGCTGTAGGATTCCTATTTAAGAGAATAATGAGAACTGCTGATAGCCTTGGTCAGCTTGTGCAAGCTACAAGGTCTGATACTCAAGGTGGTGCAGCAGGTCCAACTATTGCTGATACAAAGCTCAAAATCCAAAAGGTTCAAGACTTCTTGAAAGATATGGAGGAGAATGACAAGTTTCCACTTGTAGGGGCAGATGTAATCAGTGACAGTATTTCTCTTAATGATGACATTGACAACATAAGAGAGCAATTGCTTGCAAGTAAATTGCCTTTCTTACAGGCATTCTACACACTTGGATTGAAGCAATCAGAAAGAATGTTAAGCAAGTATTTCCCTCAATTCACTGAGTCATTTGATGAGGTAGTTGATGTTCTTAGAAACATGACAAAGACAGGTAGATTAAATGTGAAGACTATGAATAGTATTTACAATGATTTGCTTGCTTATATAATGTCTAA
>ULNR01020449.1_pt1 | contig 57787 bp, 72 predicted proteins | sample 1951971 | NCBI WGS metagenome assembly ULNR01 (sample SAMEA4835582, study PRJEB28245) | human gut metagenome | biome: gut microbiome; material: fecal sample | place: Denmark | collected 2008 | reverse complement strand
ATGACTATGTGCAGCTAATTCCCCTACAGTTAAAATATTGATAACATCTATAAAACTTATATTAAAGGTAAATATTTCCCTAATTTTTATCAAAAAAGCAAATCTTATAATATTAGCATTGTGGGAATTTACAAGATTTTAAAGTTTTATAAATAAGTAATTTTTAGTGTTTTTTTCTAGTAACAATTAGTAACACAAATAAAGTGTAAATAAAGCTTATATTTAAGGCTTAATTAAATTTATACGTATCTTATTAGTATCACTTTATTTTATTAATTGCTTTACGTAATTGTCTAATATCTTTATGAGTATAAACACCATTAGTAACGTCATTAATAGCGTGTCCTAATATTCTACGTTTAGCATTATAGTTTACTTCAGCATTATCCATTAAAGTTGCACAAGTGTGTCGACAATCATGAGTGGTATATTTGGCATTGATTAATTTCATTATTTTATCCCATAAAGTACAATAAGTATTATACGAATAGGGAATATTATTTTTGTTACAAATAAAATATTTACTAGATGATTTATTCATATTTGATATTATTAGTGGCAAAATTTTTTCATGTATAGGAATAGCTCGTATACCACTTTTTGTTTTTGATTTTGTAATTTTAATATATTTTTGTCGTAGATAAATATTATCTTTTGTTAAGTTTAATAATTCGCCTACACGCATACCTGTATAAATTAAAATTAATATAGTATCTACACCTTCAATATGAACATTAGCCCAAAGTTTATTAATCTTTTGTCTTGTAAAAGGTTTGTGTGGTCGTTTTTGTTTATTTTTGCCTAAATTTAAAAGCATAACATAATTTTTATCTACGTATTCCATCATTAAAGCATACTTAAACATAAGTGATAAAGTAGAACGGATTTTCTTACAGGTGCTATAGGAAAGTCCTTTTCTTTTAACTGTATCTATAATGTCCTGTAAGTGGTAGTATTTAATCTTTTTTAATGGCATCTCGTGTAAAGGTAAACAATGCTTATAAGAATTATGGTAGCTGTTTATAGTACTTTTACTAGGCTGGTGTTTGTCTATATAAAAAGGAAGCCATCTATAGAATAATTCTGAAAATGTTGTTTCATGCCCATGTAAAATTTTATGGTTCTTTTTATTGTAATCAGCAGCATAAATTTCAGCTTCAGTTTGAGTACAAAAATATCCCAGAGCTTTTTGCTTGCCATCTTTGGTAATAACAAAAACAAAAGGTCGCCTTCTATTTCCGCTCAACTTTTTTATACTTCCATATCCATTAGGTTTTCTCATAATTATCACTCCTATATTTTATTTAGGAGAGTATACCACAAAGAAAGGGTTTGATATAAATGAAAATAACAATAGATTTAACATCAAAAGAATTAGCTGACTTTCTTAAAGAGCTATCAACTACAAAATTAATAGAACAAATAATTAATGGAAAAAATAAACTATCAACTAATGACATAAATCTATATTCTCATTCTCAAGAAATTTATAGATTAAATATGAAAGGGTGATATATATGACAAATATGAGAGTTTTCCAAATTCAAAAAGATAATGTTTTAATAATTAATAATGATAAACAGTATTCTGATACTGTAGAAAATTTTAAATTAGATAGTAAATTAACTTTAGATGGTTTTAGCGAGATTGTATATGATGATAACCAAGAATGTTGCGTTATCAATAAGAATTTTAAAGAATATCCTAATAGTATGTTTGAAAATTATATAAACAATATTCAAATTTATCTTAGTGCAAAAGAAAAAAGGGAATATGTTCCACCAAAAGAACCTACTTTAGATGAGCTAAAAGAAGCTAAATCTCAAAAAGCTGGTGAAGTATTTGCAACAAAGCGTGATGCTATTCGTTGGGTAAAAGTAGACGATTCTAATACTTATGGTTTTGATTGTGCTAGTGAAGATATTACTAATTTTTTAGCAGCATATACTTTTTTAGATACGCAAGTTGAAAAATCTAATACAACTATGTATAAAGTATGGTTAGATAAAGAAAACAAAGGTATTGTAGAATTAAATTTGGAACAAATGAGTAAAGTATTTAATGATGTACGAACAAGTCAATTTGAAGCTTATGCTTTGCTTGAACAGATACAAGCACAAATAAAAGCTTGCAAATCTAAAGAAGATTTAGATGCTATTGTTTTAGAATGAAGGTGATAGATTGGATAAAGACAGTGTAGAAATATTAAAAGAATTACTTATGAGAACAATGAATGGTGTTGAAACTGTGCAAACAGAGCTTACTAGAATTAATACGACTTTAAATGAAAGTATATTAAGTGATAATAAAATGTTAAAAGAAAGGGCAAATAGACACAGACGAGATATTGATGAACTTGAATCTCGTGTTAAATCGTTAGAAAATTCAAAAAGATATACAACTAGAATTTTAATTTTTTTAGGTTCAGTTATAACAACTTTTATCATACCTATAATTGCTATTATTGCATCTTTCTTTTGATTAAGAGGTGAATATAATGTCATGTTTTTCTAAAGCTGATTTAGAAATGGTATTAGTTATTTTATTTTTGGGTGTAGGTTTAATTCTATCAATTTTTTTTGCTATGGAAAATCTTGCAAGTGCAATTATTGGTGCATTTGCAGGATACCTAGCAAGAACAATTAAAGACAATATGAAAGGCAAAGGTGATGTGCAATGAGTACAGTTTTAAGTAAAAGTCAAATGAAAAAAGTTACATTACAGGAATTAAAACAAATGGCTTTAGATGTTAAATATTCTTTATGGAATCAAGCTGAAGCAAATAATAGAGACGTTAAATTATATGTTCACTGGTCTGCTGGTCGATATTCTCAATTTTGGGACGATTACCATGTGCAAATTGATTATGATGGTTCTATTTATGTTCCTAGAGGTGTTTCTTTAGATACAGTGTTAGCTGCAACTTATATGCGAAATAGTGGCTCTATTGCTTTATGTTTTTTAGGCTGTTTTGATGCTACTACTAATAGTGGTTTAGGAACTAATCCTATTACAGCTCAGCAAGTTGAAGTAATGAGTCAATGTATTTGCGTTTTAGCTGACGCTTTAGATTTAACCATTGATAAAAAACGAGTATTAACTCATGGTGAAGCTGGCGATAATGAAGATGGTGTTTATTGCCATGAACCTTATGGGGTAAAAACAACTGTTGAACGTTGGGATTGTGAATATTTAGGCACACCAGAAAGCTCACATTATAACCCTTATGCTACTGATGGGACTCGTGGTGGAGATGTTTTACGTGGCAAAGCTAATTGGTATCGAGGTCAAAAATTATTACAATAAGGAGTGATGTTATGTATGAAAAAATCAAAACATGGCTCAAAAAAATTAACCCTTGTTATGTCATTATTACTGTTTTGGTCTGTATTATCATTTTCTTGTCCTGCTTATTGTTCCGAAGCGACATATGTGATAACGGAAACACAATTAACGACATTAGAACAAAATTTGACAGAATTGAAGAAACAAAATCAGATATTGCAGGAACAACTGAACAACTCGAACAATCAACTTCAACAATCGAAGGAGGACTTAATGACTTGCAAGACAGAATTGAATCAATCGAAATCTCAAATTCAATCTCTCAAGACGCAAGTAACAAAATTGACGAACTCATTGGAGAGTGCCAATCAATCATTGAGCAAGTTAGAAAACAACATGAGTGATAAAACTCAACACAGTATAGGGATTGGTCTTAACAGTGATGGACAAGTAGCTGGTACAGTTGATATAAAAAATACATGGATATATGTAGATAAAGATGATGTTGCTATTGGAATAAAATATAAATTTTATTTATAAATAACTATGGGAGTTATACTTTATTAGTATAGCTCCCATTTTTTTGTTTATATAACCAAAAATTACAGCTATTTTAAGAGGTTTTCTTTAATAGGTTAATACATTTGTACCTAAAAGAAAAATAAAAGGCTGTAAAAAGAGATTCAGTTAGTAAAAAAAAGGCTTGACAAAAATATTTCAGGGAAGGTAAAATAAAAGATAATTTTTACATATTTAAGGAGTAGTGATTTTATGAAAAAAATTATTATAATTTCTTTTATAGTTTTATTATTTTCATCTACTACAAGTTTTGCTCAAAATAATACTAACGATTTAGTGTCTATAAAAAATATTTCATGTTATACAGGAACAGTATATAATATTCCAATTTATGGTATAAATATAAATTTTAAAAATGAATCTGAAAAAACTATTTCTAAAATAGATTTTGCTGTACTTTTATTTGATGAAAATGGTATGCCAGCATATTTTTTAAATAATAGTTTATATCCAAATGTAATTGAATTGTCTAATAATGATAAAATTAAACCTCAAAGAACAGCAGAAGGCGATTATGGATTAGCTAATTTTTATAATGTTAAGCAAGCTAAAATAATACTTAAAACGATTTATTTTGAAGATAATACATTATGGATTAATGAAAAATTTAACGAAATGATTACTCAAGAAAAAATAAATAGCGAACAAAAAGATTGATTTGTTTATCTTGAATGTGAAAGCAATAAAAAATTATTAAATTTTTGTCAACAAAATGGATTTGTTTTATTTGAAAAAATACAATTAATAATAAAGAATTGTTTCAACTAATTAAATTTTTAAAATAGGAGTTATACTAATAAAGTATAGCTCCCATTTTTTTGTTTATATACATAAAAATCTTAGCCTTTTTAAGAGGTTTTCTTTTAGTGGTTAATATAATTATACCTAAAATAAAAAAGAAGGCTTATTTTGCCTTCTTTTTTATACATTGAATATTACAGTTAAATAAAATTTAAATTTAAATCAAATACACCACGTGTTGAGGTTTATCATTAAATAAGATGGAATGAAAGTATTTAACTTTCATACATTCAATGTTAATATTTATCCTTAAATATAAAATATCACGTTTTTATAAAAAAGTAAATAAATTTTTATAAATTATATTGACAAGTGCTACTATGTAGCATATAATTAAAACATAAGGTGCTACAAAGTAGCAGTTAAAGACATGGAGGAATATAAGATGGATATTAAAAACTTAAAGGAAATTAGGGAACAAAAAGGTTGGACTAGAAAAAATTTAGCTGACAAGTTAGCCGTATCAGTTAAAACAATTCAGGCTTGGGAACAAGGGTTTAGAGTTCCTAGACAATCTACATTAAATATGTTAGATAAACTCTTTAAAGAAGATAATAATGTTACACAGACAGTGTTTAATAATTTTTTCGGTATAGGATTAAGTATGAAACCTGACATTAAAATAGTGCGACTTTATGCAAGTGAGGAGAAATTAAATAATTTTGTAAATTTATTATCTTATTTAAAAGATGGCAGTAAATTAAATGGTTATTCTTTGTTTAAATTGCAAACAATAGATATTACACCAGAAGATTTATTAGCGAACAATGAAATAGTAAAGTTTAGTCAAATAAAAGACCTTGAGATAACAAAAGTCTATCAAAAAGGTTTGTCAATCAAAGCAATTAAAGAATGTCAATTAAGAGCTAACGTATTAGAGGGTTAAAAATTGGAGGGTTAAAATATGATTGATGTAAAATTTGCAGTTGAAACAAAAGATGGTAATTGGTTTGAAAATATAAATTCTATAAAAGAATGTTTTAACCATGATGTAAAGAAAATATATGAAACAACCTTTGGGACAAAACAACTATTGATTTATGATAATGGTAACAGTCAATACAATTTTAATTTTATGAATGGTTACTTTACTGTTGAAGCATTGCAGCAACTTCAAACATATGATATTAAACATAGCATTATTTATGATTATCATATGGAGCTTATAGCAACTGAAATAGATATAATGTTAGGTAAAGAATGTTGTATTAAAATTGGATTTCCAGTATCATTTAGAAGAGTAAAAGGTAGAAAACCAGTTTCTAGCATAGATAGCAAATTATCAGAAAAGACAACATTAAAAAATATTCTCAAAGAATATCATTATCAGCAATACGATAGTATATTTTTAGATATCATGGTACTTGATGGAACATATGTAAAATCAATTATTTTAAAGAGAGATAACGGACTTAATAAAGAAGATATCAATTTCAATCGTATGGTAAAGGGAAAATGTCCTTGCCGTCCATATGGTGCTGACTATAAGTGGTTGGATTATTTACAAACTATAGATTATGAAGAATAGAGGAATGTTTGGCAAAGATAAATGAGCCGTTAAACAAGATGGAGCAACTACTTCTTGTAGTTGCTCCCATAAAGAGAAAAATACATAACAAAAAACAAAAGGACTAACCATTTAGGCTAGTCCTTATTTTTACATTCTTATGCAATTAAATGTTTGTCTTTTAATGCAATAATAGTATCTTCATATTGAGTTAACATATTATATACATATAGTTGTCCTTTTGGTGTAATAGCTACTTTAACCACAATATCACGTTCACTTGCAATACTTTCTTTTGTTTCAAATAGTCCTAATCTAATAGCTTTTTGTGTAGGCTGGTTATATTCACTAGGGATAGACATTAATAATTCTCTATCTCTCAACCAATCAAATAATTTATTTCTGCCAATGCCAGTTTTTCTGTATACAATTTTTGCGAATGTTCCAATAGGTAAATTTGTTTTGCATTGTGTAATGGCATCTGCAAATTCAGCTTTAGGTTTAGCTTTATTTAACTCTTCCTGTGTTTTTTCATTAATTTCAATTTGTTCTAATAAAGCTTGTACAGCTTCTTTATAGCTAGTTGGTAAATTATATCTAGGTACAGCATATGAACCTGTAATACGAATTGTTTCTAATACCTCATATACCCAATCATAAAACGCATTTGCTTTTGGTTGCTTACTGTAGCGACAAATCTCATAAACTCCACGAGAATTATATACAGTTGTATCATATTTTTTACCATCAGTACCGTTCAATTTGAACGATACTGCAAATTTATTTAAACGTTCTTTGTTTCTTCTATGAATTGTTCTAATAGAATCGTTTGGGTTTTTATATTCTAATGCTCTACCAATTTGTTCTCTTGTCATGAAAACATCATTATTTTCATCTCTATAAAAATCTACAAGTACACCATTAAATTTTTCCTGTTTACATAAAGCTAAATCCATATTTTATCATTCTCCTTTATACTTAAACAATTTTTCTACTCTTTCAAGTCCACCTTTTCCCTTTGAATTATTTAGTGTTGTAACTATGTTCTTTTCCCAAATACATTCAAAGTCATTTGGTGCATTATACTCACTAACAAAAACAAGATGTCCCTCTCTATGTTTTTCTCTACACCATTGCCAAAACTCATCATGGTTAAAATCACCTGTTGTATATTTAGTTGCTGAAGCATATGGTGGATCACAATAAATTAGGCTATTTGATGGAATGTTTAAGTTTTTATAATCTGAATAAACAAACACAACATCTTTTATTTTTTCTGCTTGTCTTGTTATATTTTTATACGCTTCTAAAATATAATTTCTTTCAAGGTTTCCACCTACATATCCACCAAAAAATTTACCTCTAAAAGAACAAACTCCTATTCCTACCCAACCTACATATTCATCAGGAAATTTGTCTTTATTTAATCTGCAAAATGTAGCTTCCTCTTTAGATATATTAATTGATGGATTATATCCTTGCTGGAGAGCTTGCCATAAAGCTATAAGATATTTATTATTATCGCCACCAATTCTTTTCCCTTTTACTTTATCTATAACATTTGCTCCACCTACAAAAGGCTCAACCCATGTCATATTAGGTTTTCTTTCTTTTTCCATAATTGGGATAATATATTTTGCTATCTTAGCTTTGCTACCCATATATTTCAATAGGTTATTGCTCTCCTATGTTATTAACGATTGATGTATATAATCTTTTTACAAAATGATGGTCGGTTAAAATTTTACTAGAGTTGTATTCAGCCATAAGACTAAACATTTCTTTTAAAAACTCTAAAATCAATGGATGCATGGCTATAGATTTATTGTTATATTTATGTTCTAAAAACCATTTATATTCAACTTTATAGCTAAAATCATCTTTAAAATAAATTCTGCCAGCAGCCAAATAATCACAAATTAATTCTAAAGCATAGTTAAATGGCATTATTAGTGCTTTTCCGCCTTTATCAAACTCATCTTGCCAATATTCATAATGGTGTTTATTATGATGGCAATGATGTAATTTAGCTAATGAATATCCATTTATTCGTTTGCTTTCTTTCAAAGGACTTATTCCTTCTTTATAATATTGAATAGCTTCAATAAATTCTGTTGGTGAGAATTTACTTAAATCGTGCGTTAAGCCTTGAATTGGTATTCCTGCTTTACAGGCATAATGGAACACCCATTTTTTATGTTCTACTATATTTTTCGTATGATTAATAATATTATTTATTAGCAATAGAAATCATTCTCCTTTATAAATTAAGTAATATATAATAAGCTGTTTCCCCATCTGGAATAAGTAATGTTATAAATAATAAAATTACCATTGCAATGTTATATTTAGATGCTTTTGCTATTTTTTTGTCGTTTTTTTCTATTATTTTTTCTACATTTACTTCTTCATTTTTAAATACTTGATTATATTCCATTACTTTTTCAATATTAGTTATTGCCATTAATGACCACAGTCCTGAGATAAAACAAAACACAGAACAACCGCCTATTAAAAACTTTACACTTACTATGACTTGAGCTAAGTAATATATATATGGGTGAGCTACTACGTCCAAAAATAAAACCTCTTTCCTATTAATTGAATGAATATTCTGTTATCTTTTAGCGGATTATAATATAGTCAGTATCTAAAACATTCATTATATTCTTGTATAGTTATAATTCTTGATACCAAACCAACAGCTTTTTTTATTTTTTTACATACAGCAGACTGTGTAACATTTAATTCTGCTGCCACTTGTGTTTGAGTTCTTTTCTTTACAGCTATTTGTACCATTATCCACCATAATTCTTGAGGTATATTATGTTTTATTCTGTGCAAAATATTAATAACATCTTTCATTCTTTCTTTTTCACATAATATTTCTTCTGGTGAACGCATAGTGCAGTAATCTTGACTAAGTTTATTTATTAATCTTTCTTGTCTAGCATCTTGGTTTCTATTTAAACTTTGCATATCATTATTTAATTTTGTTTGCAAAGCAAATACATCAAGTTTCCCTTCTGCAAAATCAGCAATTAATCTTTCTATACTATTTATGATAAATGCACCTTCCCATCTTGTTTACTCATTAAATCTTGTCTTAATTTTGAACTCCAATGGTCTTTACTAACTTTAATACATTTATCAAATAAAAATTTAGTACAGAAAATTTTACCACAAGGGATTGTTCTTGTTGTTTTTAAGTATTCTTCTTTTACTTCTTTTGTAGAAGTTTCGTATAGAACGTCTTTAGAATTTTGTTTTAAGTAATCCATAATTTCTGGAATTGGGTTCTCTTTCTCACTCATAATTCCAACTCTATACATATACCCTTCGTTGTTAAAATCAACTAAAAAATAATGATACATCATACGTCTGTAGAACCAAACCCTCCTTTGCGGACTTGTAAAACTGGTAAATCATCATTAGTTTTTAAATATTTTACAAAAATCCCTTGTGCAATGCGTTCACCAAATGGAATAAAAACTGGTGTATTAGATAAATTAAGTAAAGGTATCATAAAATGACCTTCATTGTCTGTGTTATTGTAGTAATCAGCGTCAATTACTCCAAAACCACCCGGAATAATGCAATTATATTTTTTATATAAAGAGCTTCTTGCGACTAATTGTAAATATTCATCTTTATTTAGTTTAACTTTTAATCCTGTAGGAATGTTTTTACATTCCATAGGATTAATTACAGTCGTTCCATATGCTTTAATGTCATATCCAGCAGATTTTTCTGTTGCTCTTTGTGGAAAGTCTGCTGTACTTCCTTTAATTCTTTCAAATTTTCTCATACAAATCTCCTTAATAATTTATTTTTTGGTGCTATTTTTATTCATTTCTTCAATTCTTTCATCTGCTTGTTTAGCTGTTTTACATAGTGCAAATATAAACAGATAAATTCCAAATAATATACATATATAAATCATTGCTGTCCTTCTTTGAGTTTTAAATGAATATTAATTTTTTCTCTTTGTTTAGGGATTGAGTAATAACGCAATTCCAAACAAAAACATAAGAGGTACAGCAAAAGCTACTGCAATAATTATTAACGGAATATACAATACAATTCCGATAGCCAAAGTCAATAATAATAAAATATCTGATACAAAATTTTTCATTTACATTCTCCTTACCAATCGTTGCTACTAGAGCAATCAAAACTAGAACCATTAGAACTGCTATAACTATCATAGCTACTAGAACTATAAGAGTTATTATCATTTACGCTATTATCATAGTCATTGTCATAAGCATTAACACATGGGCTATCATCATAATCATTGTCATCATAAGAAGATGATGTATAATCTTCTTGATAACAGTTATCTCCATTTTCCGTTAAAAGCATTGTGATATCTTCAGGTAATACATAAGGGTAAGGATAACCATTTTCCCCTCTAATCTGAACATATCCTTTTTTAAAGCCTGTGATAGTTCCTCTTTTTAAATATTTAGTTACAATACCAACATAAAACATTACTTTATCATCAACATCTACTTCAGTTTTTAAATGTTTTAACCACAAAATATATCACTCCTTATTTATTTATAGGGGAGCAAATCTCCCCTATTTTTATTCACACTTACTCCATGAGCATTGAGTACAAGAAATACAGTTTCCTTCAGCACGAATTTCAGCACCACATTCAGGGCATTTTTTACGTACTCTTTCTTCGTGTATTTCAACTGTTTGTTTAGGTTGCTTAATATTTGTTTTTTCTTTAAACTCACCATTAAATTCAGCAATAGCTTCTTGTAAACTTTCAGCAATAGCATTACCGCAGGAGAGAGAAATATTTTTTCTGCCTTGTCCTCTTAACGTTTTGCAAGCAGGGCATTTTTGTTCTTTTAGCTCTTCTATTAATTTTTCTGGTTTAACTCCACAACGTAAAGCCAGTGAAGATAAACGAACTATTGTTGCAATATTAGCACTACAACCACCTGTAACACTTGCAAATACTTCAAAAGGTTTTCCATCTTTAAAAGTAATTGTAGGGTACAATTTAGAACAAGCGGATTGTTTTTTATAAGTTAGTGATGGTAGGCTACCATTTGTTTCTCTTTTCATAGGCACAATTTCTCCAAAATTATTATCAAAATCTTCTGATTTTTTCTTAGGGTTTAATATGGATAAACGCATACAGCCATCTCTAAATACTGTAATTCCTTTTAATCCTGCTTCCCATGCCATCATATAGATATTAAAAATATCTTCTGGTGTGGCACTTTCAGGCAAATTAATTGTAGAACTAATAGCATTATCAATATTATCTTGCACAGAACGTTGCATTTCTATTCTTTCTGAGTAAGGAATTTCATCTGCTTCTACAATGTAAGGAAATTTCTTTTTAATTTCCTCATTTGTAAGCGTTAGCGGTAAATTATGATATTCTAATAACTCTTTAATAGAAGTTGGGAATACTCTAAAGGTTTCACCTTTTCCTTCTAATGAATGAGTAGTTCGTTCATAAGATACTTTAAACATTGGCTCAATTCCACCAGAAAAACCACCAGCTAATAAAGAAATTGTTCCTGTTGGTGCAATGCTAATTAAAGAACCATTAGCAAGACCATTTTCTTCAATGTATTCATATAGACCTTTATACATCAAAGCACCTTTTAAAATTTTAAACATTTTTGATTTCTTTGTTTTTTCCCAGTCATACTTTCCAAAAGTCCCATATGTTTGTGCTAAAGTGGCACTATAATCTAGTGCTTTCATCATCATTATTTGAGCTATTGAATACAATAATTCTTGTGCATCTTGTGAACCATATCTAATACCTAGAGCAATTAAAGCATCTGCTAAGCCAAAGAATCCTAACCCAATATTTCGCCAATCATCAATAGCTTGCTTATTTGCTTCTAGTGGTTGTTTATCTCTACCATAATCTAAAACTTGGTTTAAAGCATCTACTCCAATATTTACTAGGTTATTAAATTTTTCAAAATTAAATTCAGCGTTTGGAGAAAATTTATTATCTACGCAATTATAAAGATTAATAGAGCCTAAGCAACAAGCTGTATATGCACTACCAAGAAATTCACTGCAAGGATTGGAAATTTCAATCTCATAATCATCATATCCAGATAATAAGTTGTTTTTTCTAATAGTATCAATAAACATTGCTCCAGGGTCGCCATAATCCCAGTTAACTTTACAAAATCTTTTGAAAAATTCTTTAGCATTAATTGTTTTTTCAATCTTTTCGCCTGTTTCTGGTACAAAAAACGAGCAAGTATAATCTTTTCCATCTCTTACAGCTTGCATAAATTCATCTGTAAATAAAATAGAAATATTCATATGCTCTAATTTATGGTTTGTTTCCTTAATATGGAGAAATTCTTCAATATCAGGGTGCGAACAATTCAACCCAATCATAATTGCTGCCATTTTGGACTATATCTTACAAAATATTTTGCTTGGATACTATTGAAGTCTTATTGTTATCCTCAACTTCTAGTCTCTACACCTTCTATTGACTTGTTATGTTCAATAGCTCGGCTCGGTATTGACCTTTTACAGTTTTCACCGAGTTCTTCCAATTTAAGACGCACAGCTTTAAATTTATTGTATTTATGTTTTAATGGAATAAAAGATGTATCTTGATATAACCAAGATAAAAAGCTTAACACATTTTTTATTGAATTAAAATCTAAAATATAACAACGTTCTTTGCTTTTAATTCTAACACTAGATGCTATGTTTAGTTTATCTAATAAAAACTTTTGTAGTCCTGTTAAACATTTTAAATGATGAGTAAATTGTATTTTAACCCATAGTCTATATCTATCTTTACGAACTCCAAAAGAAAAACAACCATCTGCATCAAATAAACCTCTCACTAAATAAGGCATGAGTTCTTCTTTTACTCTAGGAAAATGTCTTTCAGATTTTAATCTTCCACCTAATACCATTTTTATTTTAGGTATTTTTTTTATTACACTCACATGAGGAAATACTCTTTTCTTTTTATTAAAGGTTTTATCTTCCTTAATTTTTCCATTTATAATTTTAGATAAAAATTCAATAGTATCTTTATGCGTTGTTGCTTGGTTTATTTCAACTACTTCATTATCAGAAATAAAACCATCTCCTAGAATAAACCCTACAAGATACGCTTTTTCTTTAGAATTTATTGGTGATAAAAAATTAGTTGGTAAAATTTCATTTTTAAAATTACAACTAAACTTATTTAAATTATGTTTTGAAATCCAATAACCAACATTACTTTTACTTATACCAGTTATACAAGCTATTTCTCTATGAGTTTTACCTTCTTGTAACAGTTTTTCTAATATATCTTTTTCCATTAATAAATTCTCCTACTCTATCATTTTCAAAGAATAACACAATGTAGTTTACGTCTACCGTTTTGACCAATTACACTTCCCGTTGTATTAAACAATTCCAAGAAGCTTGTTGCTCCGCTAGTTGTTTTAGCGGTGTTATTTACTTTAGCATCTTTTGGTCGCAAATTGGAAATATTTATTCCACAGCCACCACCTCGACTAAATGTTTTAGCCATTTCAGCTTGTGTTTTATAAATACTTTCAATATTATCTTCTGGTGAAGGTAGTACATAGCAGTTCATTGGTGTTGCACTAATATTGTCTTTTTCCAATCCAGCAGAATTTAAAATTCTACCAGCAGGGAAAAAATCTCCATTAATTAAAGCCTGCTTGATTTCATCTTGATTTCTGGAAAATATACTGCATACCCTATTTACAAAACATTCAAAATCTTCATTTTCTTTGAAATATTTTCTTTTCAATATTTCTTTAGATACCATATTTTCATGCCATTTTTTATTAATAATTATCAACCTTCTTTCTTTTTTCTCACCGCTACATTCTCTATATTAACATCACTCTAGCTCTTTGCAAGAGGTTTTGTTAAAAAAAATCCATTTATCTTTTTCAGGATTAAAAACTCTTATTTTTAACTCTATTCGAGGATTGTTTTTATCCACTCCCCAATCAATCCATCTTATAAGCAAATAACAGTCATTATCTAAAACAATTCCTTCTAGTGCATCACATAAATTTTTATCCAGATTATTTGTATCTCTTGTCCTATAATCTTTCCAATAAACTTTAGCTTCTGCAACAATCTTTGTTAATTCTGTTTTAGTCCAACCTTGAATAAAAACTTCTTGTTTTATAATCTGTTCTACTGTTTTAAACCACTGTTTAGCTTCTTTATTCAATATTTTTATTCCATTTCTAGTGGTTATATAACAATGGTTTACAGACTTTCCTATTGGCAATATTAATTGTAGCTCTCTACCCAACATCTCCTTTGTAGGAGTAACAGGTTCTTTCAACCTATTACCCCTTATCAATAACTTCAATTTTCATATAATAGTCAAGTTCATCAAGTGTTTTAAAAGGACCTACGCTTAACTTTAAAACCCTTCCTCTTGCACGGAATGTAATATCACAATAACCAAATATAAGAGAGATTGTATCATCAGTCAATAAGTTACAATAACATTTATCATCTACAACCATTTCTGAATATCCATAATAAATGTAAATGTTTCTACTATTTTTTCTTTGAAATTCTTTAAATATATTGTTTATTTTTTGAGATAACTTATATAAATCTGTATCACAATCAAATACATAATATTTAGTTTCTTCCATTTCACATCACTCCTTATTCTCTAGGATTTATTGTTTCACCATTTACAGCTACTACTAACCATTCTGCATATCGTTTTATTTTAGCAGCTTCTTTTTGTGTATCATCTTTTCTGCCAAATCGAAGTGCATATTTAATAATATTACCTCTTAAAAAACCTATAAGCTCATCATTAGTCATATTAGCTTGCATAACTTCTATTGGTTGATGCTCACTTTTATAATGTTCATCATAATGTTCTTCCATTGTTTCACCTCACTAATCTTTCAACATATCTTTTATACCAGACACCACAAAAGCAACAGCAAATGCTGTAAAAGAAATACATATTGCTACAAGACATGAAGCTAAAATTGTTATAAATATTTCCATGTTTCACCTCATTATTAAAAGAAATCCTTAATCAATTCTTTAAGAAACCATACTGTAAAACCAAGAACAAATATTGCTCCACAAACACATACTATTGACATACTTGTCATAAAAACTAATTCTAATATTTCCATGTTTCACCTTAAATTAATATCTAAACATATCTTTTATAGACTGTACCATTAATGATGTAAATAAACCTATTGAACATAAACAGCCTGAAATAATTGCAAGATTAATCATAAAATCAACTAAAATATCCATTATTTACCTTTCATTTCGTCATATGTTTCAATTAAAGTACACCATTGAGTCTTTTTCTGACGTGGTAATTTTACAATAACTAATTGTTCTCTTTTAAATCCACCTATATTTAGTCTATTGTTTTCATCATGAGGAAATCCCATAGCACCATCATATGTTGGTGTTTTAATTATAGTAGAAATATAAATACTTGGATCATTTTTAGCTTTAATTTGAACAGTATCGCCAACTCTTAAAACCCTATCAAATTCATCTTTTAAATCAGTTTCTTCACCAATATACCCAAAAAAACTTTTTATATCATGTGGAAAGCCGCAATTTCCACATACATAAGGTCTAAATCTAGCTCTTTCTTGTGTTTCTTTTAAATGTTCTAATGCGACATTAATACCAGTATGAATATCAAACTTATCAACAGGATTACATTTTGCGGTTGCTGTAATACCATTCATATCTTCAACTTCTACATATTTGCCATTTACTCTAATTGTGAGTTTTTCGTGTTCATTTTGTTTCATATTGTTACCCCTTAATCATTTTTAACATTTTTTTAAATTTATTTTCTTCTTTAGCTCTCACTTGAGCAACATAATATAGCTCTTGAAAAATTTCATTGCTAATTATAGAGTGTTTTTTATTGCTATCAATCAAAATCCAATCACCTACATTAGCAGTCATGACGCCATTAGGTGTTTTCACTTCAGTTCTTTCTTCAACTTGTTTAGCTTCTACAATAGCATTAGCAGGTACATAATATTTTTCTTTCAATTTGAGCTTTCCTCCCCTAGTTTGTCTAATTCGTTCCAAAACTTAGCACCCTCTTTATTAAATGCAAGTGCTGGTAAAAACGTACCATGTTCCTTTGTCTTATCTATAGTTCTTTTTAAACAATCGTTTTCATCAACAAAGACAATGTGTTTATCAGGAAATTCAATTAGAAATCCATTAGTTATTTTAGGTTTGCGACCTGTTCGATAGCTAAACACATCACCTTTTTCGTATAAGCGATTTTTATTGCCATCAATAATAAATCCTTCTTTTACTTTAACGTTCACTATATAAAATTGCGTTTGTTCCATAATACTCACCTTTATTTAAACTCAATAGGAATCCATAATGCTTCTTCATCACAAATTTCTTTTGGACTAAATCGTGCATACCATGCTGTAGGCTCACCATTTAAAAGGAACACACTATATGTTACATATCCAGTTAATTTATCTCCTTCAACTGTTTCTGCTTCAACTGTTGGTTGGTTAATATATACTTGATATATATATTCATCATGGCTATTGTCTATTTTTGCAATATCAAATCCATCAATGATAGTAATATCTGAACCTTCTCTACCATAAATAGGTTTAACTATAACATTTCCAGACATCTGTTTTAATTCTGTAGCCATCATAGTATATGGAATCATAGAAATAATAGTATGCCATTCTTCTCTTGTATAAAATCCAAAGCGATTATTAAAATTTGTCATCATTGCAAATAATCTTTTATCTTGCATAATAATTGATTCTGGAGAATTTACCAAAACTACTTTACCTTCATTATGCAATTCTATAAGTTTTCTACCTACTGGATATTCGTCATCAGATACATCTTCCATAAGCATTTCTACAGGGTGTAAACGATAAAGAATATCTATTTTTTTACCAGAAAAATACACACCATCATCAAATATTTCTAAATCACTTAAAGAAACAAGTTCTGATTTTAATTCAGGGAAACAACGTTTTAAGTTCTCATGTAAGTATTTAGCATTATACCAATCTTCTTGATATTCTTTATTAGCTGCAAATACAAAAAAGTTTTTATTATTTGTTCTTAATTGAGTAAATACACTTGCTAATTCACCATTTACACATTGTTCGGTTATTTTATCTTTTGTATACACAAAATTCCCATAGAATGTTTCTGGAATAGCACATGGGGTATCTGCATTGATTTCAACTAATTTAAAATTATTATATATATCTTTTACAAAATCCATACGAGCCAAATGTGCAGTGCAATCAAATTTAGAAGCAATAAAGTTGAACTTTTCAAATTCTGGTAAATTGCGAACACATTTAACTGTTTTATTCATGGCATTAAATATAACTCTCGCTTGATGTTCAACAATTTCTTTTTCTTCTTTTGAAATAGAAATTGCTGTTTTAGTTGGATAGCTGTATTTCCATTCTGGTTCTTTAATGTAAGGGATAATATCTCTATCAATATCATTAACCCAATTATTTTTATCAACTTTTACTTCTGTTTTTGCTTGTGTTTTAAAAGGTATATTCATTCCTAGTTTCATTAGCTACTTGCTCCTCCTCTTGCACCTGCACTGCCAATTCCTGTTTTTCCTGTAGATACACTTTTATTTGTACCAATACTAGGTGTTGTAGATTTTGGTGTTGTAATATTTGTTGCTCCATTGCTTGCTTTAGGTACAGGAGCAACAGTAGAAGAACTGCTTTTTTCTTCTTTCTTTTCTGTTGGTGCAACATTATTTTTTACATCTTTTACATTATTTTTTGTGTCTGGTTTAGTTTCTTTAGTAGTAGTTTTTGTAGAAGTGCTACTTTTTGTACTACTAGAGTTATATTTTTCAGAAAAACTGCTTCCCCAAATAGCATTGCCAATCATATTACCAAGCATTGTACCAGCAGCAACCCCTATCATGGTATCAAAAAAACTTGACTCATGAGTTGTTACAACTACATTTCCATTAGCTGTTTCAGTAACTTCAGGTTGGTTTCCACAGCCTGTTAAAGCTGTAGAACCAATCATGACTGACATTATAATTGCCATAACTTTTTTTGAATGTTTTTTTAGTTTCATTTTTTACTCCTTGTGTCTATTACAAAAACATATACCTAAGATTATTAATATAAATACAAGTAATATGCTTCCCATTATAAAATTACCACTCCACATTCTTCACGATAACCGCAATTTTTACATAAACCACAGCCTGATTCAGCTCGGTTAAATACATTTGCATCAATCATTTTTTCAGTGTCATTACATTCACTTTCAATATATTTGATATAATTCATGTCTACAGGAATAATATGTTTTTCCCAACCTGCTACATAATCTTGTTTGTTTTTTGTTCTCCATTTAACAGCAATAGTAGCTACTTCTTTTGGGAAAGCTCCTGTTTCAAGTAAATAGTGCCATGCGTAGATACTCATGTTTCCAATATATTTTGCAGTAGTAGCACGTTTACCAAGCTTATAATCGTAAATGCAATCATCTTCGGTCAGAAGGTCAATATATCCCAATACAGGAAGCTTATTTTTTCCTCTATCAATTAAAAATTGACATTCTACTTTAGCTGGTTTAATATCTTTAAATGTTTTAAAGAATAAATCTAATGCAACTGCTCCTTGCTCTCTAAGTTGTTCATAGGTATCAGTTCCCCAAACAGTTATTTCTTTATAATGATTGTCAAAATATTCGTTAAATTTATCAATCACTTCTTTTAAAATAACAGGTTTATTCTCAATTTTACATTTTCCCCAATATTCTAAAGCAGAATGGATTGCTAAACCAAAGATTGTTTTTGAATATTGTGTATTATTTTCCATACCTAATATTTTTCTGAAATAAACTTGTCTGCCACAAGTTTTCATACTCATAATCGTTGATGCACTTAAGTGAGTAATTTTACCAGTCGTGGATTTACCACGTTCAATTTTATTTTCTATAATTATCACTCTCCAATTCTTTGTTTCGCAATATTAAAATAATTTTTATCTAATTCAATGCCTATAAAGTTGCGATTTAAGTTTTTACAAGCAACACCTGTCGAACCACTGCCCATTGCAAAATCCAACACATAATCTCCTTCATTTGTATATGTTTTAATTAAATCTTCTAATAATAATACAGGTTTTTGTGTTGGGTGAAACCCTTTCTCTTTATTAGAGATTGTATATTTTAATATATTAGATTTATATTTTTTATTATTTGGTAAATTAAATATGGGTTTTATGTTTAGTTTTTGTATTTCATTATAATTTTTAAACCAAGCCTGTTGTTTTAAATTATATAAAGAGCATAATTTATCATAACTTTTTTTTGAACATAATTTAAATTGATGTGATTTTATATAAAAACTATGCTCAACACTTCTATTTCCTATATCTAAATTAATTTGATGAAGTGATTTACCAATACAATTTAATATTTTTTCAAAATATGCTCTTAATGGGTTTTCATTATAAATATCATATTTTCTTCTAAAAACTAAAACATCTTCAAAATAGTTGAGTGGTGCTTTTTTTGCCATCAAACTATTGGCATGGTGTTTTTTTTCATATATATATCTATAACAAAAATTAATATTATATTGTTTTTTACTATTACATATTAATTCTGTTGTAAATGGATCTTGAGCGAAAATTATTAATGAACCTTGCTCAATTAATAATTTTTCGCATTTATCAAACATAGCTTGTATATCAATTTTATTATCCCATTCTGTCTTACCACTTAATCCATGATTAACATTTTTTATTCCTTTTATAGTTCCGTAAGGTGGATCAACAATAATAGATTGTATTTTTTGATTTTTTTTATTAATTGATCCATTATTTCTAAGCAATCACCATTATATAATTGAATATCGCTTATAATTATCACTCTCCAATTTTAATATTTAAATACCTCATTTAGGTTTAACATATTTCCACATTCTTTTAAGAACGATAAAGTAGGAGCATTTCCACAAGACCTTCCTTCTTCTGGGCAATACCCTTTTTTACAACTAGCACCTGCATTTTTAAATAAAATAGGTGCAACTTTTTGTACTTCAGCGAGCATTAAATTAGCCAGTTGACGAATTTCCCATTGAGCATGAGTACAGCAACGAAGTGAAAAGAAGTTAAATAACGAACGTGCGTTCATGGTAACAATAATTTTTGTTTCTGTTGCATTAGGAAGTACATATCTAGCATCTTCTTTAGGAATATCCATACTTGCTAATTTGTTATAAGCTTGACGAATTGTACACATTAAATTCTCAAATTTTTCTTTAGCTTGACTATCTCTAGCGATTGATGGTGGAACAATATATTCAAAATTATTTTCACTCACATAACGTTGAGATTTTTGAGAATATGATGCAATTCTGTGTCTTACTAATTGATGGGTAAGTGTACGAGAAACACCTTCAATAGCAAACGTAAAAGAAACGTGTTCTAGTGGTGATTCGTGTCCCATTCCTTTTAATTTATCAATAAATTTTTCGGTATCATTTCCTGTTAATACCCCTGTTATTAAGCCATCTACATCACTTTTACTGTAACAAAGTTTAGCAGCAATAGATACAACTTTTTCTGGCTCAGGGGTATGACTAATTAATTTACATTTAATCATATTTTTTCTCCTTTATAAATTAATCCAATCTACAGTTGGCTCACCTTTAAAACCTTTTTCCCAAACGAACCAAGCATACGCTTGAGCATTTGATTTTCTATATTTTTCAAAATCACCATTTTTAGCACAAGACAGTCTGCCGCTTGCAACATAAATTTTCTTCGGTGGATTTTCTTTAAAAAAGCGTCCTCGTTCTTTTCCTTCTAAAAATAAAACTCTTAAAAACAACGCTACTTTATTACCATTAGGAATAATATCCAGTGCGTGTTTTAGAAATGGCAAAGCTATTTTATAAGGCGGATTAGTAACAATGTCCATATCACTATGTTTTATATTAAAAAAATCTTGTACTTTTCCATAATCTCTATCAATAAGGTCGAAACTAGATACATTATAACCATGTTTTTGTAGTACTTCGGAAATATGTCCTCCACCACAGGCAGGTTCTAATACAGCTTTAGTAAAAGTTTCTTTTTCGAGCAACAGTTCAACTGCTTTTGGTTCAGTTGCATAATAGTCATTGGCTTCTCTTTCACCTTCACTATGATTAGACGCTCCTAGTGTTACATATACATCATGTGCTTTATTTTTCAGTCTAATTCACTTCTTTCTTCTTGTTCTTTTAACCTCACCAATCTGCTTGTATCGGTGTTATAAGTTAATTGGAAATATAACTTGTCCCTTTTTAATTTTCTATGTTTTAAAATTTTAAGTCTTGTTATATTTTTCCAATTTTCTTTAGAAATCTCACTCATTCCTGGAGTCTTTTCTGGACGCCATAAACCTAAAATAGTTGTAGACGCATTGCCTAAAGAAGCACTACCAGAAATGTCTGTTTGCATAGGTTCTCTAATTCGCCCTTTTTCAATAACTTGAGAAGCTTTATTTAATTGAGCTAATATAATCAAACAAACATTATGATTTTTAGTAAGAGGTATTAATCCATCTGCATTTTTAGATTGTTGTTCAACTGTAGTATTGTTTCTCAACAAACCAAAATGGTCAATAGCAACTATATCTAGTGGTTCATCTACAAAAATATTAGTTTTAGCGATTTTTATACGTTCATCAATATCAGCTAAAGATAATACTTTGTCATTTATTTGTAATCTAGTTCCTATTTTATTTATATAATTATTAGCTTCTAAAGGGTGTTCTAATATAAATTGTTTTATTTTCCATCTAGGTTGCTGAAGCAATTTTGCAAGAATTATTTCAGACACGTCCTCTTTAGACATTTCAAGAGAGAAAAATAAAATTCTTTTTTGCTGAACTATGCTTAAGTTTAACAATAGTTCTATTAAAAAGTCTGTTTTACCTGTATTTGAAGGTGCAGCAATAGTAGTAATCTGTTTTTTATAAAGGTTAATTGCACCATCAAGCTCTTCATAACCTGTATTTAGTTCATTATTTTCTTCAGTAATTAAGCTAGAAGTAGCGTTAGCTAGGGAAGAAAATTCATTTAAAACTTCATCAATACTTTCCTCTTTTACAGATAAAAATTCTTTAATGACATCTAATGGTTTTTTCCATTGTGTAGATAAATATTCTGCAATAGATAATCTGACTAAAGGATCTTTAACAGTAGATACAAGTTCCATAATTTTCTTTTTCTGAACATCAAGACCTTTATTTTGCTTAAGAATAAATTCAGCTAAAAAATAATTAACATCTTTTACCACTTGCTCACTAATACTTTTTTTAGCAACATGAAGCTCATTTAAATCTTTGTATCCATCTTCTATTTGCATTACTTCTACCAGTAAATTAGAAGCATGAGTTCTAAATAATTCTTTAGCTCTATTAATAAATTTATCTGCTCTATTGTCATTGTCTGGGACTAGAACTATTTTTATTTCACGTCTACCAATAATTTGCTTTATTAATTTAACGTGGTCAGCAGTTAAAGTAATACCACAATAAGCAACACAAGCTAAGCCTTGTTCATCAGCAGATATCATATCAAAATATCCTTCGCACACATATAAGGTATCACTTTGCTTTAATCTTTCTATTGCAAAGTTAATACCATACAGATATTTTCCTTTTTCAAACAATGGTGGATTATTTTTCCCATTTTTATATTTAACTTTATTCTCAAAATATCGGTAACCAAAACAAACTAATCTACCATATTCATCAAACATAGGAATTGTAACAGCCTTAGATTTTTCGCTGTATCCTAGTCTGAATTTTTTGACAGTTTCCTCGCTAAAACCTCTACTTTGCATTAAATACTCAATAACACTATCTACTTTATTTTCGTATGCTTTTGATTGAAGTTCTTTTTTATCAACCAAATTTTGTTCTTGAATATAATCATCATCTAAAGGTAAAGAAAAATCATTCGCCAATTCTTTTACTGCAATAGCAAATGGGATATTATCTTTTTCCATTTTATAGTTAATAATATCTCCACTAGCATGGCAAGCAAAACAATAAAACTTATTATCATCAAAAATGGCAAATGATGTTTCGTTGTCGCCACCATGTACAGGGCAACAACAACGATAAGTTCCATCACTTTTTCTTATAGCTTCAGGAATGTATTCAACCATAGGCTTTTGCCTTAATACATCAACAACACTCATGTATTATACATTTCTCCTATTCAATTTTAATATTCGGGAAATCACTTACTTTAATTTCTGCATATTGAAAAGACGGAAAATCTTGTTTAAGAAAATCTCGTAGATTAGTTGAATATTCTAATTTATTGATATCATCTACAGATAATGTATCTTTTAGTAATTCTAAAAAATTTGGTTGTTCCCTTAATACTTGATACAAAGATATAGCTAAATCCCAAATTTTATCATTTTCATCATCACTGTTTTTCTCATCATCTTCTTCTAAATAATCATAACAATCATCAGACTCATATTCATGAAGTTTTTCTTTTAACTCAATATTTTCTTCCATAAGTTTTTTATACATTTCTAATGTTACTAGATTATTTTTATCTTTAGACTTTAATGCTTCATTTTCTATTTTTAGCATTAAATTTTCAGTACGTAAATCATCTTTATTTAGGTTTAAATTATCTTCATTCATAGATTTTCACTTTAACCTTTCTTTTGCCTAATTTATAGGCAGTATGTTTATCATTAACAAATACATCAATTTTATTATTATATCCACCACCAAACCTATCTTCTACTACATATTGCACACCATCTATTTCAACAACAGTCCCTAAAGGTAAATGGTCGGAAGCAACAGTTCTTCCTTCTGTAGCAACTGTACCAGAAGCGGTTATTCCATCATTCTTTCCACATTCATCATCAGCAGCAGTGTAATAAGTAATTATTGCTTCTTCTATACGATATTTTGGTTTTAATGCTTCTTGTCTATAATATTCTTTTTCCAATTCACTAATTAATTCATCTTCAATATCACACAAATTCACATATTTATTTTCATGGTGGATAGTAGTAATATTAGAGGGCTGTGGATTTTGACCACAACCACCCAATAATACTAGACTGGTTAAACTTATTACACCTATAACCTTATTCAATTTACTCCAGCATATTTATTATTATGTTTTCTTTTCTTATTTTGTTTTAATTCTGTGGATTTTGGTGCTAATTCAGCAAACTTAAATCCAGTAATAATATCGGAAACTTTATGGGCTTTTTTATTTTGTTTTAAAATATTGTTTCCTTTTTCAGCAGATAAGATAACTTCAACACAAGAAGTCGCAATCTTCTTACTTTTCGGACTAATAATCATTTTTTTGTTTTCATACTGTGTAATTACCATATATATTCCCCTTATAAATATTTCATTAAATCTGTTGGTTGAATTTGTACCATTTTTTTCTTTGGTACTTTTTCTTGCATAAATTCGTTTGCTTCTTTTATTAATTTAAAAATAGAAGCATCTGCACTAATTTCATTAACCTCAACCAAGTATTCGTATAATTTAGAAAGTGTATCAATATCTTCTTTTTCATATTTCTTTAATTGGTTAGAAATTCTTTGGTGTTCAGTAAGATTCCACACTTTATCTTTCTTTTTACGAATAACTATTTTGGCAACGAGCCAAGACTTATTTTTTGCATTAATAAATTGCTGTTTTTCTTTTTCAGTCATTAGATTGGTACATCTTCATCAATATCAGCGTTTTTTACTGGTTCAAATGGAGAGCCACCATTTCCTCCTTTAAATAAGCAATCATCATCTAAAAGTTGAATATCTTTCAATCTAATAGATACCCCTTGATAAAGATTAGTAAATACAACTCTCATGTAAAGATTTACTGCAATTTTAGCATCATACGCTAATTGCAGATTTTGTTCTTCTTCTGGTGCTAGTCTATGGTTATCTTTGTCGTAAACAGGAATAAATACTCTATTAATAACACCATCTTTTTCACGTTCATGTTTTGCTTTGCAATTAATAAACTGGACACCATCTTTTTCTTTAATAAGCTTGTTTACTAAGAAATCTGTAGGCAACCACTGATTAGCTGAAACTTTTGTACCACTAGCACTTTTAAATTCAGTGTCTTTTTTAGCGTTTTCAATTAATTCAGTGGCAAGTTTTTTTAATTTTTCGACTTCTTTGCTTGTTACTTTGAGATTAAGTACATATCCTGTTGGTTTCCCTTCCCATTCATTTACAGTACCATTTACAGCAGAATACATAACTTCGCCTTCAAATACCTTTACTGCATAAGTTTTTAATTTGTCATTTTTCTGTTCCAAATTATCACATCTCCTAACATTTTTTTGTTTTATGCCTTTTGACATTCTCTATATTAACATCACTCTAGCTCCATGCAAGTATTTTTTTTATTTTTTTTTAAAAAAATTTTATCTATTGTTAAGAGCTACAATTATGTTATACTCGAAGAAAGGAGGAATGTGAAAGGAGATTTTATATTGACAACTACAAAAAAAAGAGGAAATGGCGAAGGTAGCTGGAAAAAATTAGGAACAAATAAATGGAAGGTTACAATAAGTGTAGGAGTAGATGCTAACGGGAAACAGGTTCGTAAAACAAAAACTGGTACAAAGCAAGAATGTATGAAGTGGTTTAAGTCTAACCAAGAAATTAGCAACAATGATTATTTTTATGACTATGCAATGAAATGGTTAGAATTTAAGAAAAATAGTTTAGCTCCATCAACTTATAGAAACACTAGAACAAGAATTAAATTAATATCTGATATTAATAATTTTCAAATGAATAAATGTTCGGATAACACTATTATGTTAATTGTTAATGAACTCGTAGCAACAAAAAGTAAAGCAACAATAGTAGTTACAATTTCAGTATTGAATCAAGTATTAAGATTTGCAAGAGATAGAGGTGTAATTAATTTTATTCCATATATACCTAAAATACGAACTTTACCAATTAAAAAGAAAATAGATATACCATCAATAAAAAAAATAAAAGAAGTTTTATTATTAGCTAAATTTATTGGAGGACATTTATATTTATGTATTCTATTAGGTTTTTTAGCAGGACTAAGAATAGGTGAAATATTAGCACTTCAAAAAGGTGATATTGATTTTGAACAATCAACTATTACAATTAATAAAACATTAACAATGGACGAAAATTATAAAACATATATCAAAGAAGGAACAAAAACTAATAACTCAAATCGAACAATTTATGTAAATAATAGAATTTTATCCGAAGTAAAATTATATTTTGATGATAAAAAATTTAAAAAAAATAGGTATCTGCCTCATGAATCAAAAAAAGTTAGTATGTTTTTTAAACAAGCAGGATTTGAGAATTTCACAGCACATTCAACTAGACACGTATTTATTACGCTTGCACAAGAATATGGTATTAGTCCTGTTTTTGTATCACAATATGTAGGTCATAAAACAAATAGTACAACTATTTCTGTTTATACTCATATGCCTATAGATAAGCAAAATCAAAAATTAGATGAGTTTGTTTATCAGTTTTTAGATTAAATATTAAGTGCTACAGATTACTATATATTTTATTTTTTAGGTGCTATAACAGTGCTACGCATTACATTTATTTTGAATTTAGTTCAATTAATTTAAATTTAAAAAATTTGATATAGAGCTATTTTAAAGTATTTTTATGTAAATTAAATTATATTTATATTATGTATAAAATCTTAATATTTATTTAACATTTTAATATATAATATAAATTTTAAACATATTTAGTTATTAATATAATTTATAAAAAATGGTTGCATTTTTTTGAAGATGGTGATATTATATAAAACCATCAAACGGGTTTTATATAATATCGTGAAATTTTAATTTCATAAACATGAAATATAAGGAGAGAGATTTTGACACATTTAGAAGCTTTAGCAAAAGCAGAACAATATCAAAGTAAAATGGCAAAAATTGCCAAAAAAAGTTATTGGAAGCCACAATATCATATTAGTGCTCCTGCAAATTGGATTAATGACCCTAATGGATTTTGTTATTTTAATGGTGAATATCATGTATTTTATCAATATCATCCATATTCTAGCCAATGGGGTCCTATGCATTGGGGACATGTAGCAAGTAAGGATTTAGTTAATTGGAAAACAAAACCGATAGCACTTGCACCAACTGATGAATATGATAGAGATGGTTGCTTTTCTGGTAGTGCAATAGAAAAAGATAATACTTTATATCTTTTTTATACAGGACATGTAGTTTTGGATAAAGAAAATGATAAAGATGATGCACAATTGCAAACTCAATGTGTAGCAATCAGTGAAGATGGTATAAGTTTTAAAAAATTGGAGAACAATCCAATTATCAATATAGATAGTTTTCCTGAAGATTTAAATATTCTTAAGGAGCATTTTAGAGACCCTAAAGTTTGGAAATATAATGATATGTATTACCAAGTAGTAGGAGCTCAAACAACAGAAAAAACAGGACAAGCATTAATTTATAAATCCAAGGATTTATTGAATTGGGAATTTGTTAATGTAATGGCTATGTCTACAGAAGAAGAAAATTTAGGTTTTATGTGGGAATGCCCTAATTTTGCAGAGATAGATAATCATGAAGTATTGATTTTATCTCCTCAAGGTGTAGAGCCAGAAGGTAATAAATTTTTAAATTTACATCAATCAGGTTATTTCTTGGGAAAAATGGACTATAATACAGGAATTTTTGAACGTGAAAATGACTTTGAGATGTTAGATTATGGTTTTGATTTTTATGCTCCGCAAATAATGCAGGATGAAAAAAATAATCGCTGTTTAATGATTGGTTGGCTTGCTATGTGGGAAAGCGAGATGCCAGAACAAGAAGAAGGTTGGGCTGGTATGATGAGTATTCCTCGTGTTTTAGAAGTAAAAAACAACAAAGTATATAGTTTACCAATACCAGAGTTGAAAAAATTAAGAAAAAATAATGTGAATTATGATGTAAACTTAGTTCAAAATTGTATTTTAGAAGGAATAAATGGCGATTGTTATGAATTAAATACTGTTTTTGATTTGACAAAAGCAAACGGTTTTAATTTAAAATTGCGTGTTTCTGAAAATGAAGAAACGGTTATTAGCTATGATAAAAATAGTAAAATATTTAAATTAAATCGCGATAAATCTGGTAAAGGCGTAACTGGTGAACGTGAAGCAAAAGTTAATTTACAAGATGAAAAGATTTATTTGCAGATATTTAGTGATTACTCTTCTTTAGAAATTTTCATCAATGGTGGAGAATATGTAATCAGTTCTCGTATTTATCCTATGCAAGAAGCAACAGGAATTGTTTTTGAGCCTATAGGGGAAATAAAAGCTAAGATTGATTTTTATGAAATTTAATAATAAAAAATAATTATTTTTCTAAAAGGATAGATAAAAATTATCTATCCTTTATTTTTATGTAAAAATTTAAAAGTAATATTTTGCTTATTGTTATGAAGTTATTTATAATTAAAGAAAAGTCACAAAATTTATTTTGAGAAAGGGTGATAATTTATGGACTATTTGAAAAAAGTATTATTAGATGTATTCGATTTGAATGCAGATAGGGCATCAATGGAAGAAATTTCCGAGAGAATTGAAAGTGGAGCTTTATTAAAAGGTACGAATATGGCTATTTTAATTTTAGCTATGTTTATTGCTTCTATTGGCTTGAATATGAATAGTACAGCTGTAATTATTGGGGCAATGTTAATATCTCCACTTATGGGTGTTATTATGGCTATAGGTTATGGTATAGCTACATATGATACGACTTATGTACGTAAGTCATTTTTAAAATTATTATTTCAAATAGGATTTTGCATTTTAACATCAACTATTTATTTTTATATATCACCAATTTCTACGGCTTCTTCAGAGTTATTGGCACGTACAGAACCTACGATATGGGATGTTTTGATAGCGTTATTTGGTGGACTTGCAGGGATAATAGGTATAACTCGTAAAGAAAAAAGTAATGTAATTCCAGGTGTAGCCATTGCCACAGCTTTGATGCCACCACTTTGTACTGCGGGATATGGTATTGCTACACATTCTTTGAAATTCTTTAGTGGTGCTTTATATTTATTTTGTATAAATGGTGTGTTTATTTGTTTATCAACTTTTATAGTTTTAAAATTTATTAAAGTTCCTGCAAAACAATATGTGTCTATTCAAGTATTGCGCAGACAGAAATTTTATTTAGCAATTATCGGTATTATAACAATCATTCCTAGTGTATATACAGCTTATCAAAGTGTAAGAGATAATATAGAAAAAGCACAAGCTACTAGCTATATAAATGAATATTTTAATTATGATGATAGACAAGTAGTTGCTTATCATATAAGAGAAGATAGTAAGACTTTTGAAGTAGTTTTAATCGGCAAAACTTTAGAAGAAACACAGATTGATAAACTGAAAAAAGATTTATTAAATTATAGCCAGCTTAAAGATTTAAATTTGAAAATTATTCAAAATGTTTATGATGAAGGTTATTCAAAACAAGATATTGAAAAATTGATAAATAGTAGTATTCAACAACGTGATGGCGTTTTGAATGTGGCTAATAAAGATAGTGATTTGATGAAATATCAAAATTTAAGTGTACAATATTATCCAGCATATCAAAGAATAACGGATAATCAAGCAATCTTAAAAGCTTTTAATACAAAAGGAAAGATTTTATTTCCACAGATTGATAAGATTGAAGGTGGAACAATTAATAATATCAATGAAAAAGGTGAAGTAAACGCTTTAAAATTTATGGTCATTGTATATGTAAAAGAACAATTATCTAGTCAAGATGTAATAAAATTGAAATCATGGATGGAAAGCGAAGCTAATATGCCTGTGATTTTAAATGTTCAAATTAGTTCTGATAATGAAGATAATATTATTTCAGGGAATGGTATATCTTGGTGATAAATAAAAAAATAAATTATGTAAGTTTATGATATAATTGAATAAATTTTTAATGAGAAAAGAGTGTGATTTTTGTGAGTATAAAATTATTTGCTACAGATTTAGATGGTACATTATTAAATAAAAATGGTGAAATATCTCCAGCTAATAAACAAGCTATAAAGGAAATGGCAAAAGAAGGTATTATACCAACAATTGCAACAGGTAGAATGTATGAGGCATCTCGTAGATTTGCTGAACAATTAGAATTAGATGTGCCCATTATTACTTATAATGGAGCTTTAATAAAATCTGTATCTGGAAAAGTTTATTTTGAAGGTTTTTTACCTCCAAAAATTGTCAGTGAAATTTATGATTATTGTAAAGAAATGAAGTATTATTTTCAAACTTATCAAGATGATAAATTATATTACGAAACTTATACAGATAAGACAAAAGGATATGAAGAAGGCATTAATATAAAAGGTTATGCCATCGGTGAAAAAGTATATGAATTAGTAGATAGAATTCCTAAAATTTTAATCATCACTACTAGTAATGAAGAAAGTGATGAAGTGGCAAGGCTTTTTAATGAAAAATTTTCTGGTCAAGCACATGCTGCGAAATCTCAATTTAATTATGTAGAAATAATGGCACCTAATATAAGTAAAGCAAGTGGTCTTCATCATTTGGCAGAAAAACTAGGTTTGGGCATAGATGAAGTGATGGCTATAGGTGATGCAAATAATGATGTTCCTATGTTGAAAGTGGCTGGATTTAGCGCTGTTATGGGAAGTGCTAAAGATGATGTCAAGGCTTGTGGTAATGTAGTTGTGGGCGATTGTGAACATGATGGCGTTGCCGAAGCAATTTATAAATATGTATTGAAAAAAGATATTTGAGCGATTATTATATAAGAATGGATAATGTTCCTAGTTTATAGATTAGAGGTGTTAGATATGAAAGATTTTCGTTTGATAATTGTTACTGGTATGTCTGGAGCTGGGAAAACATTAGCATGTCGTAATCTTGAAGATTTGGGTTATTTTTGTGTTGATAATTTACCTCCTGTATTGATACCAAAATTTGTAGATTTATGTAGTAATTCTACAGAAAATATGCAGAAATTTGTCTTGGTAGTAGATACACGTAGTAAAGACTTTTTTGATACATTTAATCAAGTTTTGGATGAGATTGATGCACAAAAAGTAAATTATCATTTATTATTTATGGATGCTTCTGATGAAGTAATTATTCGTCGTTATAAAGAAACTCGCAGACGTCATCCAATGGACCCTAATGTTTTAGTTAGTGATGCTATTGAACTTGAACGTAAAGCTTTAGATAAAATAAAAAAACGTGCTAATTTCATTATTGATACTAGCTGTTTAAAACGTGCTGAATTGAAAGAACGCCTTACAAAGATGTTTAAAACTGATGATACTGGAAAAATGAATATCAGTATTTTATCTTTTGGGTTTAAATTCGGTTTGCCTTTAGATGCTGATTTAGTTTTTGATGTGAGATTTTTACCTAATCCATTTTATGATGAAAAACTTCGCTATAAGAGCGGAACTGTGCCAGAAGTGGCAGCTTATATAGAAAAATATGAAGTTACTAAAGAATTTAAGAAGAAATTAGATGATTTAGTAGAATTTTTGATACCACAATATATCAATGAAGAAAAAAGTCAGTTGGTAATTGCTGTAGGCTGTACAGGTGGTATGCATCGCTCTGTATATATAGCTAATCATTTATATAATTTATTAAATGAAAAAGGTTATGTGGCAAATTTAGAACATCGTGATTTGATGAAAAATGAAGTAAGAGAACATAGAGCAAATTGAACATAGTAATATAAGAAAGTAGGGGATTAAATGCATTTATTAAAATGGCTTTATCCTGGAATGCGATTTAAGCGTTGGTTATGTTTATTTGCTGTTGGTGCATTGCTTACAGGTTTAGGCTTAGCCATAGTATTCAATTATAAATATATAGATAGCATTGAAGAATTTTTATTTTATGCTGTGTATACATGGACAGGTTCATATGATTATATGATAACTGCAATCGTAGGTATAGCTATAATCGTCTTCGGCTTGATAATAATGCTATTAGCTACAAGAATGGTCATTCGTTCATTGATAACAGTGCTTGTTCCTGATAAGTCTGGAAGATTAGTAGATATGATTTATGAACATCGCAAACTGGATAAAGGTCCAAATGTTACTGTGGTCGGTGGCGGTACAGGTCTTTCTGTGCTTCTTCGTGGTATGAAAGAGGAAACTAGAAATGCTACTGCTATTGTTACTGTAGCAGATGATGGCGGTTCTTCTGGTAGACTTCGTGAGGAATTTAATATTGTGCCTCCAGGCGATTTGCGAAATTGTTTAGTAGCTTTAGCAGATACAGAACCAATGATGGAAAAGTTATTTCAATATCGTTTTAGTGGAAATAGTGATTTAGCTGGCCATAGCTTTGGTAATTTATTTATCACTGCAATGACAGAAGTTACTGGCGATATTGAACAAGCTTTAAAAGAGTCAAGTCGTGTATTAGCTGTAAAAGGGAGAGTTTTCCCAGCGACAACAGCTAAAATTCGTTTAAGTGCAACTATGGAAGATGGAACTGTTGTAGAAGGTGAGTCTCAAATTCCGTTAGTGCATAAACGCATAAAACGTGTGCATATTTTTCCACATCATGTAGAGCCAGTGCCTTCTTCTATAAAAGCTATCAGAGAAGCTGAAGTCATTGTGTTTGGTCCAGGAAGTTTATATACAAGTATAATCCCTAATCTATTAGTGGATAATATTGCTGATGAAATCAAAAAAAGCAAAGCTATAAAGATTTATATTTGTAATGTAATGACTCAACCAGGAGAGACAGATGATTATACAGCTTCTATGCATGTAAAAGCTTTGATTGAACATGGCGGTGCAGGTATAGTTAATTATGTTTTAGTTAATAATAAAGAAATTTCTGCAGAAATGCAGGAATATTATGCGCAAAAAGGTCAATATCCTGTACTTATTGATGAAAAAGCTGTAGAAGATTTAGGTGTTGGTTTATTTAAAGCAGATATAATTGATGATTCAGAAATGATACATCATGATTCAATGAAGTTAGCACAAAATGTAATGAAAATATATCATACATTAAAAGAAAATTGAGTTTAAAATAGAATATTATATTTTGAAAGTTGGTTTTAGATGCCATCATTTGCAAGTCAAGTTAAAAATGAATTGGTACATGTGTTAGGCTCTCAAGTATGTTGCAAAACAGCGGAATTAGCTGCACTGCTACGTATGGGAGCCACTATTTCTTTTAATAGCAAACATGATTTTGGTATAAATTTTGTTACTGAAAATGCGGCAGTAGCCAGAAAAATTTTGACTTTGTTAAAAGCAAGTGTACCACAAGGTATTCATACAGAAGTTACAGTTAGACGTTCTCGTCGTCTACGAAAACATAATAATTATGCTGTTAGAGCTACACCATCGCCAGAAGCTAGTAGCATTTTAAAGAAATTAGGGTTTTTGACTGCAAAAAATTTATTAGATGCAGGTACTGACCGCAATATTTTACAAAATGATTGTTGTAAGATAGCTTATCTAAGAGGAGCTTTTTTAGGTGGTGGTTCTGTCAATAAACCAGAAGGTGAATATCATTTAGAATTTGTAACAGATAATTATACTTTTGCAAAATTGATACGTGATTTGTGTCATGAATTATATTTGCCTGTAGGGCTTACAGATAGAAAAAATGTATATATTGTATATTTAAAAGAAAGTGAAGCTATTTTAGAATTATTAGCTTTAATTGGTGTAGAGGAAAGTTTATTGCAAGCTTTTGAATCTGCACGTAATTTAAAAGAAATTAGAAATCAGGTTAATCGTTTAGTTAATTGTGAAACTGCTAATTTGCAAAGAACGATTAATGCTGCTATGAAACAAATTGAGAATATAAATTTATTGATAAAATATGACGAATATGATGAGTTACCGAAAGTATTAAAACAAACGGCTAATTTACGTTTAAATAATCCAGAGGCTTCGCTTACCGAGTTGGCGGAATTGTTAAATTGTAGTCGTTCTGCGATTAATCATCGCATGCGTAAGATTGATGCTTTAGCAATGCAAATCAGGAAGGACAATAGTATAAAAGAATGAATTTAAAAAAAATAGCGTTGAGTATAATACTTTTATTTGTAATATTTATGGGTGGAGTGATTGCTTCAGTATATATTTATCCACCAAAGGGAGTTATGATTTTTGAATATCATCGTGTCAATGATGACACTGTAGATACAGATGATTATTCTTTATCTAGGGAACAATTTCAAGAACAATTGGATTATTTTAAGGAAAATAATTACCATACAATTTCAATGATGGATTTTATTCGTGCTGAAAAATATGGTGAAGAATTGCCAGAAAATCCTATTATTATAACTTTTGATGATGGCTATGAGGATAATTATACTAATATGATGCCTATGATTAATGCAATGGGCATGAAAGCTACTATGTTTATGGCAACTAATTATATTGGTAAAGAAAATTATGTTAGTTGGCAACAGTTGAAAGAAATGCAGGATAATAATATTGAAATTGGCAGTCATACAGCAAATCATTTACCATTGACTGAAGTAGAAAATTTGGATAATGAAATTAAATTATCTAAATTATTGATGGAATGGAATGGATTAAAAACAATATATTTCTTCTCTTATCCTAATGGAGTTTATACAAAGGAAAGTATTCAGTGTTTAAAGGATAATAATTATTTAGCAGCAGTAACAGGTGATGCTGGATATAATACTTTTAAGACTGATAAATATTTATTACAACGAACAAATGTGTCAAATTATCGTTTTGGCTATATAGGTTTTCAATGGCGTATATTAAAGACAAAAATTTTATATAGATTAGGAATTAATCAGCATTAATAAAGGATAGGGGTATTTTTTGTTTATGAAAAAAAATAAGATTTTTTCATTTGTATTATCATTGGCAACGATATGTAATTTTACATTAGCTCAAGCTCAAGATAATAATGAAAAAGATTTAAAAAACACAATAGTTTTAGCAAACAAAGATAAAGATGTAGAAAAATATGAAGCCGATAAATTATTATTTATGGAAACAAAAGATGATGATACTACTCTTTTATTTTCTGATTCTCCTGAAACTGTGGAGCAAGATGGGATTTTATATCAAGATACAGTGAAAGGTGATACACGATTATTGTATTATCACTTGAATGGAATGAAGGAAGATAAAAAAATAGCTGTAGTTATTCAGAATATGTCTGATAAATCTAATGTGGTTAAAGTAATAAAAGAAGCTGTAGCAGGTCCTAGTGAAGATTATCTTTATGTAGGAAAAGTAACTATGCAAAGATATTTTAATAGTCAAGAAACTAGAGAAATAGAACTTGCTCCATATAGTAAAACTTTTTTGCGTGTAGAAGATGATGAACGTATTGTACCAAGTGGTGGTTTAGTATATGGTCTTTTTGATTTTTATGCGCAAGAGCCATTAAAGGTGAGCGTAGTAATTGCACCTACTGATAAAAATTTATTAAGATACGTAAATTATGCGCCTATTTTGGAAAAAGACCAGCATCGTTTAAGAGGCACGTATGAGGGAAAAGAACGCTATTTAACAAATAGAAGAGCTTATAATCCAGAAGAAATGGGAAAAGCGTATTTTTATATAGGTGATAATAAAACAGACCTTTATAAATATGGTAAAGATAATACCGACAATTCTGTTACACAAAATTTTGGTAATTATGGCATAGTATATAATTTTGAGCCTAAGCTTGAAGGCAAAGGAAAGACAAGTTTTTATCTTAAGCCTTTAGGTGGAGTTTATGCTGGTGCTATGGCGGTAAAAGTTGGTGAAAATGGTGAATATAAAATGATTTCTACACCAGATGATTTGCCATTCTTTGGTCATGAAAAAGATATTAATTACTATGCTTATTTAGGAACATATAATAATAGTGATAAATTAAGCTTTTTATATACACCACCAGGAGCATCAAATTTACCAGTACAAATTATTTTGATACCAGAAAAATAATAGAAAATGAAAAAACTACTTGAAGACGATGATTTTCAGGTAGTTTTTTTATATATTTTGCTAGACTTGCTTATTTGATTAAAAACATATACAATATTATATATTAAATTGCAAAGGAGAGATAAGTATGAAACATATTAAAACTGTTAACAAACCTTACCTTCAGGCTACTATTAAAACTGGCGGTTGTGGCGAATGCCAAGCTTCTTGTCAGTCTGCTTGCAAAACTTCTTGCACAGTTGGCAATCAGGTTTGCGAAAAACACTAATATTTCTCAAGTAGGGGGCTGTATTGACAGTCCCTTTCTTAGTGATTTTAAAAAGTTTAAAATTTGTGGTAATAAATAACTCGATTATAAATTTATATATTGAGTTTAATTATAAATTATATTTATTTTTAGAGGTGTGAATTTTAAATAATGGCTATGAGTAATAAAATACACAAGTTTTATCAAAATGGAATGTACATATTATTAGATGTAAATAGCTCTACTGTACATTTAATTGATAAAACTGTTTATGATGTAATGGATTATTTTGATGGCACAAATGATGAAGAAGTAATTAAAAATTTGGCTGATAAATATGATGAAAAAGACCTTCGTGAAATTTTAGAAGAATTACATGAATTAATGGAACGTGGAGAATTATTTGCTCCTGATATTGATGTACCTCCATATTTTGGCGAAACAGGTCTTGTAAAATCTATGTGCCTTCTTGTAGCAGAAGATTGCAATTTACGTTGTAAATATTGTTTTGCTGGTACAGGTGATATGGGTCATGACCGTCGTTTGATGACAAAAGAAGTTGGTAAAGCTGCTGTTGATTATATCATTGCACATAGCGGTAAACGTAAACATTGCGAAATTGACTTTTTCGGTGGCGAACCACTTGTTAATATGCCTGTTGTAAAATATGTAACAGAATATGTACGTCAAAAAGAAAAAGAAACAGGAAAAGTATTTAAATTAACACTTACTACAAATGGTGTTTTATTAAATGATGAAAATATTAAATGGCTCAATGACAACAATATCAGCATGGTATTAAGCCTTGATGGTAGAAAAGAAGTTCATGATTATATGCGTCCTGATGTTGGTGGACATGGCACATATGATAAAGTTGTTAAAAACTTTAAAAAATTAGTTGATTCCCGTGATGGCAATAATTATTATTTACGTGGTACATTCACTAATCGCAATATGGACTTTTCTAAAGATGTACTCAGCATGGCTGATGAAGGTTTTGATATTTTATCTGTAGAGCCAGTTGTATTAAAAGATTCTCCATATGGATTTACAAAAGAAGATTTACCAAAAATCTTTGCTGAATATGATAAATTAACAGAAATTTATTTAAAACGTAAAAAAGAAGGTAAAGGTTTCTTCTTCTTCCACTTTAATATCGATTTAGAACATGGTCCTTGCGTAGCTAAGCGCTTGAGTGGTTGTGGAGCTGGTCATGAATATTATGCTGTAGCTGCAGATGGTAATATGTATCCTTGCCATCAGTTTGCAGGCAGAGAAAATTACATGCTTGGAAATGTATTTGAAGGCGTAAAAAATAAAGAGCTTCCAAAAGAATTTAGAAAAACTCATGTATTAAGCAAAGAAAAATGTCGTGATTGTTGGGCTAAATTCTTCTGTAGTGGTGGTTGTCATGCTAATGCTGACTTATTCCATGGCAATATCCATGAACCATATGAACTTGGTTGTGAATTACAGAAAAAACGTTGTGAATGTGCTATTGTAGTAAAAACTGCTGAAAAATTTGGTTTATAATTCATTTATAAAAATGTAATATATTTTAATTAATATACGGTTTACACTTTGAAAAAGAATTTTTCTCTATAGAAGATAAAAAATACATCTTGGAGAAAAATTCTTTTTTCTTTACAAGAAAATATATTTTTATAAAAATTTTGTAAAGATTTTGTTAGATAAATTATTTTTATTAATAGGATAATAAATTTATAACGGAAAAACTGCTGATTTAGATTGACAATTTGATATAATTTATTGTATTATAATCCTAGTGAAAAACTTAGACATATATTTGAACGATAATTTATGATTATACGTCTAGTGGTCTAATTAAGTTGTTATAAGCTAGAGTATGTATTTACATATTTTAGTTAAATATTATTCCAGTAAACTGGAAAAATTTTTTTTTACTTTTTAGGGGGTATTTTTAAAATGGCAGTTAAAGTTGCTATTAATGGTTTCGGCCGTATTGGTCGTCTCGCTTTCAGACAAATGTTCGATGCGGAAGGTTATGAAGTTGTTGCAATCAACGACTTAACAAGCCCAAAAATGCTTGCTCACCTTCTTAAATACGATTCTACTCAGGGTAGATATGAATATGCTGACAGCGTTGAAGCTGGTGAAAACTCCATTACTGTAAATGGTAAAGAAATCACTATCTATGCTAAACCAAATCCTGAAGAATTACCTTGGGGCGAACTTGATGTAGATGTAGTTTTAGAATGCACAGGTTTCTTTGCTTCCAAAGCTAAAGCAGAAGCTCATATCAAAGCTGGTGCTAAAAAAGTTGTTATCTCCGCTCCTGCTGGTAACGATCTTCCTACAATCGTTTTCAATGTAAACCATGAAACTTTAAAAGCTAGCGATACAGTTATTTCCGCTGCTTCTTGTACAACTAACTGCTTAGCTCCAATGGCTAACGCTCTTAATAAACTTGCTTCTATCCAGAGCGGTATCATGACTACAGTTCATGCTTACACTGGTGACCAGATGACTCTTGATGGTCCTCAGCGTAAAGGTGACTTACGTCGTTCCCGTGCTGCAGCTGTTAATATCGTTCCTAACTCCACTGGTGCTGCAAAAGCTATCGGTCTTGTTATTCCTGAATTAAACGGTAAATTAATCGGCTCCGCACAGCGCGTTCCTACCCCTACAGGATCTACTACTATTTTAGTAGCAGTTGTAAAAGGTCATGTAACTGTTGATGAAATCAATGCTGCTATGAAAGCTGCTGCAACTGAATCTTTCGGTTACACTGAAGAACAACTCGTATCCAGCGATGTTATCGGTATGAGATTTGGTTCCCTCTTCGATGCAACTCAGACTATGGTTGCTCCTATGGAAGATGGCAATACTCAAGTACAAGTTGTTTCTTGGTATGATAACGAAAACAGCTACACTAGCCAGATGGTTCGTACAATTAAATACTTCGCTGAACTTAAGTAATTTGATTTGTGCAGCCTTTTATGGACCGGTCTTAAAAAGGCCGGTCCTATTTTGAATTTACGGAGGGTTTTATTTAATGAATAAGAAATCTATTAGAGACATTGATGTAAACGGTAAAAAAGTCTTTATTCGTGTAGACTTTAACGTACCAATGGACGAAAATCAAAACATCACTAATGACAAACGTATTCGTGCTACATTACCTACTTTAAATTATCTTTTAGAAAACAATGCAGCAATTATTCTTGCTTGCCATGTTGGTCGTCCAAAAGGACAGAGAGTTCCTGAATTATCTGTTAAACCTATCGTTGCTAGACTTTCTGAACTCTTAGGTAAAGAAGTTAAATATGCTGAAGATTGTGTTGGCGAAGCTGCAAGTAAAGCTGCTGCTGATTTAAAACCAGGTGAAGTATTACTTCTTGAAAACCTCCGTTATCACAATGAAGAAACTAAAAATGATCCTGAATTTGCAAAACAACTTGCTTCTTTAGCAGATGTTGCTGTTGATGATGCATTTGGTGTATCTCACAGAGCACATGCTTCTAATGCTGGTATCGCTCAGTATGTAGAAGTTGTTGGCGGTTTCTTAATTGAAAAAGAAATTCAGTTCATTGGTAAAGCATTATCCAATCCAGAACGTCCTTTCGTTGCTATCATTGGTGGTGCAAAAGTTTCTGACAAAATCGGTGTTATTTCCAACTTATTAGAAAAAGCTGATGCAGTTGTAATCGGTGGCGGTATGGCAAATACATTCCTCGCTGCTCAAGGTAAAGGTATTGGTTCTTCTTTATTCGAAGAAGAAAAATTACCACTTGCTAAAGAATTACTTGCAAAAGCTGAAGAAAAAGGCGTAAAAGTATTCCTTCCTGCTGAAGTTGTTGTTGCAGATAAATTTGCAGCAGATGCAAATCATAAAACTGTATCCGTTGATGAAGTTCCAGATGACTGGATGATTCTTGACAATAAATTCAGCAAAGAATGCCAAGAAGCTTTAGAAAATGCAAAAACAATCGTATGGAATGGACCTATGGGTGTATTCGAATTTGATGCATTCGCTCATGGTACTGAAGATATCGCTCATGCAGTTGCTGAATCTACTGGTATCAGCATTGTTGGTGGCGGTGACTCCATTGCTGCTCTTAAGAAAACTGGTCTTTCCGACAAAATTACTCACATTTCCACTGGTGGCGGTGCTACATTAGAATTCCTCGAAGGTAAACCAATGCCAGGTATTGCAGCTATTGCTGACAAATAATAAAAATAAATTATAAAGAGGTTGATTTGATAATGCGTAAACCTATTATTGCTGGTAACTGGAAAATGAACAATACAGTAGCTGCTGGTACTGCTCTTGTAAAAGAATTAGCTCCACTTGTAAAAGATAACAATGCTGTAGATATCGTTGTATGCCCAACATTTACTGCTCTTGCTGCTGTTTGTGAAGCTGTAAAAGGTACTAACATTCATGTTGGTGCTCAGAACGTTCATTGGGAAAAAAGCGGTGCTTTCACTGGCGAAATTTCCGCTGAAATGCTCACAGAACTTGGCGTTGAATATGTTGTAATCGGTCACTCTGAACGTCGTGAAATGTTTGGTGAAACTGATGAATATGTAAATAAACGTGCAAAAGCTGCATTAGCTGCTGGTATTACTCCTATCATTTGCTGTGGTGAAACTTTAGAAACTCGTGAAGCTGGTACAACTAATGATTTCGTTAGTGGTCAGATCAAAGCTGCACTTGAAGGTTTAACTGCTCAGCAAGTTGCTAGCCTTGTTATTGCTTATGAACCAATCTGGGCTATCGGTACTGGTAAAACTGCTACATTTGAACAAGCTGAAGAAGTTTGCGCTTGCATTCGTGAAACTGTTAAAGCTATGTTTGATGAAGTTACTAGCGATGCTGTTCGTATTCAATATGGCGGAAGTGTAAAACCTGCTACTATTGATGGTTTAATGCAAAAACCAAACGTTGATGGTGCTTTAGTTGGTGGCGCTTCTTTAAAAGCTGCTGATTTCAGTGCTATTGTTAACTTTAAATAATTTTTATTATTGATGAACCGTGTGGCACATGGGGATTGCCTGTAATGTAGGAAGCACACATCATAGTAAATTATAAAATGATTTTAACTGGTGTGTGCTATGCTATTTTAAAATTAATAGATTGAGGTAGTGTAATAATGTCAAAACTTAACGCTCCTATTGCTTTAATTATTATGGATGGTTGGGGAGTTGGCGATGCTCAAAGCACAACTAATGCTGTTAATGTAGGTAAAACACCTGTTATTGATGGTTTAACAGCAAAATATCCTCATGCTCAACTTGCTTGCTCTGGTGAAGCAGTAGGTCTTCCTGATGGACAAATGGGAAATTCCGAAGTTGGTCATACAAATATTGGTGCTGGTCGTATCGTTTATCAAGAATTAACACGTATTACAAAAGCTATACGTGAAGGTGCATTCTTCAAAAATCCTGTATTTTTGGATGTTATCAATGCTGTTAAGAAAAAAAATGGTGCGCTTCATTTAATGGGATTATTATCCGATGGTGGAGTTCATAGCCATAATAGTCATCTTTATGCACTCTTACAGCTTGCAAAACAAGAAGGCGTTGAAAACGTTTTCGTTCATGCTTTCCTTGATGGACGTGATGTACCACCATCTAGTGCTGCTGATTATTTAGCTGAGCTTGAAGCTAAATTAAAAGAAATTGGCGTTGGTAAAATAGCTACAATTTCTGGTCGTTATTATGCTATGGACCGTGATAAACGTTGGGATCGTGTTCAGAAAGCTTATAATGCTATCGCTTTAGGCGAAGGTGTAAAACAAGCTTCTAGCGAACTTGCAATTAAAAATTCTTATGAAGAAGATACTACTGATGAATTTGTTGTTCCTGTTGTTGTTGGCAACTATGCAGGTATGGCAAGCAATGATGGAGCTATTTTCTTTAACTTCCGTCCTGATAGAGCACGTGAACTTACTCATGCTTTTGTGGATACTACTTTTGATGGCTTTGTTCGCAATGAAGATTTGAAAATTCCATTTGCAACAATGACTCAATATGAAAAAGGTATGAACGTAGAAATTGCTTATAAACCCGAGTCTTTAACAAATACTTTAGGTGAATATGTAAGCAAACTCGGTTATACTCAACTTCGTATTGCAGAAACTGAAAAATATGCACATGTAACTTTCTTCTTTAACGGCGGTATTGAGCAGCCTTATGAAGGTGAAGATCGTATCTTAGTACCTTCTCCAAAAGTTGCTACTTATGATTTACAACCTGAAATGAGTGCTATTGAAGTTACTGATAAAGTTGTAGAAGCTATTTTATCTAAAAAATATGATTTCATCATTTTAAACTATGCTAATGGTGATATGGTTGGTCATACAGGTGTTATGGAAGCAGCTGTAAAAGCTGTAGAAACTGTAGATACTTGTGTTGGTCGCTTTGTAGATGCAATAAAACAAGTTGGCGGTACTGTATGTATTACAGCTGACCATGGTAATGCTGAAAAAATGTTAGATGAAGAAACTAAAGAAGCATTTACAGCACATACTACAAATCCTGTACCATTTATCGTAGTTTCTGATAAAGTAAAAGAAGTTAAAGATGGTGCTTTATGTGATATTGCTCCAACTTTATTGAAATTAGCAGGTCTTGAAGTTCCAGCAGAAATGACTGGAAAAGCTTTAATCGATTAATATTATCTTATTGGCAAATTAAGTTTTAATATAAGATTATATTATTGAAATAAGAAAAACTATTGTTATTTTAAGTTTTAGTTTCATAAACTTGAATAATGATATCATATAATGATATAATGTATATCGTGTATAAAATGTATATATTAAGGAGAGGAAACAAAGATGATCTATTCACAAGAAGTGTCTAATATGACATGTGTGGCAAAAGGCATTGAAAAACATGGCCCAGCTCCAATTCCTGAAGAAGGCAAATGGGTACAGGCTAAAGAAATTAAAGATATCAGCGGTTTAACTCATGGTGTTGGCTGGTGTGCTCCTCAACAGGGTGCATGTAAACTAACTCTTAATGTTAAAGAAGGCGTTATCCAAGAAGCTTTAGTAGAAACTATTGGTTGCTCTGGTATGACTCATTCCGCAGCTATGGCTTCTGAAATTCTTCCTGGTAAAACTATTCTTGAAGCATTAAACACAGACCTCGTTTGTGATGCTATTAATACTGCTATGAGAGAATTATTCCTCCAGATTGTATACGGTAGAACTCAGACTGCATTCTCCGAAGGTGGTCTTCCTATCGGTGCTGGCCTCGAAGACCTTGGTAAAGGTTTAAGAAGCCAAGTTGGTACTATGTATGGTACACTTGAAAAAGGTCCTCGTTATCTTGAACTTGCTGAAGGTTATGTAACAAGAATTGCTCTTGATGCAGAAGATCGTATCATTGGTTATGAATTCGTTCACCTCGGCAAAATGATGGAAATGATCACTAAAAAAGGTATTCCTGCACAAGAAGCTTTAGAAAAAGCAAAAGGTACTTATGGACGTTTTGCTGATGCTGCAAGATACGTAGATCCTCGTAAAGAATAATACAAGAAAATAGGAAGGAATGAAAATAAATGGCATTGTTTGAAAGTTACGAACGTCGTATTGACAAAATTAACAAAGCTTTAGACAGCTATGGCATCTCTTCTTTAGAAGAAGCTAAAAAAATCTGTGATGATAAAGGCATAGATGTAGCTAAAATCGTTAAAGATACACAGCCAATCTGCTTTGAAAATGCTTGCTGGGCTTACACAGTAGGTGCAGCTATGGCTATTAAAAAAGGTACTACAAAAGCTGTAGAAGCTGCTAAAATTATTGGTGAAGGTTTACAGGCTTTCTGTATTCCAGGTTCTGTTGCTGAAAACAGAAAAGTTGGTTTAGGTCATGGTAATCTTGCATCCATGCTTTTAAGTGAAGATGCAAAATGCTTTGCTTTCCTTGCTGGTCATGAATCTTTTGCTGCTGCAGAAGGTGCTATTAAAATTGCTGAAAAAGCAAACAAAGTAAGAAAAGAACCATTAAAAGTTATTTTAAATGGTCTTGGTAAAGATGCTGCTCAGATCATCTCTCGTATCAACGGCTTCACTTATGTTCAGACTCAGTTTGATTATGCTACAGGTGAAGTTAGTGTAGTTAATGAAACTGCATATTCTAACGGCCCTCGTGCTGCTATCAAATGCTATGGTGCAGATAGCGTTCAAGAAGGCGTTGCAATTATGCACAAAGAAGATGTTGACATCTCTATCACTGGTAACTCTACTAATCCTACCCGTTTCCAACATCCAGTAGCTGGTTGCTACAAAAAAGAATGTATCGAAAAGGGTAAAAAATATTTCTCCGTTGCTTCCGGTGGCGGTACTGGTAGAACATTGCATCCAGATAACATGGCAGCAGGTCCTGCTTCCTATGGTATGACTGATACTATGGGTCGTATGCACTCTGATGCTCAGTTTGCAGGTTCTTCTTCTGTTCCTGCTCACGTAGAAATGATGGGTCTTATCGGTATGGGTAACAACCCTATGGTAGGCGCTAGCGTAGCAGTAGCAGTAGCTATTGAAGAAGCAATGAGCAAATAAAATTTATTTATTATTATTATTTAGGTGGGGATTTTAAAAATGTTAAAGAAAACAAAAATCGTTTGCACAATGGGTCCTAACTATGACAATGGTACTGAACTTTTAGAAAACGTTATTGAAAACGGCATGAACGTTGCTCGTTTCAACTTCTCTCATGGTGACTATGCAGAACATGAAGAACGTATTAATAAAGTTAAAGAAGTTTCCAAAAAAATGGGTAAAACTGTATCTTTAATGCTTGATACAAAAGGACCTGAAATGCGTCTTGGCGATTTTGCTGAAGGTAAAGTATACCTTAAAAAAGGTAATAAATTCACTTTAACTAATGATGACATTCCAGGTGACGAAACTCATGTTTCCATCAATCACAAAAAACTTTACACAGAAGTTAAACCAGGTAATACTTTATTACTTTCTGATGGTCTTGTAGGTCTTCATGTTGACGAAATCGTAGGTAAAGACATCGTTTGCACAATTTTAAATGATGGTCCTATGAGCACTCGTAAACGTGCTGCAGCTCCTGGTGTATCCCTCGGTCTTCCTGCTATTTCTGAACAAGATAGAAACGATATCATTTTCGGTATTGAACATGATATGGATTTCGTAGCAGCTTCCTTCATCCAACGTGCTGAAGACGTTGAAGCTATCCGTGCTCTTATTAAAGAACATGGCGGACACATGGAAATTATTTCCAAAATCGAATGTGTTGAAGCTGTTAAAAATATTGATGCTATCATCGCTGCTTCCGACGCTATCATGGTTGCTCGTGGTGACCTTGGTGTTGAAATGCCAGCTGAAGAAGTTCCACTTATTCAGAAAGATATCATCAAAAAATGTAACAAACTTGGCAAACCAGTTATCGTAGCTACTCAGATGCTTGAAACTATGACTTCTAACCCACGTCCAACTCGTGCAGAAGCTTCTGACGTTGCTAACGCTATCTTTGATGGTGCAGACGCTATCATGCTTTCTGGTGAATCCGCTAATGGTGATTATCCATTAGAAGCTGTTTCTACAATGAACGTTATTGCTAAACGTGTAGAACAAGCTCTTGAATACAAAGAAATCTTCGTATCCAAAGGTTTCACTCATCACAATGTTACTACAACTGACGTTATCGCTCATGCTACAGTACAGATGGCTTATGAACTTAGTGCACAAGCTATCATCACTCCAACTGAAAGCGGTTACACTTCTAAAGTTGTATCCAAATATCGTCCAAAAGCTACAATCATCGCTTATACTCCAAATGATCGTGTAGCTCGTCACTTAAATCTTCGTTGGGGCGTTGTTCCAGTAGAAGGTAAAGCTTGGGACGATGTTGATGAAATGATCGCAACAGCTACTGCTGCATCTGTTCGTCAGGGCATTGTAAAACAGGGTGATAAAACAATCATCACTTCTGGTATGAAATTCGGTGAAGGTAACACAAGCACAATCCGTGTTCATACTATCTAATCGGATTTAGTAGATTTAAACACATGTGTTAATGATTAAAATAACCTTAGGGCAAAAATGCTCTAAGGTTATTTTTTTATTAATTATTAAGATATTTTTATTTACAATAAATATTGATAATCTATCTTAATTATGATAATATATAAATGAATTGAGAATAAAAATCATTTGCTTAAAATATTATCAAAGGAGATATTTAAATGATATTTAATAAATTAAAAATCGAAAAAGTAATTGGTAGAGAAATTATTGATTCTAGAGGAAATCCAACTGTAGAAGCTGAAGTAATTTTAGCAGATGGAACAGTTGGTAGAGGTTGTGCTCCTAGTGGTGCCTCTACAGGCGTATTTGAGGCTTTAGAGCTTCGTGATGGAGATAAAACACGTTATAATGGAAAAGGTGTTTTAAATGCTGTAGAAAATATTAATACTATCATTCATAATGCTTTAGTAGGAAAAGATGCTTCTGATATTTATGCTGTAGATAATGCTATGATAGAAGCTGATGGTACAAAAGATAAATCTAATTTAGGCGCAAATGCTATTTTAGCGGTATCAATAGCTAGTGCACAAGCTGCTAGTAAATCTTTAGGTATTCCACTTTATCGCTATTTTGGTGGCATTAATGGTAATAGATTACCTGTGCCAATGATGAATATCTTAAATGGTGGCGCACATGCAACTAATACAGTAGATATTCAAGAGTTCATGGTTATGCCAGCAGGTGCTCCAAGCTTTAGAGAAGCACTTCGTTGGTGTAGTGAAGTTTTTCATGCTTTACAAAAATTATTGAAGGATAGAAACTTAGCAACATCTGTTGGTGATGAAGGTGGATTTGCTCCAAATCTTTCTAGTGATGAGGAGACTATTGAAGTAATTTTAGAAGCAGTAAAAATAGCAGGATATGAACCTGGTAAAGATTTTATGATTGCTATTGATGCAGCTGCTAGTGAATGGAAAGGTAATAAAATAGGAGAGTATATCTTACCTAAATCTGGTAAAAAATTTACTACTGATGAATTAATCGCTCATTGGAAAATGTTAGTGGAAAAATATCCAATTGTTTCTTTAGAAGATGGTCTTGATGAAGAAGATTGGGAAGGCTGGAAGAAATTAACTGATGCTATTGGCGATAAAGTTCAGCTTGTAGGTGATGATTTATTTGTAACTAATACAGAAAGATTATCTCGTGGTATAAAAGAAGGCGCAGGAAATTCTATTTTGATTAAGTTAAATCAAATTGGCTCTATTTCTGAAACTTTAGAAGCTATTAAAATGGCTCATAAAGCTGGTTATACTGCTGTTACTTCTCATCGTTCTGGTGAAACAGAAGATACTACTATAGCTGATTTAGCAGTGGCTTTAAATACTTGTCAGATTAAAACTGGAGCACCTAGTAGAAGTGAACGCGTAGCAAAATACAATCAATTATTGAGAATTGAAGAAGATTTAAAACAATCTGCTGTATATCCAGGATTTGATGCATTTAATCAAAAACATTAATATTGATAAAATAAAAAAGAAGTGGTACATATAAATACCACTTCTTTTTTTATTTAAATAATCTATCAAATAAGGTCATAAACAATACGAGTATTTCCTATTTGAATAATATCTCCAGGGCATAAACAGAAATTAGTTATAGGTCTATCATTAACAGATGTGCCATTTAAACTATTAGCATCACGAAGAATGTGTCTACCATGTTCAAAGGTAATATAGGCATGAAGTCTAGATACATTTACATCTGTTAAAAGAAATTCATTTTTATCACGTCTGCCAAGATGAATTTGATTACAACCAAAAGCTAAATAAGAGTCTTTATCTGGTCCTTCAATAATAGTTAAAGAAGCAAAATTTAAAGCTTGTTGTTTATGTGAAGGATTAGTTATTTCTTTTATATCAAGGTTAGGAACAATAATCGTACCTTGTTCTAAATCATTTACATTATCATTGTCTGTATCAGAAGTTTTATCGCTATTAAATTTAGCTGTTATTTCACAAACGCCTAATTTAAATTTAGGAGATTTTAGAATATGGATAGTTGGTAGTGTTTCCATAAAATAATCTTTTTGAATGACAGATTTATAAAGAAATAATTTTAAATGATTTTGTGTTTCTATATTATTTAATTGGTTAAAATCTTCATCACTCATAGTAATTGTAAATTTATCAGGAACAAAAATAGCACGATTTACGCGTTTTTTCTGACGGATTAAAATACGGTCAATAATTTTTTCTATTTCTACCATTTGTAGATTACTTGAGAATTTACGATTAAAAAAACCTTCAATATTTTTTTCAAGAAAATTTTCCATACGTGAAAAAAACATAAAAATTCAACTCCTAGAGTTTTTATTTTGCTAAATGTTTATTACGCAATTGACCACATGCTGCTTGAATATCTGTACCCATTTCTTGACGAATGGTAGCTGTGAGATGATGGTCATTTAAATACTTAGCGAAAGCTTTTATTCTAGCTAAAGAAGGACGATTGTAATTACGTTCTTTGACTGGATTGATAGGGATTAAGTTCACATTAGCTAATTGATTTTTTAAGAGTTTACATAATTCTACTGCTTCAGTCATGTTATCATTGTATTTATCAATTAAAATATATTCATAAGTTATGCGTCTTTTAGTAGTATTAGCATAATTTACAGCAGCTTTAATGACTTCTTCGATAGGATAGCGTTTATTAATAGGCATTAGCTCTGTCCGTAATTCATTATTCGGCGCGTGTAAGGAAATTGATAAGGTAATAGGTAGATTTTCTTGAGCTAATTTATTTATTCCAGGCACGATACCAGATGTGGAAATTGTGATATTACGATAACCTAAATTTAAGCAATAAGGCTCATGCACTAAACGAATGAAGTTTAATACATTATCATAGTTGAGCATAGGTTCACCAGAACCCATGATTACTATATTATTGATTTGCTCGCCTGTTTGATTTAATAATTCTTGAATAAACATTGCTTGAGCTAAAATTTCGCCTGTGGATAAGTTTCTAGCCATGCCGTGAAGCGTAGAAGCACAGAAGCTACAACCCATATTGCAACCTGCTTGAGAGGAAACACAGATACTATTGCCATAAGGTTGACGCATTAAAACTGTTTCTACACCGATACCATCGCCAAATTCTAATAAAAATTTAGTTGTTTTGCCATCACTAGAATCTAATCTATCACAAGATTTAGCACGTTCAATAGTAAATTCTTGTGCTAATTTTTCACGTAAATCTTTGGAAAGATTGGTCATTTCATCAAAAGATGTAGCATGTTTTTGATAGAGCCACTCAATAATTTGTTTTGCTCTAAATTTTGGTAGGTTTAAATCTGTGATTAGTGAAGTAAGTTCAGTTAAATTTAAGCCAAAAATATTGGTCATTATAAATTCCCTTCTAAAATAAATATAAATAATAATTTAAGATTTTTATACTTTTTTGTACATACGAGCGATAAAGAAGCCATCTGTATTATCTTTATATGGCATTAATTGTAATGTTTTTTCTTTACTTTTTGTTTTAAATGGTAAATATTTGCGGATATCTTCTAAAACGAATTCTGGATGTTTAGCTAAAAATTGATTGATGATTTCTATATTTTCTTGTGGCATGATTGTACAAGTACTATAGACTAAAACGCCTTGAGGTTTTACAGCAAGAGCAGCTGACTCTAAGATAGCTAATTGAAGAGGTGGTAATTCTTCAAAGATTTCCGCTGTTTTGTTCCAACGAGAGTCAGGTTTACGGCGAAGTACGCCCATTCCAGAACATGGTGCATCAACTAATACTTTATCTGCTTGGTTTTTATATTGATTGCCTATTTCACGAGCATCTAATAATTTAGGCTCAATGATGTTGATACCTAATCTATTAGCATTATCTTGAATTAGTTTTAATTTATGTTCGTAGATATCACAAGCTATGATTTTTCCTTTATTTTGCATCAAAGTAGCCATATGTGTAGTTTTACCACCAGGGGCACTACATGTATCAATGATAAATTCATTAGGTTTAGGATCAACTACATGAGCCACAAGCATAGAACTTTCATCCTGCACTTGGGCAAAACCGTTTTGTAATGGTGCTAGTTGATTTAATGAAGTATGCGTTTTGCAAATAATTCCTTCTGGTGCTAATTTAGAAGGAATTACTTCGCAACCTGTATTTATAAGCTCTGTGATTAATTCTTGTCGTGTTGTTTTCAATGTATTGGTACGCAATACAAGTGGAGCATTAGTGTTATTGAATTGACAAAGCTTGATAGCAGCTTCACTACCAAAAGTATGAATGAATTTTTTTACTAGCCAAAGAGGGTGTTGTTCTCTAATAGCTAATTCACTAGCTTTATTGCCTGTAGGCATAGCGTATTTTTCTGGTTGGCGGATTAAATTACGCAAAACACCATTTACAAATTTTGCAGAACCTTGATTAGAATATTTTTTAGCAAGATTTACAGCTTCATTGCAAGCGGCTGATTCAGGAATTTTGTCCATGAATACAATTTGATAAATACCTAATCGCAATATATTAATGATTGTTGGTTCGATTTTATTTAAAGGTCTATTTACAAATTTTTTTAAAATCCAAAGTAGAGTATCGCCTGCTTTTACTGTACCATAAACTAATTCAGTGATGAAACGGCGGTCTTGGTCGGATAATTGATTTTTTTGCAAATGGCGTGATAGGGATATATTAGCATAAGCTTGTTGAGTATATACTTCATTTAAAATATTTAAAGCAACTTCACGAGCGTTCATAAAATCTCCTTTGCATTTAGTAAACTAAAAAAGACGCTAAGAAAAGCGCCCCTTGAGAATACGTATTTATATTAATATATAATCTTGGTTACAAATTTATTATATAATATAGATAGAAGCTATGCAAGTTAGTAAAAAATAAAGTAAAAATAAGATGATTTTTATTATTAGAAAAGCAACCTTCCTATATGTTCCTGTTTATTTTTGTTTATTTTGTTATACTTTATTTTAGTAAGTGTAACAAAGGGAGATGATTATTATTTTTTGTCCTAATTGTGGTAATCAGATAAATGATAATGAAAAATTTTGTTCTAAATGTGGAAATCAAATTAAGCAAAATAGCCAAGATAATAATGAGCAAATGAAGCAAAGTAAAAAAACAACGAGAGATAATATCAGTCAAAATGTAGATACTGAAAAGAATTATACAAAATATAAGTATATAGGTATTTTTATCGCTGTAATTTTATTATTAGGATTGGTTCCCTTTGGTGCATATAGTTATTTTGCTCATAAAGATACAAAACAAGTTGAGCAAAATGTAACGGTAGAGCAAAATAAAGAAAATACTGCAAGTGAAGATAAAAATAATGCAGTTAAAGAAGATGTTAAACAACCAGTAGAGGATATTGTTAATTTAGAATATACTCAAAATGATAAATTTATATTAGGCGATAAGGAAGTAGCATATTTCCCTAGCAGTAAAATATCTTTTAAAAATGTAGATAATAATTGTTCGGTTATGCTAGATGATAAAAATCAAGTTTTAATGAACTTTTATACAAATAGGGATGTACCAGATTTAAGTATTAAAGAGATAAAATTGGCAAATTCCGATAAACTTTTCTATGAAGTAATATGTACAGCAGGAGCTCATGCAAAATTAGAAGGCTATTGGCTAATAGGCAAAAAAGATGGCGAATGGACTGTATTTATTTCCATGGATAATCTAAAGAGTTTTGGTATAAATCCAGATAAGTATTATAATATGAACAATAAAATTGTAAATGGAAAACTCATCATCAATTGTTTTCATTTAGAAGTTCCTGAAGGAAAATCTATGGCAGAAGGTAAAAAAATCGATGATTGTTATGTAAAAGTAGATTGGGATAATAATAAACAGACTTTTAGAATGTATTAATAAAAGTAAATAGTAAAAACAATATAAAAGACGTATACAAATAAATGTATACGTCTTATTTTTATATTTTAATCATCATAAATGCCTTTTAATAAAGTTTCTTTGCGTAAAGATAAGCATTCGCAATTTCTATCTTGCTGGGCTAAAGAACGGATTGTATCTAAAAGAATTTTGCTGATCATAGGTGCATCATCATAGAAGATATCTTCTAATACTTGATGAGACCATGGTTTGATACCTTCGCCATAATTTACTACATAATAAAGACCAGCATAACAAGCTCCGATTTCACGAGCGAGATATACTTCAGGGCAGATGGATTGACCTACAATATCTGCATGACCATTTAACATAGCAATTTCTGCAGGGCTTTCAAAATGGCGACCGTCTGTGTTAGCATAAGTGCCACGTGTAAAAATTCTACCGCTGAAATGTTTACGTGTATTTTTGATCAATTCTTCACGCATTTGAGGGCAAAGTGCATCACGCATAACAAGTAAATATTTACCTTCAAGTCCGACATCTTTGCGAACAGACATATCAAGATAATCATCAGGAATGAGAAAATCTCTAGTGTCTAATAATTTATTGATAGTACCTACGCCACCTTCAGAGAAAATGCGTTTTACACCAGCTTCGCGGAAAGTCCAGAATAATTGGCGGGAAGCGTCAGCACGATTGACACCACTTCTCCAACCATGCATTTTACAAGTTAAAACGCGTGTACCTGCTACTTCAAATAAGCGAAGTTCAGTAGTTTTGCCATAAGGTGTATCAAAAATCATGCGGTCTTGAATTATTTTTACATCATCACATTTAGCACCTAATGGAAAATTGCTGGATAATGTGCCAGAACCACCGATAATGGCAAAATCGGCTTGAGGAATATTTTGTGTATTCATAGAAAATCTCCTTAATTAAATTTTATTAAAATCGACGAATGATATTATATTCTGTATCACGTTGAGCTGCTTTAAAATCAGCTTTTTCGATTGTATTTACCATTTTATCGATGGACATTTGATAAGCGGTACCAGCTGCACGAACGACATTTTCTTCAAGCATGATACTACCTAAATCATCAGCACCAAAGGCTAATGTTATTTGTCCAATTTGTTGACCTTGTGTAACCCAAGAGCCTTGAATATGAGAGATATTATCAAAATAGAGTCTAGATACGGCTAGAGTTTTTAGATATTCCCATGAGGATAATTTATTGCCACCTAATTGAGTATTTCCAGGTTGGAAAGTCCACATGATGAAAGCTCTGAAACCACTTGTTTTATCTTGAAGGTCGCGAACACATCGCATATGTTCAATGCGTTCTTCAATAGTTTCGCCGAGTCCTAAAACCATGGTAGCTGTACTCTCCATGCCGATAGAGTGGGCAGTTTCCATTACTTTTAGCCAATCATCTGTCATGATTTTTTTGGGGCTTACAATTTTACGTACACGGTCAACTAAGATTTCAGCTCCACCACCTGGAAGTGAAGCAAGACCAGCAGAACGTAAATCTTGTAGAGTTTCTTTGATAGATTTATTGGCTATCTTGGAGAAATGAAGTATTTCCGCAGGAGAAAAAGAATGGATTACAATATCAGGAAAGGCTGTTTTGATGGTATTAATCATATTTAAGTAATATTCAAAAGGTAAAGAAGGGTGCAGACCTCCTTGTAACATGATTTGCGTACCACCAGCTTCTTGAGTTTCCTTTACTTTTTGTAAAATAGTTTCTATTGGCAATAAATAAGCGTCTTTGTGATTTTCACGACGGAAAAAAGCACAGAAACGACATTCATTAAGGCAAACATTAGTGTAGTTAATATTACGGTCTACAATGAAGGTAACAGTGTTGCCAGGATGTTTTTCTTGGCGGATTTTATTTGCTTGTTGACCTAATTCTAAAATATCACCATGTTTTAAAAGGTCAATAGCTTCTTTATCAGAAAGTCTGTTCATTAATCATACCTCTAATTTATTTTATTTTTCGATATAAGGAATCACGTTGAACAGGTGTATATCCTGTTTCGGTAATGATTTTTTGCAATTGTGCAGTAGTCATTTTCTGACCTGTTTTAGCGCCAGCAGCATGAATGATTTGTTCTTCTTCAACTGTACCATCTAAATCATCAGCACCAAAAGCAAGGGCTAATTGAGCGATAGGCAAGGTGAGCATCATCCAAAAGGCTTTGATATGAGGAATGTTATCCAATACGAGTCGAGAAATAGCGATAAAACGCAAGCTTTCATAAGATGTAATAGGTTTTATATTGTCTAATTGAGTATTTTGCGGATGAAATGGGAATGAAATAAATGCTTGAAAACCATGTGTTTCATCTTGAATTTCTCTAAGTGTGAATAAATGCTGTAGTCTTTGTTCTATAGTTTCAATATGACCATAAAGTTCAGAAGCATTAGTTTTCATACCGAGTTTATGAGCTGTTTTTATGGTTTCAATCCATTCTTGTGTATTGGCTTTGTTTGGGCAGATTTTAGCACGGATTTCATCATCTAAAATTTCTGCTCCACCACCTGGAAGGGAATCAAGACCTGCTTGTTGTAAAATAGTTAAGACTTCGTAAATACTTTTTTGAGAAATCTTGGCAAAATGAACTATTTCCACAGGTGTAAAAGCTTGAATATGCACATTAGGCAAAAGTTTTTTTATGGATTTAATGATTTCTATATAGTAATTAAAATCGTTAGTAGGATGGAGAGAGCTTACAATGTGTATTTCTGTTAATCCTTTGACATGAGCGATAGTGTCTTTGATTTTAGCTTCAACATCTTCTTTAGTTAAGACAAAACCTCGTTTATCGCCATCTTCGCAAGAGAAAGCACATAGAGGGCAATTAGCAGTGCAAATGTTAGATAAATTTATATGGCGGTTGATATTATAATAGACTTCTTTTTGGCTATGACGTTCTTTGGCTTTTCTTGCCCATGTAGCTAAGTCTAAAATATCAGCGTGTTTGTATAGATATAGTGCTTCGTCAAAAGATAAACGCTCTCCATTTTGAGCTTTTGTTATAGCTTGTTGATTGATATTCATAAATAAAAATCCTTTACAAAATAATTAGCTTAATATGTTCTGATTATATTGAAATTGCAATCACATTCAGCAGGTATTCTGCCTGTTTGTTTGATTAAATTGATTAGATTATCACGAGTGAGTGCTTTTGGTGAATTTGCGCCGGCATCGTGCATGATTTTTTCTTCGCTGATAGTACCGTCCACATCATTTGCACCAAAGCCTAAAGCTAATTGAGCGATAGGTAAAGTGAGCATTACCCAATATGCTTTAATATTATGAATGTTATCAAGCATTAATCTACAGATAGCCATAGTTTTTAAATCGTCCCAAACATTAGTGCGATGAACAGTTTTACCTAATTTTGTATTGGCAGGGTGGAATGGGAAGCAAATAAATGTCTGAATGCCACCTGTTTCATCTTGAAGATTGCGAAGTGTGATTAAATGGTCGACACGTTCTTCAATAGTTTCAATATGACCATAGAGCATGGAAGCGTTTGTCTTGATACCAAGCTGATGAGCAGTGCGAGAAACTTCTAACCATTCTTGAGCTGTAGCTTTATTAGGGCAGAGTTTCTGACGAATTCGGTCATTTAAAATTTCAGCTCCACCACCTGGCATAGCTTCAATGCCTGCATCTTTTAATTCTTGTAATACTTCACGAATGGATTTTCCAGAAATCTTAGCAAAATGAGTGATTTCCACGCCAGTAAAACCTTTTAAATGAAGTTGAGGAAATTCTTTTTTGAGCATTTTAATGATATCTACATAATAAGAAAAAGGCCAATCAGGATGTAATCCACTTACAATATGAAGATTTTTCATATTTGGATCTTTGCAAGCATTAGCTACTTTATTATAAATTTGCTCCATAGTCATAGCATACGCTTTTTTATCTGTAGCTTCACAACCGAAAGCGCAGAAATCACAAAGAGCTGTGCAAATATTAGTTAAATTTAAATGACAATTTACATTGTAATAAACGTAATCTCCGCTGATACGTTTACGCACTAAATCTGCAAGATAACCTATGCGAGCAAGGTCATTGGAAGCAAAAAGAGCCAACCCATCTTCTTTTGTTAGACGCTCATTATTTAAAATCTTTTGTTCTATTTTATCTAATGTATTAATCACGAGAACACCTCTTAAGTTAAAAAATTCACTTATTAGATTTTACTCTTTTTTTATATATGTATCAACTATAATTATTGAATAGGAAAATAAGTTTTATAAATATTATTAGTGAATAAAATTTTGTGCTATAATAAAAAATACTTATTAATTTTGATGAGAAAGGATTTTTATGGATAATTTGATTTTTAGCTTGAATGCGACTATACCAGTCTTTTTAATGATGGTATTGGGTATGATTTTTCGCAAAATAGGATTATTTGATGAAGCTTTTATTACAAAAATGAATAAATTTGTATTTGTGGTAGCTTTGCCTGCATTATTATTTGAAGATATTGGCTCCGCTAATTTTTATGAAGCTTGGGATACTACATATGTTTTATACTGTTTTGGGGCAACTTTGCTTAGTATATTGATTTCTTTTTTTATTTCTATACCTTTTAGAAAAAATGTTTCTCAAGGCGAATTTGTGCAGGCTGCATATCGCAGTAGTGCTGCTATAATCGGTATGGCTTTTGTACAAAATATTTATGGTGATTATGGTATGGCTTCTTTGATGATAATAGGTACTGTGCCTTTGTATAATGTGATGGCAGTTGTTGTATTGGCTTTATTAAAACCTGGTCAAAGTAGTTTAACTTTTGCCTTGATGAAAAAAACTATTAAAGGCATTATTACTAATCCGATTATATTAGGTATAGTAGTGGGTGTTATTTGGTCACTTTTGAAAATTCCAACTCCAGTGATTGTACATAAGACTGTATCTTTGCTTGCTGTTTTGGCTACACCTATGGGGCTTATGGCTATGGGAGCAGCATTTAAATTTCAAGGATTTAGTCAAAATATAAAGCCTATTATTGTTTGTAGTGTTATGAAATTAGTTGTATTTGTAGTGTTGTTTATGCCATTTGCTATTTATTTGGGCTTTACAGAAAGTAAATTGGTCGCAGCATTGATTATGTTGGGTTCAGCTACAACTGTAAGCTGCTATATCATGGCACGAAGCATGAATCATGATGGTAACTTAACTGCTGGAACAGTAATGTTAACAACTCTTGGAAGTGCGTTTTCATTGACTTTCTGGCTCTATATATTAAAATGTTTGAACTTAGTATAAGTAAGTAAAAAATAGATGATTATCTTTTTATTTAATTATACTCATTGTGCTAGTTCATTTTTTATTGTAT
>ULNR01000593.1_pt1 | contig 64138 bp, 69 predicted proteins | sample 1951971 | NCBI WGS metagenome assembly ULNR01 (sample SAMEA4835582, study PRJEB28245) | human gut metagenome | biome: gut microbiome; material: fecal sample | place: Denmark | collected 2008 | reverse complement strand
TCTCTCATTTTTATTTACCTCGTTTCTCTATTTAATTAGTAGATATGACATTGCTGGTACATGGGTAGCAGAGTCACTGAATAATTTCGGCACTGCGTTGCATGAAGAACTTGACAACATGAACGCAAAGTAGTACTAATGATAAGAAAGAAGGCATGATAAGATGGTGTAATTTTGAGTCCACAAAATGATAATTTTATTTGACAACAAAATCTAACAAATACATAAAAGGAGAAATAAAATGGCTGAAAAGAAAAATAATAAGGGTCTTGGACTTCAGGAAACAAAGGGTAGTTTTCAGATCAGAGGTAAGCTGACAGGCTGTGATAAGGACAAGTTCTATACAGAGTTGACAACCTCTACAGGCAAGCCAATGAGAATGGTTAATGTCGGTGTAGAAATTGACAAGAATAAGTCTGTATACATAAATCTCAATGGTATGGAAAGAGACGTAGTATACTTCTCTAAGACCGAGGGCAAGGGTAAGGATAGAAAGACAACAACAGAAAAGGTAAAGTGGGCTGACAGATTTACATTTAACAAAAAGGACTTTAGACCTATTGGAATTAATCTCGGCTTGACAAAGGTGACTGACTCGACAGGTAAGGAAGTAAACGACAAGAAGATACTTGTTGAATATGATGCTTGTAAGTACATAGCAGATAATGCAAAGGACGGTATGTCCGTGTTTGTCAGAGGAAAGAATGAGTTTTCCACCTATCAGGATAGACACCAGACTAGATTTGTTCCGTCACAGATTTCACTCTGCAAGGACGTAGATTTTGACGCAGAGGACTTTAATGTCATTGGCAATTTCGAGCAGGTTATTGTGTTCATGGGCATTGAAAAGAATGACGAGGGTAACTTCACTGTATCTGCAAAGATTGTAACTTACAATTCTATAGAAGATGCGGAGTTCGTTATTGACAAGAGTAAATCAAAGTTTGCAAGCACTCTAAGAAAGCTCAAGCCATATACAGCCCTCAAGGTCTTTGGTGATATTATGATAGAACATGATATTGAAGAAATTGAGGAAGATGATGATGACGGTTGGGGCGAAAGCAACCCTATGGATAGAGTGAACAATCCGACAAAGAGAATACTTCTCATTACTGGAGCTGATAAGGATAGCGTAGATACAGAACTTTATTCAGAAGAAATTATTGATAAGGCTATCGCAAAGACAAAGGCTACCGAAAACGCAAATAAGGACTTTGGCTCTGATGATAATGATTGGGGTTCTGTTTCAGATAATGATCTGACAGACGAGGACGATGAGTGGTAAATTGTTACTACTCACTATTATTAACAACGAAACGATAATATAAAAGGAGATAAAAAATATGGCTAGAGCAAGAAAAGCAACACAGACACAAAGCAAGCTTCAGATGATACTTTTTGGAGAAGAAGGCACAGGCAAGTCAACACTTGCCTTGCAGCTTGCTTATTTTAAAAGACCTGACGGCAAGCCATTTAGAGTTCTTTACATAGATAACGAGAACGGCTCTATTGATGATTTTATCGGTGGGCTTGAAGCTGACGGCATTAACACTGAGAATATTTATATTGTGTATACTCAATCCCTTGGTGAAACAAGAGAATACATAAATAAGGTTAAGAACAAGGAAGATTTTCATGTTCTCGATGATGAGGGTAACGAAACAGACGAGGTTGTACTTGACGGAGATGGTGAACCATTCAGAGCTGATGCTATTGTAGTTGATGGTACAACTATTCTTAACCTGACGACTAAGCAGGCACTTGTGGAGTTCTCTAAGAAGAGAAACACTGTCAAAGCAAAGAAAAAGGAACTAACTGGCATTGAAAAAACTGTAACTATTGAAGGTGCAGGACTTGAACTTAAAGATTATCAGACAGTTAATTTTAAGGGACAGGATTTGATACTTGATCTCATGTCCTGCGGCGCACACTTTATTGTGACCGCAAGAGAAACAGACGAAAAGGTTTCCGTAAAGGGTGACGATGGTAAAATTACCAGCGTTGCAACAGGCAGAAAAATTCCTGACGGCTTTAAGCAGATGAACTATAATGTTAAAACTGTTGTCAGAATGTACATTAATGAGGATAATAATTTCTGTGCGTATATCAGCAAGGACAGGACAGGTGTACACGATAAGGAAACAGTTGAAGATTTGTCACTTGTTGATTGGCAGGTCATTATTGATAGAACAAAGGATAAGAAAGAGTTTTCTATTAAGAATGACCTTACAAAGGCTGTCGATATTGAGCAGGATATTTATACAAAGGAAGTTATGGGCAAGGTCGGAGAGCCAGTTGATAATATTGAAACAAATGAAAACTCTGCCGAAAATCAGACAACAGAACTTTTGGATAAGATTTCAGCCGTTATGAAAAGTCTTAATCCTGTCGGTAAGACAAAGGCAAAGGAAGCTCTTTCAGCAGAAAATCTGCCTATTAAACCAACAGAAATGAAGAAGATCACCGATATTAAGGTTCTTGAAAGGGTTCTTGAAGTTATTTCCAAGATTTAATTTTTATAAATGAAGCAGTGAGGGTTATTCCCTCACTTGCCTTTATTTAGTTATTTTGATTAAGGCGGTGAAATACTTGGCAAAAAGAAGAACAAAAGAACAGATAAAAAAAGACAAACAGGACAAAAAAACAAGAATACAATTTACAGATTGGCTATATAAACAATATGATATTTCATTCTTGCCAAAATATTTTTTTATAAATCTTGATAAGGTGTATAAAGGCACTTACAAGAATTTGAACAAACCTGTTCCCGTTGAAGATTTATGGGATATGTGGCGAAAGAAAATGTCATTTCTTCGTAAAGTACACAAGTTTAATACTCGTAAAGGTAAAAATATCGAAGGTGCAGCGTTAGTTACATATGATCTCGCTATTATCCTATCTAAATATGATGGTTATTTGAAATGGAAAGAAGAACAGGCATTGGCTAAAACAGGTACAAGCGAAGAACAAGTTAATATAGATTATGAAAAAATGGCAACATCAAAGTTTCCCAAAGAACGTGATAAAAATAATGACAGCCTTGATATTGACAGCATCATTGATGAAATTTAGGTAGGTGACAAACATGGATATTATAACAAACGTTCCTACCGAAGTTCTATTTGTGGGTTGTATTTACAAACAGCCTGATTTGCTGGTAAATTACGGACAATATATCCGTAGTAAATATGATTTTTCAGATGAAGTTACACGATTTTTTTATGACTCAGCCGAAATCATATACAAAACTAGGACACAAACATTCAATAAAACTACTATTTTAACTTATTTTTCAGAAGAGCCTGAAAGACTTTCTTTGTACAAAAAATATGGTGGTTGGAAAACTCTTGACAGTTGGATGAAAATTGCTATAACTGATGATATTGGTAAGTATCAGGAAATCATTAAAAAGTATTCTTTGTTGAGAGAATATCAAAGGAATGGCTTTGATATTACAAAAATTGTACAACATAAAAAGTTTGAACAATTTACGGCTTCAGACATCTATAGATTAATTAGAGGTAAAGCAGATAGAATACATACGGTGATCTTGACAAATCAAGAAGCCGAAATTCTGAATAGTCATATTAAGCAATCGCTTATTGCGTGTATGGAGAAGCCTGATTTGGGTGTGTCACTTCCCTTTCCTATTCTAAATGACATATTTAGAGGTTGCAAACTAGGCTCGACAATGGCTATTGGTATGCTTTCTAATGCAGGAAAATCAAGATTTATGACAAAAATCATTGCATATTTAACACTTGCAAAGCATGAAAGAGTCTTTGTTATGCTTAACGAGATGGGTGTTGACGATCTTAGAAAGTGTCTGATAACAACGTGTATAAACAATGTTGAGTTTCAAAAGTTACACGGCATCAAATTAAAGAAGCCTGAAAAGGAATTGACACTTGGTTTGTATAAGGATAAGTCAGGTGAGTACATATATCAGGAAACAGACGATTGGGGAGAGCCAACAGAAACCTTGCAAGAGTACATTCAAAGGGTCGCTGAAAATTCAGAGGAATATGTAAAAATAATGAAAATCGCCAAATGGATTGAGGCTGAAACTAATGAGCTGATTCTCGTTAAAGATATGGCTGGCGGTTATGACGATAAGACACTGGAGTTTGAAATAAGAAAAGCCAATTTGACCCATGGGGCAAAGTATTTCTTTTACGATACTTGCAAACAAGACACACAAGCTACAGGAGATTGGGCAGCTTTAAAGGCAACAGTAACAAAACTTACTGATTTAGCAAAGCAACTAAATATGTTTGGTTATCTTTCAATTCAGCTTACAGACGATACGGAGTTTTGCAAACCTGACGAGCTTAATTCTAATAATATTGCTAATGCAAAACAGTTAAAGCATATTATATGGACTATGACGTTATTCAAAGAAATATCTGTTGGTGACTTTCATAAATATCGTTATGTTCAGCATGATGCTGAATGGGGCAAAGATGTTGAATGTGAACTTAAAGTTGGTAAGAGGTATTATATAGGCAATGTAGACAAAAACAGATTTGGTTGTAAAAAGAAAGTTGTATTTGAAGTTGACCTAGATTTGAACACTTGGTATGAAGTCGGAGAGCTAAGAAGAAAGTGAGGATAAAATGGATATTTCTGTCCTCAAAGAAAAGATACTAGAGAACAATTATGTTCCTGTCATACTTGACGAAATAGGTTGTCACCATATTTCCTGTAAAGCAGGTTATGTTCAGTGTGGCAATCCCGATGGAGATAATCAAGGGGCGATCACTGTTTATCTCAATGAAGGTCTTTTAACTGTTGACTACACACGAGAAATACATAGTAGTTCAAACTTAGATACGATAGATATTTTTGACCTTGTGCAATTTTTTTGCAGTTGTACGTTTTATGAAGCTGTTCGCAAAGTTTGTAATTGGTGCGGTATTAACTACTATAAAGACGAATATAACGATTTGCCTGAAAGTTTAAAGTTTACGAAATTCATTTCTGAAATGGCAGATGATGAGTCTAATTACGAAGAAATGCAACCTTTAAAGCCGATTAAGGAAAATGTTCTATCGTACTACTTCCCTGCCGTTAATGATTATTTTTTGAAAGATAATATCTCATATGATACTCAAATGCTGTTTGAAATAGGTTATGACGATGTTTCCAATCGAATTACAATTCCTGTAAGAGATGAAATGGGAACATTGGTAGGTGTTAAGGGTAGACTATTTTTAAAGCAAGAAGAAATGACAGAAGAAGAACAAAGAGTTAAGTATATATATTTGGAGCGTTGCAACAGAGCTAGAATATTATATGGACTTTATTTGTCCGAAAAATATATAGCTCGGACAGGCTACGTTTATGTGGTTGAAGCTGAAAAAGGTGTTATGCAACTTTGGAACATGGGAATAAAAAATTGCGTAGCAACTTGTGGCAAGAAAATAAGCCAATATCAAATAAATATGCTGACAAGGCTGAGTTCTCATATTATATTTTGCTTTGATAAAGACGTAACCATAGACGAGTTAAACGATATAGCTGACAAATTTCTGGATTGTATTCAAATCAGTGCTATTGTTGATACTGAAAATTTACTGGAAGAAAAAGAAAGTCCAACAGATAATCCTGATAAGTTTAAACAGTTGATTGCCAAATGTACGCAAGTTATAAAGAATGGGAAGTGAAACAACAAAACATGAATTATAAAATAATAGGCAATAATGATTATTGCCATATTCCAATATCTATTTTTACTAATAGAGGAATAACTAATGTTAATGAATACACTCATTTAACCGATGACGTATTAATTCCTTATGATAATCTTGATAATATTAATGAAGCGGTTCAAATGTTAGGTAAACACATTAAAAGCAATAGTAAAATGGCGATTATTGTTGATTGCGATGTTGACGGTCAGTGCAGTGCTGCCATGATGTATTCTTATTTGAAAAGGCTTAACAAAGAAATTGATATTACATATCTGATACATTCTGAAAAGCAACATGGTATTTCTTCTGAGATAGAAATACCTGAAAGCACAAAATTGTTGATTGTTCCCGATGCAGGGAGCAATGATACTGAACAATGCAAGCAGTTGGCAGAACAAGGTATTGATATACTTGTTCTCGATCACCATGATATTGAAAGACTAAACCCATATGCGGTTATAGTAAATAACCAATCTAGTTCAGAATACTCTAATAAAGAATTGTGCGGTGCAGGAATTGTATATAAATTTCTACAAGCACTCGATGATTGCTACTGGAATGATTATGCCGATGACTACCTTGACCTTGTGGCATTGGCTAATATTTCTGACATTATGGATTTACGTTCTTTTGAAACAAAAAGGCTGATTGATAAAGGTCTTTATAACGTCACAAATAAATGCTTTGAAGAATTTATTAATGCTCAAAATTATTCCATGAAAGGCAAGGTTAATCCTCATACTATTGCATTTTGCATTACTTCCCTGATAAATGCCATGTGTAGAGTCGGTGATATGGAAGAAAAGGACTTGCTTTTCAGAGCGTTTGTTGAGCAGGACGAAGAATTTGAATACAAAAAACGTGGCGAAACTGAAACTACAAAAGAAAATATTTATCAAAGAGTCGTAAGACTTTGTAAAAACGCTAAATCAAGACAGGATAATCAAGTGAAAAAGTTACTTCCTGCGTTAAGGAAAAACGTAAACAATAACGAAAATACAGTTTTATTCTTAAAAGGTAACAATATCCCAAGTGTATTTTCTGGATTGATAGCCATGAAAATGGCTAGTTATGCGAAAAAACCTTGTTTAATACTCCGCAAAGATGAAGAAAATAATGTATATAGAGGGTCTGCTAGAAACTTTGATAATAGCTATGTGCCAGATTTAAAGGCTGAGTTACTAAAAACAGGTCTGTTTAATTGGTGTCAGGGTCACGCAAATGCTTTCGGTTTTGAGATAAAAGCTGAGAACGTGGCTGAAGCAATTAAAGTTTTAAATAAGAATATTGATTCAGACAATCCTTTGCCAATAGATTTTTGTTTTGATTATGACGAATTTAATATTGGAATGATTTCTGATGTTACATCATTGGAGAATTGTTATGGTACAGGAATTAAAGAGCCTTTATTTGTCATTAATAATATAGTTTTGGAGCATAGCCAAGGCGTTGTTATGGGTAAAAATGAAGATACATGGAAGTTTATTACTGATGATAACATTGCAATAATTAAGTTCTGTAACCCTAGTGACGATAAAGTATTAGACTTTTTGAATGGATATGATGATGAAATGTGCATTAATGCACTCTGCCAGCTCAATGTATCTGAGTATAAGGGTGTAATTACCCCTCAGATAGTTATTTTAAAATACAAGGAGGCTGAAAATGTATAGTTCTTTGCATAACCATACAATGTACTCGTTACTGGACGGCTATGGTACACCAAAAGAAATGCTAGAGCAATGTCGAAAAGTCGGCATTAAAGCATATGCAGTTACGGAACATGGCAACCAATATTCATGGATATATTTCGATCAACTATCTAAAGAATATCCTGATATTAAGCTGATATATGGCGTAGAGCTGTATGAGTGCTTCGATACTGCCATAAAAGATAAAAACAATAAGTATTTCCATCTTATCGCTCTCGCAAAAAATGAGAATGGCAGAAAGGCTTTAAATAAAATTATCACTAAGTCAAATCTTGAAAATTTTTATTTTAAGCCTAGAGTACAGATTTCAGATATTGCTCCGTATGCAGAAGATTTAATTATTTGTTCTGCTTGTTTAGCTTCAAAATTAGCTAAAGAAAGTGATTTTAATATTTGTGTTAAATATATCGAAGAATACAAATCGTTATTTCCTAATTTCTATTTGGAAATGCAATCTCACAAATCAGAAGAACAAACTAATTACAATAAAAAGATCTTGAAACTATCTGAGGTAACAAACACTCCATACATAATTACTACAGATAGCCACGCAGCCACAAAGGAAGATTTGTATTATCAGGGTAGGCACGTTCAGATAGCTCACGACACTGAAACAATGTCTGAAAGCTACGAAGGTTGTTATCTGCAAAGCGAAGAAGAAATTCATATAACTATGGATAAACAAATTGGGGTAAATAATGTTACAAAAGGTTTAAATCAGACTAATGTTTTAGCTAATATGATAGAAGAAGTACATATGCCTTTTCAAGATCCACAGTTGCCAACATACCCCCTGCCAAGTGGATATAAGTCTAATAATGAATTTCTTTTACATCTTATTAATGAGGGGTGGAAAACTAGAAATTTTGACAAACTTTCTAAAGAAGAGCAGAAAATAATGAAAGACCGACTAGACTATGAAATGGGAATTATTCATCAAATGAATTTTGACGGTTATTTCATTATTGTATGGGACTTTATAAATTATGCGAAAACTCATGGGGTTAAAATAGGTTCAGGACGTGGCTCTGGAGCAGGAAGTCTTGTATGCTATACAATAGGTATAACTGATCTTAACCCTATTAAATATGGATTGATTTTTGAGCGTTTTCTTAATCCAGAAAGAGTTTCAATGCCAGATTGATTTTCGGTCGAGCATATGGGAAACCATATGTGTTAAGTGTGGTGAACCTATAAAATATAGGGTGTTAATTAAACAATTATTATAATTGTAACCGCAGGAAATGGCGGTGTATTAATTAGCTAACAGGGAACATCTAAGTCGTTCTGTCTGACGATATGACAATCCTGTGCGAAGTTGCATTTTATGATTTAATATTGTTTCCCGTTGCAAAACAAAGGAGACAATATGCTAAAAGAAATTGAAAACTATAAAGATTATTATGTAAATGAGTTGGGAGAAATTTACTCCTCAAAGTCGGGCAAACTAAAAAGAATAAAGCCGTGGGCTGACTCGCAAGGTAAATATTTAATGGTACAATTAAAGAATGAAATAGATAATAAATTCCATAAATTATTAGTACATAGAATAGTTGCTCAGGCGTTTCTTCCTAACTACAATCATTTACCACAGATTAATCATTTAGATTGCAATACTAAAAATAATAATGTTGATAACTTAGAATGGTGTACCGCTAAAGAAAACATACATTACAGTTATCGCACAATGTCGCAAATAAGAAATTATGTGACTTGCGATTTATACAAAGACAATGTATTTCTAGGGCATTTTCAATCTATTTTAGACGCAGCTAAATACGCAAATGAACATTACGGTGCTAGTTTATCGGGTATTGTAAGAAATTATAAATCAAAGGGAATAACACTTATTAAATCATAAATGCAAAACGTCAAACGACTAGCTCAAAGGAGCGTAGGGTCAAGTGAAATTCTTGACTCGAAGTGCCACACGCCTAAACGTATTACTACAAGTGTGATACGCATGGTGAAGATATAGTCTATTCCTTGCAGAAATGCAAGGTAGTAAAGTTGGACATCGATGTTTCAGACAGACCTACAGTAATAAATTATCTCATTGATAAATATGGTGAAAATCGTGTTTGTCAGATTATAAACTTCTCGTATATAACACCTGTTGTAGCCATAAAAGATGTTGGTAAAATACTAGGTTTCAAATATAATGAAAGGGATAAACTATCCAAAAAGTTTTCGTACAATACATTCCAAGAGTGTATTGACAACAACATAAACTACCTATCTGAACACCCTGAGTACAGTGAGTTACTTGACATAGCAGGCAAATTAAGTGGTAGGGTTAAAACGGTTAGCTGTCATGCAGGCGGTGTCGGTATTGTTGATACCGATATTAGCGATTATATGGCAATGAAACTAGGCTCTGACGGTGAACACGTTATTCAAGTTGATAAAAGGCTTGTTGAACAAATAGGTATCATTAAATTTGACATTTTGGGTGTACAAACTTTAAAAATGGTACAGGAAATTCAAAATGACTTGCACTTATCTGAGTACGATATAAATATCAACAACCCCAAATTTGAAAATGACAGAAGTCCATTTGAACTATTAAGCAAAGCATTGACGAATGGTGTGTTTCAGGTGGAAAGTGCAGGTATGAAAGACTTACTGCTCAGACTACAAGCAACTAACATGGAAGATTTGTCGGCTGTTTTGGCATTGTATAGACCTGATTCAATGGGAGCTTTGGAGGAGTTTATTAAATGTAAACATGATCCTTCACTTGTCACCTATATACACCCTGACATGAAGCCTATTTTGGAAAGCACTTACGGTCAGTGTATTTATCAGGAACAAATCATGGAAATAGTGCGTGTTTTTGGTGGTAGAAGTTATGGTGGTAGCGACAAGTATCGCAAAGCTATCGGTAAAAAGATGCCTGAATTAGTTAAAGAAGAGTCTAAAAAACTATATCAAGAAATTATTGATAACGGATATGATGAAAATATAGCAAAAGCTATTAGTGAAGAACTTGCTGCCAAGGGTGGGTATTGCTTCAACAAATCACATAGTTATAGCTACGCTGTTCTATGCTTTCAAACTGCTTATTTAAAAATAAATTACCCTGTTCATTTTTTCAAAGCCTTGTTCAATTTGAATAAGGATAAGGCAGGTATGGTGAATAAATACATTGTAGACTCTAAACAGTTTGGAGTAACTGTTTTACCACCTCATATCAATAAATCGCTAGTCGATTTTTCTATTTACGATAACAATGTGCTGTTTGGTTTTTCTGCGATTACAGGCATTGGTGAACGAATTGCCCAAGAAATTGTTACCAAGCGTGAAAAGAACGGCAAGTATAAAAACCTTCAAGATTTATTGTTAAGAACAACACTGACAAAAACTCAGATTATTAACTTAATGAAGTCAGGTGCGATACCTACGAAAGATAAAAAGAGTTGTTTGTTGAAATATCTGAAGTCATTATATAAACCATTAGAGTATAAAGAATTGTCTAAGTTACCAACGTATAACAAACTTATTATCGAGTATGATATTGATATTGAAAAATATCGCATTGGTAACGGTAAGTATGACTATGACAAAGATATATTACTGACTCTTGCAAATCAGAAAAAGAAAGAAAAGTTTGACCTACAGCAAGAAGATAGGTTGAAACAATTTCTTTTAACCAATAACAAATATCTTGAAAACGCTGATTTTTGGGAGTTTGAAGCATTACAGATATTTATACACAATAACCCATTTGAAGAAGCACTTCCCTATTTAACAACAGCATTTGAAGCCATTGAGAATGATAATGATTGTGTTATTGTAGGTGTTATTTCCAGAGTACAAAAGAAAAAGGATAGAAATAAAAAACCATTTGCTTTTGTAAATATTTACTCCACTTTTGGTATCATAGAGGGTGTTCTTTGGAATAGTCAGCTTGTGCAATATGAAGATTTGGTTAAGAAAGGTTCTCAGGTTGCTATTAAGTGCAGGAAAACAGACGAAGATAAGGTTACAATACAGGCTATGCGACCATATGTTGAATGGCTTTCAGAAAGGAAGAAAAGACATGACAGAAAAAACATTTAAGTTTAAAATCGTTCCTCAACAGGAGCGATTTTATAACGAAAATAGTAATTGGGGAGTGTACACATTCATAACAACTTCTAATGACATTCCATATTTTTATGATTGTTATGACGATCCCTTTGGTGACGATCCAAAGCAGTTAAAAGGTAGCACATTGGCAGGTAAAATGCAACGCTTGACAATCGGTGTCGAGTACAATGCTGAGGTTACTTGTTCTTTTAACAGTAAATATAATTCGTATCAGTATACACCAATCTCCATTACTGCAAATGTGCCTAAGACAGAAGAACAACAAATAGCATATTTGAAAACTCAGGTCACAGAACTGCAAGCAAAAAACATTTTAGCTGTCTACCCAAATGTAATTGATGATGTTATTCATAATAGAGAAATTGATTTTATGAAAATCAAGGGTATAGGCGAAAGGAGTTGGAATAGGATAAAAGACAATATATTGAATAACTATGTTATTTCAGATATTCTTATCATGCTTCAGCCGTTGGGTGTAACGTATGCCATGATAGCCAAATTGATCTCCAATGAACCTAATCCTCAATTATTGAAGGAAAAGTTACTTGACAATCCTTACATCATGACAGAAATTCGTGGCTTGGGCTTTAAGAGAGTCGACGATTTGGCGTTGAAGTTAAATCCAGATATCAGGATATCAACCAAAAGAGTTGTGGCATTTGTTAAGTATTATCTTGAGAGTGTTGGGAACAATGACGGTCATTCATATGTGCTAGAGTCTGTATTAGACAGTGCAATAAGAGATAACATAAACGATTGTTATGAAATGTACGAGAGCTTTAAATCCACACAAAAGCAACATGAGATATTTCTACATTTTGAAGAAAACAAGGTAGGACTATTACGCCAATATAAAACTGAAATATCTATTTTGGATATTCTAAAAAATCTCAATGAACAAGAAACAGACTATAAAATTAACATCGAAAATGGTATCTCGGAAGCAGAAAGAGAACAAGGCTTTTGCTATACAGACGAACAAAAACAAGAGATATATAAGGCTTGCAACAGCCCTGTAGTGCTTATAACAGGTAGAGCAGGAACAGGTAAAAGCTCGATTTTAAGAGGACTCACAAAGATATATAAAAGCTATTCTATATCAGCTTGTGCTTTGTCTGCCAAAGCTGCAATTAGGATAACCGAGGCAACAGGTTTATTCGCAAGTACAATCCACAGATTGTTTGGTTTTAACAAGATAGGTTTTGTTTATAACTCTGACAACAGATTGCCTAGCGATATTATCGTACTTGATGAAGCTTCAATGGTTAATTCGTCATTATTTTATAGCTTGGTTTCTGCTATAAAAGAGGGTGCAAAAGTAATTATTGTAGGTGATGACAGTCAGTTACCGCCAATAGGCTGCGGCAATATCTTTCATGATTTACTTAATTGCAATGTGTTTACTTGTTGTAAACTGACTAAGATTTTAAGACAGGCTCAAAAGTCAGGTATTATTTCGGACTCAGTTAAAATTAGAAATGGAGAAAACCCATTGCCTGAACCAAAACTAAAAGTTGTTACTGGCGAGCTACAAGACATGACCTATATGTTTAGAGAGAGCCGTGAAGGTATGCGTGAATTGGCTATTAAATTGTATACAATGGCAGCTAAGAAAGACGGCTATGATGAAACGATTATTTTGACACCTTGTAAAAAGGACAGGATAAATAGCTCTTTTGAAATTAACTCTATTTTACAAGATATGATAATTCCACCCGATACTGCACCTGAGATCAGGTATGGTAATAAGACATTTCGTCTTGGGTCGAAAGTTATTCAAAGAACGAATGACTATAATAGAAATGTTTTCAATGGAGAAATGGGTTATATTACAAAAATTGAACAGACAATTAAAGACGGTAAGAAGCAGAATGTTGTTACAATTAAATTTGCCGACAAGGAAATTGATTTCTTACAAAATGATTTAAGTAGTATTGAGTTGGCTTACTGTCTGACTTGCCATTTAACGCAAGGTAGCGGTTTTAAGAATGTTATTGTACTGATCGACAATACCCATTATAAGCTGCTTGACCGCTGTATGCTGTATACTGCGATTACCAGAGCTAAAACCAAATGTGCATTGATTACTGAGCCTAGTGCTTTTCAAAGGTGCTTGAAAATGCAGGCTTCACAAAGAAACACTTGGTTAAGCTTATTGGGCGGTTAATATATAATTAACAAGTTTATCTAGCAAACTTTGTATACTTTGCCATATTGACAACTATTAATTAGTGCATTATAATATGAGTATACCATTAAACGAGTACACTTGAGTATATACCTATTATTAATTAAGTGCGTTTTATATGCACTCACTATCATTCGAGTACGCTTGTTAGAGATAGAGAGGGTGATGATATTGGCACAAAAGATAAAAGCTTTGTTTTTTAAGATAAAGAATTTTATAAAGTATAAGAGATAGGAGAAATTATTATGAAAGAAATGATATATAAAAATCATATAGAGAAAGGGTAAAATATGAACTTAATAGATGTATATTTGACAGGTGGTAAATCTATATTCGGTGGAAAAGAAAGTCCATTGGAAGCTCATGAAATTTATTGTGACAACTGTGATAACTGTTCTTTATATAAGAATAAGCAATGTTTAAATCATTGCACACCTTTTGCTTTACCACATTGTAAATTGGGAAGTGTTATAAATACTAAAGGTTATACTAGCAGAGCTAAGAAATATAGTGATTTTAAAAGTAAATACACTTCTAATGATAAATATAATTGTCTAACTTATCCGAATACTAACAATTTAGCTATTATAGGTGACACAGTTTTTATTTATTTAACATACGCTAAAGTAGCATTAAACAAAGAAACAAATAATTACTATACAATTAGGTCTAATTATATTTTTGAAAGTGACTATGTGCCTATGAATAAATTTAATACAGACCTTATTTATAACATCGCTACATTTAAGCCTAGAGCGTTACTAGGTGGAGTTATTACAGATTATAACGATAAAATAATTCCTGATTTTCTACTATCTTTAAGTAAGTTAATGCCTGCTATCTATAATGAATTTATTATTAAATATCCTGAATGGAATTTAGCTCCTAATTATATAGGAAAGGTAGCTTATGTTAATTCACTAAAATCAGGTACTAAATTTATTGAACATAATACAGAATGGCTTTACGATGGAGAATATGTAATAGCGGAGAATATGGATTTAGGATTGTCATCCCCTTGGTGGCAACATAATAATGATTCGGAAAACATTGTTAAAATAAAAGTAAATGATAAAATGACTATAACAATAACTGATAATTCCATTGTAGATGAAAATACTAAATTTAAATAATAATTATGCTTAAATAGATGAATTATGATATTTTCAATATGACACATGACATTACTGTTACAACTTTCCAGAATAATGGTTGTATTAAAGGTTACTGTTTATTCTTCGGAAATATTTGAGAAAGTTAAGGACGTTATAGAGCAACTTATAAAAAGTTGATTTCATTTATAAAAGGAGGCAACAATACAGATTGAATAATGATAAATATTCAGATGATAATAAAGTTCATGATACTCAACGTTTAAAGGAGTTGCAAGCATTACCTTTAGAAAGAAAAGTTCTAATAACTCAAAGTCGTATTCTTGAATGGTATAATTATTGGAATGGACAAGTGTATATCTCGTTTTCGGGTGGGAAGGACAGTACAGTTCTTTTACATATTGTAAGAAATTTGTTTCCTGATGTTGAAGCTGTGTTTGTTGATACAGGTCTTGAATATCCTGAACTTAGGGCTTTTGTTAAAACGTTTGATAACGTTACTTGGCTAAAGCCGAATATGAATTTTCGGCAAATAATAGATACATATGGTTATCCTCTGATTAGTAAAGAGGTAGCAAACATTATTCGTTACGCAAGAAAAGGATCGTATACACGTTGGTGTAAGATTTATAATTTTGATGCGATTAAAGATAAATATACACCGAGATATAATTTGTCTAGATATAAAAGGCTGGCAGATAGTGATATTCCTATTTCTGAACAATGTTGCGACATAATGAAGAAGAAGCCTTGTAAGGACTATGAAAAACAAAGTGGAAAAAAGGCTATTTTGGGAACAATGGCTTACGAAAGTGGTATGCGAAAAAAAGAATGGGTTAGAACTGGTTGCAATGCTTTTGAAGCACTTAGACCAATATCTAAACCAATATCATTTTGGACTGAAAATGATGTTCTTGAATACATAATTAAGAATAATTTACAAATAGCTTCTGTATATGGCAAAGTTATAAAAACTGATGAAGGGTATACGACAACGGGAGAGAGAAGAACAGGTTGTATGTTTTGTGGATTTGGCTGTCATTTGGAGAAAAGTCCCAATCGATTTGAGCGTATGAAAATCACTCACCCTCAAATATGGGATTATTGTATTAGACCAAAAGATCAAGGTGGCTTGGGTATGGGAGATGTCTTTGATTTTATACACGTTCCGTATGGAAAAGAAAAACGTTAATAATAAAGTGACAGAAAGGGAGTACGTTAAATGGCTGAACAAAAATTTAAAGTAGGCGACAGAGTAAAAATCACAGATTTTACAGGAACAATTGTTGACACTAAGCTTGTAGATAATTCTATTAAATATCATGTAAAAATTGACCAAGGTCGAATTTATACTTGGATATTTCAAAATTCACTTGAACACATGGACTCAGATGCTGATAATTTTAAGCAGACAATCACTATTGAAACCGAAAGAAAGACTGGCGAAACTATCATAAGAATATCTAATCCAAAATTTACAACCGATGAGCCTACAGTAAGAGGTACAATCGTTGGTGATGTGATAAATAAACCAAGCGAACCAAAAATAACAGATGAACAGAGAACTGTTTTGGAAGGACTTTATTTGTTGGGTTATAGATATTTGGCTTGTGACGATATTCGTAATGCTTTAGTAGCTTACGAAACACGCCCCTGCAAAGCAGAAGCAATATGGTATGGTGGAATACATCCAATTAGTGTCAGCAACATAACAAAGGTATTAAACAATCTTTGTTCTTGGGAAGACAAAAAGCCGACCTCGATTGAGTGGTTGCTAGGCAAAAAAGATAAGAATGAGTAATATAAAAGTTTTCTTTTATTGAGAGAAGGTGAAACCAATATATAAATGTATTTGTGATGTATGCAGAAGTAATGAAGCCGATCAGCATTTTAAGGTTAAAAAACTTAGTGGAGTTTGGACTTGGAAAGGTCGTTATGAAGCATCTGAATGGACTGAACTTGATATTTGCAATCAATGTTACGAAAAGTTTATTGGAGTAATACACGAAAGAGAAGATAGGGAAAGAATGATGGAAGCGTTTATCGGAAAACCGCACAAAGAAAACAACGACAAATAAAAATTTAGTTTTATTTATAGAAAGAGGTAGAATATGATGACAAAAGAGGAGATTTTGAAAGCAGTAAAGCACTGCACAGAAACAGGAGGCATTTGTGAGAATTGTCCGTTTCGTCTTAATAAATTAAATTGTGAACTTATCTTTGCCAATTACATAAAAGAAAATGAGTCTAAACCTGTAATAAAAAATATACCTTCGGCAGAAAGCAACACTGACACTATTTATGAAAACGCTCAAATAACCGATGTGTCATTGGAAATAAACGATCATTGTCGCCTTACATTTTCTATAACTCTTAAAGGCTCAGGCTGGGGAGCTAGTTTTGGTGGTTATAACTTAGCTTTTTTCAATGGAACATCGTTTGAAGGTTCTGAAAAGGGACTTGAAACACTTACAAGAATTATGGACGTTGTGGGCGTTGCAAAATGGGAAGATATAAAAGGTCATTATGTTAGAGTAAAACAGGAAGATAGATTAGTTGTCGGAATAGGAAATATCATTAAAGATAAATGGTTTGAACCGAGAGAATTTTTCAAAGAAGATTGAAAATGAGTAAAAAAATTATACATGACTTACCAACACGATGCATAGACCCTGTAATGAAGTGTTGTCAGGATTGCGCTTTGGGATATCGTGAATATAGCGATGACGTGGAATGCTCTGCCGACCTAGCAGATTGTAGCGTTGAAAGCGGTTGTACTCTCGGTTTCGATCAAGGCAGATCTGAGGACGAGCCGACAGATGAGGAACTACAAGAGTTTGAGAAGGGTTTTGAAAGTCACTGGAAGGAGAATAGCAAATGTCAAGATATATTGACGCAGAAAAATTAAAGTGTTCTATTGATTCGGAAACAGACAGCATATTTGATCGGGATAAGACCATAGAAGAACTTTATTATAACCTGTGCGAACTGGTTGATGATGAACCTACCGCCGACGTGCAGGAAGTCAAACATGGAGAATGGTTTAAACCTAGCAATGACCCAGTTGACAGTAAACAATGGATTTGTTCCGAATGCAAAGGATTAACTGAAACGGCATATTATTGTGGACATTGCTATTATAACTACTGCCCTAACTGCGGAGCAAGACTAACTGCGGAGCAAAAAATGGAGGAGTTTGAAGAATGAGAGATATGCAACTTAACGTTACTTTTCCGTTAAGACATTGCCTTGTGAATGGTGAAAAGATGCTATTTCATATGTGGGGCATAGGTCGAAGCGGTCAAACCGAAGGTATCGTAGAGGACATTAATGGGTCGATAATAACAGTTTTTCCTTACGAGATAAGATTCACGGATGAAATCTTTAAAGAGTATATGAATGAAGAGGGTGACGGCAATGCGTGAAATACTTTTTAGAGGAAAACGTGTAGACAATGGCGAATGGGTTCAGGGGTTTTATGTATGCAAAAAGCGTCCATATTTCAAGGACAAAGGGATTAATGTTGAGCATCTTATTTACGACAATATAGAGATTGAGGACAATGACTATAAGCAGTTTGTTGATACAATGCCAATTTCTTATGTAGTAGACCCTAAGACCGTCAGCCAATATACAGGATTAACAGATAAGTATGGCAAGAAAATTTTTGAAGGAGATATAATTAACGTAACTTCTTGTGGCACTGATAGATTTATGGATGTAAGGTGGAATGATGAAACACTTTCTTGGGAGCTGACAGATGTAGGCACTCCAACGTTTAAAGTGAATCATCTTTTTAATACGATTGATCTTACGGAACTTGAAATCGAATCTTGCTATGGCGAACGTGTCTCTTTTATCGTTGGCAACGTTTATGACAATCCTGAGATGATGGAAAAGATTGAGGAGGATTACGAATGACTAAAAGAGATTTGAGTGTATGGTTTAAAGAGACAGCTAAAAATGTAATAGATGATATTTCAACTGATTATTTGTTCATAAAGAGAGATGATTCATGACAAATGAAGAATACATAATATCACAAATCTCAGAACGTAGTTTAGCCGATATGTTTAATACTGGCAATGTCTATTATAATAATTTAAATGATAGAATTTATAAGGCTTTTTGGTATTGGAAAGAGTCGTATCGGCATAAACGTTCTGACAGACTCTTATTTCAGTTATGGCTTACATTCCAATATAACTCAGAAGAATGGGATTTAGCCAGACGAATAATTCATGAAGAACACCCATCTTGGGTTATAAAATGCGAAACATAATTAAATTAAGAAAGCAAAGGGTTAATAATGAGTTGTAAAACAAGTTTGCTACAAGAAACGATAGAAATACTTAATGATAATGGCAAATCACCTACTGATGTAGAGTGGGTAGGCAAATACGATGGCTATTACACTTGGGAGGAGTTTGAAAATCAGGCTAAAGATATTAGATATAATCCTAGTTGGGGTCATCTTGAAATCAATATGTCCCTAGTCGTTGTCGGCAAGGATTTTTGGCTCGAACGTTATGAGTATGATGGCTCTGAATGGTGGGAATTTAAGACACTCCCGATAAAGCCAGATAAGAAAGTTGATGAGTTGGCAATATTTGAGTAAAAATACGCACCGTTATTACATATTAAAACAGCATAAATACGCACTTTTAGATACTTAAAATCTGAATAAAAGAGAAATTTTATTTAGGAGATGATACTGATAAAGCAAGAATACATAAAATCGCCACTCAATTATGTAGGTGGCAAATACAAGCTTCTACCGCAGATATTACCATTGTTTCCGAAAAATATTGACACTTTTATTGACTTGTTTGGCGGTGGGTTTAATGTTGGAATTAATGTTCCTGCGAAAGAGGTTGTTTATAATGATTTGAATTTGCCTGTAGTCCAAATACTCGAATACATACATAGAAATAGAACCGATAAAAGTCTTGACGAAATAGATGAGATAATCAAGCAATATGACCTATCAAAGATTAATAGGAATGGGTATTTGAGACTCCGCAGCTATTTTAACGAGTCGGAATCTAAACAGTCCGTTATTTTATATGTGTTAATTTGTTACGCCTTTAACAATCAGATGCGTTTTAATTCAAAAGGTGAATTTAATATGCCGTTTGGAGAAAGATATTTTAACCCTACATTAAGAGAAAGGTTTATAGAATTTTCGGAAGCAATCAGCAATAAAGACTGCAAGTTTACCAATGCTGATTTTCGTGAGTTCATCGGCGTAGCGTTTGGCGAAAATGATTTTCTGTATTGCGATCCACCGTATTTTAATTCAACGGCAACCTATAATGAAAATGGCGGTTGGACTAATGCCGATGAGAAAGATTTAAGAGATATGCTTGCGATTTCAAATGTAAAATGGGCGTTATCAAATAACCTAAAAACAAACCTAACGTTAAAGGATTGGGCGGAAGGTCATGGATATAAAACCCACTATTTAAACACTACTTATGGAAACTGTAATTATCAGAAAAAAGACAAGACAAAAGATATAGAGGTCTTGATTACAAACTATTGAGGAGGACAACATTTAATGAAAACACTTACGGGGACAAGCCTAGCTGGAATGTCTCCTACAAGAGAAAGAGTGACTAATGATTTTTATGCAACACCATTCAATGCGACAGAAGCCATTTTAAAAAGAGAAAAATTATTTGGTAGTATACTCGAACCTGCTGCTGGACAAGGGCATATATCAAAAGTCCTCAAAGAATTTTATCCATATTCAGAAATTGTATCTACTGATTTGGTTAGTAGAGATAGTCCTTTTGGAATTGATATTACTCCAAACGTTGATTTTCTTACATATAATTATAAACGCAAATTTGATAACATTATTACCAATCCACCGTTCAAATTTGCAAAAGAATTTATTCTTCGATCATTGGAATTAGCAAATAAAAAAGTTATTATGTTTGCAAAAATCCAACTTCTTGAAGGGCAAGATAGATTGAAAATGTGGGAAAACACTCCTATAAAAACAATTTATGTGTTTTCTAAAAGGGTAAACCCAATGCGTAATGGTAGTGAGGTAGATGAAAAGGGGAAACCTTGGGCAAGCACTATGTGCTTTGCATGGTTTGTTTGGGAACATAATTACGAAGGCTTACCAATAATAGAGTGGATTTAATTTTATTTGTATGGGCATATTCATAATGGGAGAGATACAAGACCTCTTGAAACATATGTCAAACAAATGAGGGAACGTGGTTTTCCTTATAAATGTGCAAATGTAGGTTGTATGCTCCACAACTACACACCTGTAACACTTGATGATTTAGGATTGAGGTAAAATAAATGATTTCAAAGAAAATTCTTAACGCTCTTACGAAAGAGCAACTAATATTCCTAATAAATCAATATCAGCATATGGAATTTATTATCTCGGAAATCTGTGTCAACGAGAGTAAGCAGCATATTCCGTCTGAGCAGGCGGTAGAAAAGATAAGAAAAGAACTTCACAACTGTAATTTTCCCTTTTGTACTTCTACAGAAGAATTTATATCACTTTTAGATTATAAAATGGGCAAAATTACACTTGATGAATACAAAGAAAGAATTGGAATTGGTTGAAAGGAGACAGAATGAAACTTCTGGAAAGTATAAAACTTGCATTGCAAGTTTTCCCAAATAGCTTTATTAATCGAAATAACGAGGTTATTCTTATTCCAAAATTCAATGTCTATATTCAGCTTGACGATGTGAAAACAAATGAAGATTTCAAGGTAAAACTTTGTGAGTGGCTAAGTCGAGATTGCTCTTGTGCGTTAAGATATTCACAAGACAAAAGGCTTATAAGATATTGGCAAGACAATACTAATGCTTTTAATAAAATTTGTGGAACTAATTTTACAATGGAGCAAATGAGTTATATCTATACATATTTGGGTAATGGCATAAAACATGATCTTACAAAACAATTCGTAAGAAACGGATTTGACCTTTTTGTTATAGAAAAATATGCTCAAAAGGGCAATAAAGAGGTTTATTGATGAAAGAAATTAAAGTAGCGAAGTATTCTAAACAATGGTGCAAAACACGAATGACAATATATACTATTATTTGTATTATTTCTTTTTGTGCTTTTGTTTTAACAATGCCAATTATGGCACATTTCTATGACGAATACGGCTTACATCATACCAAAACTATAGTAAGTGTAATGGTGGTTTTAACCTTTTTTGTGGTATGGTTATATTGCTATGCAAAGGCTATGCAATTCGAGCATTATGAGAACTATATATACAACCATACCAAGAAGATTAAGCGTAAGCAAGATAGAAAATATAGAAAATGGTTGATGTAAAAGTTGGGAGACAAACAAAATGGATTGTAATATTCAAAATATAAAATGTGAAATCTGCGGTCGAGTGTTTCACAAAGTCTGTCACGCAGAGCCATATGAGAAGGTGTGTGGTAGTAGCGAATGTTTCCATAAAAAGTTCTGGCTTGAAATTATAAAAGAAAAGGACGAACACGTTATTATTAATGGCATTTGTTATTACTTAGACAAAGCTCACCCAATGAGTGATAGTCCTTTTAGGGGATATGGTGGTAGAGAATTTAAAATTAAATTACATACAGGTGAAATTATCGTAACAAATAATTTATGGCACAATGGTGAAGTACCTAAAGAATTTCGAGATAGACTACCTGATAATGCAGAGTTTATATAATTGTAATAGGAGTTAATTGACGGAAATGGAGGTAACAAATGTTTGTAACCAAATTGGGTGAAAATTTTATTGAAGGCATAACACTATTTAAAGGGCAATGTAAAGCTTGCAATTCTGAGTTTTATTTTGAGGAAAAAGAAGCCAAAGAATTGTATGGGAAAGGTGAAATCGGTCACTCAGAAGAAGAAATGCTTCGAGTTTCAATGGGTGAGTCTTATTGCAGAAAAGAGTTTGGAAAACACTCTCCTTATGAAGTATCAATTCTTATAACACGTTGTCCCTGCTGTAATGAGTTTGTTAAACTAGACCAAATGACGTGTACTCACGAAACATATACTGAATTGAAAAACAAGCATAGAATTACATTGGAACATCTTGCAGAATATAACGGAGTATATCCTTTGAAATTTAAGTGTTCTAATAGTAGACTGTCTGTTGATATGAAAAATAGGATTGAAAAGTCAAAAGCATTAGTAAAAGCATTAACTGGATCGTAAAAAAATGGAAGCAATTAAAAATATAAAACCAACATTTTATTAGCTTTTTCAAGAAGTCTTTGTACTTCATAAAGTAGTCCTGAGCGTGTTTTACCTTTTATAATACCCTCTTGCTTACCACTGACAGATATGCTCTGGCAAGGAAACGAATATGTCCAAAAGTCAGCATATTCAAGATGATCGAGTTTACTAATATCACCCAAATTCTTTGAAAGTTTGTTGGCAAGCCAATATTTTTCAAGTTCCTTAGACTTACTATTCACAAATCTGTACCAATTATATGGTTTGTTTTTCTGAAAATCATAACCGAGGTTAATTTCTGAAAGCTGCTTAGCCATTTCTTCTCTTGTAGGATACTCTGCATATGTATTTATCAGTTCTTCTGTAAGCCCACAATGAATAGCAGCATAAGAAAGAACTGCGTTATGGTCTATATCTGAGGTATGTTTAACTTCACAAGGTATTCCAAGTCTTTTTAGTGCCGAAACTTGTGCGCCTATACCACTAAATAATTCGTTTACTGTTATTTTTCCCGTTTTCACTATTTGTAAATCCTCCAATTTGTTCTTTATTGGAAGATAATTGCAATTATCATATTCACTCAGGTAGCTAATCTGAGCGTTCCGTTTTGTTTTATCTCTTATTTTCTTAATAAAATGTTGGCTTTACCAAAATATCTTATGCTTGAAAATGTCAAGAATCTTGTCGGTAAGAAATTCAAACCGCAGTTTGATGAATGGATAGCTTGGCTCGATGAACTTGGCTATAATACATATTGGAAAGTTTTAAATGCTAAAGATTTTGGTGTACCACAGAACAGAGAAAGAGTATTTGCTATAAGTATTCGTAAAGATATTGATGACGGAAAATTTGAATTTCCACAGCCTTTTGACAATGGAATCAGACTCAAAAATGTACTTGAGGTTAAGGTAGATGAAAAGTATTATTTAACAGATACAATGATAAAAGGGTTTATTAGGCACAATGAAAATCATACCGCAAAAGGAACAGGTTTTCTGTGGAAACCTAGGGATACTAATGGTGTAGCAAGCACATTAAGGGCAAAAGGTTGTTCCCCTGCATTGGAAATTATGCAGGGTGGGAACAGACAACCTAAAATAGCAGAGCCAATAGCCTGTGTCAAGGAAGCAACGAAGAAAGGCTATGCAGAGATTTATGAGGGTGATAGCGTAAATCTGGAGCAGCCTAATTCTAAGACAAGAAGAGGTCGTGTTGGAAAGGGCTGCGCTCAGACATTAACCACAAGTTGCAATCAAGTTGTAGTTGAACCTAATGATACTTATGCTGAGTGGCAACGTAAGGTATTTGAAAAATTTATCGAAGATTCTAAAGGTGAAACTTGTGGAGTTATTTTAGAAAACAGTCATTCATTTGGCTATCAAGCACCTATGAAGAATTATTCTAATTGTCTTAGAACTACATCTAAGATAGGTGTAGTTGATAATTGCAGAGTTCGTAAATTAACTCCTAGAGAATGTTACAGACTTATGGGATTTAAGGACGAGCAATTTGATAAATCTCAACAGTTTACTTCTGATAGTCAGCTCTACAAGCAAGCAGGCAATTCAATAGTAGTTGATGTACTTTATTACATATTTGAAAAACTGTTTGAGGTTGATACTGAAACTAGAAAGGAAACAAAATGTTAAATAATGCTTGGAACACTCTCTTGAAATGTATATGGGTGGCTTGCTTTGACACCCATAACTTTCAAGAAGGAAAAGTATACGAAGTAAAAAATGGCAGACTAATAGACGGTCATGGCAGAAAAAGTTGTAATACATATGACAATGTTTACGATATTAATGACAGCTTTTACGCTAGATTCAAAGAAGTAAAGGAGTGAATAAAAAACATGGCAAGTGAGATACGAAATGATTGTGTGGGTTGTACTGCTCTTGGACTTCCCTGCTGTCATTGTTACATGGGTCGAGATTATCGTGTTTTAATATGTGATAAGTGTGGAACTGAGGTTGATATGCTTTATATTATTGACAATGACTCGAAAGAACTTTGTAGCGAATGTGCTAAAGAAAAGGCTATTGAATATTTGTCAAATCATAATATGGATATTGATGATTTGTGCGAATACAACGATATCCCTTGTGAAAAAATGAACGCTGAAAATTATGACAATAAATATTGTTATTACGATGACGAGGAATAAACACATATGAACAAAAAGAAAAACGAGACAACAAAACAAATAATACAACTTATAGTTGCTGTTTGCGTAATAGTTATCGGTTTTGGAGTTGTGAAAGTTATAGGTATCAATGAAGATTACAAACACAATTTTGAAAAAAATAAAGCCGAAAATTCAACAACTATCACGAACATAAAAACAACACCTGATATCACTAAAAACACAACAGATAATACATCAAAAACTACATTCAAAAGCAAATCAGCGACAAATATAAAAAATGAAACTGTAGCAAATGCCGAAACTACTACTGCTAAAACCGCTACAAAAGAAGTAAGAACTACAAAGCCGTATAGTCACAAAGTAACCGAAACTACAACGATAGTTACTGAGTCTGAAGCAGAGCCAGAAATAGAATTGATAAGTTATAATATCCCAATAGGCGACACTTCATTTCACGCCTACATGGACTATCGTTATATAACTGACACCAACTCTTCACAATATCAATTACAACTTAATTGTTGGACGGATAGTCAGGGAATACGCAGACAATGTGACGATGTTTGTATAGCTCTCGGTAGCTATTATGGAACAGAAATAGGCACACGCTATTTGATTACAACCGACACAGGTAATTCATTCACCGCTGTTTTAGCCGATTGTAAAGCTGATATCCATACTGACTATAACAATCAGTATAGAGACACAGGCAATGGCTTTAAGAACGTGGTTGAATTTATAGTTGATACATATGCACTTGATAATGATGTTATGAGCAGTGGTAACATTGGTACTTATAGCAATTATTCTGGTAATATTGTGTCGATTCAGAAAATTAGTTAGAAAAGAGGTGAATTTAAAAATTGGCATACGACAAGAAAGCAGGAAAAAGAAAGCGTTTAGCTAGAGAGGAGGAGAGTAGACAGCTAAAACGCTATAAAACAGAGTGTAGAGAGTTAAATACATATTTCATGAGCGAGGAAGAACTTACTCAGGCTAGAGAAAGGCAGAAGATCACAAAAGCCAAAAATAAAGCAATCGTACAAAGAGCCTTTATGGTTGCTATGACAGCAAATTAAACAAGCGAGAAAGGACAGATGAAAATGGTAACGGAGTATACAGCATATAAAATTAGATTTACTACAGTAAAAGAGGTACAAAAATTTATTAGGCTTGCAAATATGATTAATTATAACATAGACCTAAAGCAGAGTCATTATTGCGTAAGTGCAAGTAGTATAGTGGGCATATTCGCACTTGACCTTGAAAACGAAGTAATAATGTTTGTGCCGACAGAACACGAAAAGAACGCAGAAAAAATGTTTGCAGAATTTATTATAAGGTAGAGGAAAAAACAATGAAAGTAACAATACTTGAATATCCAACTAATGAAGATTGGATTGCAGTAAAACAAAGAGCTTTGGTGACAGTAGGGCTAAAGGCTAAAACACCACCGACAGACGAATGGAAATATAAAATATTAAAAGCAAGACATTCACCAATACGTAGATTAAGATTTGCGGTACTGTTTGAAGATATCCCTAATTGGGTGGCGGTACATCTTGTAAGACACATTCATGCACAACCTTATGTTAAATCTCAGAGAAACGATAGGCAATCTGATTATGATAGGACTAAAGCCCCACAGGACACACCTGTCAATATGATATGGGACTTTAATGGTGAAGAACTCATGAGCATTGCCAATAAAAGATTGTGTAATCAGGCTGCCAAAGAAACAAGAGAAGTTATAAAAGAAATGTGCGATAAAATTATTGAACTTGATAATATTTGGAAAGATTTTTTAGTTCCTATGTGTAAATACGCTGGAGAGTGTAAAGAAATGTTTCCATGCTATTTAAAGGAGAATAAAGATGACTAAACCACTATTTTGCATACTTGGAGCTTCGGCAAGTGGTAAATCAACACTTGTACAAATGCTTGAAAAAGAATTTAATATGAAGCAGATACCCTCTTACACAACTCGTTCTCCGAGATACGAGGGTGAAGCAGGTCACACATTTGTTTCAGAAAAGGAATTTAAAGCACTTAATGATATTGTGGCATATAACTATTATCTTGGTAATCATTATGGAGTAACGGCAAGTCAAATTGACGATGATACATATAATCTTTACGTTGTAGACCAAACAGGGCTTAATGAACTCCGTAAAAAGTACAGGGGTGATAGAGAAATTTATTCTATCTTTATAGATTGCCTGCCGATTACTCGGTATGATCGCCTGTTTAGACGTTATTATAAAATGTATAAGAATATTGGCAAAGCATTTAAAGAAGTTAGAAAACGTTTTGAGCAAGACGAGATAGAATTTAGAAACTGCAAATCATCTGTTGATTACGTTATCAATAATGATGAAAATATCAACACAGCTTATGAAAATCTAAAAAATTATGTGAAAAGAATTATAGCTAAGCAGGAGGGAGATAATGATACCGAAACTGAACATAATTAACAGAGAACATTATAATAGCATTGTTTACTTATCCCACCCATATGGTGGCAAGCAAGAAAATTTAAGTAAAATAAATGAGTGCCAAAGGTTGTTAACTATAATGCACCCTGAGAATTTGTATCTCAATCCTATTGCAATGTTTGGTAGCCTTTACGATTGTACCACTTATGAGCAAGGGTTAAACATGACTCTGTTGTTACTTGAAGAACTTGCAGATGAAATGATTATTTGTTCAAATGATTGGCAATTCTCCAAAGGTTGCTGTACGGAGATTAAATATTGTGACAACAGACATATACCGTATAAAATTTGTACTTTGGAGCAAATTAGAAATGAATACGAAAAATACAGAAAGGAACATGATAAAAATGGCTAATTTTATTATTGGTGCTTTGGTTGGGCTTGTACTTGGTTTTCTAATAGCCTATAGAACAGTGACCGAAATGCTTAATGAATTAGATGAGAATGATAAAGAGGAAAATGCCAATGGAACTGAAAGCAATGATAAGGAGCGATAAAATGTGCAAAATAGTAATTAAAAGAGATGGAACTAAAGTAAAATTTGAAAGGGCAAAAATAGGTAAAGCAATTTTGAAAGCGTATAATGAAGTTTATTCTGATACATCGGATATAAATGCCGAACTTGCAAGCGACATATGCGTTGAAGTGTGCAGAAAACTTGAAACCATGTTAGAAATTTCAGTAGAGGATATTCAGGATATAGTTGAAACAACGCTTATGGATTATGACAAAAATGTAGCGAAAGCTTATATTAAATACAGATATAAAAGAGCTATGGTAAGAAATGAATACAAGGAGTTAATGGAAGCTGTAAAAGAAAAAGTATCAGCCGAAAACGTTCAAAATCAAAATGCCAATGTTGATGAACATTCATTTGGTGGTAGAATTGGCGAGACAGCAGACCTTGTTATGAAAAGATATGCTCTTGAGTATTGTATGTCTGACATGGCAAGAAATAATCATATTAATAACGAAATTTATATTCATGACTTGTCCCATTATGCCGTGGGAGATCATAATTGCTTGACAATTCCGTTTGACGATTTACTTGCAAATGGCTTTAACACAAGACAAACGGATGTAAGACCTGCACAATCAGTAAGTACAGCATTCCAACTTGTGGCGGTTATTTTTCAGCTTCAATCCCTACAGCAGTTTGGCGGTGTTTCGGCTAGTCACCTAGATTGGACTATGATACCATATGTTAGGAAAAGCTTTTCAAAGCATTTTAGAGATGGACTTAAATATTGTTGTGAGTCATCGGAAGATTATATAAATAGAGTACCAAATGAATTATCTTTTGACGATATTGAAGCAAACGACAAACGTAATGAAAAAGCCTATCAATATGCAATAGATATGACTACCAAAGAAGTTTATCAAGCTGTCGAGGGTATGTATCATAATCTCAACACTCTCCAAAGTCGTTCAGGAAATCAACTTCCCTTTACTAGCATTAATTATGGCACTTGTACACTGCCAGAGGGCAGACTTATAATTAGAGCTTTGCTTGAAGTGTCTATCAATGGTATTGGCAAATTACATAAAACCTCTATCTTCCCTTGTGGCATTTTCCAGTGCATGAAGGGAGTAAATCGTAAAGAAGGTGAACCTAATTACGACTTATTTAAACTTGCCTTAAAGTCAACAGCACAGAGGCTATATCCAAACTATGCTAACTGTGATTGGAGTGGTAACAAAGGTTACGATAAAAATGATCCTAAAACTTTATTCAGTACAATGGGGTGCAGGACGGCAAACGGATATGATATAAATGGCTTCGGACAGCTTAAAGACGGACGTGGCAATATTTGTCCTGCAACAATTATTATGCCAACCCTTGCTATGAAATGTAAAACAGATTATGACATGGATGTCAAGGAGCATCATTCTTTTGATGATACAAACATTCTTATAAGTAGATTTATGCATCTTCTTGATGTAAAAATTCAAGAAGCTGCGGCGATGTTACTCGAGAGATTTGAATGGATTTGTTCTCAAAATCCTAAATCGGCAAAGTTTATGTACGAAAACAATGTCATGGCAGGATATGACGGAAAAGATATTCGCAGTGCATTAAAACACGGAACACTTGCCATCGGTCAGCTTGGTCTTGCAGAAACACTTCAAATTCTTATTGGTAAAGACCATACAACCGAAGAAGGTATGAGGCTTGCTAAAAGAATAGAAAAGCTATTTAAGGATAGATGTGCTAAATTCAAAGAACAATATAAACTTAACTTCGGTGTCTATTTTACTCCTGCGGAAAATCTTTGTTATACAGCCATGCAGAAATTCAAAGATAAATATGGTGTAATTCCCAATGTTTCAGACAAGGACTTTTTTACAAATTCTATCCATGTTCCTGTTTGGACTAATATGACACCATTTGAAAAGATTGACATTGAATCACAACTTACAGGATATTCAAACGCAGGCTGTATTACCTATGTTGAGCTTGAAGGCACAGTAAAGAATAATCTTGAGTCGCTTGAAACAATAGTAAACTATGCTATGGATAAAGACATACCATACTTTGCTATCAATGTGCCAAATGATATGTGTACAAATTGTGGATATACGGACGAAATTAATGATAAATGTCCTATGTGTAATTGCCCTGACATTCGTAGGCTTCGTAGAGTAACAGGATATCTAACAGGCGACTACAAATCTGCTTTTAACAAAGGCAAACAACAGGAAGTAGAAATGAGGGTAAGACACGCATGAATTATCTAAAAATAGACAAATGTTCCACTTCTAATGGAACTGGTTGCAGAGTTGTCCTTTGGGTATCAGGCTGTAGTCACCGTTGTCAAAACTGTCAAAACCCACAAACTTGGGACAAAAATAATGGTATACCATTTGATTTAGATACTTTCTTTGAAATATGTGATTATTTAGACAAACCATATATTTCAGGTATCACATTTTCGGGCGGTGATCCTTTACTACCAGATAATCGTGAAATCATACAAGCAATATCTACATTGGTTAAATTTTATCATCCTACAAAAACTCAATGGCTGTATACAGGTTATAAGTGGGAAGAAATTAAAGATTTGCCTATTATGGAGTATCTTGATGTAATCATTGACGGTCAATACGAAGATAGTAAACGTGACATAACATTAAAATGGCGAGGGTCAAGCAATCAGAGAGTTATTGATGTGCAGAAAAGCCTAAAACAAAACCAAGTAGTATTGTGGTGCGATTAATAACAAAAAAATAAAGGGCTTGCATACAAACAAACCCTTAAACAAGTCATTAGCCACCATAGAAATTATAATGTGTTCAATATTATGTTTTCTGAATGGTGGCGACTAATGACTCTATTAATTATAACATAAAGCAAAAGAAAAGTAAAGGAGATAAAATGATAACGACAGTAAAATTTGCAAAGACAAAACCAAACGCAATTATACCAACCAAAAGACTAGAAGATGCAGGCTATGATGTTTATCCTTGTTTTGACGAAGATTACATAATAATAAAACCACATACTACGGTTATAATACCGACAGGCATAGCTTCAGCTTGTGATACAGATTACTGTTTCGTATTGCACGAGAGAAGTTCAACAGGCACTAAGGGCATGGCACAGAGGTGTGGAATAATTGACAGTGGCTATCGTGGCGAGTGGGGTGTTCCAGTTACTAATACAAATGACGTACCAATAGTCATTTGCAAGAAAGAGTCTATTACTGACTTTAACGATTTTGCTAGTATTTTGTTATTCCCATATGGAGAAGCTAATTACATTTTATACCCATATGAAAAAGCCATTTGTCAGGCTCTTGTACTTCCTGTTCCAGAAGTTGAGATAGAAGAATATACATACGAGGAGCTTAAAGCCATTCCGTCAGAAAGGGGTACAGGTCGCCTTGGTAGTAGTGGGAAGTAAGATTTAAGGTAGGACAATTAATGAATTGCAAATTTAAAGAATACAATTTATCTAATTTAATGACGATTAAGGAGCTGCAAAATTATCTGCATATCGGTAAAAATAAAGCATACTATCTCGTTAATAATAATGAAGTACCTACAATACGAATAGGCAATAAAACATATATTGTTGTAGATAGATTACAACGATACATAGATAGAAACATAATACTTTAATAAATAAAAGGACAGAAAGTTGATTTCTGTCCTTTTCGTCTTATATGTCTATTTCTTTAATGGTTTTAGCCTTTTCTTCTTCAATCAGATGTACATAAGTGTTATAGGTAAAGGCAACACTGGCGTGACCCAATGTTTCACTTATGATCTTAATATCTACTTTTTTACGAATTAAAAGACTAGCATAAGTGTGTCTGAGCGTGTGCAAGCCTTGTGGATTTAAAATGTTGGCTCTTTTACAAATGGAACGATATGTTGTTTCCAGAGAGTCAATCGAGCGTTTACTCGCAGTAATAACAAGATAGTCGTTTAAACGAGGTTTACGAGTTAAATACAAATGTTTTAAATACGATTTTGCAGATTTCGTTAAATATACAAAACGATGTGTTTGTGTTTTGGTATCTTCCTGATTGGCAACCTTGCGTTCATTATTATCGTCATAATAAGTTACAACATTCTTGTGTATGTTTAAGTAATTTGATTTCAAATTTACATCTTGCCACTGTAATGCCATAAGCTCTCCTGCACGAAGCCCTGTATACATCAATATAACTAAAGCAATACCGTTTGCGTATTTATATTGATTATTACTATCTTTTAATGTTGCACAATCAATAAATTTGGCAATTTCTTCGTCAGTGAAAAAGCGAATGGACTTCCGAGTAAATATCTTTTTTGAAGGTTCAGCCACAAAATCACAAGGATTGTTTGAAATAATGTGTTGATGATAAGCGTATTTTAGACATTGGTTTATTAAAACATATGCCTTATGAATAGTTGAAAAGCTATATCCTTTATAAATTAGTTTGTTTAAAACTTCATTTTGAATAATTTCGGTTGTTAATTCATTCATTCGATATTCACCTATATACGGAATGACATGATTATTAAGTGTTCCAAGTTCCCTAGTATAGCTTGCTCTTTTTAGACGAATTTTTTTTACTGTGAGCATATAATTGTGGAAATACTCACTTACAAGAATATCTCCTGAAGAATTTTTTATTTCGTCCAAAATCATATTATTGGCATGAGTTTTATTATATTTTCGCATTTTGTCTATTACGTCATTTTGATTTGAGCTAACAAAACGTTTTACCTTCACTCTACCATTACCATACTTGCCAATGGTAATTTGTCCTATCCACTTTGCACGATTATTGTCATAATAAACTGAACCTAAATTTTTAATGTGTCTAGTTTTTTTGTTTCCGACATTTGCCATATGATTATCTCCTTTTAGGGTAGTTTGTTATTATAACATAAATAATCTAAATTGTCAAGCAGAGGAATAACAATAAGTAATATTTTATAACATAAAAATGTAAAATACAATCAGCACAAAGCTAAATTGGTAATACACACTCAAAATATTTTTACACACTTTTACACACTTTCGTAATGACAACTGCATGAAAATCTCGTATTTACGCAGTTTTATTAAATATACCAAAGGGACTTAAAATCCCTCGGGGTAAAACCCGTACCGGTTCAAGTCCGGTTAGCGGCACCAGAATAAAAGCTCTTAGATCGTTCCTATGATCTAAGAGCTTTTCTGCTATAGCAAAAAAATTGACGGCACTCAAACGAGTACCGCCAGTTATCCTATTCTTTTTCCTTTTTGATCTTGAAAATAAGCCTCATTAAACCCGATATGACCTTTGGACTTTTTACAACTACAACTTTCATAAGTATTACCTCCCGAATAGTTATAGTTTATATTATTCAAAAATCAAAAATCGGTTACCATTTTTGACTGTACTGACAGCAGATAGCCGCTTTTGAATGATATCTCAGCGTATTTTCTATCCTGCCCATCAAAGCCTTTCACTACGTTTGATATGCCAAGTGGGAAAGCATTGGTCAGCAGACAGTCCTCTACCTCATATTTCGCACCCTTTATGGTCAGACCCTCTACCTTATCGGTATATGCCACCAGCGAGAACGAAAAGCCCTCACGGTCATATATCCTGTAACTGCCTGCACGATAAAGCCGAATTATCTCCCTATCTGCGGCTATCATTCCTTCACCGCCACAAGATAAAACATATCCCAGAGATTGGATATTTCCAAGTAAGTGGTCTACTCGTCCGCCTGTTGCACCGAATATGAGAAAATCATCACAACCCGACTCAAAGCCCTGCTTTATGGCAAGCATAAGGTCGGTATCGTCCTTTTCTGAGGGGAAGATCTCGATATTATCAAAAACAGGTTTTTCAGCAGAATCAAAATCGCCCATAATAATGTCCGACTTTACGCCCACTGCCTGTGCAAGCTTATAGCCCTTGTCAGCGGATATCACAAGAGAATCGTCAATAAAAGGCTTATATTCTGCCACACACTGAGCCGACACCGCTTCACCGCCTGAAAAGATAGTGCATTTCTTAGTCATTTTTTGTATTCCCACTCCTTAAGCTGCTTTGCCTGCTCGTACATTTCCACATAACTTTCATGCCTTGACTTTGCGATCTCGCCATTTTTTACCGCCTCTATGACCGCACAGCCCTTTTCCTTTGTGTGGCTGCAATCAGGAAATCTGCACTTGCCCTCATATCTTTGAAACTCAGGAAAACAACCTGCAAGCTTGTCCTTGAAAATAATATCATATCTGTTGGTATCAAACGACGAAAAGCCAGGGGTATCGGCAATATAACCACCGCCCTCCAGCTTATAAAGCTCTACATGGCGTGTGGTATGCTTTCCTCTGCCAAGCTTTTTGCTTATCTCGTTGGTGGCAAGCCCCAATGCAGGAAACATATTATTGAGCAGTGACGATTTGCCAACGCCCGTGTTTCCTGTAAATGCCGACAGCTTGCCCTCCAGCACTGCCTTAACAGCTTCACTGCCCTCGCCGGTGGTATTGTCTACCTGAAAGGTCTTTATCCCTGCGCCCTTGTATATGTCCACAAGCTCGTCACAGCTTTCCTTGTCTATCTTTGTAAAGACTACCACAGGCTCTATTTTTTTGAAAACAGCTATTGCAATAAACTTATCAAGTAACAGCAGATTAGGTCTTGGTTCGCAGGTAGACGAAACGAACACAAGCATATCAAGATTTGCAAGAGGCGGTCTTATAAGCAATGAGCGTCTTTCCTCTATCTTCTCGATAACTCCGCTTCCGTCGTCCTCCAATGAAAATTCAACTCTGTCGCCGCCTACAGGAGAAATGTTCTTTCTTCTGAATACTCCTCTTGCCTTACATTCATAAATGCCGTCGGAGGCTTCTACATAGTAGATGCCTCCGATAGCTTTAACGATTATTCCATTCATGAACTACTGACCCTGCTCATCTGGCTCCTGAGGCTCCGGTGCAGGTGCTTCAGTAGTGGTAGTTGTAGTAGTTGTTGTGGTCGTAGTTGTAGTAGTTGTGGTCGTTGTCGGAGTAATGTCGATCAGACCGCTTTCATTCAGGCTTCCGCTAAGAGTAGCTGTCTGCTTATCATAATCTACGTCATATACTGCATAACGGCACTTCTGCTGATTTTCGTCATTTGTGATGAAGATAGTCAAAGTTTCTGTCTTCTTGCCCTTTACTGTTACATTTACAGAACCGCCTGCAACAGATTCTCCACTACCGATCTTCTGTGTATATGCAACGTTGCCGTTATTGTAGATGTCTATAGAATATGAGCCGTGGATACCACTTGGAAGTGGCAGTGAGAATGTTACCTCAACAGGTGAAGTTTCTCCGGTCGAAACGTAAATAGTAACAGTTGTGTCACGCTCAACATATGTGCCTTCATCTGTATCCTGCTCGATGACCTTGCCCTTATCGCCCTCATGCTCGATCTCCTTGACCTCAGCCTTGAGCTTGTTCTCCTTGAGCATTGCAACTGCCTTTTCTTCTGTAAGACCTACAACGCTTGGTACTTTGACTCTTGTTTCAACAGGACCCTTACTTACAAACAAAGCAACAGTCGCACCTACGGCATACTGCTCACCTGCTGCCGGCTGTGTTTTCACAACAAGACCTGAAGCTATATCCTCAGACCATATATCTCTCTTAACGACCATAAATCCTGCAGCCTTAAGCTCGCTTTCAGCCACAGTGCCGTCTTTCTTCACCATGTCAGGGATAGTTGCCATTTTTTTGCCCTTACTTACAGTAAGTGTAACCGTGAAGCCTTCCTTAACAGACTTTCCTGCTGCCTGACCCTGGAACGTGATTATTCCCTCGTCATACTGGTCATTATACTCTTCGGTGATATCAAATTTAAGCTTATCCTTATAATCCTGCTCAACCTGAACGATATTCTTGCCCACAAAGTTTGGCAGTGTAACTGTACCTGTGTGCATACCGTTTGAACCGCTGAATGACTTGAATACAACTCCTACGATAACGAACGCTGCAATGATAACTACTGCAACTGTCACAGCAAGGAGTATCGGAACAACGTAAGAACGCTTCTTTTCTTCCTCTTCTTCCTCGTCATCGTTTTCTTCGTCATCGTCCTCATATTCTTCATCGTCGTCATAGTTCTCACTATGCTCATCGTCAAAATATTTGTTATTGTTATCAGCCACAGGGATAGGAACAGGGCTGTTCTTATATCCGAAAACAACAGATGGATTAAGCTTGAATGTGTCTATATCCTTTATCATCTCTGCTGCTGACTGATAACGTCTTGCAGGATCTCTCTCCATAGCGTGCATAACTATTTCTTCAAGAGCCTCTGGGATAGAAGGCATGATCTCTCTTGGCGGAACCGGATCCTCCTGCATATGCTTGAGAGCGATAGCCACAGGATTTTCACCGTCAAAAGGCTTTCTGCCTGTGAGCATCTCATAGAGCATAACGCCTACAGAGTATATGTCAGATCTTTCATCTGTCATATCGCCCCTTGCCTGCTCAGGTGAGATATAGTGAACAGAACCGATAGTCTTGTCAGAAAGTGTCTTTCCGTCGATCCTTGAAAATCTTGCTATACCAAAATCCATGACCTTGATAGTTCCGTCAGGGAAAAGCATTATGTTCTGCGGTTTGATATCTCTGTGAACGATACCCTTATCATGAGCATGCTGCAAAGCACGGAGTATCTGAGTTACAAAGTGCAAAGCGTCTTTCCACCTAAGCACGCCCTGCTGCTCGATAAACTCTTTAAGGGTGATGCCGTCGATATACTCCATAACGATAAACTGTATCTCGTCAGAAAATCCCACATCATATATCTTTACGATATTAGGGTGAGAAAGTACAGCGATAGCCTTGCTCTCGTTTCTGAAGCGTCTGAGAAATTCCTCGTTCTGTGAAAACTCAGGCTTAAGTATCTTTACCGCAACAGTACGGTTTTCCATAACGTCAACTGCCTTATAAACGTCAGCCATTCCGCCCACGCCGATAAGCTCGGTTATCTCATATCTGCCGTCTAGCTTTTTGCCGATATTAGAATCCATGTAATTCAACTCCTATATTATTCATGTTTTATTGTCATTCCATTAATTTGCTATTACCGCAGCAGTAATATTATCTTTACCGCCGCATTCGTTTGCGAAAGCAATAAGCTGTTTTATAGCCTCGTCAAGATTATTGCCAAACACAGTTTCATATATCATATTGTCTGTGCAATAATTGGTCAGACCGTCAGAGCAAAGCAGCACCGCAAAATTATCATTTTCTTCAAGCTCAAAATAATCGACCTCAACATCTGATTCAACGCCCACAGCCTTTGTGATAACGTTTCTCATATGATGATTTTTCGCTTCTTCTTTGGTTATCTGACCCGACCTATAAAGCATTTCCACATAAGTATGGTCAGTGGTTATCTGAGCTATACCGTCCTTGGTAAGAAGATATCCACGGCTGTCGCCCACGCTCACCATATAGACGGTCTTATCCACCACCAATGCCGCAACGCAGGTAGTACCCATGCCGTTTTTGTCAATATCCTCCTTGCTCTTGCCATACACGATCGTATTCGCATAATGCACTGAAGTGAGCATAAGATTTCTTATGGAATTTGGTTTCATATCTTTTCGGAAATTTTCCTTGATACGTTTTACTACCGCGTCAATGGCAAGCTGACTGGCAACTCCGCCTGATGACGCTCCGCCCATACCGTCACAGACCACCGCAACGGCAACATTGTCAGCAAGAAATTCAGCATGCACTCTGTCCTGATTTTCACTGCGTTTTTTTCCGATGTCTGTATCAGACGCTATAAACAAGCGATTCACCACCTTTTATCAGATCTCATATTCTCGTCTTAGCTGACCGCAGGCAGCGTCTATATCCGCACCCAAGGTCCGCCTCACAGTAGCGTTTATCCCAAGCTTCTCCAGATATCCTCTGAATCTGTTGGCTGACTTTCTGTCAGAATGATAATTACGCTCCTTTATCTTATTAACAGGGATTATATTCACATGACAGACAAATCCGCCCAGAAGCTCCGCAAGCTCCCTTGCGTCCTCCATGGAATCGTTATGCCCGTCTATCAAAGCATATTCAAAAGAAATTCTCCTGCCTGTTACCTTAAAATAGTATCGGCAGGCGGCAAGAAGCTCATTAATATCATACCTGTCATTAACAGGCATTATCTCGCTCCTGCTCTTATTATTGGAAGCGTGCAAAGAGATAGACAATGTTATGCCAAGCTTTTTCTCTGCAAGCTCATATATCCTCGGCACAATGCCACAGGTAGACACTGAAACGTGCCTTAGCGACATATTAAAGCCCTTTGGACAGGACAGCACTTCAAGGAAATTCACCACATTATCAAAGTTATCCATAGGCTCACCTATTCCCATAAGCACCACGCCTGATATCTTTCTTCCGCTGTCACGCTCAGAAGCGTATATCTGTCCCAGAATCTCCGAGGAAGTCAGATCACGCTTGAAGCCTGCAATAGTTGACGCACAAAAGCGACAGCCCATTTTGCAACCCACCTGAGTTGACACGCAAATGGTGTTTCCGTAGTTGTATTCCATTATTACGGATTCCACATGATTTCCGTCCTCAAGCTCATATAGATATTTTACAGTATTATCGGTATGAGATTCAAGCTTTTTTGACACAAATAGTGATTTTAAACAAAATTTTTCATTAAGCAGATTCCTTAATTGTACAGATAGATTAGTCATTTCATCAAAACTTGACACTCGCTTTACATGAAGCCAATCAAATATCTGCCCTGCACGGAACTTCTTTTCTCCAAGCTTTAGTATCTCAGCTTCCAGCTCATCAGGCAGAAGCCCCAATATATCTATTTTTCCATTATCATCAAATGCTACCAAAAGATCACCTCAGCCTGATAAACTTAGCAATAAAAAATCCGTCTGAATTATATTTTGCAGGTGTGATAGACATTCTGCAAAGACCGCTGTCGCTGCCGAAAGCCTCGCCTAGCGGTGCAGGCTCAAAATCAAGGTGTTCAGCCAAAAATCTGTCTGCCACCTCATCATTTTCCGCCCTTGACAGCGTGCAGGTGGAATACACCAGTGTTCCGCCGACTTTTACATACTCCGCTGACGTTTTCAGTATATCATACTGTATTTCAGGAAGTCTGTCGAAATCTGAGGGTTCTTTATACTTTATCTCAGGTTTTCTTCTTATTACGCCCAGTCCGGAACAAGGTGCGTCGCAAAGCACTTTGTCAGCCTTTGGCATTTTCTCGTCATAAACCTTTGCATTGTTGACACCTGCCCTTATGCAGTCAAGCCCAAGCCTTTTGGCACCGCTTTCAATAAGCCCTGCACGATTTCTATGCAGATCAAAAGCAAGAACTCTGCCATTGTTGTTCATACGCTCGGCAATTGTAAAGGTCTTTCCACCAGGTGCGGCACAAAGATCAAGCACTGTATCGTTCTCCTTAGGATCAAGAGCCGCACAGCAAAGCTGGCTCGAAAGATCCTGAACGTGTATCCTGCCCTCTTTGTAAGCCTTAGTATGCTCCACCGCCCCTGCACCGCATATCCTTATGCAATCAGGCAGTACGGACAGCCTTTCAAAGGTAATGCCCTCCTCAGCGAGCATATCCAGTGTGCTTTCAAGAGAATGAAAGACCGTGTTCACTCTTGCGGTGACAGGTGCCTGTCCCACAGAGGTTTTCAGCATTTCAAGGCAGATGTCCTTGCCATATTCCCTTGTCCACTTCTCCGTCAGCCATACAGGTGCGGAGTATTCTATAGAAAGCTCCTCCGTGGCATTTCTGCCCTTTGGAAGCTTTTTGTCGTTTCTTATAAACTCCCTTAGCATTGCGTTCACAAAGCCGCTTGCCGCAGGATTTCTGTTTTTCTTTGCAAGCTTCACAGACTCGTCCACAGCCGCATTGTCAGGAACAGAGTCCATATATAAAAGCTGATAAAGACCTATTCTCAGTATAACTCTGACCTCAGTACCAAGCTTATTCTTAGGGTTTCGTGAATATTCCCGAATAATGTTATCAAGAGTTATCTGTCTTTCCAAAACGCCGTAGAAAAGAGCTGCGGCGAATTTCTTGTCCTGAGGCGAAAGGTCTGACCTTTCAAGACCCTCGTCAAGAAGTATATTTGAATATGAGCCGCTGTTTTCAAGCCTTGTAAGCAGCCTTAAAACCGTTTTTCTGGCGTTTCCCATAGTTCCTCCGAATTATCCCAGCACAGTGCCGTTCTCGATATGTCTGCCTCTGAGAAAATCAGCTGTATCCATTCTCTTTGAGCCCTCAGCCTGCACCTGAGTAAATCTTATGACTCCGTCTGAGCAGGCAACAGAAAAGTCGCTGTTATCCACCACAGTGCCCGCAGGCTTTCCGCAAGGCTTTGTGGAAGCTATCTCAGATCTATATACTTTCAGCCTTTTGCCCTCAAGCACTGTAGTAGCGCATGGCCAATCAGACAGACCGCATATCTGTTTGTGTATCTTTCTCACAGGCTTTGTGAAATCTATAGGGCAAAGCTCCTTTGAGAGCATTGGTGCATAAGTCGCAAGGCTCTCGTCCTGCTTAACAGGGGTTATCTCGCCCTTATCGAGCTTTTCAAGGGTATCAACAAGCACCTCTGCACCCATTTCGGCAAGTCTGTCAAAAAGCTCTGCGGCTGTTTCGTTCTCGCCAATAGGAGTAGCCTTTTCCACAAGGATATCTCCTGTATCCATGCCCTCGCCCATAAGCATCGTTGTAATTCCAGTTTCAGCTTCGTCATTAAGCACAGCCCACTGTATCGGACCTGCTCCACGATATTTAGGAAGCAGCGAGCCGTGGACGTTCACACAGCCAAGCCTTGGTATATCAAGCACCGACTTAGGGAGCATTTTGCCATAAGCCGCCACCACGATACAATCAGGGGCAAGGTCATTGATAATTTTAACATACTCCTCGCCGTCTTTTTTAAGGCTTTGCGGCTGATAAACAGGAGTGTCATGCTCCTGCGCAAGCACCTTTACAGGGGGCGGAGTAAGCTTATAGCCTCTGCCCTTTGGCTTATCAGGCTGAGTGAAAACAGCCTGCACCTCATATCCGCTGTCATAAAGCTTTTTCAGCGTTGGTACGGCAAAATCAGGCGTACCCATGAAGATTATTTTCATTAGTCCTCGACCTCTACAAATTCTTCAACTATCTCAGTAAACAGATGACCCTCAAGGTGTGCAAGCTCATGGCAAACGCACTGTGCAAACAGTTCTGATACTTCCATTTCGTACCACTTGCCGTGTCTGTCCTGCGCCTTGAACTTAACTCTCATAGGTCTTGTAACATAGCCCCACTCGTTCGGGCATGAAAGACAGCCCTCCAGAACTCTCTGCTTTTCCTCGCTCTGCCATGTTATCTCTGGGTTGATAAGCTCGTAAACCTTATCGTCGATTATTATAACGACCACTCTTCTCAGCTTTGCCACCTGTGGACCTGCAAGACCAACGCCGTTGGCGTTTTTCAGGGTTTCTGTCATATCATCAAGAAGCTGACCAAGCTTGTCGTCAAATTCTGTAACAGGCTTGCAGACCTTGTGAAGAATCTCGTCGCTCTTATTAAGTATTTTTCTGAGTGCCATTTATTTAACTATCCTTTCTTAAAGCCCGATATCGCCGTTTATGTCGGCATAAATACGAACTGTCTGATAATCTTTATTTTTATAGAACTCGCCCAGAACATGCTTTATCATCTCCCGAAAATCCGCAGTATTGCGTGTTTTCAGGATAAGTCTGTATCTGTAGCGATTATTTATCATTTCAAATGTGCAAGGTGCAGGGCCTAGCGCTCTGAGTGGAAAATTCACCCTATGCTGTGAGATATACTCTTTTATAAGCTGAGTCACCCAGCGTGAAGCGCCTATTACCTTGCTTTCAAGGGGTGCTGAAAAGCCTATGACGCATATATCGCAGAAAGGCGGATATGTCAGCGACTTTCTCAAGGCTATCTCCTCTTTATAAAACTCATCATAATTTTGCTCTGCCGCAAGGTTCAGCACATAATGGTCAGGCACAAAGGTCTGAATGTATGCGACCCCTGGTTTATCTCCTCTGCCGCTTCTTCCTGCCACCTGAGTGAGCAGTGAGAATGTTCTCTCATAGCTGCGAAAATCCCCTGTGAACAGTGCCTTGTCAAGGGATATGACACCCACCATTGTGACGTTCGGGAAATTAAGTCCCTTTGCTATCATTTGAGTGCCAAGCATTATATCATACTCGCCTTTCTCAAACGCCTTGAAATTCTCCTCATAGGAATATCTCGAAGAAGTGGTGTCAGCGTCCATTCGCAGAAGCCTTGCCTGCGGAAAAAGCCTTTCAAGCTCGTCCTCCACACGCTGAGTTCCCACACCGCTTGATTTGAGCCGCTGTGAGCCGCACTGTGGACAGTGCTCTATATTATCCATGGTATATCCGCAGTAGTGGCACATATACCGATCATTTTTCTTGTGATAGGTGAGGGGTATATTGCAGTTTGGGCAAGCCACAGGCTGACGGCAGTCCATACAAGTGATATACGTTGTATAGCCACGCCTGTTCAGAAGCAGGATAGCCTGCTCTTTTTTCGCAAGCACTTCTGTGAGCTTATCACACATAACACGGCTGAGCAAGCTGTCATTACCCTCTGCCGCTTCCTCCTGCATATCGACTATCTCGACTGCCGGCAGGGGCGACTTTGAATATCTGTTTTTAAGCTCAAACAAATGATATCTGCCCTTTTGAGCGTAATAAAAGCTCTCCAGCGACGGAGTTGCAGAAGCCATCAACAGCACGCAATTATTATATCCGCACCGCTGTATGGCAACATCTCGTGCATGGTATCTAGGCGTTGAGTCCGACTTATATGACGGCTCGCCCTCCTCGTCCATGATGATTATTCCCACGTTGGTGACAGGAGCAAATATTGCACTTCTTGTGCCGATAACTATTCTTGCTTCCCCACGCATTACACGCTTGAACTCGTCAGTACGCTGTCCCAACGACAATGACGAGTGCATAACGGCTATCTTATCACCGAAAAGTGACTTGAATTTGCCGAGCATTTGTGGTGTAAGGGATATTTCAGGAACGAGCATGACCGCTGTTTTACCCATATCCATAACGCTTTTTATAAGCTTTATGAACACAGAGGTCTTACCGCTTCCCGTAACACCGTAAAGCAACGCACCTGCGGGCTTTTCAGCTTTTATAAGCCCCATTATGCCCTCATATGCCGCTGATTGTTCATCATTTAATATGATATCGTCAGGATTCTGCCTTTCGCCAAGCTCGCCTATGGCGTCACGCATGACCTCATATTTATACTGCACGATAACTTTCTTGTCAGCAAGCCTTTTTAATATGCTTGAAGTGCAGTTGGTCATATAGCAGACCTCTTTCACAGAGGCACAGCCGCCCTCTTCAAGCAGCTTCACCACAAGGGTCTGCTTCGGGGTAAGAGTGGTCTGTATCTCCCCTGACACATACTCGTCAGAAAGCCTTACCATGCTGACATTCTCGTCGCCGACTTTTCTTTTCAAAGCGTCGCTGATCTCAACATAGCCCTTATCCACAAGAGAGTCGACAGTTTTCTTCTTTCGTGCGTCATTATGCACGTCAAGAAAGCTGTCTATCTCCCTCTGACTTTTTGCACATCGGAGAAAGTCCACCACATTTTTCTCATCTTCATTTAAAGTATCCTCGTCAATGTAGGTATTGACAAGGCTGTAATGCTGTGAAAAAGTGTAGGAAAAGCCTGTAGGCACAACGGATTTATAAGCGTCATAATAGGTGCAGAAAGTGTTTTCTTTCAGCCACATTATTATCCTCATCATTTCCTCGGTGACAAGGCTTTCCCCGTCCACCACTGAAATAACAGGCTTCAGCTTATCGTTATACTCGGCTTCCGTATACGTTCTCGCAACAAACCCTACGGCTTTGCGGTTTCCTCTGCCAAAAGGCACAAGCACACGCACTCCGCTTTTCACTTTCTGAGCCAGCTCCTCCGGCACACTATAGCTATACAGTGCGTCAAAGCTGTATGATGCACGGCTTATTGCAACCTTTGCCACGATAAAAACTCCACGCACAGCCGTACACCTCCCCCATAAAAAGCCTCGATTATTTTCTGAGGCTTGGATCCTCGATTATCTTGTATTCGCCATTATAAAGCTCGTCAACTGCTGTCTTTACTGGCTTTTCATCAAGCACCAGCTTGTTGTCAAAAGCGTCGCTCGTGATCTCTCTTGCTCTCTTTGCAACTGCAATAACTAGAGAATAATAGCTTTCATTGTTCTTCAAAATCTGGCTTACGGCCGGTCTAAGCATCATAATTAAGCACCTCGTCAATTAATTTCTTTGTATCATCATTTTCTGATCTGAATTTATCCGCCTTGCCGTCCTCGGCTTTCACGGAGTTCATAACTGCAACAAAATCTTCCACAGCGTCCTCTAGTCCGTCGTTCATTATCACATAATCATAACCGCCGGCTTTGCCGATCTCACCGGCAGCCTGACTTACACGGTCAGCAATAACATCGTCAGACTCAGTTCCACGCTTTCTAAGCCGTCTGTCTATCTCCTTAACAGACGGTGGAAGTATAAACATCAGCACAGCTTCAGGAAAGGCTTTCTTCACCTGAAAAGCACCGTTAGTTTCAATTTCAAGTATAACATCTCTGCCCTGCTCAAGATTAGCGAGAACAGGCTTCTTTGGTGTTCCGTAATAATGACCAACATAGCCTGCGTGTTCAAGAAATTCACCGCTGTCTATCATTTTCTTAAAGCTGTCATCGCTTATGAAATGATAATGAACGCCATCCTTTTCGCCCTCTCTGGGCTTTCTTGTAGTGCAGGATATAGAATAGAACACATCTCTGTTTTTAAAGACCTCTGCAAGTATAGTTCCCTTGCCACAGCCTGAGGGAGCTGATATAACAAACAGCTTTGCATTGTTCTTATACATTGTCATCGTCCTCCTCGTCAACAGCGGCACGTCCGCCTACAGTTTCAGGTGCAACTGCCGACAGCACCACATGGTCGCTGTCCATAATAAGCACCGCTCTTGTTCTTCTGCCGTAGGTGGCGTCTATAAGAGTACCTTTATCCTTAGCTTCCTGAATGATACGCTTTATAGGCGCAGACTCAGGGGAAACTATGGCAATGACTCTTGCGGAGGACACCATATTTCCAAAACCGATATTAATAAGCTGCATATCTCACACCGCCGTTATTCGATATTCTGTATCTGCTCTCTGATCTTTTCGATCTCAGCCTTAAGATCCACCACCATTTTTGTGATAGTGAGATCGTTAGCCTTTGAGCCGATAGTATTCACCTCACGGTTAAGCTCCTGCACAAGGAAGTCAAGCTTTCTTCCCACAGGCTCGTCCGACTTGATAAGCCCTCTGAACTGTGAGATATGGCTTCTGAGCCTTACTGTTTCCTCGTCTATTGCCACCTTATCGGCGAAAATAGCCACTTCTGTAAGTATCCTCTGCTCGTCTATGTCCTTATCGCCGAGAGTTTCCTTTATCTTTGCATAAAGTCTTTCTCTGTAGCTTTCAGTAACGCTAGGTGACTGATCTTCTATCTTGCCCACAGTTTCCTCGATATAATCAAGTCTGCCGCTGATATCGTCATACATCTTAACGCCCTCAGTTTCACGCATCTGAACAAATCTGTCTAACGCCACCTGAGCCACGTCCTTGACCTCGTTCCAAATAACTTCCTCGTCATCTGTTTTCTTCACAACTGTGAACACATCAGGAAGTTTCATGATATGTGACAGTGTGATATCGTCATCAAGGTCAAGCTCGTCAGCCGCACCTCTCAGTGCGTCAAGATAGCCCTTTGCAACAGCCTTGTTAAGCTCTATCTCAGCGTCAGTACCCTCCTGATTATAGATAGAAACAGACGCCTCTACCTTGCCACGGGAGATACCGCTTTTAAGAAAGCCTTTCAGCTTTTCATCAAGATAGCCGTAGGCTCTCGGAGTTCTCGAAGTAAATTCATAATATCTGTGGTTTACAGAGCGTATCTCAACGATTATCTCTCTGCCGTTTGCCACGATATGCTCTCTGCCGAAACCGGTCATGCTTTTTATCATAGCATACCCGTCCTTTCATATATTAATATTTATGTTATCCGCTTGGTACTTAACATAGTACATCAAATTATATTATAACATCAAGCTCCGTAAATAGCAATAGTTTTTCACATTTATTTAAAATTATATTTACTTAAAATTTATATATTCTGAAATATGTCCAACAGTGACGAGCCGATATAGATATGAGGATATTTTTCAAAATCCTCTTTAGTGGTAGAGCCAGTTGTTACTCCTGCAAAATCCACCCCTGAATTGAGTGCGGTTTCAGCGTCGATGTAGCTGTCGCCTATATAAAGCACGTCCGATTTATCCGCACCGAAACGCTCTATTATCAAATCAAGTCCCTGCGGGTCAGGCTTTGCCCTTGTGACGTCCTCGCCTCCAACTATGATATCTACAGGCAAAGAGCCTGCCTGCTCATTGAAAGTATTGACTATCCTATAGCGATATTTCGTGGAAACTATGCCGACTTTTACCCCTGCGTTCTGCAAAGTCTGCAAAATTGCGATAGTATCGTCATAAAAATATGTTTTCTTCACCATTACCTCGTCTGCCTTTTTTACATACGCTTTGCGCATATCCTCACGCTGAGGATTGTCAGGCATATCTGTCAGCAGGTCGAAAGCGTCAACAAGGGTCATGCCTATGGTGTTGTAGATAGTCCTGTCGTCCTTGGGCGGATAACCAAACTCTTTCAAAACGTGCTTAAAACACTCCAGAATACCCTCGGAAGAGTCTGCAAGAGTAAGGTCAAAATCGAAAACAAAATATTTGTATTTGCTCATAATAAACTCCTTTTCAAACAGCAAGGGCAACCCTTTGCGGATTGCCCTGTATTTTATTCAACTGTAACTGATTTTGCAAGATTTCTCGGCTTATCAACGTCATTGCCTCTGAGAACTGAGGTATAGTAAGCGATAAGCTGCAAAGGAACCACTGTCAGCATAGGCATGAGCAGATCGTCTATTGTCGGCAGACCGATCTTATAATCAGCTACCTCGTCGTCAACGTTGATATATCCGTGAGTAACAAGAACAACGTATGCTCCTCTTGCCTTGACCTCCTTGACGTTGCTTATGGTCTTGTCAAGAAGCTCTCTTTGTGTTGCAACTGCGATAACAGGCATATTGTTTGTTACCAGTGAGATAGTGCCATGCTTAAGCTCGCCTGCGGCATATGACTCAGAGTGGATATATGATATCTCCTTAAGCTTCAGTGAGCCTTCCATAGAAAGTGCATAGTCAAGACCTCTGCCGATATAAAGAAGATTTTCCTTGTTTACAAGCTGTGAAGCAACATACTGACAATTATCAGGTGTTTTAAGAACAACTTCAAGCATATTAGGAACGTTCTGAAGCTCTGCTGTAAGTCTCATACACTCCTCTTTTGAGATAGCTCCGTGAGCGTATGCTATAGCAAAGCTCAGCAGATAGAATACAGAAAGCTGAACGATATATGCCTTTGTGGAAGCTACAGATATCTCAGGGCCTGCATGGGTGTAAAGCACCATATCAGACTCTCTTGCGATAGACGAGCCTTTTACGTTTACGATAGAAAGTGTTTCAGCGCCCCTCTCCTTAGCCATTCTAAGGGCTGCGAGAGTATCGGCTGTTTCTCCTGACTGTGAAACAAGAATAACAAGATCTCCCTTTGCAATGATAGGATCTCTGTATCTAAACTCAGAAGCCATATCCACTGTAACAGGTATTCTTCCGATCTTTTCAAGCACATACTTGCCCACAAGACCTGCGTGCATAGCAGTACCGCAGGCAACAACGAAGATGTTGTTATAGCCCTTGAGTCTGTCATATGTAAGACCACACTCTTCAAGATTTGGCATACCGTCAACTATTCTTGGTGTGATAGTTGTTTTTATAGCTGTTGGCTGTTCGTGAATCTCTTTGAGCATAAAGTGAGCATATCCGCCCTTCTCAGCGGCTTCCATATCAAAGTCAGCAACGAGCATCTCTTTCTCAACTGGCATTCCGTGAACGTCAAAGAACTCCACCTTGCCATCGTCAAGGACAGCTATCTCGTTCTCGTCAAGAAGATAATAATTCTTCGTATATTTCAGTATTGCAGGCACATCAGAAGCTATAAAAGCTTCGTCCTCGCCAACTGCAACGATAAGAGGAGAATCCTTTCTTACTGCATATATTCTTCTTGGAAAATCCTTGAATATGATACCGAGAGCATATGAACCCTCTATCTCAGCAAGAACCTTCTGTATTGTCGCCATAGGGTCGCCCTCATAATAATAATCAAGAAGCTTTGCAACTGTTTCTGTATCTGTCTGAGATTCAAAGACATATCCCTTTTTCAGCAGAAAATCCTTGATAGTTCTGTAGTTTTCAATGATACCATTATGAACGATAGAAATATTCGCATTTCCGTGAGGGTGTGAATTTATATCAGACGGCTCGCCGTGTGTAGCCCAGCGTGTGTGGCCTATACCGCAAGTACCGTTGAGCCAGCCCTCTCTTTTAAGCTTTTCTTCAAGGTCAGCAAGTCTGCCCTTTGTCTTTTTTGTCTTGATAGCATCGTTCTCAAAAACAGCTATTCCTGCTGAGTCATAACCTCTGTATTCAAGCTTTGACAGTGAGTCAAGCAGCACCTTTGTACAATCCTTTTTTCCCACATAGCCTACTATTCCGCACATGTATAAGCAACTCCTTTCATTCTCATTTGTTAAAAATCATTAAATTTCTTATATTTTTCCAAACCATATCCACATAAATATAATATATCATAGCATATTTTGCATGAAAAAGCAATAGCAAATGCAAAAATTAGCGAAAAGTACTGTTAATTTTACAAAAAATATGTTATAATTAGTTTGGTAAAACTAAAACGCTAAAGCTTATCATAATATAATATTTTTACAGGAGGTCAACTATGTCAAAGGTAACAGAACTTAAAGACAAATTCGTTGAGATCTACACGGAAAACATAAAGCGCCCGGGTTCGGAAAAGCTGCTAAATTATCTGCTTTCAGAAAACAGCGACTTCTTTGTTGCACCTGCTTCTACAAGATACCACGGAGCATACGAGGGTGGCTTGTGCGAACACAGCATACACGTTTATGAGTGCCTGAAAAGCTATCTGGAGCGTGAGCGTGTAAAGGAAGATTACAACATGGAATACTCTGACGAGAGCATTGCTATCGTTTCACTGCTTCATGACATCTGCAAGGTAAATCTTTACAGAGTAAGCTACCGCAATGCCAAGAACGAACAGGGCGTGTGGGAGAAAGTCCCATACTATGAATTTCACGAAACACTGCCATATGGCCACGGTGAAAAGTCGGTCTACATAGTAAGCAGCTATATGCGACTGACCCGTGAGGAAGCCATGGCTATACGCTGGCACATGGGCTTTTCAGGAGAAGAAAACAAGAACAGTATCGGTCTTGCCCTTGAAATGTATCCCCTCGCACTGGCGACCCACATTGCAGATATGGAATCTACATTTTATATAGAAGGCGGCAAGGCGTGAGGATACTTATAGACGCTGACGGCTGTCCTGTTACAAATATCGCAGTTTCTATAAGCAAAAGCCATGGGCTTGAATGTATCATAGTTTGCGACAGCTCGCATATTTTCAGTTCTGACTATGCACAGGTGATAACTGTCGACAAGGGTGCAGACAGTGCAGACATGAAGCTTGTGAACATCGCTCTAAAGGGCGATATTGCCGTGACGCAGGATTATGGGCTTGCGGCAATGTGTCTTGCAAGAAACGTCCTTGCTCTGGACCAGAACGGCAGGATATATGACAACTCCAACATTGATGCACTGCTTCTATCAAGACATACTGCAAAGAAGATACGCAGAAGCGGTGGCAGGCTCAAAGGTCCGCCAAAGCGCACCAAACAGCAGGACGAGGATTTCAGGGTGGCTCTTACCAAACTAATCGAAGATAATATTAACTTTATGTAAAATATGCACAAAATATATAGAATTTCATAGAAAATTGTGTTACAATCAAACTATAGTTTTATAGAAAAGAGGTTTTCACAATGAACATAGACAAGATTTTGAAGGAACTCACACTTGAAGAAAAAGCTTCATTGTGCTCAGGCTCTGACTTCTGGCACACTGAGGAAATAAAAAGGCTGGATATACCAAGCATAATGGTGTCTGACGGCCCTCACGGACTTAGAAAAATGCGTGATGATACAGACAATCCTAACGAAGCTATCAAGGCAGTATGCTTCCCATGTGCCTGCGCACTTGCCTGCTCTTTTGACAGAAAGCTGCTTACAACTCTCGGCAAGGCTCTTGGCGAGGAGTGTCAGGCTGAGGACGTTTCCGTTATACTTGGCCCTGGCTGTAACATAAAGCGTTCACCACTTTGCGGCAGAAACTTTGAATACTTCTCAGAAGACCCTTATCTTGCTTCACAGCTTGCCACAGCACACATAAAGGGCGTTCAGAGCAAGGGCGTGGGAACTTCCCTTAAACACTTTGCCATGAACAATCAGGAAACAAGACGTATGAGCTATTCTGCCAACGTTGATGAGAGAACGTTCCATGAGATATATTTAAGTGCCTTTGAAACACCAGTCAAGGAAGCAAAGCCTTGGACAGTGATGTGTTCATACAACCGCATAAACGGCGAATATTCCTCGCAGAACAAGCTTCTGCTCACTGATATACTCAGAAACGAATGGGGCTATGATGGACTTGTAGTTAGCGATTGGGGCGCAGTTGATGACAGACCTCTTGGCGTTGCCGCAGGTCTTGACCTTGAGATGCCTACCAGCAACGGCAAGAATGACGAGCTTATCATAGAAGCCGTAAACAACGGCTCACTTTCAATGAAAGACCTTGACAAGGCTGTTAGAAACGTGCTTACGCTTATTCAGAAAGCTGAGGACGGCTATGCCACTGCAACAAAGTGGGATAAAGAAAAACAGCATGAACTTGCAGGCAAGATAGAATCCGAATGTGCGGTACTGCTCAAAAATGATGATAAGATACTGCCGCTTGACAAGTCTGCAAAGATAGCTTTCATTGGCGAATTTGCCGACAAGCCACGTTATCAGGGTGGCGGAAGCTCTCACATAAATTCATTTAAGGTGACTTCTGCTCTTGAAGCTGTCAAGGGCATGGATAATATCACATACGCACAGGGCTTCGTCACCGACCGTGACGAAACTGTTGACGAGCTTCTCGATGAAGCTGTGGAACTTGCCAAGAACAGCGATGTTGCCGTTATCTTCGCAGGTCTGCCCGAAAGCTTTGAGTCCGAGGGCTTTGACAGAAAGCATATGAGAATGCCTGATTGTCAGCTCAAGCTTATTGATGAAGTTGCTAAGGTAAATGAAAACGTTGTTATCGTCCTCCACAACGGCTCGGCTGTTGAAATGCCGTTTGCAGATAAGGTGAAGGGCATACTTGAAATGTATCTTGGCGGACAGAACATCGGCACTGCAGAAAAGGCTCTGCTTTTTGGCGAAGCTAACCCTAGCGGAAAGCTTGCGGAAACTTTCCCTGAAAAGCTTTCACATAATCCGTCTTATCTTAATTTCCCGGGAAATATGGACGATGTTGACTATGCCGAGGGAATTTTCGTGGGCTACAGATATTATGATGAAAAGGGCATAAAGCCACTGTTTCCATTTGGTCACGGACTTTCATACACAACCTTTGAATACAGCAATCTTACTGTTTCAGAAAACGAGATAAAAGACGACAAGACCCTGACGGTCATGGTGGACGTAACAAACACAGGCGACAGAGACGGTATGGAGATCGTTCAGCTTTACGTTTCCGACAAGGAAAGCTCAGTGCGCAGACCTGTCCGTGAGCTTAAGGGCTTCGAAAAGCTTTTCCTTAAAGCAGGCGAGACCAAAAAGGCTGTGTTCCACCTTGATAAGCGTTCATTTGCATACTACGAGCCTGATATACACGATTGGTTCGTTGAATATGGTGAGTTTATTATCGAGGCAGGCTCTTCTTCAAGAGATATCAGACTTTCGACTTCTGTTTATGTATCTTCCGATACAAAACTCCCAGTGCATTTCACCTTGAACACCACCTGTGGCGAGATAAATTCTATCCCAGAGGGCAGAGCTATGTTCGAGGACATTTTAAGCCAAATAGACTGTGGTTTTGGCGACACGGCTTCCGACGATCTTGGCGCTTCTGCAAAGGAAATGATGGAAGCAATGATAAGAGATATGCCACTGAGAACCCTTGTTACATTTACAAATGTTCCGGACATCACAAGAGCGAAGATGTCAGAAATGGTGGAAAATCTCAACGAAATGCTTGCAGAAAAATAATCAATTATGGACAGCAAGTTAGACAGCAACAAAGACGAAAAATCGAATGTGACAGAAAATGATGCTTCAAAAGCAAAAACAAGCAGAATAAAACTTTTCGTAGGCGTGATCGCAGTTGCGATCGCCATTACTACAGCGATCGCTTCTGCACTTGTTAACAGACCACAGCGTGATGATGTGGTGATACTCACACCGCCTGCTGACAGCTCTCAGGCTGACAAGGTGGACAATTCAGGCAGTGAAAAGGTCATTAGCAAGACTACAAAGGCACACACCACCAGAAAAACAACGACATCAAAAGCCGTCACAAGCAGTATTGCTGAAACCAAAGAGGAATACAGCTTTCCTGCTGACATAAACAAGGCTGACAAGGAAATGCTCATGGCGGTGAGCGGCATAGGCGAGGTAACAGCCGACAGGATAATAGCATATCGTGACAGAGTTGGTGTTATCAGCAACATGGATATGCTTCTTGAAGTAAACGGCATCGGAGACTCTACTCTTGCACTTCTCAAAGGCTATTTTTATGTTGACAGCGCAGACTACCATGATATGCCGCAGGAAACGAAAGTCACAGAAACTCAGCCTGTTCAGACAGAAATCCCTGCTGATACTGTAACAGAGCCTCCGGCCACAGAGGAGCAAACTGTTACAACGGCTGAAACTACTGAGAAAGTCAGGCAGAAAGTGAACATAAACAAGTCTGACGCTCAGGAGATATCAGACAAGCTGCTAATTGATATGGACAAGGCGAATGCTGTCATAGAACTTCGTGAGCTTATATCCTATTACGAAAGCCCTAACGAGCTTCTTTTGTGCAAGGGCTTTACAGAAAAACTTGTTTCCGAGCTTTGGGATTATATTGAAATATAACTGTATTTTATATATCTGCTACATAAAAAAGAACTCGCACATTTTAGAGGAGCGCCAATAAAGAAGTTTTTATGATTTGAAGATAAGGTTGCGTAACTGCCTTGGTTACGCGACCTTTCTCTTTTTGTCGTACTTCATACTGTCAGCGACCGCAGTCGATACTGCAACATCGAAGCGATAATAAATGTCGATCTGCTGAGTACGATGCCCATCGCTCTTTTCAGGAGCGTAAACAACTATCTTCTCGATAAGTTCATGCATGATCTCGGAAGTAAGTTCCGTGATATGCTCATACTTCTGCACTACCTTTATAAAGGAGTTCACATCAGCACATTTCTGCTCTGCTGTTTCAATAAAAGCAGTAAGCTCTGATGCTTACGCTTTCAATTTCTTCTGCTCGTCCTCATATCCTGCGGACAGTACAGCAAAACGTTCGTTAGAGATCTTACCCGAAATATTGTCCTCATAGAGTCTTGCGAAAAGTCTGTCAAGTTCAGCAATACGTTTCTCAGCCTGAGTGAGAGCTTTCTTTGTCTTAAATACATCAGAGGAATGCTTTGACGCAGAGTTGTCCATGGCTGTCTGCACAAACTCTGATTCATTGTCTTTAACACTATCAAGGAGCTTGTTCAGAGCATTTAAAACCAACTCTTTCAGAACGACAGTCCTGATGTAATGGGCTGAACAGCTATCCTTATCAGCTGAATGTGTAGAGCTTTTCAGATGCTCCTGATCTTCGCTAAGGCTTCTTGAACGGCACAGGTATAGCTTTTTACCGCAGTCAGCACAGAAACAGATGCCCGAAAACGGATTTACAGTTTCCTGCTTCTGATTTCTGCGCTTATTCTTACGCATCTCCTGAACAAGCTCAAACTCCTGCTGTGTGACGACAGGCTCATGGGTATTCTCAACGATGAGCCAGTCTTCTTTTGGATTTTCGATCTTACGCTTGTTCTTGTAGGACTTGCGGCGTGTACGGAAATTTACCGTATGACCTATGTATTCAGGGTGCTCTAAAATGTCAATGACAGTTTCAGTACACCAGCGGTCAAGCCTGGAATTCTTGTTAGCCGGGTTTCTTCCCTGCGATATAGCGTAAGCCGTTGGATTGGGAATACCTTCCTCTGTCAACTTACGAGCTATCTGAGTCGGACCATAGCCACTGATACAGAGCTTGTATATCTTGCGTACAACCGCTGCAGGCTCATCATCAATGATCCACTTGTGTTTATCTTCTTCTGATGCTTTGTAGCCGTAAATAGGCAGAGAAAGAGGTTTGCCCGACTGACCCTTTGCCTTGAATACAGCATGAATCTTCTTCGACGTATCCCTGGCATACCAGTCATTAAAAATGTTCTTGAAAGCCATCAGCTCATTCTCGCTCTTGAGAGTATCCACGTTATCATTGATAGCGATATAGCGGACATCATAGTCAGGGAATATGATCTCAATGTACTCACCGGTTTTCAAGTAGTCTCTGCCGAGTCTGCTCAAATCTTTGGTAAGGATCGTTCCCGCTTTGCCTGCTTCAACATCTGCCATCATCGCCTTGAAGCCGTCTCGCTCAAACGTTGTTCCCGAAACTCCGTCATCAACGTAGTAAACGGGATTGCTGAAACCGTTATCCTCCGCATACTTTTTGAGGATAGCTTTCTGATTGGTGATGCTGTTGCTCTCACCCTGTAACATATCGTCCTGCGAAAGACGACAATACAACGCTGTTATCTTGCCTGTCATATTAACCTTCCTTTCCGACAGATAAAGCGAGCTATGTTATCATTATAGCGCAATATACCGTCAATGGCAATGCGCCGAAATGCTAATATTACACAGCCTGCTTCTCAGGTTCTTGTCCGGATTCACCGAGCATTTCTTCACACTCACGATCAATCAGCCTTTGCAGGATATCCGTAAGGCGTTCCTTTGAAGCAGGGTTGAATACTAACTTCACGATGTAAGTTGTTCGTCCAATCTTGTACTCGGATACATTGTTGTCTTTGTTCATAGCGATTTTTCCTTTGCTTTTATCTCTCTACGCATTGGTGAGGGCATCGCTTTCTTTCTCTTACCCTCTACGCAGTTGCAAGGTCGGTATGTCATCCTTTCAGCCGACCGAGTATTTTGCGATTATGAATATTATAGCGCGCAATAAAGGCGATTGTCCAGCCGTATTGCGCACGAACTTTGGAATGAATTTCGGTTTTCCCTGGTGTAATTTGCACTGGAAAAATGAAAAAAGCACCAAGTATAACCCTTAATGCTTGAATAGTTTTTATGTTACTTTTTCCAGTTTCAGTAATTCTATCTTTCTGTCAAGACCGCCTGCGTATCCGGTCAGACTTCCGTCTGCGCCGACTACTCTGTGACACGGGATAATGATCGAGACAGGATTATGTCCCACAGCACCACCGACTGCCTGGGAGGACATTCTCTCCACACCATTCTGCTTTGCGATAATATTTGCTATCTCACCATAGGTCATGGTTTGTCCGTAGGGTATCGTAAGCAGTATATCATATACTGCCTTGCGGAACGGAGTTGTTTGGATACTGATTGGCGGAGTGAAATTAGGAACTTTGCCGCCGAAATAAGTATCAAGCCATTTGATTGCCTGAGTGAATATCGGCAGCTCTGTTTCAATGCTTTCGGATATGAGCTTATAGGGAAAGTATTTCTGTCCGTCGAGCCATAAGCCTGTGAGTGATTTTCCATCACTGGCGAGGGTGATGCTGCCGAGGGGAGAGTTATAGTGATAGATATAGTTCTTGCATAATATATGTTTATCAGAAAAGCAATGATAATGCACCATATCCCATTACCCATTTTTTCAATTTTTTATCATTGTTAAGAAATGTCTGATAGATATAACAGTATAGTTTTTCACTGGGCCATATATGTTTCTCATCATAGTAGTAATTCATCGGAAGTTCTATGTACGGAATATATGAAGCAGTTACGCCGCAAAAAGATACTTTTATTTCATCCCGATATCCTATAAATCCTTCATCATCCATAGACATGGTTCTGTTACGATAAGGTTCAAAATCAATTGCATTGCAGTATGGCAGCAAATCTTCATATTGCCGTTGATCAAGATGTAGCCCATAGCTGAACTCTACGTTTTTTACAAACGATTCATCGGGAATGAGTGTAGTCTGAAAACCATTTTTCCCACTTCGAATCATTTTTGCAGGCGCTGTAAATGGATATATCTCTTCTTTACCTGTCAGTCGTTCCCATTCTTCATCCTTTTTCTCACCTTGAATGGTGGGCATATTTCTTTTCCACGAGTATACTTGATAAGATAATTCTCGTTTTAGAAGATCGATAAAAATAACAGACCTGGGCTCATTATATATAAAACCCTCAACAAATTGTATCTTGGAAAAATATATTGGTTCATTCATATTACTCACCGCCTTTGTTTTATCATAACATACGGTGCGTAAAAAGTCAATTCAAAACACGTACTCCATAAAAGCGAAAGCTTTTCCAGCATGCACGGTATCCTCGCATTACAATTTTAGAAAATTGAATGCTCCGATACTCAGCTTGCAAGAGGTTTCCACCCCTTGGACCCCGAACATCAAAAAGGAAAAATAAACCGAGCTAAACTGCTCGGAAGAAAACAAAAAATTAAATCTCAGATTCACACCCAGCAAGCTCTGCATATTGTGTACACAAGAACTGTGAATACAATGTGCTGGAAGCTCTGGTGACAGCCACCATTCGCCAAAACCTGATAAGAGAAAAAAGCATTGAAAATATCCACTCTACGGAGCATGGATTGACGTGACTTCCGCACGTGTTTATAATGAAAATATCAGCAGAAAAACTGAGAAGCGGAAGGAGAAAGATCACTATGAAAATACTTGTTCTGAACGGCAGTCCTAAGCGTAAAAAAAGCGACACGATGCACATAACACGAGCGTTCCTTGACGGCATGAAAGAAGCGGCTCCGCAGGAAGTCCACATCGTTGATATTATCGACAAGCATATCGAATATTGCACTAGCTGTTTCGCCTGCAAGCGTAACGGTGGAAAGTGTATCCATAATGACGATATGAAAGCACTTCTCGACGAAGTTCTGGAGAGCAATCTTTTGCTGTTCAGCTACCCGCTTTACTGCTACGGAATGCCTGCGTCTTTAAAGGCTTTTGCTGACCGCACTATGCCACTTTCCAGTATGGCGATGAAGAAGCAGGGCGGCAGGTATGTTCACGTCGGGCAGGCGGATTTTTCGCACCTTAAATACATGATGATCTGCGGCTGCGGATTTCCGAACAGCAAGCAGAATTTTGAGCCTGCGGTCATGCAGTTCAAGCTGATGTTCCCAAATAACCACACTATCATCACCGTCCCCGAAAGTCCGATGTTCAATGTTCCCGAAGCAGCAGAGGTCACAGTGCCGAGACTGGCACTCATCAAGCAGGCTGGAAAGCAGTATGCTGAGACAGGCGAAATAGATGAAAAATTGCTTGCGGAGATATGCTCACCGATGATACCGGAAATGTGTATGAGAGTATCTGTAATAATGAATCTGTATAAGCAAAAAACAGCAACAAGAAAGGATTTATACTCCTTCCCCTGTTGCTGTGTGTGTTGTGTTTCAAATGACTATCAACGCTGATAAGTTAAATATACATAATACTTTGATTAGCATATGTCACCTAATTGTTTTTTAATAAAATCATCAAATGTGTTTATCTTTTCATCAACATTAATATGCTGATGCTCAATTAATATTGCATTGGACGATAAAATAAAGGAGAAATGCATTTTACTTCTGTCCATAAATAGTTGCACTATCTTGTCCGAATGGTTTTGAAAATAAAAATGCAGTGCCAAAAATTCAATATCATCATTCAAATAATAAAAATAATCCAAATCATTTCTAACTTTACTCACTCTTTGAAAAGCATTATCAAATAATTCCTTCCAATCATAAATATCAAAGCAAGTATAAATTTGTCCAATAATATACATTTGCCCATGTGAACGGAAGCCATAATCACTATCAGAAACAAGGTACGGGATAACATATTTAGAAATAAACTCTTTCTTGCTTTGATCAGGAAGATGTTCTACGATTTCAATGATTAAGCTATATAAACTGCCATTATGATACATCAAAATTCCGGCAATCTCTTTCTCGTTTTCAACTGTATAACCTTCTGTATCAAGCCGATCAAGTATATATGAATATTGTTCATCTTTCTTTTCATGTGAGTGCAAGTAATCCGCATCTTTCATATTAGGTGTGCAATTACCATTAGCTATTAGTTCGGTTTTAATATCAGCATCAGATATTGAATCGATGAGTCTATGGTTATAGTCGTATAGCGTTTCAAGTTCGTTGTTGTAAGGACGATGTTCATTGTTTTCTATTTCTGCTTTCAACCAAGCATTTGTCAGCTTATATAACAGTATTCTTTGATCATCATTTGTAAACAGTTTATCAATTTTATCATATAACACTGAAAGAACTTCTTGTCGCCAATACGTCAAATTATCTGGTGTGTTTTTTAACTCAAATAAGGCATCAAGATATTTAAAGCCGAGTTCGCATGCTACGTCAAATAATGCATCATCTACATTGACTCGATTATCTCCTATTTCGTTGGCATAATCACATAGGGTCAAGAGATTCATTCCATAAGACAGGATCTTCTCAGAATTATTCGGAAGGAACTTATAGCATTCTAAGAGGCCATTTAATGTGTAATCCTTTCTGCCAACGTAGCCCAGAATTCGTAGGTTCATTATTTTTTTGAATTTTATTTGCAAATTCAGTTTCGTTGAACTTGTTTAGTAAGGAAGCTATGTGCGTGCAGATATACTCCAAGTCATCATATTCGTTCTGCCATACTATTCCGTTTGAACCGCACCAAAATTCTGCTATTTGTAAGAATAATTCCTTTTTATCAAACAAATAGTAGAGTTGTGCAAGTTCATCGATATAATGCGGATCTTTTCCAGTAAATATATTCAGCAAATCAATACATAGTTTTGTATTTTCTGCATATTCAGATGCATTGACAAAGTATTGTAAGAATACTCTCTTGAAATATGGGAGGACTTCAAATGTGCCGCAATCATCGCATGAGCCAACTCTATTTCTTGTAAAGTACGTCAAATCACAAGCTATTCTTATTATATCACTATAGGTTCCTTCGCTATCATAAAAAAGCGAGTTTATATTTTCCGCTAATTCTTTTAGCTGTATTGCAGGCTCATAACCACGATTGGCAGCAGTAATGCGTTTGTTTTTCAGAGTCTCTTTATATAGCATATCCCAGTCGATTGTATTATCATACTTATACAAACAAAAATATGCTTTAAAGAAGCCCTGAATACCGTGAATCTTATATTCTGAAATATCGCCACCTAATGAACCAAAAAAATCCATTTTGATAACGGATTCATGTAAAATAGATTGTATTTCCTCGGACGGAATCTTTTTCAATAACATAGAGAAACATAATTCTGTCAGAGTATGTATAGATATATGTTTAGAACTGCAAAGTTTCGTGGATAAAAAAGCAATTGTCTCATTATTGATATTAGGATTCTTGGTTATTTCAGAAACATAGTTGTGCAGAGATGAAATATTATATTTACAAAAAGTGAAGGTTTGTTGTATATCTGGAATAGCATAAAAATGAGTACTTGCATCTAACCAACCTGATACAAATGCCACATAACAATTGTCAAGAGTAAGATTACGGCGTACATCCGGATTATAAAACCTGCAAATATACCCTATTTTTTCAAACTCTTCTTGATTGGCATCGTCGTCTGCTAGCGATTCTTCAATTCCCAGGTTTGAAAAGTATTCGACGTATAATTTGTTAGCCCTTTCACATTCATTCATTTTTAGGAGTTTATAAATATCATCGATAATCTGTGGTATTGCGTCAGAAGATTTTAGTACATATTTTTCGGAATGAGTAAGCTTACTCGACATTTTTGCCTCTATAAATCTTTTTTCCTGCTCATAATAATTTACACACTCTATTAATTTTGAGATTGTAGTTGAAACTAAACTAAGCCTATGTGTCATTTCAAAATCATAATCGCCTTTAAATAAATCAATCACATTACTGAATTGTTCAACCAATCTATCGATTGGAATTTGATAATTAATAGATCCAATAATATAATCAGGATTATAGAATTCAAAAACTTTATCGAGATTATGTGTTTCAAGGTTTAGGTTGAACAAAATATCGTATTTAAACTCATCCGAAGTTTCGTTTTTTATAATTGATGAAGTTACAGAGTCTATGATATTTGCGAAGTTGCTATTTGCACGTATAACTTCTTTAAAATAGAGCCTGACATCATTGTGAAAAACATAATATCCGAAGTCATCTGAAACAATAACAGGATAAAGTTTGTGAAGTACTGCTTCAACAGTAAGCTTATCTGATTCACAAAGATCAACTAAGTTTTCAATTGATATTTTTCTGGAAGCAAATGCATAAATAGCTTCTAATTTTAACAACAAAATCTCAGATTCTGAGGATATGGAATTCACTATCCACTCATAGTAACGGTCAATATAGTTGTTTAGCCTCCATGTCAATAAATGATTGATAATACCATCAAAATCAGAATCAGCAGACAATCTTTTTATCTCTAAAATTGCAAAAAATACATTAAGCGTATTATTACCTACAACCTGTATCAACGATGAAGACAAAGTATCAATATCAACATTTTTTATTGTAATATTATATGCTTCAATTATGGTCTTGATATCATTCGCTTCTAAAGTCGGAAGTTCAATGTACTCAATATCTGGATTTTTTATTAACCACTTCGGGTATTTATCATTTATTGGTTGTCCAACTAAAATGAATTTTACGCCGTTGCCAACTTCATCAGGACGAGGAAGCTGAGAAAGAAATGTATCTTTAGTCTTACTTGATCTTGCGGCATGATCCATTCCGTCGATAAATAAATAGCAAGTCCGCCCACATTTTTCTGCATATACTGGTAAAAACTTAAATACTGCCGCTCTGAGTTTCGTTATAGTCAAGTAATCATATAGTAGTGGAAATTCTAATTCGCTGAGTAGATTTAACTCTTCAAATTTACTTTTGATTTGAGATAGAATACTGCTCCAAAGGTCTTTACCGCTATAAAATCCCTCATCATCACTAAATGACGGAGTATCTGCATTGACTGGTAAATATGTATAATATCTGAAATCAACAATAGAGTTTGTAGCCTGAGCTAAGTAACTAATAAAATCTGTTTTTCCTGCACCTGGTAATCCCTGAAGGAAAATGACACTCTTATCACTTTCAGTTATCCTTTTTGTGAACTGATCTGCAAAATCAAGTCTGGAAGGAAGAATTGGGGTTGTAGGAGATAATTTATATTCAGGTAACCTATAATGCGGCTCACATAGTGAATTATATATATCCTCTTTAGTAATTTCGGGCTTTTCTCGACGAGAAGTAACCCATTTTTCAAGGCTTGAACGTAATTTTTCGATGGCTGTATTAATTACTTCTTCTTTATCAGTACCTAATATATTAGATAATAAATATTTGATTTGCATCTCTAAACCTGCAAGATCTTCTTGATTTTTAAACTGAATGATTTGTATAAATTCGTCAATTTCATCTTCATTGAGATTAATAGTCTTTCTGAACCACTCAATAGCATTTCTCTCTTGAGTATTATTACCATAATAAGTCAGGTCGCTTTTGAGCTTAGGGAGTATTTCAGTTATAAAATGCGAAAAAGAGCATTTTCCATTTGCAGTCCTCGGTCCCCATTTTCTGTTAGTAACTATACTTAGAGATTTAATCTTATAATTGGCTTTTACTTTGCTCCACTCTGATGCCCATGATTTTAACATTTTATCGGACTCTAAATCAGAATATGTCAAAGAATCATTAACGTCAGTGTGTTTTACTTGGATGTTGGCTATGCTACCATCAGCATAGTTTATAACCACATCATCAAGCGACTGGAATTTGCTTGATTGCAGCGTGACAGATTCGATTGATGCATCTGTCATCATATGTAAGCATTCAATGATTCCTATTTCCCATTCATACCAATAAGGCGTACCAATTCCTGCATTACCCATTATATTCCGCCACCTTTTCATAAGCAAGTCGACTTATATTATATGCATATTTTTCTATGTCATCTTTAGTAAAATTAATGTGATATCCATTTATCAAGCTATCAATAGTATACTTGAAACTCGTATCATAGTCTGGAGAAATATAGTCAAAGTGTGTTAACTTGAAAACATTTTGAGCGAAAGCATACAACTCCTGTTCAGATATAGGATATATAATACTATCATTCATTTTTGCAAAGCTATTTAATAATCTATTGTTTTGCATTATATTATAGCATAATTTAGTAAAATAATCAGATATATCATCAAGTTTTTCTTGCAAGTATAAACAAATAAACCCAAGTGAAGGGCGAAAATCCACTCTTTCAGTTATATTATATTCTACTAAGCTGCTTTTGCAATCGTCTATAATTTCAATAAAGGAGTACTCAGGAATAGCAATTAAGCAATCATTTAGATCAATTAGATGTATTTTGCTTCTTATTCTATCTAAATAGAAAAAACCACAGATATTATAATAGCATTTAAAAACTGAAAGGGCACTGCGATTGAATAATACGAAGCCAGTTTGATTCATACTGAAGTTAATATCTCTGAAAGAATTGCTTTGTATATCATAAACTTTAATCACTTCATTCACCTACTTTATTACGATAAGCTTGTTTCCCATATCATAGCATAAATACCCGAAAAAGTCAATCAGAATCACAGCGCAATGCACTGGGGAAAATCTACATTTTGCTGCGCATTTCACAAGAATTATTACAATCATTCCAATATGCTGGACTCCGGCAGTTTTATCGGATATAATGGATTCACAATAAAACTTTTGGAGGTAACAGCTATGTTGAAAACACCTGAATTGGCAATGCCGAGAACACGCAAGATCACTACTCTATGCAACGGCAGGCGTGAGGTCTGGACAGACTATGAGGAAGCAAAAGCATATTTCCTGGAACTTATGATGTCCACGGACGGCGAAGAGCATGAACGTGCGGAGTGCGTATACATTCAGCTCATGCACGGACTTGACGAATGCAGTGACGTGGACTGAAAGGAGTAGTAGACTATGCTGAACAAAATAATGATGACAGGACGTATCACCACCGATCTGAACGTTGTGACTGAGGAGGATTACAGATACTGCAAATTCAGTATCGCTGTTGATCAGCCTAAACAGAAAGGCGTTGATACCGTTAAGACAGACACGTTCACCTGCCTTGCTTTTGATGACAACGCCAAGTCCGTGAGTTTCCTCTACTCAAAGGGCGAACAGATAACCTTTGTCGGCTCGCTCAGCAAAGCTCCTGATAATACCGCTGTTATCATAGTTGAGGAACTGCACTTTCAAAACAGGTTTGCAGTTAAGGTGGACGTTGATTCGGGACAGCATTTCTGACGAAACAGACGATCTACTATCATATAGCTGAAACAAGGCTCTCAGAGTATTCTGGGAGCCTTATTACATTTATGAAGCTCTCTACAAGATCGTAGGGAGCATTTTTCACATATTTAGCGCACAAGTAGCGCAATACCGGCGCGCATACTACATGACCTGAGCGCAGTAACCGTATATAATACAAACAGCCGATTTCTTGAAATAGATACTTTTACGAAATCCGCA
>ULNR01032180.1_pt1 | contig 74966 bp, 60 predicted proteins | sample 1951971 | NCBI WGS metagenome assembly ULNR01 (sample SAMEA4835582, study PRJEB28245) | human gut metagenome | biome: gut microbiome; material: fecal sample | place: Denmark | collected 2008 | reverse complement strand
ATTAATATGTCCAATATTTTGGGTGCACATCATTTGGATTAATTCCAGCTTTAATGCTTTTTTATTTTATCTATTTATTTGACAAATATCTTTGACGATTTCTCCTGCAATCATTAAGCCTGCGATTGGTGGTACGAAAGAAATACTTCCTAAAGGCTGTTTACGAGTAGAAGCAGGACTATTATCCTTAGAGGTATTCTCTTTAAAATTTACAGTATAATTAGTAAAGGGTTCCTCTGTAGAATAAAGGACTTTTAATTTTTTTATACCTTGTTGTTTTAATGTTTTGCGCATAATGCGAGCAAGAGGACAAGTATGTGTTTTATAGATATCTGTAATTACGAATTTTTGTGGGTCTAATTTATTGGCAGTGCCCATAGAACTCATAATTGGCAGATTGTGTTTATTGGCATTTACAATTAAATTAATTTTAGCTTTTACATCATCTACAGCATCAACAATGTAGGTATAATCGTCATCCCAATTGAAAAAATTGCTTTCAGGTGTATATAATTTTTCTATAGTTGTAACTTTTGCTTGCGGATTGATAGCTAGTATGCGCTCTTTCATCATTAATGTTTTTTTCTGACCAATAGTTGTTTCAAGAGCATGTATTTGACGATTGATATTAGTTAGTGATATATCATCGCTATCAATTAAAATGAATTCACCAATACCACAGCGAGCTAATCCTTCTGCCACATAAGAGCCTACGCCACCAATGCCAAAGATGGCAATTTTACTTTGGGCTAATTTAGACATATTTTCTTCGCCTAATAATAATTCTGTACGGCTAAAACGGTTTAACATAGATTTCTCCTCATTAATAGATAAAATGCACTAAACAGATTAATTTCAATTTGATTAGTCTATTTAGTGCATTTAGTTTTGATAAAGTAAATTTTATTTTATATCGTTTTTAAAGTTGAAAAATGGAAATGCTGAAAAGCTACTTTTTTTATTGTCTTTTTCTTTATTCATGAAATCTGGTAATTTTAAGCTATCATCTGTTTTTGGCTTAACAGTATTATCAGTTGTAGCTTTAGTTGCAGTATCTTTATTTTCGGTAGAAGCTTTTTCTTCATTTGGTGAAGCATTATCAGAAAAATCAGTAGCAATGATAGTAGCACGAACTTTGTCGCCTAAATTATCATTGATTACTGTTCCTAAAATAATATTTACATCTGGATGAGTATGTTCATTGATGAATTTACTAGCTTCATTTACTTCATACAAGGATAAAGAAGAATTACCACTGATATTTAAAATAATACCACGAGCACCAGATAAACTTCTTTCTACTAAAGGACTACTAATAGCTTCTTTTACAGCATCTACAGCACTTTCACTGCTTTCACCAATACCCAAGAGTGCATCAGGATGATCACTTTGTTGGAAGATAGATTTTACATCGGCAAAGTCAACATTGATAACGCCTACTGTTAAAATCAATTCAGTTACACAGCGTATACCTTGGCGGAGTACCATATCAGCCATGCGGAAAGCATTTAAAAGTGTTAATTTAGTGCTTGTTTTGATTTTTAATAAATTATCATTGTGAACAGTGATTAATGCGTCCATATAAGGCATTAATTCTTTGATAGAAGCTTCAGCTAATTTTTGTTTACGTGCTCCTTCAAAAGTAAAAGGTACAGTTACTACGCCGACTGATAAGATATTCATATCGTGGGCAATTTTAGCGATTACAGGTAATGCACCAGTACCAGTACCAGCACCAAGTCCTGCTGTTAAAAAGACCATATCAGCACCTTTTAATGCTTGTTTAATCACTTCAGCATCATTTTCGGCTGCTTCATGACCTAAGTTAGCATTACCACCACAACCAAGACCTTTAGTTAAAGTTGTACCTATTTGAATTTTTGTAATATTATCGCTTGTTAAAGATTTTAACTGTTTGTGGTCGGTATTAACTGCAATTAAGTCTAAATCTAAATCAGTGTTTTCGGCAATACGTTTTACTACGTTATTACCACCACCACCAACACCAATTATTTTTATATTAACAATTGCATTTTTTATTCCATTGGTTATTTCACTCAATAAGGGCACCTTCTTAATAGAATTTATATTATTAATAGCTTACCATAATATTTAGGCTTTGAATAGTTTAGAAGTTTTAAATATAATTACCCCTAAAATACCAGATAATACGGAAGCACATAAAATACTGATTTTGGCACTAGCAAGGTAAGAGGCATTGTCAAATGCCAAAGATGCGATAAATAAGGACATAGTGAAACCTATACCGCCTAAAGAACCAGCACCAATTAATTGAGTAGTTTTAGCGCCTTCTGGCATTTTAGCAAAACCTAATTTAAATAAAATGAAAGCTGCACCGCAAATACCTAGAGGCTTACCAATACAAAGACCTAAGATGATACCGATACCAATAGGAGAAAGAATATCAGAAATACCGCCTTCAACAGTAACACCAGCATTTGCTAGAGCAAAAATAGGCATGATAGCATAAGCTGACCATGGTTCAAGTTTATGTTCTAGTTTGTGGAGTAAAGAATTTTCATGGTTTTTATTATCAGCAGGAATTAACATACCTAAACATACGCCAGCGATTGTAGGGTGAATACCTGCATTTAAGAAGGCAACCCAAGCGATTAAACCTACTAATAAATAAGGAAGGAAATTTCTACAATTTAAGCGATTGAGAATAAAAGCACCTAAAAGTGCAACTAAACCAATACCTAAAGCAACAAAAGATATATTAGAATTATAGAAAATAGCAATAACAATAATAGCACCTAAGTCGTCAACAATAGCTAAAGCTGTGAGGAAAATGGCAATACTGCGAGGTGCACCACTAGCAGCGATTGCTAAGATACCTAAGGAAAAGGCGATATCTGTAGCCATAGGAATTCCCCAACCAGAAACAGTATCTTGTCCCATATTTACAAGATAATATAAAATCGCTGGAACAATCATACCACCAATAGCCGCACTTATAGGTAAGATGGTGGCAGATAAAGATTTTAATTCACCAAAGAGAAATTCACGTTTGATTTCAAGACCGATAACAAAGAAGAAAATTGCCATGAGTCCATCATTAATCCAATAAAGTATAGTTAAATCTAAATGCCATTTGGCTGGACCTAATGGCATTTGTGTATTTAAAACTTCATTGTAGAAAGTGGATAAACTCGTATTAGCTAGCACTAATGCTAATATAGCAAAAAGTAAAAGTATTATACCACTAGAAGCTTCATGACGAAAGAATGTCATAAAAGGGGAAGTAAGTAATTCAACATTGCTTTTTACTACATTATTAATTTTTTTTCTCAATAAAATAACCTCTTTTCTTTTTAATATTAATATTATTAATTTATTTACTAAAAATTTGCCTATATAGATTATACATTTTTTTATATAAGTAAGGCAAATATATTTTGAGATAATAATAATTAATCTTTGTATTTTATGTATCTTTGTTGTAAAATAACTATACTGGGATTTTAATGAGCAAGTAAGTTTTGGAGTTGATAAATTTTATGGATAACCTTTTAAGAATAGTATTACCGATGTTAGAAGGGTCACAGGTAACACTACAGATTTTCTTTATTACTTTGGTATTATCGGTGCCGTTAGGTATGCTATTTTCTTTAGCTAGATTATCATCAATAAAACCAATAAGATATTTGACAGAGGTATATATTTGGTTAATGCGTGGTACACCACTTATGTTACAATTATTATTTGTCTACTTTGCATTGCCAATGATTGGAATTCGTTTGCCTGATATAGCAGCTGCATTATTAGCATTTTCTTTGAACTATGCAGCGTATTTTGCTGAAATTTTTAGAGCGGGAATTCAATCTGTCGATAAGGGTCAATATGAAGCTGCTAAAGCTTTAGGTATGAATTATCCACAAATGATGAGACATGTTATTTTGCCACAGGTAATACGCATAGTATTGCCACCTGTAAGTAATGAAACTATAAATTTAGTGAAAGATACTTCACTTATTTACATCTTGGCTATGAATGATTTACTAAGAGTAGCTCGTTCTATAGTACAAAGAGAATTTGATATGACACCGTTTTTAGTAGCAGCTATTTTTTATTTATTTATGACATTTATATTAACATGGGGCTTCAAAAAATTAGAAGCGAAATATAATATTAGTACGAGGTAAAATACGTAATGAGAAAAAGTTTATATATTTTTTCCTTAGTATGTCTTTTTACTTTGCTTTGTATGCAAAGTATGGTTTTTGCAGCTAGCGAAACTGCTACAATAAAGAATTTAAGAATTAGTAATAATAGCGATAAAGTTCGTATTGTAGTTGATGCTGATAAAGAAGTAGATTATCAATCATTTGCATTATCTTCACCTGATAGAGTAGTTATAGATTTAAATGATGCTGCTTTGGCTAAGAATATAGAAAAAGAAGTAGATATCAATAGTAAATATGCTAGCAAAGTAAGAGTTGCACAATTTAAAGATAGTGTAGTAAGAGTTGTTGTAGAAACTGATGTAAAAAAATCTGGTTATGATATTTTTGGTATTGTAGGTGGAGAAACACCTTATAGAGTAGCAATGGATTTTGGTAACATTAGTTATGCTGCAATAGGCTCTACTACAGGAAGTTCTACAAGTAGCAGTAGTAATGATACTAGCTATAGAGTTAATGAAGATTTTGATATTGATAAAAATGCAAAATCCGTGTTAAAAGGTAAGAGAATTACTATTGACCCAGGTCATGGTGGCAGTGATTCTGGAGCAATTGGACCAACTGGAATACGTGAAAAAGACCCAACTTTACGTATTGGCTTAAATCTAGCAGAAATGTTAAAACAATCTGGAGCAAAAGTATATATAACAAGAAAAACAGATACAGATGTTGCTCCACAGCCTGCAACCGATGTGGAAGAATTGCAAGCGCGTGTAGATGTAGGAAATAAAACAAATTCAGATATATTTGTAAGTATACATTTAGATTCCTTTACATCGCCATCAGCTCAAGGTACTACAGGTTATTATTATGTAAATGGTAGTAGCAATAGTGAACGACTTGCTAGATATATAAAAGAGGGCGTTATTGAGCAAATAGGAACATATGATAGAGGTACAAAAACAAGTAATTTCTATGTGGTTAAACATACCCAGATGCCAGCTACATTATTAGAAGTTGCCTTTGTTTCTAACCCAAAAGAAGAAGCCATTTTAAAATCAGATGATGGTGTAAAAAAATCAGCTAAAGGTATTTTTAATGGTATTGTAAGATATTTTAGCGAATTATAAGAAGCAAGCCTTTTCTTAGATATATTGAGAAAAGGCTTGTTTTATTTTAGAAAATATAAAATAAATTTCAAGAATAGAGCAGAAAAATCATATCCTATAACAAAAATGAAATAAAACATTCTTATTGTAAAAATATTATAAAATATTTTGAATTTAACTTGACAAATTTACAATAAAAGGTTATTGTATAAGTCATAGAGATGAATATATTATTTTGTTGTATACAAAAAGTGAATTTATTCACAAATATTATTTTTTATTTCGTTTTATTTGGGGTATATTTTAGGGGTATTGTGAAGAATTTCACAAATAATGATTAGAATTTTGGGGGAGATTTAATAATGCCTAGAAAAAATCAGGGAACAAGACCACATGTTGTTATTCTTGGAGCAGGTTTTGGTGGAATTAAAGCTGCAAAATTATTAGCAGACAAAGATGTAGATGTTACTATTGTTGATAAACATAACTATCATTTATTCCAACCGCTATTATATCAAGTATCGACATCTATTTTATCTGAAGATGAAATTTCTTATCCAATTCGTGCATTTTTCCAGAAAAATGAAAACATCGATTTCTTTATGGCAGAAGCTACAGGATTTGATCCTGCAAATAAAATTGTAAAAACTAGTCATGGGGATATCAGCTATGATTATTTAATTATTGCTACAGGTGCTACTACAAATTATTTTGGTATGAAATCTGTAGAAGAACATTCTTATCCAATGAAAACTTTACGCGAAAGCACATTACTTCGCAATCATCTTATTCGTACATTTGAACGTGCTTCTCGTATAGAAAATGATAAAGATTTGAAAAAAGCACTTATGACAATTATGATTGTTGGTGGCGGCCCTACTGGCGTTGAAGAAGCAGGTGCTATTTCTGAACTTGTATATAAATGCATGAAAAAAGATTATCATAATCTTAATATGAATGATGTTGATATTAAATTAATCGAAGCTACTGATAAACTTTTACCAATGATGCCAGAAGCTCTTCGCAATAATACAGTAGATGTATTAAGAGGTAAAAAAGTAGATGTTCGTTTAAATACTCAAGTTAGAGATTATGATGGCGAATATATCACATTAAAATGTGGTGAAAAAGAAGAAAAAATTAGAACTCGTACTGTAATTTGGGCAGCAGGCGTTAAAGCTCAGCCAGTTGTAGCAACTCTTGGTGCTGAAGTTGACCGTGCAGGCCGTGTAATTGTAGAAAAAACAACACAGGTAAAAGGCTTCCCAGATATTTATGCTATTGGTGATAGCGCTCATTTTGAACAAGATGGTCGTCCACTTCCAACAATTGCACCAGCTGCATATGAAGCTGCAGAAACTACAGTAAAAAATATTATGCATGCTATTAAAGGTGAAGAACAAGAAACTTTTGTTTACAAAGATTTAGGTAGCATGGCAACAATCGGTGCAGGCGACGCTGTAATGTTCAAAGGCGTTATGAAATCTAAAGGTTTATTTGCATGGATTGCTTGGATGGCAGTACATGTATTGAGACTTGCTGGTCCATTAACAAACTGCACAGTTATCTTTAAATGGGTTATGAACTACTTCTTCGGTGCTCGTATGGCTCGTATTGTAAGAGATTAAAAATAAATTATTATATATTTTAATAAAAATACTTCTGATTTAATGTTATTAAATCAGAAGTATTTTCATTTTATAAGTATTGATGATATTATGTGGGTAATATATAAATATTGAAAATATATAGATATATGATATAGTATACTTAGTATAGATGAACAATATAATTAATATGATTTTTATTTGATTATATGAAGTAATAAATTAATAATTAAATTTAAAATGTAAAGGAAGATAGATTAAATAGTTAAATTATTATGTACTTTAGTTAGTTGAGTACGTAGAGCGTGCGAAATAAAAAAATACTCGTTTTACGAGTGGTATTGACTTTAAGGAGGAATTTTATATTTATGTTAAATAAAATATTAGATGAAATAGTAAAAGAGTTAAAAGATTTATATGTTTTAGTAGAATGTAAGAATAAATATAAGGTAGAATTACAAAAAATAGAAAATTTAATAAGTAATATTTATATGCCAATAGATATTATGGTTATAGGAAAATTTTCTACAGGTAAATCAACATTTATTAATGCTTTATTAGGTGGAAATTTATTAAAAATGGAGGAAACTCCAACGACAGCGATGATTACTAAAATTTGTTATGGTGAAAAGGATATAATAAAAGTAGTTTTTGATGATAATACAGAAAAAATTTGTAGCCAAAGGGAGTTCGATATATTAACAGTTACTGAAAGTGGAAAAGAGAAAAATTTTCATAAAAATATAAAATATATAGAACGTCAATTACCGTGTGAACAATTAAAAAATTTTACAATTATTGATAGTCCTGGGCTAGATGCTTATCGTAAAGAAGATGAAAAGATAACACGTAATTTTATAAAAAATGCAGATACAATAATATTATTATTTGATATAAATCAAATGAATAGTTTTATGGAAAATGAATTATTAAATAATCTTGATGAAAGATTAAAACCTATAGGAATTATAAATAAAATAGATACATATGACGAAGATGAGGAAGATGAAAGTCTTGAAAACTTTATTAAAGGATATAAAGTTTTGTTACAAGATAAATTATTTGATCTTATTGGAATATCAGCAAAGCAAGCTTTAGAAGGGAAATTAAATAAAAATGATAGCTTGATAAAAGAGAGTAATATTAATGCAGTTATAAAAGTTATAAATAATATTGTGTTGAAAAATAAAGATACATATAAAATATATTCTTTATTAGATAGCATCAGTATTATTTTCATGCAATTTGGATATTTAATAGAGAAAAATAAGTATTTGGCTAATGAAAATTATGAAAGGTATGTTAAAGAGAAAATAGAGATATTAGAAGTATTTGATAAATTAAGTAATGTGGCAAGACTTATTTATAATTATGATCAAATATGTAAAAGTAATAGCAGTTATAACTTATTTATTGGGATATTATATTATTATGGAGTTTTATTAAGTAAAAATTTAAAAGAAGCTATTAAATACATAGAATTCAGTGCAATGAAAAATAATCAAAATGCACAAGAATTTTTACTTAATTATTATTTAAAAAAAGATAATGATGAAAAAATCTTTTATTGGAGTGAGAAATTAGTTAAAAATAATAATGCATTTGCTCAATATATATTAGGTAAATGTTATTATTATGGTATTGGTGTGGAAAAAAATAGCGAAGAAGCTGTTAAGTGGTACGAAAAAGCATCTGATCAGGGAATCGTAAAGGCACAATATAGGATAGCTAAATGTTATGAAAAAGGAATAGGAGTAGTACAAAATTTAGAAAAAGCAATAGCATTATATGAAAAAGCAGCTGATCAAGGAGTAGTAGAGGCACAATATAAATTAGCTAGATATTATGAAAAAGGAATAGGAGTGGTACAAAATTTAGAAAAAGCAATAATATTATATGAAAAAGCAGCAAATCAAGGAATAGCGGAAGCACAATATAAATTAGCTAAATATTATGAAGAAGGAATAGGAGTAGTACAAAATTTAAGAAAAGCAATAGTATTGTATCTAGAAGCAGCTGATCAAGGAGTGGCTGAAGCACAATATAAGGTAGCTTTATATCAAAATAATATAGAGAAAAAATTAGAATTATTGACTAAAGCGGCAAATAAAGGGTTAGCAGAAGCACAAGTTGATTTAGGAATTTATTATGAACATGGTAAAGATGTAATTAAAGATTTAAACAAGGCGATAATATTATATGAAAAGGCAGCAAATCAAGGTTATATGTGGGGACAATTTCATTTAGCTGTATGCTATGAGAATGGCCAAGGTATATCACAAAATAAAGGAAGAGCTTTTTATTGGTGTGAAAAAGCAGCAAATCAAGGATTAGTTGAAGCACAGACTTATTTAGGACTTTATTATAAATATGGTATAGGTATAGAGCCAAATAAAAAGAAAGCTATAGAATATTTTAAGAAAGCAACTGAAAAAAATTATGTTTGGGCACAATATTATTTAGCTATGGAATATAAAGATAGTACAAATAGTGCAGAGGTAGATAAAAGAAGAGAGCTATTTCAAGCATCAGCAGAAAAAGACATTGCAGATGCTCAATATGAATTAGCATTAGAATATAAAAATGATAATAGAAAATCCTTCTATTGGTTTTATAGAGCAGCTCAAAATAATCAAGCAGAAGCTCAGTATAGATTAAGTTTATGTTATGAAAAAGGTATAGGAACACAAAAAAGTAAGGAAGAAGCATTTTTCTGGATGAAACAATCGGCTAATAATAATTTTATTGAAGCAAAAAATGTATTAGAGCAACGTTATAGATGAGGAAGCGGTATAAGTGAAGAAAATGGTTGTTTTAATACAGGGTGCATAGTTTGTATTATAGTAATTTTGTTTATAGAGAAGTCTTTAATTTGAGGTGATTAATATATGGATTTAGAAAGATATATTTGTAAAAAGAACTTATTAAAACAGAATTTGCAGCAATTATATGTAATTGCTGATGAACTAGAATTAAAAAATAAAACAGACTTAATTAAGAGAAGTATTGAATTTTTAGATAATGAAAAATTTGAATTAGTAGTGGTAGGAGAATTTTCTCGTGGAAAATCTACTTTTATTAATGCGATGTTAGGAAAGAAAATTTTACCTGCAAAAAAGAGAGCTACAACAGCAATTATTAGCAAGATAATTTATAGTGATGAACCTAAATATTATCTACATTATAAAGATAATAAAAAACAAATAGATGAAATTAGTGAAGAATTTTTCTTAAAGTTAATAGCACCAGGAGAAAAGGCTGAGAAAGAAGAAAAAAAACATATGCAAGATTTTTTAAATCAAATAGATTTTGCTGATATTGCATATCCTTTAGACATTTGTCGTGATAATGTAGAAATAGTAGATACACCAGGGATAAATGATGTAAATCAAAATCGTATAGAAATTACTTATCGTTATTTAAATCAAGCAGATGCTGTTATTATGTTATTATCATCAACACAAGCTTTATCTAGAAGTGAAGTTGATTTTTTGAAAGAACGCATATTAGGAAATCATATTCAGAATATATTTTTTGTTATTAGTCATAAAGATGAAATTAGTAGTCAATCAGAGAAAAAAGTTTATGATTTTGTTGTAAAAAATCTTAAAGAAATTTTACCAAATGATATTATTTTAGATAATCGCGTTTTTTTAGTGTCAAGTTTACAAACATTAGCTTATAGAATGACACAAAATGGAATAGAATTAAGTTCTAAAACATTGAAAAATAATATGGTACCATCTTTAGATAATACAGGATTTTTAGAATTTGAAAGAGATTTGGCATATTTTTTGGCAAATGATAAGGGAGATGTTAAGCTTGATAAATATATTAATCAAGGAAAAATTGCGATTGAAGATTTAAAAAAGATGATAACATTACAAAAAGGGTTAGTATTGCATTCAGTCAATGATTTGAGGTTAAAAATTAATAAAATGGAGCCAGAATTTGATCGAGCTAAATATAATGTTACACAAATAATAAAAAATATGCAGATAAAATTAAAAAATAGTTTTAATGATATTGAAAGTAAGGCTATTTTATTAGAAGAAAAAACATGTCAGGTGGCAAATACAGCAGTAGAAAATTATGAAGGAAGTTTTACTGATACAAATAAATTAATGAGTGTAGTGAATAAAGCTGTTACAGAAGAACAAAGAAAATTTATAAATGAATTGCAATTATTAGAAGACAATTATTTAAATAAAGTTATAAATGAAACACAAAAAAAATTACAAAAAATATGGGATGATATTGATATAGAATATCAACAAAATTTTAATTTGCCAGTAGTAATTAATAAAAATAATGAGGTGGATATATCTAATGTTATAACGAACATGGTAGCAGAAAAAGATAAGAAAGAAATAATAATGGCATATGGTATAGGTGGTGGTATTGGTCTAGTATTGGGTGGAGCAGCATTACTTCCGATTATAGCAGCATTAGGAGTAGGAGCATGGTTTTTAGGATTTTTTGAAGATAAAGATTTAAAAATGAAAAATGTGATAAAAAATAAATTAACAGATCATTATAATGGTTTAGGAAAGAAAATTGCTAATGATATAAATAAACAATATATGAATCGAATAGAGGAAATTTGTCAATTTATAGAAAAAGTAGCTAATTATCATATTGATGATATGGAACGTCAATTGAATAATATGATTAAAGAAAAAGAATCTAAAGAACAGGATATAAAAATAGAATTTCAAAGATTAGAAAGCAAAGAGAATATATTAATAGAAATAAATAGAAAATTAGATAGTTTAAAACATTAATGATGGAGAAAAATTTTATGGAAAAGCGACAGATTAAAAATATTATAGATGAATTATTAACTAAAGATTATGTAAATAATAATCAAAATATACTTAGATATTTACAAAATTTAAATGTTGAAATAGAAAGAGATTTTTATACAATACTAGTATTGGGCGAATTTAAAAGAGGAAAATCAACTTTTATTAATTCTTTATTAGGAAAAGCTATTTTACCTATGGACGTATTACCAGAGACAGCTACTATAAATGCCATTATGTATAATGAAGATCCAATATTAAATGTCGTTTATAATGATGGAAGAGAAGTTAATGGAGATCTTTCTTATGAGTATTTAGCTCAATTTTCGGCACAAAATGAATATAATATGGTAGATAAAGTAAAATATTTAAAAATAGGGTATCCTTTACAATTATTAAAAAATCGTATTGTATTAGTGGATACACCAGGGGTTTCTGACATTAATGATCAGCGATGTGATGTGACATATCAATTTTTGCCTAAAGCAAATGCAGTCATTTTTTTATTGGATGCTAATTCTCCATTAAAAAAGACAGAAATAGATTTTATTGTAAAAAAAATATTGCCATTAAAAATTAAAAATATATTATTTTTATTGAATAAATATGATTGTGTAGATGAAGAAGAGGAAGATGAATTACTAGAAGAAGTTCAATATAGATTAGATAAAATATTTGATAATACAGAATTAAAGAAAGAAGATATAAAAGTTTATCCTATTTCAGCTAAACAAGCACTAAAAGGTGTTGAAGAAAATAATAATATATTACTTGATGAATCAAATTTAAAGATTGTTCAAGAAGAATTAACGAAAATGATTTTTACTGGGAATGTAGAACAAGATAAAATAAGAAATTATAAAAATACATTATTTAATATTATTGAAAAATTAGAACGTGAATTTATAAATACAAAAAATATAAAAATTGCTAGTATTAATGAATTAGAAAAAATAATGAATAATTTAGATGAAATGATAAAAGAAAAGGAAAGTAATAAAAAAAATATTAATGGATATATTAACCAATCAAAACAGAAAATTTATAATATGACTAAGAAATCATTAAGATATTTTCAAACTAAATTAGAAGAAGATATTGTAGATATGATTGATACATATAAAAGTGATGATTTTAAGGATTTTATAGAAAAAAATATTACTAAACGTATAAAGAAAAATATAGAGGGATGGTTAGGTTTATATACTCCACGTATTGATATATTGTTAAAACAAATAGAACAAGAATTAGCCCACGGAATGAGTTATTATTTTAATCAGAGAATACGTCTTTATACTCAATCGGGATTGGAATTACATACTAGTAAAATTACTTTGTCTATTGAAGCAAATGATATATCTGATATTAATTGGAAAAGTGGAATGGTAGCAGCTGCTAGTAGTATAAGTATTATGGCACTAGTTGGTAATGCAATATTACCACTTATAGGTTTTGCAGCATTGCCTTTTTTACGTAAAAAAATGTTAAATAAAAGATTAAATGAGGCAAAAGAACAGGTAATTCCAGAAATAAAAATGCAAATAACAAAAATAATAATACAATTAAATAATGAGATTAATAAATATATAGATAATCAATGTGAAATGATATGTACAAATACAGAATATGCATATAATCAAATTTTAATTAATATGAAACAAGATGTTTACAAGCAATTAGAAGAAAAAAGGAAAATAGGAGAACAAATACAGATAGAATTTAAACAAATAGAGAGTATGTTAGAAGATATTAAACGTATTAAGGAGGAATTATTATGAGTATTTTTGATGATTTTGATGTTAATTATGGAGAAGGATATTATACAGGACTATCTAGTGTAGATGAAGGAACAGATATTTTTCATAATAATTTATTAACAGAACATGTACAAAATATGAATGATTTTTCTACTAATTTTAAAAATGGAGCATTTGAGATAAATTCACCTAATGTTGATGGTGGAACGGATACTTTTATTGATGGAAAAGAAGTACAACATACACAGGATAATATATTTGGCGGAAAAAATATTTATGGAGAAGATCATGAGTTACAACAAGTAACAATTCCTAATGCTTCAGATGGCGTAGATGTTTTTAATGGTGGTATGGAACAAAAAGGTACATCTTTTGCTAATATTTATGGAAATGAAGATTATCTTTCTTTTGATGGTAATTTTGAAGAGATAATGCAATATTCTGATCCATTAGAACATGTATCAGAATATAAAATGCTTCCATTTGATGCTAATAAAATATATTGATAAAGTAAGGATTATTTAGATGAATGAAAAAGAAAATAAATGGGTGAATATTAAAGATTGGAATTTTATAGATAAGATAAAATGGAGTTGCCCTATTTGTGGAACAATAAATTATAGGAAAATATGCAAAATATGTGGACATAATAAAAATAATAAAGTTTCATTTGCCACAAGATTAGTTAAACCACCAGAAACTATAAAAGGGAATAAGCATAGTTTTGGGATTTTATTTATAGTAGTAATTTTTTTTATATTAATAGGAATATATGTAAATAAAGATATAAATAATAGAGAGATGATAACAGTTGTAAATAGTATCTTTAGTGATATGAAAAATATAAAAAGTAATGCATTTGAACAAAATATGGATAATGATTTATCTTTAGGAAAATTATCATTAGATTACACTGTTGATAATATGTATGAAATTATGGGTAAAGAAAACAGTGTAGAAAAGAAAGCTAAATATACTGTGTATAAATATAATAGTGTAGAAATAACTGTAGTCAATGGTAAAATAGATGCTTTAGTTTCTAATAGTCCTTTTATAGAAACTAAAAGAGGTATACATGAAGGTTCTACTAAACAAGAAGTGTTTGATAAATATGGCACAGATTATTATAAAACAAATTTAGGTGATTTGACTCTATATGAATATTCATTTAAATCAATAGATAATAGATCTGGTTTATTGCGTTTTGCAATAAATAAATCAAATAATAAAGTAAATTATATTAGTGTTCGCATACTAGAAGATGAAAATTTAAATACAGAAGCTGTTGAAAGAATAAGTAGAATAAATTCAAGTGAAACAAATTCAACAAATATAAGAGAGGCAGTACAAACTCTTAATAATTATTATGAAGCAATTAATGAAAATGATATGAGAGCAGCATATAATATCTTATCAGATGATATGCAAACACATATGGGAAATTTAAATGATTATGCTGATGGATATAAAACAACATTATCGGATAGCATTTCTAATGTGCAAGTAACATCTAATAGTGGTGATGAAATAGCACTTTCATATATATTGACAGCACGTGATAGTTACAATGGTAATAGTATTAAAGAACATACTTTTGCTTGTACAGCACTTTTAAGCAAAAAAACAGGTAGTTGGCATATTGTAGATATGTCTGCTAAAAAACAAGGCGAACGTATTATGTCTAGGTAATAATTAATTTTATTTTAATAATTTTATCCTTTAACAAAAAAGAAAGGAATTTATAGGTTCATGCGTAAAAAAATAATTATCATTGTCATAATGATTATAATTATAATTTTAGGTATATTATTGAATAATAAAAATATTTTTAGCAATGTTGAAGAAAGTAAATCAGCGCAAGAAGAAATACCTATTGCTCAACAGAATTTAACTATTGATGAAAAAGTAGACAAAATAGTTGCTTCTATGTCTAAGACTGAAAAGATTGGGCAAATGGTGATGATAGGCATTCAAGGGACAAAAGTCGATGATGATAGTTTATATATGTTAAATCAGTACCATATGGGTGGCGTGATTTTATTTGATAGGAATATGGAAAGTCCTGAGCAAGTAAAACAATTAACATCAGATTTACAAGCTCAATCAAATGAAAAAGTTCCTTTATTTATCGGTATAGATGAAGAAGGTGGAGATGTAGTGCGTATGGCAGAAAAATTGACACCACCTCCATCACAAAAAGAAATTGGGGCAACAGGTGATATTGAGCAAGCTAAAACATGGGCTATAAAAACGGCTAAATCATTAAAAGATATGGGGATTAATGTTAATTTTGCGCCAGTTGCTGATGTAGGTTCTAATGATAAACGTTCATATAGTACAGATGCAAATACAGTAATAGACTTTGTAAGGGCAGCGACTAAGGGCTATCAACAAGAAAATATTATATATAGTTTGAAACATTTTCCAGGCATAGGAAAGGGAAAAGTAGATTCTCATATAGATAGTTCTAGTATTGATGTTGCCAAAGAAGTTTTAATGACAGAAGATATTCTACCATTTAAAACTATTATTGATGAAAGTGATCCAAATGATTATTTTATCTTAGTATCACATTTAAAATATCTTGCTCTTGATGAAGAATATCCAGCTAGTTTATCTTCAAAAATCATGACTGATTTATTGCGCAATAAACTTGGATATAAAGGTATAATTATTACTGACGATATGGAAATGGGTGCAGTAGCAAATCATAATGATTTTAGGTCAATTGGTGTAAATGCTGTAAAAGCTGGTGCGGATATCGTGCTTGTTTGCCATGAGTATAAACATCAACAAGAGGTATATCTTGGTCTATTAGACGCTGTTAATAGTGGTGAAATTAGTCAAGAGCGCATAGATGAATCTGTAAAAAGAATTATCAAAGTGAAATTATTACATTTATATCAATGATATAATTTAGCATAAAATATAAAATGGATAATAAAAAAGGATAGATAGAAGATTTTTCTATTTATCCTTTTATTTATATAGAGTTATTTTTAGTTAGTAAATTTTACAATAAAAGTAATTTTACCTTTATTATAACTGACTTTTATGGTGCCTTTTAATAATTTTACAAGTTCTTCTGCAATGGAAAGTCCGATACCATAACCTGCTTTTTCACTGCTATGAGAAGTATCTTCACGGTAAAATCTTTCAAAAAAACGCGAGTAATCAATATTTTTGCCATCAATATAATCATTGGTTACAGATAAAGTTACTGTTTTTTTGGATTGAGATAATTTTACTTCAACAAGACCTTTATCATCGCAGTATTTTACTGCATTATCGATAAGAATATTTACTAATTCATATAGATATTTATATTCAGATAAAATAGAGACATCAGGTTTAACTTGATATTTTAAAAATTTTTCTTGGTCTGTAGCCATTTGTTGGAAAGATTTAGCCACTTCAATGGTTGTTTCAGAAAAATTAGTAGAAGTAAAACAAAGATTTTCTGTAGAGTATTCGCTCATTTTGGATAAGGTGATTAATTCATTAATCAATTTAGATAAGCGTTGTATCTGTTTTAAAATATTTTCTGTCCATTGATTTTTACCGTTGATTAACTCAATGGCTTCAGTATTGGCTGAAATTATCGCTATAGGCGTTTTCAATTCATGACCAGCATTAGTGATAAATCTTTTTTGATTTTCCATATTGCGAATGAATGGTTTTATCGCGAGTTTACTCAAAATTGCTAAGATGATGATATAGAGAATAATACACACTAGACCTAATTCAATAGAATCTTGGATAAAGTCTTGGATTATAGCCATATCACGAGTACAGTCCATAATGACAATTAAGGTATCATTATTTGGCAATTTTGTAATTTGATAAGCATAGCTAGCACGGTCTTTTTTGAAAATACCATTACTTTTATCTTTTTGTACAGCCATTTGTGCATATTGAATGGCTTCTGTTTCTGTAAAAGCAGCGATATTTTTTATATTTATTTCTTTTATATAATTTTGGTCATCTACAAGAACACTAAAATAGCGTATCTGGTAGGGAAAATCAGGTGTATCTCCTGTCCAATCCGTTTCACTAAACCATGTAGTATTTGGTGGTAATTTATGTTCAGAAATGCTTCCATTATTTTGGGAAATATAGATAAGAAATGAATCAATCTGAGCATTTATTCTGATATAAGCTACACTTGTGACAAGACTTAAGGCACCAATAACAATAATTGTTACTGTAGCGGTAGAGATTAAGATGAATTTTCGGCGAAGTTTTTTTATTACATTCATGATAGATACACTCTTTAATTATTTATTTTTTTGTAAGTAAAAAATCTTGTCCTTTTTGCCCGAAAATTTGAATATCGGCATTGATGGCTTCTAATTTTTCGCGTAAATAAGAGATATATATCCATACTATATTTTCATCAGCATCTATTTCATCAGCCCATATTGCAGAAAATATATGATTAGTGGATAATGATTTATCCATATTAGTCATGAAAAGCTTCATTAATTTAGTTTCTTTGTGATTTAAACTTATGGAGTTTTTGCAAGACAAATTTTGTTCTTCGATATTTAAATGAACAGAGCCAGCAGATAGAGTCAGTGGTGAAAATTGCGTATTTCTGCGAGTTAAAGAGCGTATACGAGCTAATAATTCGCCAACAGAAAAAGGCTTCATTAGATAATCATCAGCGCCAGCATCAAGTCCTGTAATGCGGTCATCTATTTCTGATTTAGCTGTCAGCATAATCACGGGTGAAAGATTTCCTTTTTGGCGAATTATTTTTAATGCTTCAATTCCACTCATTTTAGGCATCATAATATCGAAGATTAGGCAATCATATACATTTTCTAAGGCTTTTTCCATAGCGGCTTGACCATCATAAACGCTATCTACATCATAGCCTGAATGTTGTAAAATTGCAGTCAAAGCACTAGACATATCTTTTTCGTCTTCAGCTAATAGTATTTTCATAAAGATACTCCTTATTTTTTATAATGTAGTTAATTTTCAGCGTTGATTAAATTTCTAATAGTTTGCATAGAAACATCACAAGCTGCTAATTCATCAGCGCAACGTTTTAATTCTTTTACGATTAATTCTGGATTTTTGATGTCATGTTTATATTTCATTTGATGTTCTAGACTAGCCCAGCTATCCATAGCAATGGTGCGAACTTGAATTTCAGCAAAAAATTTACCAGGGTTATTGCCTAGAATATCTTCATAGGGAGCAGTGATTTCAACTATTAAATGATAACTTCTATAACCATTTGGTTTTACATTTTTTATATAATCTTTTTCTTTGATTATTTTTAAATTAGGAAGAGATTTTAAATAATCAATGTTTTTGTAGATATCATCAATAAAGCGACAGATGATACGAATACCGATGGCATCTTGAATATCATGTAGAGCAGAATAAGTTGTCTGCGGTAGATTTTTGCGAGTGCATTTTTCAAGCATGCTATCTTTATCTTTTACACGATAAATCAAGTGTTCATAGGCCTTTTCGCCACTTTTTTGCACTTCCATATCATTATAAGTTTTTATCTGTGAAATTATATTATCTAAAATTATATTGAGAGTTGGTTCATATTTTCCGTAAATATTAAAGTGGGTCATGACTATCACCTGCTTTGGATTTATCAATTTGATTATTTAGAGAAAATGCTCCCTAAATAGAAAGCAAAATATTTGCTTTGCTATAAGGGAGCATTTCTAAATAAATATTTTGTTCCGTTGTAAATTAACTATTGAAACTTATTTTAAAGCTTCAGCTAATTTAGCATTTGTTTCACGTGCGGAGCCAACACTTGCGTCGAACATAGCTTGTTCTTTTTCGTTGAGGTCAAGAACAGTAATTTCTTTGATACCGCCTTTACCAAGAACAGCAGGAACACCAGCGCAAACGTCATGTTCGCCATATTCGCCATCGAGGTAGCAAATGCTGGAGATTGTAAGACCGCTGTCTTTAGCGATTGCTTCTGCCATAGTAGCAGCAGTTGTACCAGGAGCGTACCAAGCGGAAGTACCGAGTAAGCTTGTTAAAGTACCGCCACCTACTTGAGTAGCATGTTCGATTTCAGCAAGTTTTTCTTCAGAAAGGAGTTCAGTAACAGGTCTGCCTTTATAAGATGCAAAACGAGTAAGAGGAACCATAAGGTCACCATGAGCACCGATTACCATAGCGTTGATATCACGAACTGGGCAACCAATAGCTTGAGCTAAATAGTATTCAAAACGGCTACCATCTAAGAGACCGCTCATACCGATTACACGGTTACGTGGAAGACCACTGTCTTTAAGTGCAAGGTAAGTAAGAGTATCTACAGGGTTGGAAACGATGATGAATACTGCTTCTGGAGAATGTTTTAAAGCCTGGTCCATAACACCTTTAACGATTTTGGAGTTAACACCGATAAGGTCTGTACGGCTCATACCAGGTTTACGAGGAATACCGGAAGTAATAACTACAACGTCGGAATTTTCTGTTGCTTTGTAAGCTTCGTCAGCTTTAGCAGCATCATCCATAGGTGCAGTTACACCGATGATTTTAGTATCGATGTGCATCATCTGTGCAGTCTGCATCATATCCATAGCTTTACCTTCGGATACACCAGGTTTAACATCGAGAAGTACAACTTCTGTTGCAAAATTTTTGAGTGCGAGTACGTTAGCGCAAGTAGCACCTACGTTACCTGCTCCGATAACTGAAATTTTCATAATATGAACATCTCCCTATAATGTGAAAATCTATTCATCTTTAGTTTAACTAGATAAAGTTAAAATGTCAATAAAAATAGGATAAATATTTGCAATTCTACAATAAATTATTACTATTTATACTACTTATTATTTATAGTAATATATAGTTTATTTAGAAGGTATAATTTATTTGAACTTATAAACTAAAGGCTCTAAGTAAAAAACCTAGAGCCTTTACCTTAAAATTTATTAAACTGTATAGTAATTTACAAGTTTAGCATCAAAAATACCATCTAAATTTATGATTTGTTGCATAACTGTATCAGGAATTTCGTTATCAATAGTTAAAACCATCATACTAGTACCAGCAATTTTTGTTTTACCAACTTGCATACCAGAAATATTAATGTTAGCATATCCTAAAAGTGAACCGATAGTACCGATAACACCAGGACGGTTAATATGTGGACAAATGAGGATGCGAGCATGAGGGTCAACGTCAACACGATAAGAATTAATGCTGACAATACGACCTTCTTCACCAAATAATGTACCCTGAATAGTTTCTGTTTTACCAGAAGATGTGATAGAAATTGTGATTAAGTTAGCGAAGTTTTCTACAGCTTTATCTTTTATTTCTGTGATTTTGATATTGCGTTCTTTAGCAAGGCTTGGAGCATTTACGTAGTTTACATTGCTTTCTAAGATAGGATTTAACATACCTTTAATAGCAGCAATAGTAATCATTTTTGTATCAACATCAGCAATTTCACCATTATATTTAATAGTTACTTCGCTGATAGGACCATCAGCTAAAGAGCAAGCTGTGCAACCAAGACGTTCTGCTAAATCTAGATAAGGTTTGATGAATTTCATAGTTTGAGGAGAAACTGGAGCCATATTAACAGCTGTAGATACAGGTTCACCATTTAATGCAGCTACAATTCCTTGTGCTACATCTACGGAAACACCTACTTGAGCTTCTACTGTGGAAGCACCTAAATGAGGTGTTAAAGTTACGCCAGGAAGACCAATTAATGGATGATTTGGATCGATAGGTTCACTTTCAAATACGTCGATTGCAGCGCCAGCAACATGACCAGATTTAACAGCATCAGCTAAATCTTGTTCGTTGATGATACCACCACGAGCGCAGTTTATTAAGCGAACACCATTTTTCATTTTAGCGATATTATCTTTGTTGAGCATGCCTTTTGTTTTTGGAGTGAGTGGCATATGTACTGTGATAAAATCGGATTGTTTAATTAATTCATCAAGAGAAACAACTTTAATGCCTAAGGAATGAGCACGTTCTTCATTGACATATGGATCATAGCCAATAACATTCATATCGAAAGCCAATGCGCGAGTAGCTACACCACTACCAATACGACCAAGACCGATTACACCAAGTGTTTTACCGCGAAGTTCTACACCTGTATATTTTTTACGGTTCCATTCGCCGTGTTGCATTGTTTCATTAGCGACAGCAATATTTCTTGCCATAGCCATCATCATGCCCATTGTGTGTTCTGTGGCAGCAATTGTGTTTCCACCAGGAGAATTTATTACCATAATACCATGTGCAGTAGCGGCATTAATGTCAATATTATCAGTACCAACACCTGCACGACCAACGATTTTTAATTTTTTAGCACGTTCGATAACTTCTTTTGTTACTTTAGAAGCACTGCGTACGATTAGACCATCAAAATCAGGAATAATTTCTAAAAGTTCTTCAGCTGGTAATTTGTCTTTGATTACTGTTTCAAAGCCAGCTTTTTGCAAAATTTCGATACCCTTAGGGGAAACACCATCTGCTACTAATATTTTCATATATTTCTCTCTCCTTGATAAAAGTAGAACTAAAAAATACAATTGTGTAATAATATTGTATATCTAAATATTCTATTGTGTTCAATTGAAATCGTCAAGTATAATTTTTTTAATATAAATTTAATACTATATAATTATATTTTGTTATACAATAAATATGTAAATATATATAATGATAATAAATATATATTAATTTTTTAAAGAAAGGATAATAGAACGTATGTCCCTAAAAAAAATGAAAGATATATGTATGGTCTTATCTATATGTATGAACATTGGTATGCCAGCTTGTTTGGCAGCTGATTTATCTATTGATGAAGCTGTAGATATGGCATTAGCTAAAAATAATGATGTAAAGATTGCTAATGAAGAAAAAATGGCAGCACAAGCAAATTATGAAGTTACAAAAGGAGCAAATGGTGTAAGTATTTCTTTAGGAAGTAGTCTATCAGCTAGAGATAGTGCAGATACAACTTTTGAGCGAGGTAATAGTAATAGTATTTCAGCAACATTGCCTCTTTACACAGGAAATAAAAATGAGCTAAATATTGATAATAAAAAATTAGAATTATTAAAGTCTGAATTGAATTTAGAACGCACAGAAGAAACTATTAAATATAATACAATAAAAGCTTATTTTGATATATTAGAAGCAAAGCAAAATGTAAATATTGAACAAGAGTCTGTAAATAATTATGAAAGTCATTTGACAGATGTAAGAAATCTCTATGCTGCAGGCAGTATACCAAAATCAGATGTACTTCGTTCAGAAGTTGCCTTATCAAATGCGCAACAATCCTTGATTATAGCACAAAATGATTATGAAATAAATTTAAGTACATTCCGTAATATCATAAAAATTGATCGAAATGAACCTATTAATTTAACTGATGATTTTGTATATCAAATAGTTAGAATGTCTTTACCTGAATGTTTAGATTATGCTATGGCTTATCGCAAAGATAGAATAGCAAGTCAGATAGATGTAGAAATTGCTAAAAATAATATTGATGTGGCTAAAGCTGGATATTTGCCAACAGTGAATTTATCTGTAAGTACAAGTTGGGATAAACAGGCATTACCTAGTGGCAATGACCATGATTATCAAGCTGGTGTATCTGCCAATTGGAATATTTTCGATAATAATGTAACAAAATCAAATGTAAAATCAGCAGAAGCTAGTTATAATAAAGCAGAATATGAATTATCAGATACAGAAGATACTATTGATTTAGAAGTAAGACAAGCTTATTTAAATATGAGAGAAGCTGAAAGACGTTTTAATTCTACAGCAATGGCAGTAAAACAAGCAGAAGAAGATTATTTCATCGCTACTGAAAAATATAAAGTTGGTGCAGGTATAATCTTAGATGTAATTGATGCAGAATTAGCGCTCTCACAAGCTAGATTAAACTATGCAAGTGCTCAATATGATTATGCTAGATATAAAGCTAATCTAGAATATGTTATTGGAACACCAAAGGGAGAAACAATAGATGGATAAAGTGAAGTTAAAAAAATGGGCAAAAATAATATTGGTATTGGTAGTTGTAATAATAGCTATTGTTGCTGGTTATAAATATTATGCACAAAAACAAGAAGAAGCGAAAAAACCAGTAGTAAATACAGCTCAAGTTCAATATATGAGCATGAAATCAATTGTTTCAGCTACAGGAACAATAAAGCCAGTAGAGTCAGTAGAAGTAAGCTCTAAAATTACAGCTCGTGTAAAACAAGTATTAGTAAAAGAAAATGATACTGTAACTCAAGGTCAAACTGTAGCTTTATTAGACGGAAAAGACTATGAAACTCAAAAAGAACAAGCAGAATTTACTTTGAAAAATGCTAAGATAATTTATGACAGAACTAATTATTTATATAATATAGGAGCAAAATCTAAAGAGGATTTAGATAATGCTCAATACAATTACGATACAGCACAAAGTAAATTGAAAGAAGCAGAGTCAAATCTATCCGAAACAGTAATAGTATCACCTATGGATGGGGTAGTAATTGGTGAACCTGTTACAGATGGTACTATGGCGGTACAGGGAAATAGCAATCCTACTGTAATTATGCGTATTGCTGATTTATCAAGAAAGCAGATTTTTGCTAAAGTAGACGAAACAGATATCGGCAGTGTAAGAGTAGGGCAAAAAGCTACTTTTACCGTAGATGCTTATAATGGTAAGACTTTTACAGCTACTGTATCTAAAATTTCACAAACAGATATGGATAATAGCTGGAATATAAGCAATTCATCAAGCAGTAGTTCATCTTCATCAGCAGCGGTAATTTATTATAGTGTAACTTTAGATGTAGATGATCCAGAAGGTTTATTGATGCCTTCAATGACTGCTCGTGTAGAAATTGAAACTGCAAATAAAGATAGTGCTTTAGCTGTACCACTTTCAGCTTTAAAAACTGATAAAAATGGAACATATGTAATTGTTATCAAAGATGATGGCACAACAGAAAATCGCTATGTAGAAACAGGTATATATGGTGATGAATTTGTAGAAATTATAAATGGTTTATCTGAAAATGAAAAAGTAGATGTTACCATGGTTAAAAAATCAACTACTGCAACTTCTGCTAGACCAGGACCACCAATTCACTAAGAAAGGAAAATAGTGATATGAATGAAACAAGAGAAATTACTATTGAACTTTCAGGCATAAAAAAGCTTTATCAAGTGGGAACACAAGAAGTAGTAGCTTTAAATGGTATAGATTTAAAAATCTATAAAGGTGAATTTGCAGCACTTATGGGGCCATCAGGTTCAGGAAAATCTACTTTAATGAATATATTAGGTTGTTTAGATAGACCGACTTGTGGTTCATATAAATTAGATGGTAGAGAAATTGCTCATTTAAGTGATGATGAGCTTGCTAAGACTCGCAATAAAAAAATAGGTTTTGTCTTTCAGAATTTTAATTTATTATCAAAGATAACTGCGTTAGATAATGTAGCATTGCCTTTAGTTTATGCTGGAGTAGGCATGAAAGAAAGATTGGAGAGAGCACATTATTATTTAAAAGCTGTTGGCTTAGATGACAGGGCAGACCATAAACCAAATGAATTATCAGGTGGGCAAAGACAGCGTGTAGCAATTGCTAGAGCTTTAGTCAATGACCCAAGTATTATCATGGCAGACGAACCTACTGGTAATTTAGATACAAAATCAACAAAGGAAATCATGGAGATTTTTATCAAATTACATGAAGAAGGAAAAACCATGATTTTAGTAACACATGAACCAGATATTGCGGCATGTGCTTCACGTCAATTATTAGTAGTTGATGGAAAAATAACAAAAGATGCAGGCAAGGGGGTAGTAATGGATGTTATTTAAAGAAACTGTGCAAATGGCTATATCGGCTTTATGGGCAAATAAAATGCGTTCATTATTGACTATGCTTGGAATTATAATTGGTGTAGGTGCCGTTATAGCAATGGTTTCTATTGGTATGGGGGTACGAAAACAGGTAGAAGATTCTATTGCTAGCTTGGGTAGTAATATGTTGATTATCAATGCTAGTGCGACAAAAAATGCGACTGGTGTTCGCCAAGCGGCTGGTTCAAATGTGCGCTTGAAATTAGATGATGCAGAAGCTATAAAAAAGAAAATAAAAGATGTAGAATATGTTTCGCCACAGGTACAAAAAAATTATCAAATAGTAAGTGGTAATCAAAACTGGAATACACAGGTTGTAGGTGTAATTCCAGATTATATGTATATTCGTTCTTTAAGTATTGCAAATGGTACTTTTATTACAGAAAAAGATGTAGAAACAAGAGCTCGTGTAGCTGTTATTGGAACGACTGTAGCAAGTAATTTATTTGGTGAAGAAAATCCAGTGGGTAAAAATATTCGTATAAATAATGACCCATTTAAAGTAGTAGGGATTTTAGAAAGTAAAGGTCAATCTAGTGTGGGTCAAGACCAAGATGATATCGTAATAGTACCTTTGACTACTGTTATGACGCGTATAATGGCTATAGATTATGTACAGCAAATAAGTGTACAGGTAACATCGGCAGATAAGATGGATTCTGTACAAGCTGAAATTGAAAATTTAATGCGACAACGCCATAAAATTACAGGAGATAAAGAAGATGATTTCACTGTAAGAAATTTGACTAGTATTATGGAAACTATGACTAGTACAAGTACAATGCTTACAATTTTATTAGGAAGTGTAGCGGGTATTTCTTTGCTCGTTGGCGGTATTGGTATTATGAATATAATGATGGTATCAGTAACTGAAAGAACGAGAGAAATTGGCATTCGTAAGGCATTAGGTGCAACGTATAATAATATTATGTTCCAATTTTTGATTGAAGCTGTATTTGTAGGGATTATAGGTGGTTTAATTGGTGTAGGTGTTGGCGTTGGTTTAGCTACAGCGATAGCTCAATTTGGCGGATTTACAACAGTTATCACTATAGAACCAATTATTATATCTTTTATGTTCTCTGTAGGTATAAGTTTATTCTTTGGTATTTATCCAGCGAGAAAAGCTGCCAAATTAGACCCTATTGAAGCACTTCGTTATGAATAAGTTCATAGATAATTTAAATAAAGGCGAATAGCAATATATTCGTCTTTATTTTTGTAAAAAATTTTTTTATGAAAGGTATTTTTTAGTATTGTAGCGAATTATATAATATATGATGTATATTATAGTGATAAATAAAGGGAGGCTATCTAAATGAAAAGATTATTAGTAGTTTTTGTAGTTTTATTAACATTTCAAGTGGTAGCTTTAGCTTCTCCTAAAAATATAGATTTGCGAGAATATCAGCAAGCTACTGGTACAATCAATGTATTAGCAGCACCTTTTGAAAATGATAATTTTTATTTAGCTACATTTAATTTTGATGAACAAAATAAAGGTGATAAAGTTAATTTTTATCAAGGTACTTGTATTGTAGATAAAGAAAATCAGAAAGTATTACAGCCTTTATTAGTAAAAAGAGTTATTGGTAGCGAAGATAAAGTGTCAGAAGTTGTGCTAAATAAGCGACAAGAAATGCCATATTTGCAGGATTTTAGAACAGTACAAACAAATTCTAAAAAGCCAAAAGTTTATACAGGTGGAGAGACTACAAATATTGTATTATTAGGAAGATATAAGGTAGTTACTTCAATGGGAACTTTTGAAGATTGCATAGGTATCAAAATTTATAATGAAGAAACTGGCGAAGGCATGATACAATATTTAGCTAGAGGCTATGGCGTTGTTTATTTAGAAGGTGTACATTCTGATGGTAGTAAAGTAGAAATCGCTTATTTAAGTGAAATTAGACCATTAGATGAAGCTCAAATCGAAGAATTCAAAACAAAATATTTCGTTTGATAAAAAGACAAGGAACTGGTGTAATTACTTAATTTACACCAGTTTTTTTATATAAAGATATAATATCTATCTGGATATTATGAAAAAGATTTTACATATATTTTACATTTATTTTACTTTTTTCTACTAGAAAGCATTACTCACTTATTTATATAATTAAATAGTAATCGAGCGAATTTTATTTTGAAAATATGTGTTAGAAAATTATTTTGGAGGAATATTTAATGAGTGAGGGTTTGAAAATTGCTTTTGAATTATTAGGCGGTTTGGCATTATTTATCTACAGTATGAACATGATGAGCCAAGGTTTACAGAATATGGCTGGAGAAAAAATGCGTTATGTACTTAGCGTATTAACTAAAAATCCAGTTGTAGGTGTATTAGCTGGTGCATTAGTTACATGTGTATTACAAAGTTCTAGCGCTACAACAGTAATGGCTATCGGTTTTGTTAGTGCTGGATTAATGAGATTACCACAAGCAATTTCCATTATTTTTGGTGCAAATATCGGAACAACAATGACTGCGCAATTAATTGCTTTTAAACTTAGCGATTATATTTGGCCAATCGTATTTATCGGTTTTATGGTTTATTTCTTTGCTAAAAGTGATAAATTAAAAAATATTGGTCAGACAGTATTTTTCTTTGGTTTATTATTCGCAGGTATCGAAATCATGGGCTCTACTATGAAGCCTCTTGTAAATGCACCAATCTTTACAGAACTTATCGCTAGTGTACATGATAATCCAATTTTAGGTTTATTATTAGGTACAGTTATGACAGTAATTGTACAGAGTTCTAGTGCTACAATTGCAGTATTACAGAACTTTGCAGCTCAAGCTGGTGTAGATGGTAACAGTATCATCGGTCTTCAAGGTGCATTACCTATTTTATTAGGTGATAATATCGGTACAACAATTACTGCTTTATTAGCGTCTATCGGTCAATCTAAAAACGCAAAACGTACAGCTGTAGCTCATAGTGTATTCAATATCACAGGTAGCATCGTGTTCTTATGTGTATTACCATTATTTGCTCAGTTTGTAATGTATATTTCTCCTGTTGGACCAGAAACAGCAGTTATTTCTCGTCAAATTGCAAATGCACATACTTCATTTAATTTAATAAATACTTTATTATGGTTACCACTTATTCCAATAATGGTAAAAATAGTTTGCTTTATTGTTCCAGATAGAAAACCAGCTCTATCTACAGAACAAGTTAAGTCTGAAGCTGTTTAATATAATAAATGATAATATAGAAATAAAAAGCGAAGAAATTTTTCTTCGCTTTTTTTATTTTTTATTTTGGATAAAAAATAAAACTGTGCTTTAATTTTTATTTTAAAGCACAGTCTTTTTTAGATTTTAAAGTTTTCAATGATACTATTATAAATATTATCTAGTTCTTCTTGTGTTGGTTGATTAGCAATACGAATCATATCATGGAAGATATTGAGTCCTGCTTCTTCAAGTTCTTTTTGTACGAGAGCAATGCTTTGTCCACCCCAGCCATAAGAACCAAAAGCTAAAGCTTGACGGTCGTTTTTCTTAGGTACTAGACCTTTGAGATAGCATAAGAAGGCAGCTACATTTGGCATCATACCATTATTTAAAGTAGGAGAGCCAACAGCGATATATTTACTATCAAGAACTTCAGTCATAATATCAGAATAATGATTAGTTTTTAAATCGAAGAATTTTGCACAAATTCCTTTTGCTTGGAATGCTTCTGTGATTGTTTTAGCCATAATTTCTGTAGAATTCCACATGCTGTCAAATACTACAACAGCTTTATGTTCATCAGCTTCAAAATTGCTCCATTTTGCGTATAAATCTAAAATATCTTTAATATGTTTACGCCAGCTTATGCCATGACCTGTTAAAATCATGTCAATATCAAGTGTGGAAACTGTTTTAAGAGCAGTTTGAGCTTGACGACCATAGAGCATTAAAATATTAGCATAGTATTTTTTCGCTTCATGCATTAAAACAGCATAATCAACTTCATCATCAAAACGTTCATTAGTAGCGAGATGTTGACCAAAACCATCATTAGAGAAAAGAATTTTTTCTTCTGGGCAATAAGTAACCATGCTATCTGGCCAATGAAGCATAGGTACAGGAACGAATTTTAAAGTGCGTTTACCAATATTTATGCTATCACCGGCTTTTACGCCCTGGTAAGTATGTTCACCGCAGAATTTAGCAATATTTTTTAAACCATTTGGTTGGCTGACAAAAATAGTAGCATTAGGGCATTTTTGAGCGATTGCATCTAAAGAACCAGAATGGTCAGCTTCTAAATGATTGCAAACAATGTAATCAATTTTTGCTGGATCAATGATAGAAGAAATACGACTTAAGATTTCATCACTAAAAGTTTTTTTAGTAGCGTCAATTAAAGTGATTTTTTCATCAAGTATTAAATAGGCATTATAAGTGCTACCGCGTCCAGTTTCATAACCATGAAAATTGCGAACGGACCAATCAATGGCACCTACCCAATAAATATCATCACGTATTTTAGTAGCTTTCAAGATATCTTCCTCCTGTAAAAATAGTTTTATAGAAATTAAAAATTAGCTGTTTTATTTACAGTAATTATTATACAATTTCAAAACTATAATTACAACATATAGGTAGGGTTATTTAGCAACAAATTGAGAAATATTATCATTTATTTCTTGAGCATAGATTTTTTTGGCGATAACATCACCATGTAATCCGTCCATAGCATATTCTGTTGGCAATATTGGTGGACTGTTCAAAGCTTTTGCTGTATCAATATGTGGCTGTGTGCGAATGAAATCGTTAACTAAATTTAAATTATATTGCCATACTTCAGAGGTTTCTTCATTGAATACTTTTTTTATATTATAAGGATTTATAGGTGCTAAAGTGAGCAGTATAGGTGTGATATTATTTTCATAACATTTTTCTTGGATTGTTTTTAAATCATTGATTACATTTTCGGCAGGCATACCAGCACGAAGACTATTAGTTCCTCCCATGATTAATAAATATTGTGGGTGGAAAGGCAGTACATCATCATCAAAACGTTGTACCATAGTTTCGCTTGTATCTCCGCTACAAGATAAATTAATAGTAGGGAAATTTAAATAATAAGCATAACTATATGCCCAATCTGCTGGACCAAAAGATAAATGCCCACCTCCATGACTGATACTATCGCCAAAAATTGCGATTTTCCAATTGTCTTGAGGTTCATTTTTGAAAATTTGAGCATCAGAATATACACCAACAGGATTTTCTTCATCATCTAAACCGCGTACACGCCAATAAAAAGTGCCAATACGAGGTTTTTCATCATAAAGTTCACCACCTGTGATTATTTTGGCATAAATACGATATTTAGAAGGTGTTGTGCCATTAGGATTTTCTGGAATGTTATCTGTAACTTCTATTTCAAATTGAGTGGCATTTGCATTAGGAATAAACGAATAAACAGGATAGAGAAGTGTAGTACCGTTTTTTTCATTATAAATAATATGTGGTATAGGTGCGTTCATTTGAGGTGCTTGGTTAGTGGCATATAGTTCCTCTAGAGCCGAAAATTTAGTGATAGGATTGTGGTCTATATCCATAGAACGAATACGCCAATAAAGAGGAGTCTTTCCGTTCAGCGCATTTGGGGCAATTTGAGTCAAATCAAGTTGTTTGGCGTTTGTATAAACAGAGGCTGTATAATATAAATGTTCAGAAGATAATTCTTCATCACTTAAATCATCAGGAATGGTATCAAATAATTCTAATTCATAATAAACAGCATTTAAATCTTCTCTCCATTCTAAAAGAGGCATATTATTGCTAGGGTCTTGTAGAGGAAAGTGAGATAAAGCTACTAAGGCTGGTGCTAATGGAGTTTTTTCTGAAGTTGATATTTGGGCTGTGTTTTTTGTTTCTGCATCAATAGTATCATTATTTTGTAGGGATAAATGCCAACTTAAAGTTATTAAAATTAAAATGATAAATAAAAATTTTTTGTTCATAAATAAAAATCCTTCATATATAAATAATAACAGATAGTTAAAAAGATTATATACCTAGGATTTGACTCTAAGTCAAGAAAAAAATAAAATTTTAAATGTTTTTGAAGAAAGACTAGATTTTTTAGAGCTTTATGTGGTACAATATATATCGCGTCTAGCTATTGAATACATAGTATTTAATCTAGCCATCTTGCAAATTGTTTTATAACATGATAAACTATTTTGGTACAATTATAATGATGAAAGGGTGAATTTCTTGCCAAACATTAAATCTTCTATTCTCAGCGTAAAAACAGATGCTATGCGTCGTGCAAAAAATGTTTCTGCTAAATCTGCTATAAAAACTGCTTCTCGTAAAGTTCTTGATGCTGTTGCTGCTGGCAATGCTGAAGAAGCAAAAGCATTACTTGTAATCGCATGCAAAAAAATAGACCAGGCTGCTGCTAACAGATTATTCCATAAAAATTGTGCAGCTCGCCGTAAATCTCGTTTAGCTCGCCGAGTAAACAGCTTAAGCAAATAATTGCTAATCAAAGTAAGGACTGATTTCCAAAAGAAAGCAGTCCTTTTTCGTTTTTATAGATAAATTAATTTATTTTAAGGAGAAAGTTTTATTAAAGATGAATATAGAATATTTTTTAATAAAAAAATGCCATTAAAATAATGGCATAATCTTATATATTAAGAGTAAAATAAATTATTTTTATTAGATTTTAAAGACAAAATTTTATAAGAAGATTTTCGATTAAAACAGGCTCATTAGAGCCTGTTTTTAATTTATAATCAGCATCAGCTATATCTATGATCATTTGTTGAATTTTATCTAAACTGAAATTTTGAGTTTGTTTGATGATTTTTTCAGTGATAAATGGATGTAATTTTAAAATAGAAGCTATTTGTTTTGTAGATTGACCTTCACTGAGATAAATTTTTACATGCCAAAGCTGGTCTATTTGACGAGCTAAAAATTTTAATAAACGCAGTGGATGTATACCTGCTTGTTGTTGAATGGTAAATAATTCTAAGGCAGTAGCAATATCTTTATTGCCTAAAGCTTCCCAAAGGCGAAATGTGGAAATCTCAGGGATACTAGAAAAATTATCCTCAAGAAATTGGCGATTGATAAGTGTTTTTTGTGGATAGAGTGTGAGTTTTTGTAATTCTTGGTCTAAAAAACCAAGGGAGATTTTTTCCATGGATTTTATAGCTTCTAAAAAATAAGCATAAGCTTCTCGATCAAAGCGGAGATTTAGCTCACGAAGGCGAGAGTTGAGCCAGTCATTAATATTCCAATAAGCTATAGCTTCACATTCTACTATAGTGCCAAATTTTTCAATAGTTTTAATGAGTTTTCTGCGTTTATCAATTTTGCCTAAGTTATATTGTAAAATCAATATACTATAATCGGGCATATTGGCGATATAATCTAAAAATAATTGTTCATCTTCTTTATCTTTAGCAGATAACTTGTCTTGAAATATCTTCAAATCTTTAGCGATGATGATATTATGTTCGCTGAAAAAAGGAGAACTATCTAATGCTTGTAAAATAGCTTTTGTATCAGCTGTGCTATCAAAATATTGAACAGCTTCTTCGTCGTTTTGTGGATTTAATAAAGTCAGTAATTTTTTGAGATAATTTTCAGCTAAATATAATTCTTCACCAGTGATTAAATAGACTGATTTTAATTGTTTAGCTTGTAATTGTTTTATTGCATCATTATATTTCATGAGAAATCCTTTGCTTAAAATATATTAATTTAAAAATGTTTTGAGAGAATAATTATAGCCATCAGTATAAATTACTATAGCTCCCTTTTCATCTGTGCGGAGAATTTTTGTAGGCAGATTATTTAACCTATCGAGAACTTCTTTGCTAGGGTGACCAAAGCTATTATATTTGCCCACAGAGATGATAGCTAATTGAGGTCGTACATGTTCTAAAAATTCTTGTGAAGAAGAAGTCTTAGAGCCATGATGAGCAACTTTTAAAATTGTAGAGGCTATATTTTTATTTAACAAATATTTTTCTTGTGTTTGCGGTAAATCACCTGTGAATAACACAGAAAAATTATGATATGTTAATTTTAGTACATTTGAACTATCATTGCTAGATTTTAAATTTTCTTTTTCATCATTTTGAAGAAATTGGAAATGAATATCTTCTAAATTAAAAGCAGTGTTTTCCTTAGCTACAATAGCTTTGGCTAATAAGGAATTATTCAGTGGCAATTTTAAAATTTTAGCATATAAATCTTTATCTTCATCAGCGATAATTAAATGATTTACAGGTATTTTTTGTAAAATGGAACTAGCTCCACCACTATGGTCAGCGTCAGCATGGCTTAAAATCAGATAATCTAATTTAGTGATACCATAATGACGTAAATAAGGTAAATCTACATAAGAGCCAATATCAAAATCAGAATTAATAGAACCACCTGTATCAATGAGTATACTATGTTGATGGGGCGTGATGATAAGGCAAGCATCACCTTGACCTACATCAATAAAGTGTATTTGTAGAGGAGAAGGCTTTATCATAAAATAACAAGAAAAAATAATCAGGCTAATACTACAGATATAAGTGATAAATTTATATTTTTGTAAAAGTAAATATAAGTATTTGCGAATTTTGATATTTAAAGTTATAAAAATAAGGGAGTAATAAATTAAAATAGCTGGAAAATCTAATGGCGGTACATAAATACTAGCAAAGGGAATTTTGGTGAGTAAAAAAGTTGCTTCATTGCTTATGCTTAAAATTAAGCTGGCAAAAATAAATAAAATTTTAGTGATAAAAGGAAAGATAAATCCTAAGATGAAGGCGATTAAACCTAAGATGATGAGAATTTCCAATAGGGGAATAATGATTAAATTGGCTAGTAGGGAGCTAAGAGATAAACTGGTGAAATACCAAATAATAATAGGAAAAGCAAAGATTTGAGCACTCATGGTTAAAGCTAAATTATCTATTAATAGTGAAGGCAATTTTAATTTATTTAATTTAGAGCGTAATATGGGCATTAAATAGACAAGACCAGCTGTAGAGGCAAATGAAAGCTGAAAACTTATATTGAATAATAATAGAGGATCAAAGAGCAATAAAATCAAAGCAATAATACTTAATAAATGTTGAGCCGTAGATTTTTCCTCAAGATATAGAGCGATAATGCTAAGTAATCCCATTATGCTAGCACGTATGACAGGTATACTAGCACCGCATAGAATAGTATAAAAAATAATGAGGATTAATAATAAGATTAAATTAAAAAAGCGAGGCAGATGTAAAAATTTACCTAAAGATAATAAAAATAGGGAAATCAAGCTGATATGAGAACCTGATACAGAAAGAATATGAATAATTCCAGTGATTGAATAAGCTTCTAAGATATCTTTTTCGATATTATTATAGCCACCAAACAGCATAGCAAAAATCATATTAGCATCATTTTCAGGCATTGTTTGATACATGGATTGCAAAAAAGATTGCTCTATTTGATAGCAAAATTCTTGAAGCGAGAATTTATCAGATGTATTTAATATTTTTAAATTTTGTTTACCAATGGAAAATGTAGCATAGATACCTTCTTCTTGGGCAGAAAGCTCACGATCGACTAAATTGGGATTGTGATAATTTTGGATTAAGCGGATAGTACCTGTGGCAGAAATCGTATCATTGATTTTAGCAAGATTATCTAAATTTTTTTGTTTTTGATAAAGATAAACTTTTCCTGTTGTAGTTTTTTCTTCCTTTTGCTTGATGGATTTAGTATCAACAACATATGTTAAATGATATATACCAGCACTGTCTTGGCGGATTTTAGGCATTTGACAGATAATACCAGTTAAAGTGATTTCTTGATTGTCATAGTTTTTTATATTGTCATCGGCAATGAAGGTAAAAGAGAGATAACGCATTACACCTAAAAAGAAAAACAAAATAAGATATAGTAAAAGTGTGAATTTATGTTTACGCAAAGTAAAATAGAAGGCTAGTATTAGATTTACTATAATTAAACAAAAAAGGTGTGTATATGACTTAGAAATTTCAGGAATTTTCATCGTCATATACACACCTAAGCTGTAGAAAAGAATTATAAAATTAATGAAAAGTAAGGGCGATTGCCCATAATGTATTTTAATCATAATATGCCTTCTTAAATAATAAAATAAATCATTTGTTAGATTTAAAAGATTTTAAGTACAAATTTTATCTTGCATTTTGTTAAATTTAGCTTCACCAATACCTTTGACATTTTTGATATCTTCGATAGAAGAAAAATTACCATGTTCTTGGCGATAATCGATGATTTTTTGAGCAGTTGCAGGACCAATTCCAGGTAAAGTATCTAAATCTTCTTTTGTTGCAGTATTTATATTGATTAAATTAGAAGATGAATTATCATTGGAATTATTTGAATTAGCATTATTTATACTTTCACTAGAATTATTAACAAGAGTTTTACTATCTACTTGAATTTGCATACCATCAGTTATTTTTTGAGCTAAATTGATTTTAGTTTTATCTGCAAGTGGTGTAAAATCGCCACAGGCTTTAATTGCATCAGCAATGCGACTATCACTAGGTAATTCAACTAAACCAGGAGAATTGACTTCGCCAGAGACATAAACAGTGATTGTAGTATCTTCTTGTTTATCTTGAGTCTGTGTTTGCGTATTATCGGTGATAATAGGAGTAGTATCTTCTTGTGTGTAAAGATAATAAAAAGTTGAAACACTAGCAAATAGAGCTATACAAAATAAAATAAGTAGCGATTTTTTATACATAGGCATATAAATCATTCTTTCTAATTATAAAAACAAAAAGGAAATATTAATTTTTTAAATCTTGGCATTTAGCGATTAAATCAAGTACAGCGAAATCTTTATGTTTAATATCTTTTAACACTACTAAAGCATTTGGATATTCGCCATTTTGACAGAGCAGATAGCCAAGATTTTTTAAGATGAAGTCATTTTCATCATCTAAAAGTAGAGCTTGGCGCAATAAAAAAATAGCTGATTGAAGATTATTATGTGTGCGGAAAATATCAGCTAGATAATTAAATAGCCAAATTTTTTTCTTATAAGATAAAACTTGAGACATGATGCATTGACTCACTTGCTCGCAAGGTGTGGCTAAAATAGTAGAAATATTTTCTTTATTGGCTATTTGCATATCCCAAATTTGATTGATTGTATTTTGTAGAGCTGGATTTATATTGGTATTAGTATCAGGCATGATGACTCCTTTTGCACTATTGATAACAGTGGATTGATGAACAGTTAAATTGTGATTAACAGGATTTTTTTGCTTTTGTGTCTTTAAAGACTGTCTACGTTGTTTTTGATAAGTATTTAGATTAGGACAACGGCGCATTAATTTATCAGCTTTAAATATTTTTTTGAGTTTTTCAATAATCATATCTAAAAGTTGATAATCTTTTTCATTTTTTAAAGTGATTTTATTGGATAATAGATGATTTAATGTAGTTAAAGCTTCTTCTTTTTTCCCATGAACTAATAAAAGTTGGATTTCTAAAAGTAGACTACGGCAATCTTGTGGAGATTGAGCTTTTAACTTTTGTGTCCAATTGAAAGCGCGTTCATAATCATGTAAACATAAATAGGTATCAGCTAATTCGTAGATGATATCACTATCTACGATATTTTTTTCAAATAATAATTGAATGCAAGATAGAGCTTCTTCATAGAGTTTTTGTTGTTTGAATTGATGGATTTCTATAAGAAAATCATCTTTAGTCATTTCATTTGAAGATGGCTTATTATCGGTAGTGATATTTTGAGTTGATATTTCCTCTGTAGTTGTATCTTCTGAGGAAGATGGATAGAGATTTTTAAATACGCAGTAAGAAGTATCAGAAGTGTTTGGTTGATTAAAAGAGGTTTGTTGAAACCATTTTGGACGTTTTTTCAAAAAAATACCTCCTTTGAAGGCTTTGTAGGTAAATTGATATTGGCTTGACTAGCTAATACTAGCCCGCTTACAGTTTTAGCGCCATGATTTTTTAAAACCATAGCACAATTTTTTAGCGTACTGCCTGTGGTGAATATATCATCAATCAATAGACATTTGCGATTTTGCACATCAACATAATCTTTTAAGGTAAAAGCATTGGCTAAATTTTCTTGACGTTCATGGCGTAGTAATTGATATTGTGATTTAGTTTGTTTTGTACGCTCAAGAATATCGCAATAATGAAAATGATGTTTATCAATCCATGGTTTAAAAATTTTTTCAACTTGATTAAAACCACGTTTTTTTAATTTATTTTTGTGTAGGGGTACTGGGATTATCATATCGTAAGTGGAAAAATCCCAGTCTTCATCTAAATATGAAAATAATGGTTTTAAATAAGCTAAAGTGGCAAATTTATTTTGATATTTTAATTCGTGAATTAAATTCTTAAGTCCTTTATCGTATTTACCTATAGCTATAATAGGTGAAATATATTGCCGAATATCTTCATCATAAGCTAGATTTTCATTGCGGATAATTTCTTCTAAACAAGAAGGACACCACATACCTTTTTGTTCTACATAAGCGTTACAAGAAGGGCAATGGCTAGGAAATAGAAATTGCATAATAGCTTGATAGATATTATTTAACATGATAAAGAACTCTTTTCTAAAATAAAATAGCTTAAATTAATTTATGGGCTAAACGTTCAGCAAGCAGTGTATATCTTTTTTGTGTTCGATTACTTTGAATAGCAGTCATCAATGCTTTTTTTGAGCCAATGATGATGACTTTTTGTTTGGCTCTGGTGATAGCTGTATAGAGTAAATTTCGTTGGAGCATGATATAGTGGCTAGTTGATAAAGGTATGATGACTACTTTATATTCACTGCCTTGACTTTTATGCACACTTGAGGCATAAGCTAGAGTTAATTCGTTTAGTTCATTTTTTTCATAGGTAACAATATGGTCAAAATAATCTACAGTTAATTTTTCGTTGTTGACATCTTGAATAAAACCAATATCGCCATTAAATACATTTTTTTGGTAGTTATTGCGGATATGCATGACTTTATCGCCAACGCGAAATGTTTGTGAAGAATATTTTAATTCATCTTGATTTTTTTTAGGATTTAATTGTTCTTGAAGCATTAGATTTAAATTTTCTACGCCACATAAAAAGCGGTGCATAGGAGATAAAATTTGTACGTCTTTGAGAACATCAAAACCTTCATGAGGTAAATCTTTAGTACATAAATCAAGGATTTTTTGTGTAATGGAAGTATCGTCATTTAATTCATAAAAGACAAAATCGCTGTATTGTTTGCGAAGGTCAGGTAATCTACCAGCGTTTATGATATGTGCATTTTGGATAATCATGCTTGTTTGAGCTTGGCGGAAAATCTCATCTAAGCGAATAGCAGGGACTTTTTGCGAACGGATGATATCTTTAAGTACAGAGCCAGGGCCTACGGCAGGGAGTTGGTCTGTATCACCGACTAAGATGATGCGACAACCATCTGGTACAGCATTTAAAAAATGGTGCATGAGGACTATATCTACCATAGAAACTTCATCTAAGATAATGACATCAGCATCTAATTGGTCATCGATATCTTTGCTAAAGCCTAATTGTAAATTATCATCTTGAGCTAAATTATTTGCTTCTAACAAGCGATGGATAGTTAAAGCTTTTTGCCCTGTTGTTTCGCTTAAGCGTTTTGCAGCTCGTCCAGTTGGTGCTGCTAGGCGAATTTTTAATCCTTGGGCTTTTAAAATGGATAAGATGCCTTTGATTACAGTCGTTTTACCAGTACCAGGGCCACCAGTGAGTACTAAAACTCCGTGATGAAGACAAGCTTTGATGGCTTCTTTTTGTTTTTGTGCAAGTTGGATTTGATTGTCTTTTTCCCATACTTTGATAAATAAAGAAAGATTATCTTCCGATAAAGGCTCAGTTGCTTGTTGTAATTGAAGTAGACGCGTAGCAACTTTTTTTTCGGCATAATAAAGATATGGCGGATAAATTAAAGTTTCGCCACCGACTACTTCAGTATTTAAAGAGCCAATATCAATGCGTTCTTTTAAAATAGTGAAGATGATTTGATTATTTACTTGCAATATTTTTGCTGTTTTATCGACAAGAGCCATTTCAGGGATACAGCAATGACCATTGTTGCAAAGTTGCATTAAAGCATAGTCTATGCCTGAGATTATGCGTCGTTTATCCTCTCTTTGTATGCCAAGATTAAAAGCCAGTTTATCAGCTGTTAAAAAACCTATGCCTTCTATATCTTGAAATAAGCGATAGATATCTTTTTCCATGATATCTATTGCAAAAGAACCGTATTTAGCAAAGATTTTACCTGCATAAGTATTGGATATACCATGATTTTCTAGCCAAACCATGATTTCAGTGAGTTCGCTTTGTTCAAGATAAGATGTAGAAATTTTTTCTGCTGTTTTTTTGCCAATACCAGGAACTTTTAATAATTCATTTGGTGATTTAGCAATTATTTCTAAAGTTTTTTCGCCAAATTCGGCGACTATTTTCTTTGCCATGGCAGGGCCAATACCGTTGATCGCCCCAGAAGCTAAGAATTTTTCAATGCCAGATATTTCTGTAGGAGCAACAGTTTTGTAAGTCGTAGCTTTAAATTGTTGCCCAAATTTAGGGTGCTTTACCCATTCCCCTTCGATTTCTAATAGTTGCCCAATTAGCGGAGCTATGCCGTTTAGGGTAACTGTTATCTGTGTAGAAAGTTTTTCTGGTGATAATTTTAAAACAGTGAAGCGATTATCTTGACTGGCAAAAATAATCGTGTCTACTGTTCCACATATTTTTTCCATAAGTAAAGCCTTTCTATTATTTATGATAAATTTATTATTCTATGCTTTATTTGCTAATTCTTCAGTTAATTTATCCCATTCAATATATTTTTCTTCTAGTTCTTGTTCTTTTTGAGCATAAGCTGTAGCTATTTCATGACTTTTATTAGGATCTGCTTGCAATGCTGGATCATTCATTTGATATTCTAAACCTTTTAATTCAGCTTCAAACATAGCGATAGTAGCTTCGCAACGCTGTATCATCATGGTTAATTTTTCACTGCTCATAGCAGAAGCTACATGTGCATTTTTAGGTTTTGCTTTTTCTTGTTTTGTTTTAGGCGTAGTTTTATTTTCAACAGTAGCTTTTTTATTTGAAGTTTCTTGAGTAGACTCAAGTTCTTTTTGCATTTCTAATTTTTTTTCACGATAATAGCTATAATTTCCATTATACTCTGTTAAATGTCCGTTTTCTAATTCACAAGTGAAGTTAGTAACTTTATCTAAGAAATAACGGTCATGGGAAACGACGATAAATGTACCAGGGAAAGCCATCATCGCTTCTTCAATAGCTTCTTTAGCAGGAATATCCAAATGGTTTGTAGGTTCGTCCATTACGAGGAAATTTGCACCAGTTAACATTAATTTTAATAAAGCCAAGCGAGATTTTTCTCCACCGGATAAATCGCCGATTAATTTATAAATATCATCACCTTTAAATAAAAAAGCACCTAGACAGTGGCGAGCCTGTTCATCATTTAAACCAAATGAAGATAAGATTTCATCAAAAACAGTATTGCTAGGGCAAAGACCTTCATGTTGTTGGGAATAATAGCCGATTTTTACACGACTGCCGATTTTGATATTTCCTGTAGGAGATTGTAATTCGCCTAAAAGTAATCTCAATAAAGTTGTTTTACCAGCACCATTAGGGCCTACGATAGCGACACCATCACCTTTGCGAATTAATAAAGATAGATGTTCAAAGATTTTATGATCGCCAAAACTAACAGATACATCATCAAGTTCAGCTACACGTTGAGCACATTCTTCTGGTTTATGGAACATAAAATAATTAAAGCCTGCTTTTTGTGGAGGTAAGATGATGCGTTCTAAACGTTGTAATTGTTTTTCACGACCTCTAGCTTGTTTGGCTTTGATACCTGCTTTATAACGACGAATATATTCTTCTGTTTCGCGAATATGTTCTTGCTGTTTAGCATAGGCAGATTCTAAAGCAGCTCGTCTTTGAGCTTTTACTTTCATGGCAGTGGAATAGTTACCATCATATAAAACAGTTGTTTTATTTTCTAAATCTAAAATCTTAGTGGCAACTTTGTCTAAGAAAAAACGGTCATGAGAAATTAAAAGTACGCCACCTTTATAATTGCTCAAAAAGCCTTCAAGCCATTCAATCATTTCAATATCTAGATGGTTTGTTGGTTCATCTAAAAAGAGAAAATCTGGCTCACGAAGTAATGCTTTAGCTAAACAAATGCGAGTGCGTTGACCACCTGAAAATAATGTTGGGTTTTTAGGAAAGTCTTCTTCACTAAAGCCAAGACCAAAAGCAACGCGACGAAGACGGCTTTCATAATCGTATCCGCCTAATTGTTCAAATTTATCAGAAATACGACTATATTCCTTCATTAAATCTTCAAGTTTATCATCATCGTCTAAGTTTTCGATTTGTTTTTCCAATGTAGTTTTTTTCTGTCCGAGAGCAATGATATCAGCAAAAGCAGATAGGAGTTCGTCATATAAATTATCATGAGTGAAATCTGATTGCTGTTGCATATAGCCGATAGTATCTACACTATCAATACTGATGCGTCCAGTATCATATTCTTCAATACCTAAAAGACATTTCATTAAAGTGGATTTACCAGCACCATTAGGGCCAACAAAACCAATTTTATCGCCACGAGCCACATCAAAGGAGACATTATGAAATAATTCTTCTATACCAAAGGATTTTCCTAAATCTTGAATGCGTAAAATTCCCAAAATAACACTTCCTTTATAATTTATAACTATATAATATAATTTAAATTTTAAATTTATAGACCTATATAATTAAATCTTGCTACTCCATGAAGATATAGCAAGATTTAATTTAAAATAATTTAATTTTGTTTTTGATAATCTAAGCCAATATTGACTGTTGCTTGACCAGAGCTTCCTCCTGACATGATAGTGCAGGTAAAAGGCATACCATAGAAACAATCTGTTTCATGTTCATTTGCTGTAATAGTTGTATGTTCACGAGAAGATGTATTTCCTGTTTCAACACTAGAAATTTTAAAACCTTTGCGTTTTAAGATATCTGCAACTTCTGCACCAGCTCCATTGATACCGCTGGAGTTGATGACTAAAACGGTTATATCTTCATTTTTTACAGGTTCAACTTTTTCTTTAGTAGGAGCTGTGTTATCTTCTTGAGTTGAAGATTTTTCTTCGCTTGAAGGAGTTTCTGTTGTAATATCGCCCATTTTTAAACCTTTAGGCAAAGATTTTTCATATGCTTTTATTGTAGATTCAGTATCTTTTTGAGCAGTTTCATTTAAGGTAATTCCCATATTTTGCGCTATTAAATTTCGTGTTTTGGCAATATCTGGTATCCAATAGCTGATATCTTCGATATAAGCAGGTTGTCCAGAAACCATACTAGAAGATAAGCCATTTTGTTGAATTGTAGGTAAATTGGATACTAAGGCAATCATTTCACTCAATGGCATATTAGTTTGAATAGCTGAGGAAATATTGCTTAAAATATCTGGTAGTTTTGATAGGATTGATGGTGATATTGCTTGTGCAAGGAAAGCTTTCATGAATTTTTGCTGACGATTTATACGACCGATATCGCCCTCACCATCGCGATAGCGAACATATTGAATAGCTGTCTTACCATTTAAATGCTGAAGTCCTGGTTGAAGGTCGATAACAAGACCACCATTGTCGTCCCAAGGGTCTTCATAATACATGCGTTTTTCTACATCAATATCAACACCACCAACAGCGTCGATGATTTTTTCAAAAGCTTGGATATCTATAAGAATATAGTAATTAATCGGTACATTTAAAAATGATTCCACTACTTTTTGCGTGAGCTCATGACCACCATAAGCGTAAGCGTGATTTATTTTGTCATAATCATTTTTTTCGATATGTACTCTAGTATCACGTGGCAAAGATAATAAAGAAGCTTTTTGTTCATTTGGATTATATGTTAAAACCATTAATGTATCACTGCGACCGACATCATCAGCGCGTCTATCTACACCCATTATCATGATATTAAGAACGTTTGTTTGTTCTGTGGTTATAGTTGGAGGATTATCAGAGGAAGAATCAGAGTTAGCAAAGACAAATCCAACTAATACTAATAATAGAATAATAATTAGAGCAATAAGACGATTATAGTTTTTCTTCTTTTTATATATTTTTTTTGGCGGTGGAGGAGAGGGTGGATCATTTTTTTCTCGCCATTCCCTGCTGAGCCAATCTGGAGTATTTAATGTATCAATATCATTTTTATCGTTATCACTAGTTGTATCGTGTTTATTTGTATCATCAATTTTATTTTCCAAAATAAAAAACTCCTACTAATTTATTCATACATTATGCTAACTAAGTTAGTATATCAAATATAAATTATCATTTCAATTTATATAAAAATAAATATTTATAAATGTTGTGTATAAATATACGAATAAAGGGAGAAAAATTTTTATAATTTTACAATATATAGTTAATTTTTGCTTGATTTTTGTTGAATAAAACTTTATACTAAAAGAAGCAAACAGCTTTTTTGTTCTGATATGAAAAATGACGTGGAAAATCATGCATTTATGGGATGAAACGGCTTGGGCTTAATTGAACTTTTTAAGGAGTTTTACAAATGGATTTTCAAGACAAAACACTAGTATGTAAAGATTGTGGTAAGGAATTTGTTTTCAGTGCAGGAGAACAAGCTTTTTATGCAGAAAAAGGCTTTGAAAATGAACCAGCACGTTGCCATGAATGCCGTGATAAAAGACGTCGCGAACGTGAAGGCGGAAAAGAACAGCGTCAGATGTATACTGTAGAATGTGCAGAATGCGGAAAAGAAACACAGGTTCCTTTTGAACCAAAAGGAGACCGTCCAGTTTATTGTCGTGATTGTTTCAACGCTAGACGCAATAAATAATTTAGTTTAATCGGCAAGGAGGCTTGGATATTTCCGAGCCTTTTTTAAGGTTAGATGTAATTATAATTTTATAAACAAATTTAAAGAAGGGAAGTTACATAATGAGTAAGAAACTATTAACTTTATGTGCTCTTTGTATGTTTGCTGTAAGTGCACTTTTCGCTGGCTGTGGACAAGATAGTTCTGATAAAGCAGCTTCTAGCGGAGAAAAAGTATTACGTGTAGGTACTAATGCTGACTTTGCTCCATTTGAATTCCAAGACGAAAATGGTAGCACAGAATATCAAGGTTTTGATATGGATTTAATCAGAGCTGTAGCTAAAGAAATGGGTTACACAGCTGAAATTCAAAATGTTAACTTCGATGGCTTAATTCCTGCTATGGAATCTGGCAATATTGATATAATTGCTTCTGGTATGACTATTAATGAAGAACGTAAAAATCAGGTAGAATTCTCTGCTCCTTACTATATTTCTGGTCTTACTATCGTTGTTCCTAAAGACAACACTGATATCAATGGTTTTGCTGATTTAAAAGGCAAAAAAATAGCTGTACAGATCGGTACAACAAGCATGGAAGAAGCACAGAAAATCGAAGGTGCTGAAGTAAAAGCTTTAAATAGTTCTGCTGATACATTTATGGAATTAAAAGCAGGTAACGTTGATGCAGTTATTAATGACCTTCCTGTAAATGATTATTATATTGTAAAAACTAAAGCTACTGATGTAAAACGTTTAGATGATAAACTTACATCTGAAGAATATGGTTTTGCAATGAAAAAAGGTAATACAGAATTAAAACAAAAAGTAGATGCAGCTTTAAAAACACTTAAAGAAAATGGTGAATATGACAAAATCTATGAAAAATGGTTTGGTACAAAACCTGCTAAATAATAGATTTTGTATTTAACATAGTAACCTAGAAGGACACTGTCTGATGGTCAGTGTCCTTTTTCTATAATAGAAGAAAGTGAGGAGGTTTTATTTTTGGATTTTAGATTTGATATTATTATCAATGCTTTTCCATTACTTATTGAAGGTGCTATTTTTACAATTCAAATTACAGCACTAAGTGTTGCAATTGGTATTATTATTGGTTTATTTGTTGGTGTTGCTCGCATTAGTAAAATTAGAATAATTAAATGGTTAGCAGCTATCTACGTTGACTTTTTACGTGGAACACCTTTATTAGTACAGATTTTCTTGATATATTTTGCACTACCTGTATTAACAGGTATAAAAATGAACCCATTTGTAGCAGCTATTGCTGCTTGTAGTATCAATAGTGGTGCATATGTAGCGGAAATTTTTAGAGCAGGTATACAATCTATAGATAATGGTCAGATGGAAGCAGGTCGCTCTTTAGGTTTATCTTGGTTCCAGACAATGAGATATATAATTATTCCTCAGGCTTTTAAACGTGTAATACCACCACTAGGAAATGAATTCATCGCTTTATTGAAAGATTCATCATTAGTGTCTGTTATTGGCTTTGAAGAGTTAACTCGTCGTGGTCAATTAGTTATTGCTAGAACATATGCTTCTTTAGAAATTTGGGTTTGTGTTGCTTTAATTTATTTAATAATGACATTATCTATTTCTCGTTTTGTAGCATATTTAGAGCGGAGGTATCAAATTGATGATAGAAATTAAAAATCTGCATAAGTCTTTTGGTCATGTAGAAGTATTAAAAGGCGTAGATGTTTCCATTGAAGAAAAAGAAGTGGTAGTTATAATTGGACCAAGTGGTTCTGGTAAATCTACATTACTTCGTTGCATGAATTATTTAGAAGAGCCTACAAGTGGAGATATCACTGTAGATAATATGAAACTCGATAAACATGCGGATATCAATAAAATTCGTGAAAATATCGGTATGGTATTCCAACGTTTTAATTTATTTCCACATATGACAGTATTAGAAAATATTGTACTTGCACCAACAAAAGTGTTGAAAATTTCACGTGATGAAGCAATCTCAACAGCTATGGATTTATTACAAAGAGTTGGTTTAAAAGAAAAAGCTAATTCTTATCCAAGTCAGTTATCTGGTGGGCAACAACAACGTGTGGCCATTGCTAGAGCTCTTGCAATGAAACCAAAAGTTATGCTCTTTGACGAACCAACATCAGCTCTTGACCCAGAAATGGTAACAGAAGTATTAGATGTTATGAAAAGCTTAGCTAATCAAGGTATGACAATGGTTGTAGTTACTCATGAAATGGGATTTGCTCGTGAAGTTGGGGATCGTGTATTATTCGTAGATGAAGGTCGTATCATTGAAGAAGGTACACCAAAAGAAATTTTTGAAAATCCTAAACAAGAACGTACAAAATTATTCTTATCTAAAATTCTTTAAAATTAAAATCAAATATTCTAGTTTAAATCGCATTTTAAGCTAGAATATTTGATTGACGCTCATCTGGTAGTATGCTATAATTTATTATTACCGGACGTGCGATTATTTGTCGTAAAAAAACTAAATAAAAATTAGTTTGAGATGAGTAACGTTCAAAATTTTTAACATAAAAAGCGAGAGTTCTTTTGATTTTATTTCAAAGAAAATAAAGCTTTATGTTAAGTTTTAGGTAAGCAAATAGCAAGCCTATAAAGTTAGTTGTTCTTTAAAAACACAAAATGTAGGACTTCATATTTTAGAAGCTACAAAGGAGTTTTGGCAGTTCCTTTAAGAGGATATACTTCTTAAAAATCTTCTATTGGCAATTATAGCTGTTAAGTATTTAAGTACTGTAGTTATCATTGTTGAGCGAAGAATGTCAATATATTTGATTACGTTATAGAAAATATTTTTCTATAGCTTTATATATTTTGGAGTGAATGAGGTGTACAAAGGAATATCTTTGTCAATTACAAAGCAAGGTCTTTAAAGAGAAAAAGTGCCTTGCCTTTTTAACGTTTAATGTATGTTGATAGTGAAAACATATCAAAGCGTGTAGACAAAAGATAAGAAAACACTTTATTCATATGTTTAATATTTAGTTTCAATTCGGTTTGAGGGGTGAAGATTTTAATGTTCAATCCTGTCTCAGTTGGTAAACGGACCAGGTATAGCTATGCCAAAATCAAAGAGGTTATGGATATGCCTCATCTTCTGGATATCCAGAGAAATTCTTATGATTGGTTTATGAAGGAAGGATTACAGGAGATTTTCCATGATATCTCTCCAATTCAGGGATTTACAGGAAATCTTGTGTTATCGTTTGAAGGTTTTTCTTTAGGAAAACCTAAATATGATATTGATAAATGTAAAGAACGCGATGCTACGTATTCTGCTCCTTTACGTGTCAATGTACGCCTGGTTAATAATGATACTGGCGAAGTAAAGGAACAGGAAGTTTTCATGGGTGATTTCCCACTCATGACAGAAACAGGTACATTTATCATCAATGGTGCGGAACGTGTTATCGTAAGTCAGCTCGTTCGTTCTCCTGGTGCTTATTACGGTGAAAATATTGATCCTACTGGTAAAAGATTATATAATGCCACAGTTATTCCAAACCGTGGTGCATGGATAGAGTTTGAAACAGATTTAAATGATGTTATTTCTGTTCGTCTTGACCGCAATCGTAAATTACCAGCTACAGTATTAATCCGTGCATTAGGTTATGGTACAAATGATGCTATTATGTCTTTATTTGATAATGATGAACGCATTAGAAACACTATAGACCGTGATAATACAGTAACAAAAGAAGAAGCATTAGTAGAAATCTACAAAAGACAGCGTCCAGGCGACCCACCTACTGTAGATAATGCTAAACAACTTTTAGAACAGCTTTTATTTGATCCTAAACGTTATGATTTAGCAACTGTAGGTCGTTATAAATTAACTAAAAAATTAGGCTGGAAACGTCGTCTTTTAGGCAAACAATTAGCTGAGCCATTAGTAGATAAAGAAACTGGTGAAGTTTTAGTTCCTGCTGATGTTACAATTGAAGCATCTATGGTTGAAGATATTACTATCGAACAAGAAAATAATATCTTCGGTGAAGATGAACATGCAATTGTTTATATTAAAGATAAAAACAATAATAGAATTAAGATGATTTGTTCTCGTACTTTACCATACAATCATCGTACAATTACTATTAACGATATTATTGCATCTATTAGTTATTTATTAAACTTAATGGATGGACATGGACATAAAGATGATATCGACCATTTAGGAAATCGTCGTATCCGTTCTGTTGGTGAATTGTTACAAAATCAATTCCGTATCGGTTTATCCCGTATGGAACGTGTAATCAGAGAACGTATGAATACACAAGATAATGATGTAATTACACCACAAGCTCTTGTAAATATTCGTCCTGTTGTGGCAGCAATCAAAGAATTCTTTGGTTCTAGCCAGTTGTCTCAGTTCATGGACCAGAATAACCCACTTAGTGAACTTACACATAAACGTCGTTTATCTGCACTTGGTCCTGGTGGTCTTAGTCGTGAACGTGCAGGGTTCGAAGTTCGTGACGTACACAACTCTCACTATGGTCGTATGTGTCCTATCGAAACTCCAGAAGGTCCAAACATCGGTCTTATCGGTTCCCTTGCAACATATGCTCGTATTAATGAATTTGGCTTTATGGAAACACCTTATCGTAAAGTCGATAAAGTTAATAAACAAGTAACAACAGATGTTCGTTATTTAACAGCTGATGAAGAAGATGATTTAGTAATTGCACAAGCCAATGAACCATTAGATGAAAATAACTGGTTCAAAGCTCAGCGTGTAACAGCACGTGTTCATGAAGAAACAATGCTTGTTGATGCAGATAGTGTAGATTACATGGACGTATCACCAAAACAGATTGTATCCATTGCGACAGCAATGATTCCATTCTTAGAAAACGACGATGCTAACCGTGCCTTAATGGGTGCGAACATGCAACGTCAGGCTGTACCTCTTTTCAGAACACAGGCACCACTTGTTGGTACTGGTATGGAATATAAAGCAGCTTGTGACTCTGGCGTTATGGTACTTGCAAAACGCGCAGGTGAAGTTGTTAGAGTAACAGCAGATTACATTGAAGTTCGTGCAGACGAAACTGGTGAAATCGACCATTATAAATTACAAAAATATTTACGTTCCAACCAAGGTACATGTATGAACCAAGTGCCAATCGTGTACAAAGGTGATCATGTAGAAGCAAAAGAACCTATCGCTGATGGTCCAGCAACTGATCATGGTGAATTAGCTCTTGGTTACAACGTTATCGTAGCATATATGCCTTGGGAAGGTTATAACTACGAAGATGCGATTTTATTAAGTGAAAAACTTGTAAAAGAAGATATTTACACATCTATCCATATTGAAGAATATGAATGCGATGCTCGTGATACAAAACTTGGACCAGAAGAAATCACACAAGATATTCCAAACGTAGCAGAAGATGCTCTTCGCGACCTTGATGCTGATGGTATTATCCGTATCGGTGCAGAAGTTCGTGCAGGTGATATCTTAGTTGGTAAAGTTACTCCAAAAGGAGAAACAGAACTTACAGCAGAAGAAAGATTATTACGCGCTATCTTTGGTGAAAAAGCTCGTGAAGTTCGTGATACTTCCCTTCGCGTTCCACATGGTGAAGCTGGTCGAATTGTTGATGTTAAAATCTTCAACCGTGCTAATAATGATGAATTACCACCTGGTGTAAATCAGTTAGTACGTGTATATATTGCTCAAAAACGTAAAATCTCTGTCGGCGATAAAATGGCTGGTCGTCATGGTAACAAAGGGGTTGTATCCCGCGTTATGCGTGAAGAAGATATGCCATTCTTACCAGATGGTACTCCAGTAAATATCGTGCTTAACCCATTAGGCGTGCCTTCACGTATGAACATCGGACAGGTACTTGAAACACATCTTGGTATGGCTGTTCGCGAACTTGGTATGCAGATTAAAGCAGGAGATCCAACAGTAGAATCTCGTTTACGTGCAATTGGTTATGATTTTGATAAAAATGGTATGCCAAAACCAGACGTTGCTGGTATTCACATTGCAACTCCAGTATTCGATGGTGCAAAAGGTAACGAAGTATTTGAAACACTCAAAGCTTCTGGTTTCTCTGATAATGGTAAGACTATTTTATATGATGGTCGTACAGGTGAACCATTTGAAAATCCTGTTACAGTAGGTTGCGTGTACATGCTTAAACTTCATCACCTTGTTGATGATAAAATCCATGCTCGTTCAACTGGTCCATACTCTCTTGTTACTCAACAGCCACTTGGTGGTAAAGCACAATTTGGTGGTCAGCGTTTCGGGGAAATGGAAGTTTGGGCTCTCGAAGCATATGGTGCAGCTTATACACTTCAAGAAATTTTAACAGTAAAATCTGACGATGTTGTTGGACGTGTTAAAACATATGAAGCTATTGTAAAAGGTGAAAACATTCCTGAACCAGGTGTTCCAGAATCCTTCAAAGTTCTCATTAAAGAGTTACAAAGTATTGGTCTTGATATCAAAGTTCTTTCCGAAGATGCACAGGAAATTATGATTAATGATATTGAAGATGATATCAATGAAACTGCAAGAGAACTCGATATGGATGCAACAGCAACAAAAGAATCTTATGGTCAAGCAGTAACAACAGATGTTTCTGAAGAAAATGTAGTAGAAGATGATTATACTACTGAAGAACCAACAGATGATATCATTGCTGATCTTGGTGCAGATAATTTTGACGAATAATATAATGGTTTAATTTAATCGATTTAAGAGCATTTATAATTATAAATGCTCTTAATCAATAAATTGAAATAGTGATATAGTAATGTAGGTAACTTTTATTTGTTTAATAAAAGTTTTTTAACAGATGCAAGGCTGAATTTTAAAGAAAGGGAGTGACAGCCCCTTGTTAGATGTAAATAATTTTGATTCTATGCGCATAGGACTAGCTTCTCCAGAAAAGATTCGTGAATGGTCTTATGGCGAAGTAAAAAAACCAGAAACTATCAATTATCGTACTTTAAAACCTGAACGTGATGGTTTGTTCTGTGAAAGAATTTTTGGTCCTACACGTGACTGGGAATGTCATTGCGGTAAATACAAACGCATTCGTTATAAAGGTATTGTCTGTGACCGTTGTGGCGTAGAAGTAACTCGTGCAAAAGTACGTCGTGAACGTATGGGTCATATAGAGCTCGCTGCACCAGTATCTCACATTTGGTACTTTAAAGGCATTCCAAGTCGTATGGGTCTTATCTTAGATGTATCACCTCGTTCTTTAGAGAAAGTATTATACTTTGCTTCTTATATAGTATTAGATCCAGGCGATACACCTCTTATTAAAAAGCAACTTTTATCCGAAAATGAATACCGTGAGTATTATGATAAATATGGCTCTAGCTTCAAAGTAGGCATGGGTGCTGAAGCGGTAAAACAGCTTTTAGAAGAATTAGATTTAGATAAAATGAATAAAGAATTACGTGAAGAACTTCGTACTTCTAGCGGTCAGCGTAAAGTTCGTGCTATTCGTCGCTTAGAAGTAGTAGAAGCTTTCCGTAAATCTGGCAATAAACCATCTTGGATGATTCTTGATGTAGTACCAGTTATTCCACCAGAATTACGTCCAATGGTTCAATTAGATGGTGGTCGTTTTGCTACATCTGACTTAAATGATTTATATCGTCGTGTTATCAACCGTAATAATCGTTTAAAACGTTTATTAGACTTAGGTGCACCAGATATTATCGTGCGCAATGAAAAACGTATGCTTCAAGAAGCAGTTGACGCACTTATCGATAATGGTCGCCGTGGTCGTGCTGTAACAGGCCCTGGTAACCGTCCACTTAAATCTTTAAGTGATATGCTCAAAGGTAAACAAGGTCGTTTCCGTCAGAACTTATTAGGTAAACGTGTTGATTACTCTGGTCGTTCCGTTATCGTTGTAGGTCCTGAACTTAAACTTCATCAATGTGGTTTACCAAAAGAAATGGCTCTTGAATTATTCAAACCATTTGTAATGAAAAAACTTGTAAATTCTGGACTTGCACACAATATTAAATCTGCAAAACGCATGGTTGAACGTATTCGTCCAGAAGTTTGGGATGTATTAGAAGAAGTTATTAAAGAACATCCAGTTCTTTTAAACCGTGCCCCTACGCTTCACCGTCTTGGTATTCAGGCTTTTGAACCTGTACTCACAGAAGGTCGTGCACTTAAATTACATCCACTTGCTTGTACAGCTTACAATGCTGACTTCGATGGTGACCAGATGGCTATTCACCTTCCACTTTCAGCAGAAGCTCAAGCAGAAGCTCGTATTTTAATGCTTGCTGCTAACCACATCTTAGCACCAAAAGATGGTGGTCCAATTATCACTCCATCTCAGGATATGGTACTTGGTTCTTACTATTTAACAATCCTTCGTCCAAATGCACAAGGAGAAGGAAAAGTATTTACTGATATAAATGAAGCTATTTTAGCTCATCAACATAAAAATCTTCAATTACAAGCATTAATTCAAGTTCGTATGGAAGGATATGGCCTTGTAAAAACAACTCTTGGTCGTATGATTTTCAATGAAATTCTTCCTCCTGAAATTCGTGATTTCTATCAAGTAACAAAAGTTTCCTTAGAAGCTGATACACCAGAAGCTCGTGAAGCTTTAATTAAAGGCTTAAAAGGTAAAAAGATGGCTGAACCAATCGTTAATAGCGAAGGTAAAGAAATCGTTCCAGCTGATACAGCTGTTGATGCTGGTTATATTAAAAACTTACTTGCTAGTGATGCTAAAGAAGCTATTGTTCATGGTGGTAACTCTGGACAATGGTATCTCGGTTACAAAACAGGTAAAAAAGAACTTGGTAAATTAGTCGCTAGATGCTTTGAAACATTTGGTGGTTCTAAAACTGCTGAAGTAATTGATAATGTTAAAAACTTAGGTTACCATTATGCTTGTCTTGCTGGTATGACAGTTGCTATCTCCGATATCATCGTTCCACCAGAAAAGAAAGAAATTTTGGCAGCTACAGAAAAAGTTGTTAACCGTGTTGAACGCGACTATAATCGTGGTCTTATCACTGAAGACGAACGTTATAAGAAAGTTGTAAAACTTTGGAGCGATGCTACAGATGACGTTGCTGATGCGATGATGGCTAACATGGATACATTCAATAATATCTTCATGATGGCTGACTCTGGTGCCCGCGGTAACAGACAGCAGATGCGTCAGCTCGCTGGTATGCGTGGTCTTATGGCTGATCCATCTGGTAAAATCATCGACTTACCAATCAAAGCAAACTTCCGTGAAGGCTTAACAGTGTCTGATTACTTTATTTCTTCTCATGGTGCTCGTAAAGGTCTTGCCGATACAGCACTTAGAACAGCTGACTCTGGTTACCTCACCCGTCGTCTTGTTGACGTTGCTCAAGACGTTATCGTTCGTGAAGATGACTGTGACGTTGTAGGTATTAACCTCGTACGTGAACGTGCAAAACTTGCTGCATCTTCTAGCGCTGCAATCAAAGAACTTGGCGATAGCTTAAAAGGTCGTGTGCTTGCAAATGATATCGTTAGTCCAAAAACAGGCGAAGTTCTTTATGCTGCAGATACTACACTTGATGAAGAAGCTCTCAATACTATTGGTGAACATAATGTTAGCGAAATCGTACTCAAAGGTTCCGCTATTTATGAAGGACTCAACTCTATGTCCACTGAAACAATAGCTCTTGGTGCTCCTGAAGAAAATGTACGTAAATCCATTAAACATGCTATGATGCATGAAATGCTTGGCAAAAATACAACTGATGCTGTTTATGATAGCACAGGCGCAGAAATCATTCCTGCAAATACACCACTTACAGAAGAATATATCGAAGCTGTATTAAATAGCGACGCGAAAGAAGTTAAAGTTCGCAATAACAACATTCGTGGTATCGAAGTTGAAGCTATTAAAGAAGGTAACGGTATTATTGAATCTCTTGAAGATCGTATCGTAGGACGTGTATTAGCAGAAGATATCATTGATCCTGCTACTGGTGAAAAAATCGCTTCTCTTAACGAAACTGTTACACCAGCTCTTGCTAAAGCAATTTGTAAAGTACGTGAAAAAGTTTCTATTCGTAGCGTACTCACATGTAAATCTCAGCTTGGTGTATGTATTAAATGTTATGGTCAAGACCTTGCTACAGCTAATCAGGTTGAAGTTGGTGAAGCAGTTGGTATCATCGCTGCTCAATCTATCGGTGAACCTGGTACACAGCTTACAATGCGTACATTCCACTCTGGTGGGGTTGCCAGTGACGAAGATATCACACAGGGTCTTCCACGTGTTGAAGAATTGTTCGAAGCAAGAAAACCAAAACATCATGCTATCATTGCTGAAATCGAAGGTACTGTTCTCATTTCTGAAGATAAAGAAATGCGCATAGTTACTATTACACCAGATGAAGGCGAATCTAGAGAATATTTAATTCCTTATGGTTCTCGTCTCATTGTTAAAAATGGTGCAAGAATTAAACCTGGTGATAAAATCACTGAAGGTTCTATTAATCCACATGATATCTTACGTATTTGTGGTTTACGTGAAACTCAGCGTTACCTCGTATACGAAGTACAAAAAGTATATAAATCTCAGGGTGTTGGTATCAACGATAAACATATCGAAGTTATGGTTCGTCAGATGCTTCATAAAGTTAAAATTGAAGATTCTGGTGACACTGATTTCCTCCCTGGTGAATATATTGATATCAATAGCTTTGAATCTGCAAATGCTAAAGCTATTGAAGAAGGCGGTATTCCAGCCGTTGCTCGTCCAATCCTTTTAGGTATTACAAAAGCTTCCTTGGCAACAGATTCCTTCTTATCTGCAGCATCATTCCAAGAAACTACTCGTGTTCTTACTGATGCAGCTATCAAAGGTAAGGTTGATCCACTTATCGGTCTTAAGGAAAATGTTATTATCGGTAAATTAATTCCTGCTGGTACTGGTATGAGTAGATATAGAAATATCAATGTAGTAGATTTAGATGCTGCTGAACATGAAGCACAAGAAGAAACTACAGTTACGGAATAAGATTAATAAAAAGCAAGATACTTTATTGTATCTTGCTTTTCTTTTTTATGAAATTAATTATAAAAAAATAAAGATTTATTGATACTTTATAAATCTATTTGTTGAAAAAAAATGAAATATCCATTATAATAAAATTTGTTTGATTAGATAAGTTGTATTTTGTTAAAGAAAGTTGTAATACAACATTAGGAAGTATATAAGTTTATATAAAATATTTAAAAATATATAAAAATATATATAAATCCTAAAATTAAAAAAGGGGTAGTAAAAAATGACAGACATTAATAATTTATCAGTTAATGCCATTCGTGTATTAGCAGCAGATGAAGTACAGAAAGCAAATTCTGGACATCCAGGTCTTCCACTTGGCTGTGCACCAGTTGCTTATGAACTTTGGGGCAAACATATGAACCACAATCCTAAAAATCCTAAATGGGTTAATCGTGACCGTTTCATTTTATCCGGTGGACATGGTTCTTCTATGCTTTATGCTCTTTTACATTTATTTGGTTATGGTTTAACTGTAGAAGATCTTAAAAATTTCCGTCAAGATGGTTCCTTAACTCCAGGTCATCCAGAATATGGTCATACTGTTGGTGTTGAAGCTACTACTGGTCCACTTGGTGCTGGTATGGGTATGGCTGTTGGTATGGCTATGGCTGAAGCTCATTTAGCTGCAACTTTCAATAAACCAGAATTCCCTGTTGTAGACCACTACACTTATGTATTAGGTGGAGATGGCTGCATGATGGAAGGTATTTCTTCTGAAGCATTTTCTTTAGCTGGTACATTAGGTCTTAGCAAATTAATCGTTATTTATGATAGCAACAAAATCTCCATTGAAGGTAGCACAGATATTGCTTTCACTGAAAATGTACAAAAACGTATGGAAGCATTTGGTTTCCAAACTATCACTGTTGAAGATGGTAACGATTTGGAAGCTATCGGCAAAGCTATTGAAGAAGCAAAAGCTGATAAAACTCGTCCTTCTTTCATCACTGTTAGAACTCAAATTGGTTATGGTTGCCCTGCAAAACAAGGTAAAGCTTCCGCTCATGGTGAACCTCTTGGTGTAGACAATGTAAAAGCTATGAGAGAATTCTTAGGCTGGGAAAGTGAAGAAGCTTTCTATGTTCCACAAGAAGTTTATGATAACTACAATAAATTAGCTGAAAATGGTGTTAAAGCTGAAGAAGCTTGGAATACACTCTTTGCTGATTATTGTGCAAAATACCCTGAATTAAAAGCTCTTTGGGACAAATACTTCGGTGAAGTTGATGCTAAAGGTCTTCTTGAAGATGAAGAATTCTGGGCTTATGAAGATAAAGCAGTAGCAACTCGTGCTCTTTCTGGTACAATGATTAACCGCTTAAAAGATAGATTACCAAATCTCTTCGGTGGTAGTGCTGACCTTGCACCTTCTAACAAAACTCATATGAATGATGCTGGTGATTTCAGCAAAGATGATTATCTTGGCAGAAACTTACACTTTGGTGTTCGTGAATTCGCTATGGCAGCTATCGTAAATGGTATTCAATTACATGGTGGCTTAATCTCTTATGGTGCTACATTCTTCGTATTTAGCGATTATACAAAACCAATGCTTCGCTTAGCTTCCTTGATGAATTTACCTGTAACAATGGTATTCACTCATGATAGTATCGGTGTTGGTGAAGATGGTCCTACACATGAACCTATTGAACAATATGCTATGCTTCGTTCTTTACCAAACTTCAACTTATTCCGTCCAGCTGATGCTACAGAAACAGCTGCTGGTTGGTATTTAGCTGTAACAAGCAAAACTACTCCAACAGGTCTTGTATTAACTCGTCAGAATTTACCACAGCTTCCTGGTAGCTCCAAAGAAGCATTAAAAGGTGGTTATGTAATCGCTGATTCCACTAAAGAAACTCCAGATGCAATCATTATCGCAACTGGTTCTGAAGTATCTTTAGCTTTAGATGCTAAAGCAGAATTAGCAAAAGAAGATATTGATGTTCGCGTAGTAAGTATGCCTTGCATAGACTTATTTGAACAACAATCCGCTGAATACAAAGAAGCAGTTCTTCCAAAAGCTATTCGTGCTCGTGTAGCTGTAGAAGCTGGTACTGATTTTGGTTGGGGTAAATATGTAGGTTTAGATGGTGCTGTAGTAACTATGCATGGTTTCGGTGCTTCTGCTCCTGCTGGTATCTTATTCAAAAAATTCGGCTTCACTACTGAAAATGTAGTAAATACTGTTAAATCTGTTCTTTAATAAGCAGTAAATATTTTTATAGAAAAAGACGATTGTCTATGGCAATCGTCTTTTTTGTATTTTTACATAAAAATAATAAAATTTTATAACAATTTTAGTTAAAAAGTAGTATAATGTTTTAAGTTTATAAAATGCGTTTTATAAACATCATTTGTTAATGCACATCAAAGATACTGTGCGAAGAATAAGGGGAGTGTTATGAAAAGTTTTAAACTGACAAAAGAAGAAGCTACAATGTTAGCACAAAAATATGCTACACCATTAGAGGTGATTTCTTTAGAGCATATTGAGGAAAATTATAATTTATTGTGCAAACATATACCGAGGTTGAAGGTTTTTTATGCAATCAAAGCTAATTCAGCGAAATGTATTTTGGAAAAGCTGATAAAATTAGGCTCTAATTTTGATGTCGCTTCAGCCGGAGAGATAAGGCTATTGTCTAAAATGGGTGTATCAGGGGAGAAAATGATTTATGCTAATCCTGTAAAGACGATAGAAGGGCTGATTGAAGCTAGCAAGGTAGGTATAAAGCGATTTACTTTTGACAGTGAAAATGAAATTGATAAAATAAAAAAATATGTACCAGATGCAGAAGTTTTAGCTCGTGTGAAGATTAAACAATCTGATGCTATTGTGAATTTAAATATAAAATTTGGTGCAGATGAAACTAAAATTTTAGATTTATTAAATTATGCAAAAGCAAATGGTTTAAAAGCAAATGGGATATGTTTTCATGTAGGTAGTCAGGTTTTATCTACAAAATCATATGAAAGGGCATTTTCATTAGCACGAGGTTTAATAGATAGATTAAAAGCTAGTGGGCTTGATATAAAATATATGGATATTGGTGGCGGTTTACCTGTAGCATGTTTAGATAAAGATGTCGATGCAGAAAAAATCATGAAAAGTATAAATGATTGTTTAGCTGATTTTGAAGATGTAGAAGTTTGGGCTGAACCTGGTCGATATATTTGCGGTAGTGCAGTAAATGTGATTACTTCTATAATTGGTAAACAAATGCGTGATAAAAAACAATGGTATTATATAGACGATGGTATATATGGTTCTTTTTCGGGAATTTTATTTGACCATTGGGATTATGATATAATATCATTGAAAGATGAAGATAATACTTATGAAAAAGCCACTATAGCAGGTCCAAGCTGTGATTCGTTGGATATAGTAAAAAAAGAAATGTATTGCCCTAAATTAGATGAGGGCGATTTATTAATAGCCTTAAATGCTGGGGCTTATAGTAAAGTATCAGCTACAACTTTTAATGGCTTTTCTTTACCAAAAACAGTGGCATTAGAATAGTATTTTTGAGAGGAGGAAATACCATAAATAAAGCATCTATTGCCAATTTATTAGTGATTGTTTTAGTTTTATGTGGTATATTTTTTGCAATGTCTCCTGAAAGCCAAGAAGGATATAGTTCTTTTATGGAAATAATGTTAGGTTTAGTAGGGGTATTTGTAGTTGTAACTGTCGTTAGAATGATAGTGGCAAATAAAAAAAATAAATAAAGTAAAATAGTTAAAATTAATTTATTTAATATTGAGATTAAAATTCCTATATTTTTATATAGGAATTTTTTTTATGATATACTAGATTTAGTTTTAAAAGGAGGTTTTCTAATGGAGCAAAATAATACACCTTTGTATACAGCAATGAAAAAATATATTGAAGATAAAGCAATGGCTTTTCATACACCAGGACATAAACAAGGCAAAGGTGCTGCAAATGAACTTCATGAAATGATAACAGATACAGGTCTTAAGATGGAAGTATCTTTGATGGAAGAATTAGATGATATACATGGAGCTTCTACTTGTATAAAACAGGCACAAGATTTGGCAAGTGATTTATATGGTGCAGATGAAACTAGATTTTTTATCAATGGAACAACAGGTGCTATTCATGCGATGATTTTAACAGCTGTAAATCCTGGTGATAAAATCATCATACCTAGAAATGCACATCGTTCTGTACTTGGCGGTTTAGTTTTAGCAGGGGCAATACCTGTATTTATTCAACCAGAAATAGATGAAAATTTAGGTATTGCTATGAGCATTACAAAAACTGAATTAGAAAAAGTAATACGTGAAAATCAGGATGCTAAAGCTGTAGTAATGGTTTATCCTACATATTATGGAGTGGCAGGGGATATACAAAGTATAGCTAATTTAGTGCATGAAAATAATATGTTATTATTAGTTGATGAAGCACATGGGCCACATTTAGCCTTTTGTGATAAATTGCCAATACAGGCATTATCAGCAGGAGCAGATATTGTTGCACAAAGTACGCATAAAATAGTTGGTTCAATGACACAAACTTCTTTATTGCATATGAAAAAACAACGCGTAGATGTAGAGCGTTTTAATAAAATGTGCAGTTTAGTGCAATCGACAAGCCCTAATTATTTATTATTAGCTTCACTTGATATAGCACGCAAACAGATGGCAATGGAAGGTAAAGATTTAGTCGGTAGAGCTGTGCAATTAGCGGAAGATTTACGTGAGCAAATCAATAAAATTCCAAATCTAAGCTGTTTTGGTCGTGAATATATGAACAGTGAAGGCAAATATGATTTAGACGTAACAAAAATAACTGTTTGTGTGCGTAAATTGGGGATAAGTGGAGCTCAGGCAGAACAGATTTTGCGACATAAATATAAAATTCAATGTGAATTATCTGATATGTATAATTTATTATTCATTATTTCCTACGCTGATAGTGAAAAAGAATGTGCGTATTTATTAAATGCTTTGCAAGAATTAGCAAAATCTTTTCAGGATAAAGAAACAAATCCTTTAGTACAGATTAATTTGCCAAGCATTCCTCGTTATGTTTTATCACCAAGACAAGCAATGTTTGCTAAGACGAAAAAAGTAAAATTTGCACAAAGTGTAGGCAAAATAGCAGGGGAATTGATTACATTTTATCCACCAGGAATACCTGTGATTTATCCGGGGGAAGAAATAAGTCAAGAAATTATTGATTATGTATTATTGCAAAAACAAAATGGGGGCAATATAATAGGCCCAGAAGATATGAATTTAGAAAATATTAATATAGTGGAGGAATAATGGTGAAAGGAAAGCTCATAATCATTGAAGCTGGTGATGGTTGTGGTAAAGCTACACAGACTAAGCTTTTATATGATAGATTAAATCAAGCAGGTTACAAGGTAAAAAAAGTAGAGTATCCAGATTATGAAAGTCCAGCATGTACACCGGTAAAAATGTATTTGCAAGGTGAGTTTGGCGGTCATGTAGATGATGTAAATGCCTATGCTGCTTCTGTATTATTTGCTGTGGATAGATATGCTTCATATCGCATGAAATGGAAAAAAGATTATGAAGAAGGCACTATTATTTTAGCGGATAGATATACTACTTCTAATATGGTTCATCAAGCTGTAAAAATAGAAGATAGTAAAATGCGTGATGAATTTTTATCATGGCTTTGGGATACAGAATTTACGAAAATGGGGCTTCCTGTGCCTGATAAAGTTATTTTCTTGAATATGCCACCAGATATCAGCAATAAATTGATTGATAATAGAGCTAAAAAAGATAATCGCAAAAAAGATATTCATGAACAGGATAAAAATTATTTAGAAAAATGCCATGAAGTTTATCAAGAAATGGCAAATCGCTATGATTGGGATATCGTAGAATGTGCAAAGGATAATCAGTTAAGAACTATAGAAGAAATTCATGAAGATGTTTGGCAAAAAATCCAAGGTCTGATTAAATAAAAATAGTAGATAAAAGTCTATAAACTTTATAATTAAATAGCTTTATGATATACTAAGTTTTAGTCATAAAAAATAAATTATGGCTAAAACTTTTTTATTAATGAAAATTTTGCTATCTAAATATATGTAAGAGTAAAGGATGTTCAGTATGAGTCAAGAGAAGAATAGCATATTGAAAGATGATTTCTATTCCATGATACAGATGCAACGCGTAAAAGTAGATGATGAATATAAATTATTATTGCAAAATCCTAATAATGAACAGATGCAAGTATATCAAACACTCATTAAAGATTTTGTAACTATGGCTGTAAAACAATTTTATATTGTAGTGATGAGTTCTGCTAAAGAAGAATTACCACAATATAATTTATACGATTATGCAAATAAAGTAGATGATTTATTATTAAATATCAATCAATGTATTGAAAATGAAGATACAGTATCTTTGACACAATATCATAAGCAAATAGATGGACTTTTAGATAAGTTTATCTACATAAATTAAGATGATTAGTTGGCAAAATATTTATGGGCATGAGCAAATAAAAGCGGATTTACAATTATTATTGCAAGAAAATAAATTGCCTCATGCCTTATTATTTTCAGGAATTGATGGTATTGGTAAATTATTGACGGCTAAGATGTTAGCTAAATCGCTACTTTGCTGTAATTTGCAACAAGGTAATATGGCTTGTGGTTATTGTAATTCTTGCAAGATGTTTGATGAACAAAATCACCCTGATTTTTATTATTTGGAGCCAGAAGGTAAAACAAGAAAATTGATTAAGATTGAGCAAATTCGTCAAATACAAGCAAAAATAGCTTTATCGCCATATCTGTCAGATAAACAAGTGGTGATTATAAATGATGCTCAATATTTGAATGATACATCAGGAAACAGTTTGCTTAAGACTCTAGAAGAGCCAATAGGCGAAGTGTTTTTTATTTTAATCACTTCTAATAAAGATATGATACTGCCTACTATATTATCGCGTTGTATGAAAATATATTTTGCGCCTCTTTCTTATCTAGATGTGGCGAAGGTTTTACAACAAAAAATACAGATTGAAGAAGATAAAGCTAAAATCATTGCTAGATTGTCTGGTGGCAGTATATTAAAAGCTATGCAATTTATTGATGATGATGCTCTAGCCTTAAGACAAAAGGCATTATCTTGTCTTCAAGACAATTTTTCCATAAAAGATATATGGTCATTTATTGATGAATTATCAAGTTTTGAGCGAAATAAGATAAATGATATAATGAGTCATTTACAAATGCTATTGAGAGACTTATTACTGATGAAGGTTAATAAAGATAGTGATATTATTTATAATCAGGATATAAAAGATGATTTATTGAATATACAAAACAAGTATGATGAAGTTAATCTATTAACTAAATTGACCTTAGTAGAAGAGATTTTAAAACGGTTAAATTCTAATGCAGATATAAAACTCATCTTGCAGAAATTTATTTTAGATTGGCAAAATAAATAAACGAGAAATAGACAGGAGGGCACTTTGTGCAGACCGTTGTAGGTGTAAGATTTAAAAAAGCTTGTAAAATATATTATTTTGGGTTAGGTGGATTGGAATTAGCCCAAGGTGATGGCGTAGTAGTAAAAACTGCTCGTGGTGTTGAATTTGGAACAGTTGTTATAGGGCCACGTGATGTACCAGATTCAGAAGTTGTACAGCCATTAAAAGATGTACAAAGAAAAGCAACACAAGAAGATATTGATAAATTGGCAGAAAACAGCGAAAAGGAAAAAGAAGCTTATGCTATTTGTGAAGAGAAAATTCGCTTACGTGAATTGCCAATGAAACTCATCAGCGTAGAATATACTCTTGATGTGAATAAGATAATTTTTTATTTTACTGCTGAAGGTAGAATTGACTTTAGAGAATTAGTAAAAGATTTAGCAGCAGTATTCCATACTCGCATTGAGCTTCGTCAAATTGGTGTACGTGATGAAGCAAAATTATTAGGTGGAATAGGTTGCTGTGGTAGACCACTTTGCTGTGCTACATTCTTAGGTGATTTTGAGCCAGTATCCATTCGCATGGCAAAAGACCAGAGTTTATCTTTAAATCCAACAAAAATATCTGGTATTTGTGGTCGTTTGATGTGTTGCTTAAAATATGAAAATGATTTATATCAAGGTTGTTGCAAACAAAATAGTATTATTGCTCCGCCAAAACAAGGTAGTCGTGTAGTATCTATGGAAGGCGAAGGAAAAGCTATTTCTATCAATATGCAAAAACGCACTGTAACTGTATTATTAGACTCTAAAAAAACTATTGTGGCTTCATGGGAAGATGTTGTAGAAAAAGATGACGATGATATCTGATTGGAATTTAAATTTAAAAGAAAATGAACGTATAGATGATTTATTAGCTGGCGGATTGAAAATAATTCAAAATAATAAAGAATTTTGTTTTTCCATTGATGCTGTATTATTAGCACATTTTGTAACTGTACGTAAAAATGCTAAAGGATTAGATTTAGGCACAGGAACAGGTGTTATCCCCTTATTATTATCCAATAGAGCAATGAAAATGGACGCTTTGGAGATAAATCCTGTAACTTGTGAAATTGCCAAACGCAATATGGTCATGAATAAGCTTCAAGATAAGATTTGTGTTCAAGAAGGCGATTTATGCAAGATAAAAGAATATTATAAACCTCAATCTATGGATTTTGTCGTATCCAATCCACCTTATCGTCAAATAAATCAAGGTCATTTAAATATTTTAGATGGAGTGGCAAGAGCTAGACATGAAATAACAGCTACACTTGATGATGTAGTGCGTGCAGGTAGTTTTGTATTGAAGAGAAAAGGTCGTTTTGCCATGGTACATTTGCCAGAGCGACTAGGTGAAATCATGGTAGCTTTTCATAAATATAATATTGAAGCAAAAAGACTGCAATTAGTGCAACCAAAACGAGATAAAGCACCGAATATAGTCTTGATTGAAGGTGTCAAAGAAGGCGCTCCAGGTGGATTGAGTGTAGAGCCAGCGCTTATTGTCCATGAAGATAATGGTGATTATACAAGAAAATTAATGGAATATTATTATCCAGATAGATTGTAAGAGGCGAGGTGAATATATATGGTAGAAAATAAAAATGGCTGTTTATATTTAGTAGCTACTCCTATTGGAAATTTAGAAGATATGACTTATCGTGGAGTTAGGATTTTAAATGAAGTAGATTTAATTGCAGCTGAAGATACAAGAAATACACGAAAATTATTATCACATTATGATATTCATACAGCGCTTACAAGCTATCATGAACATAATAAATTTGAAAAAGGGCCACAGCTTATAACAAAACTTCAAGAAGGGTTAAATGTCGCTGTAGTAAGTGATGCAGGTCTTCCAGGAATTGCTGACCCTGGTACGCATTTAGCACAACTAGCGATACAGGAAGGTATAAAAGTAACGCCTATTCCTGGAGCAAATGCAGCTCTATCGGCACTTATTTGCTCTGGTATAGATACAAGAAAATTCACTTTCATAGGATTTTTGCCGAAGACAAGTAAAAAACGCAAAGAATTATTAGAGTCTATAAAACTTAGAGAAGAAACATTGATTTTTTATGAAACACCATATCATTTAAAAGATATGTTGAAAGAATTAATGAATGTTTTAGGCAAAGATAGACAGGCTTCAACTTGTAGAGAGCTTACGAAAAAATTTGAAGAATTTAATCGTGGCACTTTAGAAGAATTAGTAAATTATTTCCATGAAAATGAACCTCGTGGTGAATTTGTAGTTATTGTATCTGGAATTACTGAAGAAATGTTAAATGAACAAGAAGATACAAAAGAAGATATCTCTCCTGTGAAATATGTGCAGGACTTAATGGAAAAAGGCATAAACAAAAAAGAAGCCATGCGTATGGCTGCAAAAGCTTTAAATATGAGTAGACGAGATATTTATCAAGCATTGTTAAAAGATGATTGATATTTTATGTATTTGATATAAAATAAAAACTCTGCTATATCTAAATTAATATTTTGGATATAACAGAGTTTTTTTATTAAAGCTTAGATAATAGAGTTGTTTGTGTTGGTTGAGGTAAATCTGTTTCAGGAAGTGGAAGCGCAGAAGTTTTTACTTCTTGAGGAATTTCATCAACTGTAGTGTTGTTTAGATGAGAAATTCTAATATTTAAATTGAACTTGCTGAGATTTAGATAATTTTTGAAAGTATTGCGCAATACATAACCATTCACATCAGAAAATTCTTCATCAGGAATACTATCTAAAACTTCATTACCAAATTCTTGAATATTATTGGAGAAATCTGTTTTTAAATTAGTTATGGATTGAGATTTTTTATCAATGGTCAATTCATAAGAAATCTTTCTAGGTTTAGCAAGACTTTCTACTAATTGAGGATTTTTGGCTAGTAGATTATCTAGTTTTTCTAAATTTTGCTTTTGTTTATCATCTTTAGCATAAAGCGTTTTTAATTCTGCCTTCATGCCTTCATCTAAAATTGGTCTAGTATAAGTTACATAGATTTTAGCAGTATTTTTATTCACATCATACATAAATATATTAGTGATATTTTGAGTGAATTTATCTAAATTAAATTGTTTTTTTTGGGAGAATAATTCATTGGCATTATCAGCAAGTGTTGTACTAGATATATACCATTGGTCAGGATTTATATCATTGATGAGAGGAGTTGTTTTCATCTTTAAATATTGATTTAAATTATTATCAGCAATCTCAGTATAAAATTGAGTTGTAGCTTCAAATTTAATAGTATCTATCCAGCTATTAAAAGAAATATTCATATTACCAGATGTATTCATCAATTCAGAGTATTTACCATCGACAATGATATCACCATCAGCAAGTGGACTTGTCATAGATAAATTGATTTTATAAGTCAAATTTTTAGCATTAGCAGTATTTTCTACAGCTTGTTTGAGGTAATCAATGGCTTCATCTTGTGCTTTATTAGCAAAAACTGTGCTACTAAAACAAAATACAAATAAAGATAATAGTAAAATTAATAAATGCTTCGATTTCATAGTATTCATAGTATCGCCACCTTTATACTTTTTCTTTAATTATACCATAGATTATTAGTAGGTTAATATTTTTATTATGGATTTTTTTGTATTTGTTGTATAATAAATTAGATACAAATTTTTAAAGGAGGAATTATTGTTGGCTAAACAATCTTTTTATATAACTACGCCAATTTATTATCCTAGTGCAAAACTTCATATCGGTCATGCTTATTGTACAACAATTGCAGATAGTATTGCTCGTTATAAACGTTTATCCGATTTTGATGTATTTTTCTTAACTGGTTCTGATGAACACGGTCAAAAAATTGAACAGAAAGCCGAAGAACAAGGTGTTACACCTATTGAATATGTAGATAAAATAGTTGCAGGCTTCCAAAATTTATGGAAAAGATTAAATATCTCCAATGACGATTTCATTCGTACTACACAAAAACGCCATGAAAAAGTAGTACAAGAAGTTTTCAAACGCATTTATGAAAAAGGCGATATTTATAAAGGTGCATATAAAGGCTTATATTGCACACCTTGCGAAAGCTTCTGGCTCGAACGTCAATTAGTTGATGGTAAATGCCCAGATTGCGGTCGTGAAGTGAAAGAAGTAGCAGAAGAAGCATATTTCTTCAAGATTTCTAAATATGCTGATCGCTTACTTGAATACATTGAAGCAAATCCAGATTTTATTCAGCCAGTATCTCGCAGAAATGAAATGATTAACTTCATTAAACAAGGCTTAGAAGATTTATGTATTTCTCGTACATCTTTTGACTGGGGTATTCCTGTACCAATTGATGAAAAACATGTAATTTATGTATGGTTTGATGCACTTACAAACTATTTAACACCAATTGGATACTTAGATGACCCAGAAAAATTCAACAAATTCTGGCCAGCAGACCTTCACCTCGTAGGTAAAGAAATTGTTCGCTTCCATACAATTATTTGGCCAATAATCTTGATGGCACTTGATTTACCACTTCCTAAAAAAGTATATGGTCATGGTTGGCTTGTAGTTGATGGCGATAAAATGAGTAAATCTAAAGGAAATGTAATCGATCCAATCGGCTTAATTGACGAATTTGGCGCAGATGCTATCCGTTATTTCTTACTTCGTGAAATCAATTTAGGTCAAGACGGTAACTTCTCTCGTGATGCTTTGATTTCTCGCATTAACTCTGACCTTGCAAATGACCTTGGAAACTTATTACATCGCACACTTAGTATGATTAATAAATATAATAAAGGCATTATCGAACAGCCTGGCGATATTCGTGAAGTAGACCAAGCATTAATCAATGATGCTACAAAAACTATTGCTGAATATAAAAACTACATGGATAATATGAAACTCAGCGATAGCATCAAACTTGTATGGTCATTTATCAGCCGTACAAATAAATATATTGATGAAACTACTCCATGGGTTTTAGGTAAAGATGAAGTTAGAAAAGCTGAATTAAATCGTGTACTTTATGATTTAGTAGAAAGCTTACGTGCAATCAGTGTAATGATTGAGCCATTCATTCCTACTACAGCTCGCCGTATTTGGGCTCAATTGAATTTGCCACAAAACTTTGATGAAATTCGCATCAGCGATATCGAAGGTTGGGGCAAAACTCCTGTAGGTATTCAAATTAATAAACCAGAACAGCTCTTTCCTCGTATTGAAATCGAAGAAGAAAAACCAGAAGCTAAAAAAGAAGTAAAAGAAAATAAAAAAGCTAAAAAAGAAGAACAAAAAGCTCCAGAAAAAGCTAAAGAAAATGAAGATGGCATGATTGGCATAGAAGATTTTAGTAAAATTGATTTACGTGTAGTAGAAATCTTAGCTGCTGAACCTGTGCCAAAAACAGATAAACTCATGAAAATACAAGTTTCTTTAGGCGATGAAGAAAGAACAGTAGTATCTGGTATTGCTAAATTCTATAAACCAGAAGATTTAATTGGCAAACATGTAGTTTTAGTTGCTAATTTAAAACCTGCAAAACTTCGTGGTGTAATGAGCCATGGTATGCTTTTAGCTGCTTCTAAAGGCGATGAACTTCAAATAGTAGAAACTACAATGCCTGTAGGTAGTAAGGTGAAATAATGTTAGTAGATACACATGCACATCTTGATGATTTAAAATACGAAGAAGATAGACAAGAAGTAATAGCTAGAGCAAAAGCTGAAGGTACAACAAGAATTATCACTATGGGTGATACTATGGAGTCTTCATTTAATGCTATTAAAATTGCAGATAATTTTGATGGTGTTTTTGCAGGAGCTGGAGTACATCCACAAGAAGCTTTGAGCATACAAAGCAATAAAGATTATGATACTTTAGCAGAACTTATGACTTTACCAAAGGTAAAAGTTTTAGGTGAAATTGGCTTAGATTATTATTATGAAAATGCTCCTCGTGAAGTTCAGCGTGAAGTATTTATTCGTCAATTAGATGTAGCAAGACAAATGCATATGCCAGTTAGCATACATGACCGTGATGCTCATGGTGATACTATGGCAATCTTGAAAAAAGAAGGAAAAGGGCTGACAGGCTCAATACATTGTTTTTCTGGTAGCTATGAAATGGCAAAAGAATTATTAAAAATGGGTTGGTTCTTAGGTGTTGATGGACCACTTACTTTTAAAAATTCAGCAAAATTGCCAGAAATAGTGGCAAAAATTCCTTTGGAAAGATTGCTTTTAGAAACAGATTGTCCATATTTGGCACCTGTTCCTAAACGTGGCAGACGTAATGAACCAGCATATGTAAAATATATAGCAGAAAAAGTAGCAGAGATTAGAAATATTTCTTTAGAAGAAGTAGCAAATCAAACAACAAAAAATGCTATAGAAGTATTTAATTTATAAAATAAAAGCTTTTCTTTAAGTGGAAGTAAAATTCCTTTAAAGAAAAGCTTTTTTATCTTGTTTTTATATAAATAATATTAATTTTTATAGAATGGAATTATATGTGTAATTAATAATTATACAAAAAACACGATAAATGATATATATGTGAAATAGATTAATTATAAGTAAAATTTCTGTATTTATTTTTATGAATCCTTTGCATTTAAATGCCTTATTTATTTACATGAAATACATCATATTTTAGGTGTAAACACATAGAAAAATCCTTTATTTATAAGGTTTTTTACTAGATTACAATTTACAATTTTACAAGTACAAATGTTACATATTTATGAAGAAATTTGACACAAGTGTAAATACTTGGTATAATATCTTTTCGTAAAGGAGGAATTCAATGGATTTTAAAAACCTATTAAGCCACAATTTAACAAAATGTAAACTAACTGCAGTAGTGGTTTTATGTTTTGCAATGGCTACATTAACTGGATTTGTAACAGCAAATAAAAATGTCACAATTGTAGCAGATGGTAATAAAATGGTAGTCAATACGGTCTATGATAATCCAAAGAATATATTGAAGCAAGCTGGTATAAAGTTAGATAATGGAGATGATTATACAGTATCTACAGGTAATATAACTGATAATGCTGTAATTACAATCAATCGTGCAATGCCAGTAACTGTAGAAATTGATGGAGATACAAAAGTAGTAAAAACCACAAAGAAAACTGTGGGAGAATTGATATCTTCAATGAATTTAGATGAAGATAAGTATTTTGTTGAGGGCGGTAAAGATACTCAACTACATACTGATGCAAAAGTAAAAGTTTTGAATGTTTCTAGTAAATTAGTATTAAGAGATGAAGTACAAAATTATCAGGTGATAAAAGAGCCAGATAGCTCTATGATCCGTGGTAATGAAGAAGTAATTCAAGCTGGAAGAAATGGTTTAAATAGATTATTAGTTAGAGAAAAATATCATAAAGGTATTAAAGTGGGAGAAGAAGTAGTACAAACTTCTCAATTAGTTCGTCCTGTAAATCAGGTTGTTCGTGAAGGCACAGCAGAACCGATGAATACTATTGGTTTGAGATCATATTCTCAAGTATTGTATATGGAAGCTAGTGCATATTTACCTTATGATGGTGGCGGTGCTGGATATACGGCGCTTGGTATTCCTGCTCGTTATGGTGTAGTAGCTGTAGACCCAGATATTATTCCACTTGGAACACGTGTATATATTCCAGGTTATGGTGAAGCTATTGCAGCAGATACTGGCGGTGCGATTAATGGCTATATGATTGATTTATGTATGGAAGATTATACTCAAGCTATAGCTTTTGGTCGTCGTGGTGTAGAAGTTTATATTTTAGATTGATATTTGTATAAATTGATTTAAAATAGTAGGATAGATAGAAAATTATATATAAAGATGAAAAAGAGTCTGTAAGTTTACAGGCTCTTTTTGTCTAGAGTATATGGCTTTTTACTTGCGTTTTTTGATATATTTTTGTTATACTAAAAAAATATGAGTTTATTTGTAATATTTTAGTTTAGTTGAAAATAAGTGAGAAGGTTTTTAATGATAAAAGAAGTTTTAGTTGTAGAAGGAAAAATGGACGTTGTAGCCATTAATAAAGCAGTTGAAGCCGATTGTATTATCACAGAAGGTTTTAATTTATTGCCTAAGACTATAAAAAATATTAGAGCTGCTTATGAAAAACGTGGCATTATTATTTTAACTGATCCAGATTCAGCTGGAGAGCGAATTCGCACATATTTAACAAGAAGATTTCCTAATGCAAAGCATGCTTTTGTACCTTGTGAAGAAGCTACTGCAAATGATGATATAGGTATAGAGCAAGCAAGTCCTGAAGCTATTCGCAAAGCATTAGCTAAGGTGCGTACAATGAATTGGAAACCTAGTGATGAATTTAGTGCTACTGATTTAATTTTAAATCGCTTAAATGGTTTTGCAAATTCTGGTATTCGCAGGGCAAAATTAGGTGCTATTTTAGGAATTGGTTTTGCCAATGCTAAAACTTTTTTACGTAGATTAAATAATTATGGAATTACTAGAGATGAATTTAATCAAGCTTTAGCAAAATTAAATTCAGAAAATGATACTAATGAAGTTGAAAATAAATAATAAATTGGAGGATTTTTAATTAATGAAGCAACCTACTATTGCTAATAAGAAGGTTACAAGATATATTTTACAGCGTTTTGGCATTCATATGAGCAAACGCTTAGGACAAAACTTTTTAATAGATGCTAATATTGTACAGGGCATTGTAGATGCAGCAAATGTGCAGGAAAATGATAGAGTATTAGAAATCGGCCCTGGTATCGGTACTTTGACTCAAGCTTTAGCTGAAACTGGAGCAGAGGTTACTTGTGTAGAATTAGATAAAAGATTGCCAGAAGTTTTAGCACATACTTTAGACGCTTATGACAATGTGCGTGTTATTCAAGGAGATATTTTAAAAGTAAATATTCCAGAAATTATGGGCGATAAACCATTTAAAGTAGTAGCTAATTTGCCGTATTATATTACTACACCAATTATCATGGCTTTGCTCGAAAAACATTTGCCAATAACAGATATCGTAGTAATGGTACAAAAAGAAGTAGCAGAACGTATGGCAGCACAGCCAGGCGGTAAAACATATGGTGCTTTATCTGTAGCAGTGCAGTATTATACAGTGCCTGAAATCGCTTTATATGTACCACCACGTTCTTTTATGCCACCTCCAGAAGTGGACTCTGTAGTAGTGAACTGTAAAGTTAGACAGACTCCTGCCGTAGAGCTTATTGATGAAAAGATGTTCTTTAGAGTGGTAAAAGCAGCTTTTGGTCAACGTCGTAAGACTTTAAATAATGCTTTAAAATCCATGGGTGTGGATAAAAATATCATTGCTGATGTATTAGATAAAGCTGGAATAGAAGCAACTCGTCGCGGAGAAACTTTGACTATGGAAGAGTTTGGAGCTATTGCTAATATTTTGGCACAAATGGCAAAACAGGAGGCATGATTTATGAAATTTGTTTCTTGGAATGTAAATGGTCTTCGTGCTTGTATGAATAAGGGTTTCATGGAGACTTTTCAAACTTTAGATGCAGATATTTTTTGTTTACAAGAAACAAAAATGCAACCTCATCAATTAGAATTAGATTTACCTAGATATAAACAGTATTGGAATAGTGCAGAAAAAAAGGGTTATTCAGGTACAGCTATTTTTACTAAAGTAGAGCCATTAAATGTAAGTTATGGTTTAGGTATAGAAGAACATGACCATGAAGGTCGTGTAATCACTTTAGAATTTGATAAATTCTTTATGGTTTGCGTATATACACCAAATTCTAAGCGAGAATTAGAGCGCTTGGATTACCGTATGCAGTGGGAAGATGCTTTTCGCAATTATTTAGTTGAATTAAATAAGCAAAAACCTGTCGTGATGTGTGGAGATTTAAATGTTGCTCATAAAGAGATTGATTTAAAAAATCCTAAGACAAATCGCCGTAGTGCAGGTTTTACTGATGAAGAACGCAGTAAAATGACTGAATTATTACAAGCAGGTTTTGTAGATACTTTCCGCTATCTTTATCCGGATAAAACAAGCATTTATTCATGGTGGTCATATATGCGAAAAGCTCGTGAAAATAATGCTGGGTGGAGAATTGACTATTTTATCGTATCTAAAGATATTGAAACAAATATAAAAGAGGCTGGCATTCACAATGAATTTTTTGGTAGTGACCATTGTCCAGTTAGTTTGGAATTAGATATTTAAATAAAATGGCAATAGACTTTATTTCATGATAAGCCTATTGCCATTTTTTATTCTTCAAAACTGTATTCAATTATGCTACCAGATGGACAAGAAACTTCTTTTCCTTTAAATAATAATCCTGAAAAAGGAACGATGATACTACTTGCTATATTGGCATAATTTTTGCCACCTTTTAATTTTAAATCGCAAGGAAATTCTAAAATACTGCCATCAGCTAAGGTGATATTATTTAATTTTATGCGGATAATAGCACTTTCCCCAAGCAATCTACTGCCATGGATTTTAGTAATCATACCTTGGAGTTTTGTATCTTTAGGCAAAATGATTTCGTTGTTAACAACTAAATCTTGGTGAAGACGGAAGTTGATTAAATCGTATTTATGATTAGTTTTACTGTCTAAATTATCTATATTTATTATTTGCATGGTAGTTTTTTCTGGTAAATGTAAATAAGTAGTAGTATTAGTTGTGGTATTTTGGGTATTTGTATTATTTTGAGCATACGTTATAGAAGGTAAGTAAATAATACAAGATAAAATAATTATTAAAGTAAGAAAAACAGATTTTGGTGACATAAAAAAATCCTTTCATATTAAGAAATATATTAACATTATAATAGATATATTTAATTAAGTTAAGATAATTATTTATATTGACAGTATAATCATAGAATGATATAATATTAATGTTGTTTAACACAATATGCCGAAGTGGCGGAATTGGCAGACGCACTTGACTCAAAATCAAGCGTAGTCCCCTACGTGCCGGTTCGAGTCCGGCCTTCGGCACCATTAGTAAATTCAAGGCTTTACAGGTTTTCTGTAAAGCCTTTTTTGCTGTCTAAAAAAGTAAATTTTTAAGATTTGGGCACATTTTGGGCACATGAACTTTTTTAAGAGAATTTTATTGAATAATACAATCTATAATATAAAAAATTTGTTAGTATAATTTAATAGAAAAATAATCTGTCCTATTATTTAATAAAACGTATATTGATAATAGGGTATAGGATATATTTATTTAAAGGACAGAAAGGACAATAGGACAAAAGTGAAAGGTATGGCAGAGTTGCCATACCTTTTTATTTTTTTATTTGCTTTGTAATATATTCATCAATACTAGAACGTGGTATCTTCCATATACGATTAATTTTAAAGCTTTTGATTGCTCCACTTTTTAAAAGACTATATGCGGTGTTTTTTCCTATCATTAGTATTTCGCAAAGACTTATTTCGTTCTTGCAAAATCCTAATAATATTGAGTTTTTTCCTATCATTAGTATTTCGCAAAGCTCATCTATTGTTACTAAACTTGAACTATCATTATACATTATTATCATCTCATTTCTCAATTTATTTAATAATATGTATGCCAAGCAATGGTATTCAATTATATGTATATTAAAAATGATAAATAATCATCAATAAAGTTAAATAACTATCTTTGTGGATAGATAACTTTTAAAGAGTTTAAATAATCTAAGATAGCTTGTTCTGGTATTTTCCACATCTTACCGCCAGCATCTTTATAAGCGTAGAGTTTTCCTTCGTGAATAAGCTTATAAATGCTATATGCACTACTGCCTAATATATATTGTGCATCTTGTATTGTTAAAGTTGTTTTATTAATAATCATAATAAACCTTCTTTCATTATATAAATTTATTTATTATTATGTTAGATTAATAAAACATATTTTGTTAATATAAAAAATCTCAATTATATATTATATTCTTGATATTACTATACTAATAATCCCTAGTACAAATGTACTAGGGATTATTTTTGTATCAAAATGTAGGAGGAATATATTATGAAACAGGGTTTAAAATCAATTGAAAGTCTTTATGGAGAACTTATGCGTCAACGTGAAATGAGAAAGGA
>ULNR01017842.1_pt1 | contig 77938 bp, 74 predicted proteins | sample 1951971 | NCBI WGS metagenome assembly ULNR01 (sample SAMEA4835582, study PRJEB28245) | human gut metagenome | biome: gut microbiome; material: fecal sample | place: Denmark | collected 2008 | reverse complement strand
GGGGTCGTTGGTTCGAATCCGACAAGAGGCTCGAAAGAAAAGCAGATGATACGAAAGTGTTACCTGCTTTTTTCTTTTTGTCCCGCAAAGAATCCTCTAATTTATTTAAAATCTACACATCGGCTTGCCCTTGAATCCAACTATATTTGTACCTTTGCATATTATTTCTAAGAAAGATGGCAGAAAATAGAGGTTACATGCAACGATACGCAATGCTGTTCGGTACCTATATGGGAGGTTTCTGGATATTGAAGTTCATACTCTTTCCTGTGGGGCTGTCGGTTCCTTTTTTACTTTTCCTTTTCATGGGACTCACGCTATGCGTACCTTTTATGGGATATTATTATGCACGGATGTATCGTAATCAGGTATGCGGAGGCGGCATCAGCTTCCTGCATGCATGGGTATTCACCGTTTTCATGTATATGTTTGCCGCGCTGCTTGCCGCCGTGGCACACTACATCTACTTCAGATTCATAGACCACGGATATGTGATAAACACGTGCGAAACGATGGTAGACACGCTTGCCCAAAGCAACATGCCGGGAATGGATTCGTACATCGCCACCTATCAGGAAGCTCTGGAGACAGCCCGACTGCTCAGCCCTATCGACATTACGCTACAGATGATATCGTCCAATGTGTTTTGGGGTTCGATACTGGCTTTCCCCACCGCCTTGTTCGTGATGAGACGCAAGAAAGACGACGCTCCGGCAGAGTGACGGAACAGCAAAAAGAAATGTTATTTCAATTGTAAAATAGAAAAATCATACATCAATGGATATTTCAGTTGTCGTACCACTATATAATGAAGAAGAATCACTCCCCGAACTGTTCGCATGGATTGAGCGGGTGATGAATGCCAACGGTTTTTCATACGAAGTGATTTTCGTGAACGACGGAAGTACCGACCGTTCCTGGCAGGTAATCGAACAATTGCAGGCACAAGCTCCGGACAAGGTACGGGGCATTAAGTTCCGCCGCAACTACGGGAAGTCGCCGGCATTGTTCTGTGGTTTCGAACAAGCACAAGGCGACGTCGTGATAACCATGGACGCCGACCTGCAGGACAGTCCCGACGAAATACCCGAACTCTACCGCATGATTACCCAGGAGGGCTACGACCTCGTATCGGGCTGGAAGCAGAAACGTTACGACCCGTTGTCGAAGACCCTCCCCACCAAATTGTTCAATGCCACCGCCCGCAAAGTATCGGGCATCAAAAACCTGCACGACTTTAATTGCGGACTGAAGGCATATCGCAAAGAGGTTGTCAAGAATATAGAGGTATACGGCGAAATGCACCGCTACATCCCCTACCTGGCCAAGAACGCCGGCTTCAAGAAAATCGGCGAGAAAGTGGTGCACCACCAGGCACGCAAATACGGAAAGACCAAGTTCGGGCTGAACCGATTTGTAAACGGGTATCTGGACTTGCTTTCCCTTTGGTTCCTTTCCCGGTTCGGCATCAAGCCCATGCATTTTTTCGGATTGCTGGGTTCATTGATGTTCATCTTCGGCTTCATAGCCGTGGTCATAGTGGGTGTCAGCAAGTTGTACTACATGCACCATGGCATGCCCTACCGTCTTGTAACGGACTCTCCCTACTTCTACCTCTCGTTGACCTCCATGATTATCGGCACACAACTATTCGTGGCAGGATTCCTCGGAGAGCTGATTTCACGTAATGCCCCGGAACGAAACAAATATCAAATAGAGAAAACCATTTAACGATGAAAAAATTAGTCAGACTTGTCATACTCGGAGCTATCCTTTGCCCGATAATAAGCATAGCTATCTCCTGCTCGGAGGAGGCAGATTGCTCCATGACGGCACGCCCCATGGTGAATTGCATTCTTTATAGAGTAGACCCCGAAACCCAATATGTGGAGAACGACACGCTCGACTCGCTCACCGTGACAGCATACGGCACCGACTCCATCATCATCAACAACCAGAAGAAGGTACACGACATCTCCCTGCCACTGCGCTATACGGAGGATTCCACCAAGCTGATATTCAAGTATAGCCGGACCAAGAGTGACACGATGGTGATACGCCACACCAACACCCCCTATTTTCTATCGATGGATTGCGGCTATCAGATGAAGCAGGCCATCACAGACGTAACGTGCACCCGCATCTCTCTGGACTCGATATACATCAAAGACAATGAAGCAGGCATCTATGGAAAGGAAAATCTTAAGTTATTCTATTAGTCTGGCACTCTGCCTGCTGATGTTCCTCCCCCTACGGGCGCAGAACGGGAATCCTACCGCTCCCCCCCAGGGAGCACCTCCCAAGAAGGAGAAGAAGGACGCGAAAGAAGAAGTGCACTATCCGTTATACAACGGCATGTCCGTCGGCTTGGACTTGTGGGGAATCGGAAGCTCCGTATTTGGAGGAGATTTCCTGAGTTCCGAAGTGGCCGTGGATGTAAACCTCAAGAACCGCTTCTTCCCTATTGCCGAACTGGGATATGGCTCCACGGACACCTGGAGTGACAAAGGCATACACTACAAAAGCAACGCCCCCTACTTCCGCATAGGAATGGACTATAACACGCTATACAAGAAGCAGCACGGACACATGCTACTCGTAGGCTTGCGTTACGGTGTAAGCAGCTTCAAGTATGATGTAGACGCCTTGGGACTGGACGACCCGATATACGGTGGCATCGTAGGCAATCCGAATCTGGACGACGAGATATGGGGAGGCAGCCTGCCCTATAACCATAAAGGAATGAAAGGCTCCATGCAATGGGCGGAATTTTGTGTCGGTATCCGGGCGCACGTCTGGAAGGCATTGTACATGGGCTGGTCACTACGCTTCAAGTTCAAATTGTCTGCCTCGGCCAATGAATACGGTGACCCGTGGTATGTGCCCGGTTTCGGGAAATATGGCTCCAACACGATGGGAGTAACCTATACGATAACTTATAAACTACCTCTTTAAGCGACTTATGACAGGGTTAGAGATTTGGCTACTGGCTGTAGGACTTGCGATGGATTGTTTCGCCGTTTCTATAGCCAGCGGAATTATATTGAAACGCGCCCGGCTGCGCCCTATGCTGGTGATGGCCATCAGCTTCGGCTTTTTCCAGGCTTTGATGCCTCTGCTGGGATGGATAGGCGCCAGTTTTTTCAGCCACCTGATAGAAAGTATTGACCATTGGATTGCATTCGGTATCCTTGCCTTCCTGGGCGGACGCATGATAATGGAATCCTTCAAGGACGAAGATTGCAAGCACGAGTATGACCCTACCAGCCTGAAGGTGGTGCTCGCTCTGGCCGTGGCAACCAGCATCGATGCATTGGCGGTAGGTGTTTCGTTTGCATTCCTCGGTATCAAGCAATTCTCGGCTATTCTTTCCCCCATCGGCATTATCGGTTTTGTATCATTCGCCTTGTCGATGGTCGGCCTGATGTTCGGCATCCGTTTCGGATGTGGCATAGCCCGCAGACTGCGCGCCGAACTTTGGGGAGGGATTATCCTCGTCATCATCGGTACCAAGATATTGGTAGAGCATCTCTTCTTTTAATTAAAAAGTAAAAACTCAGATAGGATATGGAAAAGAAAGTACAACGGAATTTTTTATGGATTGCCCTACTGGTACTGGGAACCATCTGGATACTTGCCCGCCACAACCAAGTCACTCCTTATCAGACGGATAACGGACTGATATTCGGTACGGTATATAAAGTGACTTATCAATGTGACCAAAATCTGAAGGCGGAGATAGAAGCGGAACTCAAACGTTTCGACGGTTCCTTGTCCCCTTTCAATGACACGGCGACCATTACGCGCATCAACCGCAACGAGGACATTGTGCCCGACACATTCTTTACCAACGTCTTCCGACGTAGCATGGAAATCTCCCGGGAGACCGATGGTGCCTTCGATATCACCGTTGCCCCTCTTGCCAATGCCTGGGGATTTGGGTTCAAGAAGGGTAACTTCCCCGACTCTGCCATGATAGACAGCCTGCTGGAGATGACAGGATACGAAAAAGTAAAATTGTCCGATGAAGGGAAAGTGGTGAAAACAGACTCGCGTATAATGCTCTCGTGCAGCGCTGTGGCAAAAGGATATGCAGTAGATGTCATAGCCCAACTTCTGAAGAAGAAGGGTATCCGCAACTTTATGGTCGATATAGGCGGAGAAGTGGTTGTTCACGGGCAAAACCCTCAAAATGGACCTTGGCGCATCGGTTTGAACAAGCCGATAGACGACTCACTGGCAGTGAACCAGGAACTGCAAGCAGTGCTGCAAGTCACGGATTTAGGCATGGCTACATCGGGCAATTATCGCAACTACTACTATAAAGACGGAAAGAAATATGCGCATACCATCGACCCGCGTACCGGCTATCCGGTACAGCACAGCATCTTGTCAGCCACCGTCATTGCCAAAGATTGCATGAGTGCAGACGCCTATGCCACGGCATTCATGGTGATGGGGCTGGAAGAAGCAGAACGCGTGGCGGATGCACATCCGGATATCGACGCCTGTTTCATTTATACGGATGAAGAAGGAAAGCTTCAAACGTTCTTAACAAAAGGAATGGAGAAGTATATGAAATAATGTGCAAATGCGATTAACCCATCATTTATAAAATACAAAATATACCGCCAGTACCAGACATACAAAAGCGGCAAAATGATTCCAATGCAGCGTTTCCCCCTTGAAAAGAACCGTTGTGAACACCGTAAAGATAATCAAAGTGATTACTTCCTGAATCACTTTGAGTTGCATCAATGAGAACGGGCCTCCATTGCCTAAAAAGCCTATCCGATTGGCCGGAACCTGGCAAGAATACTCTGCCAAAGCTATTACCCAGGAAAACAGCACCACGGCATACAACGGCCAGTTGGAGATGACTTTTGTCTCTTGTAGCTTCAGATGCCCATACCAGGCAAACGTCATGAAAATATTAGATACAATCAATAGCAAAATGGTATAAAATGCTTTCATATAGTGATTAATGATTAGTGATTAATGATTAATGATTGCAGGCAGCAATTCCTCTTGCACATTCGTCATACTCCCCCATAGACTATAGCGTGCCTCAGGATTCATTTCCTCCAACTGTTTCAGAATGCCTTTCATTGCACTACGACTGGATTGTGACTCATACGGACAATTCTTCACCTGCTTACGATACCCCCTCACTTGCGCCAACTCCATCAAATCCGCCTCATGTACCAGACACATCGGACGGATAATCGTCATATCAAACTTCTTCATTACCAGCCGGGGGGGCATAGAGCTGAACGCTCCCTGATAGGTGATATTCATCAGCAAGGTCTCCAGAATATCATCCATGTGATGGCCTAACGCGATTTTATTGCATCCCTGCTCCTTGGCTACGGTAAACAATGCCTTCCGCCTATTCCAAGAGCAAAGAAAACAAGGAGACTTGCGGGTATCGGTCGTGGCATCAAACTCCGTTTCAAAGAGAACAAAAGGCACTCCCCACGACTCTACGTACTCCCTCAGATAGTCCACATCGCTTTGATAAGGTATATTCTTCATCACTACATGTACGGCGACAACGGAAAAACAGGGTTTATAGACACGGGCACGCCGTGCCAACAATTCCACCAGCGCCAAAGAGTCCTTGCCTCCCGAAAGCCCGATAAGAATCTTATCGCCGTCCTCTATCAGCCCATATTCCACCACACCTTTGCTAAACCGCTTGTCTATGCGGCGCAACATCTTTTCTTCTTCAGTAAATTGTGCCATTGATACGAGTTATGAGTTATAAGTTATGAATTATAGCTCTTCCGGTTGCAAAAGTAAGGCAAAAGAACGATTTAAAGAAGAATTAACAAAATAGAATTACGGAAACCAGCTTTATTCACGATAAATTTGTATTTTTGACCTTCTGAACAATCAGCATGTATCAATATGAATAAAAAATATATCCTTTTCTTTCTATTCGGCCTTTTGAGCATAACAATTTCCGCACAAAGCCTGGCAGAAGCCAAAGCCTTGTACGAGAAGGGAGAATACGAAGAAGCCAAGCCCACTTTCAAGAAACTCGTCAAGACACAACCTGGTAATGGAAATTACAACCTATGGTACGGTGTATGTTGCCTGGAAACCGGCGAACCCGCAGAAGCCTTGAAGTACCTGGAAAGCGCCGTCAAGAGACGTGTCCCCAGCGGGCAACTCTATTTGGCCCTGGCATACAATGATCTATATCGGTTCGAAGATGCCATCGAGACTTATGAGACCTACATTTCCGACCTGAAAAAGAGAAAACGCTCCACCGAAGAGGCCGAACAATTATTGGAAAAAAGCAAATCCAACTTGCGCATGCTGAAAGGCGTGGAAGAGGTCTGCTTCATCGACAGCTTTGTGGTAGACAAGGAAAAATTCCTGGATGCATACAAAATCAGCCCCGAATCGGGCAAGCTGTTCATGTACGACACCTACTTCAATGATTCCGGTAAGGAAGGCGGAACGGTATACGAAACGGAGCTGGGCAATAAGCTATATTATAGCGAAATGCAACCGGACAGCACCCTCAGTATCCTTTCGCGCAACAAGTTGCTGGACAAATGGAGTGATGGCAGCTTGTTGCCCGGAAGCATCAACGAGGCCATGAATGCAGACTATCCCTATGTACTTACGGACGGTATCACTATCTACTATGCTTCGGATGGCCCTGGCTCGATGGGAGGATATGACATTTTCGTCACCCGTTACAATACGAATACCGACTCCTATCTGATGCCGGAAAATGTGGGCATGCCGTTCAATTCGCCCTACAACGACTATATGTACGTCATCGACGAATTCAACGACTTGGGATGGTTTGCCTCCGACCGCTACCAGCCCGAAGGCAAAGTGTGTATCTATGTATTCATTCCCAACTCATCCAAGCAAGTGTACAACTACGAAGGGATGGACCCGGACAAGATGATATCATTGGCGCAACTTCACTCTATCAAGGACACATGGACGGACACCGATGCGGTAAAGGGCGCCCGAGAAAGGCTTCGGACTGCTGCCAACGCAAAGCCGCGGACTACCAAGAAGCATGATTTCCAATTCATCATTGACGACCACTCCACCTACTACCAGCTGGACGATTTCCGCTCCCCACAGGCCAAAGCCTCGTATGGCAAATACAATCAGCTGGAGCAGAGCTACAAACAACTGCAGGAGAAACTGGAAGATATGCGTTCGGAATACTCCCGAGCCAACAAGCAGGAAAAGGACAAGATGTCCGCCGCCATCCTCGACCTGGAGCAACGTGTACGGCAATTGTCCACTGAGATGGAGCAGACTGCCATTCAAGTGCGCAACCTGGAAAAACAAGCCACCAAATAAAGACAACTATGGATATACTCATTATCGCCTCATTGATTATAGGAGCAGTAATCTTGTTCTTAGTGGAATTATTCGTAATTCCGGGCATCAGCGTTGCCGGTTTTCTGGCAGGAGGTTGCATCATCTTTGCCAACTACTATGCCTTTGCCTATATGGGCACCACGGCAGGTGTCATTACGCTTATCATATCTGCCCTGGCTTGTATCGGCTCGTTGGTATGGTTCATGCGCTCCAAGACACTCGACAAAATTGCATTGAAAAAAAACATCACCTCCAAAGTAGACCGTAGTGCCGAGGAAAAAGTCAAGGTAGGTGATATAGGCGTAACCACTACTCGCCTGGCTCTTATCGGCTATGCCGAAATCAACGGAGACATCGTGGAAGTAAAGTCATCAGACGGCTTCCTGAACGAAAAGACTCCGATTATCGTAGACCGTATTGCCGACGGAGTCCTCTTAGTGGAACGGCTCAAGCAGTGAAATTTCAGGAATCAACCTATTTATAACTAACAATTAATATTTAATCTCATGGATCCAAGCACAATGTATTTAACCGCCTTCCTCATTATAGGAGGCATTATCTTCCTGGTACTTTTCTTCCATTATGTACCGTTCTTCTTGTGGCTGTCTGCCAAAGTATCGGGAGTAAACATCTCGCTGGTACAACTTTTCCTGATGCGTATCCGTAATGTTCCTCCTTATATCATTGTGCCCGGCATGATTGAAGCTCATAAAGCAGGATTGCAAAACATCACGCGCGACGAACTGGAAGCGCACTACCTTGCCGGAGGTCACGTAGAGCGGGTGGTACACGCACTGGTATCCGCCTCTAAAGCCAATATCGAGCTGCCGTTCCAGATGGCAACCGCCATCGACCTTGCCGGCCGTGACGTGTTCGAAGCCGTACAGATGTCCGTTAACCCCAAAGTAATTGACACCCCTCCCGTGACAGCTGTTGCCAAAGACGGTATCCAGCTGATTGCCAAGGCCCGTGTAACGGTGCGCGCCAATATCCGCCAATTGGTGGGAGGTGCCGGAGAAGACACGATTCTGGCCCGTGTAGGCGAGGGTATTGTGTCTTCCATCGGTTCGTCAGAGAATCATAAGTCTGTATTAGAGAATCCGGATTCTATCTCCAAACTGGTATTGCGCAAGGGGTTGGATGCCGGAACAGCATTCGAAATTCTGTCCATTGACATTGCTGATATTGACATAGGTAAGAATATCGGTGCCGCCCTGCAGATAGACCAAGCCAATGCCGACAAGAACATTGCTCAAGCCAAGGCAGAGGAACGCCGCGCCATGGCCGTAGCCACAGAGCAGGAAATGAAGGCAAAAGCCCAGGAAGCCCGTGCCAAAGTTATCGAGGCAGAAGCGGAAGTACCCAAGGCCATGGCCGAAGCATTCCGCAACGGCAATCTGGGTATCATGGACTATTACCGGATGAAGAATATAGAAGCCGACACTTCCATGCGCGAAAACATTGCTAAACCGACGACGGGCAATACCAGCCAGCCGTTGAGTAAATAACCCGAAAAGTAACTGACGAAACGCCGGAACCGGTGAACAAGAATCGGTTCCCGGCGTTTCTATTTATAAACAAAAGATTAAAGCCTCAAGCATATGAAGAAATATTTCGCCTCTTCCGAACTGATCATCAATGAAGACGGTTCTGTATTTCATCTTCACGTAAAGCCCGAATGGCTGGCAGACAAAGTCATCTTGGTAGGCGACCCCGGACGGGTGGCACTGGTTGCCTCCCATTTCGAGAACAAGGAATGTGAAGTGGAAAGCCGCGAGTTCAAGACTATCACCGGTACTTACCAGGGGAAACGTATTACGGTGGTTTCCACCGGTATCGGATGTGACAACATCGATATCGTGATGAACGAACTGGATGCCCTGGCAAACATCGATTTCGAGACGCGCGAAGAAAAGCCCCGTCTGCGTAGCCTTGAGCTGGTACGTATCGGCACCTGCGGCGGCTTGCAACCCTACACTCCGGTAGGCACATTCGTATGTTCTGAAAAGTCCATTGGTTTCGATGGGCTGCTCAACTTCTATGCCGGACGCAACTCCGTGTGCGACCTGCCCATGGAGCGTGCCTTCCTCAACCATATGGGATGGTCCGGCAACATGTGTGCCCCTGCCCCCTACGTCATTGACGCAAGCACTGAACTGATAGACCGCATCGCACAAAACGACATGGTACGTGGCGTAACGATTGCCGCCGGGGGCTTCTTCGGACCTCAAGGACGCGAGTTACGCGTGCCGCTTGCCGACCCACATCAGAATGAGAAGATTGAAAAATTTGAATACAACGGCTACCGTATCACCAACTTCGAGATGGAAAGTTCTGCCCTGGCAGGCTTGAGCCGTCTGATGGGGCACAAGGCCATGACGGTATGCATGGTCATTGCCAACCGCCTGATAAAAGAAGCTAACACGGGATACAAGAATACGATAGATACTCTTATCAAAACAGTACTCGACCGTATCTAAGTATCCTTCAAGAAATGCTCCTCCCTTTCCTTCAGCCAATCCTAGGAGTAGGGTTTAGTAATGACTTCATCACATCCTGCTTGACGTGCCCGTTGCTGGTCTGTATAGTGTAGCAATGTCCTGCTATACCCACAATGGGCACAGAGGCGGATTAGGCTTTATAAGCATCTATCCATTATCGATTTGCACAAAGTTACGATAAAAGCCCATAAGTTGAATCACCATCTCTCTTTTTTGTAAAGAAACCATTATCTTTGCTGAATAAAAATAAGCCGGATAAAATGAACCAAGATACCATTTGTGCCATAGCCACCGCCCAAGGGGGAGCCATAGGATGCATCCGTGTCTCCGGACCGGATGCCATAGAGATAACATCCCGCATATTTACCCCTGCCCGGAAGGGGAAGAAGCTGAAGGATGCCAAGCCATACACACTTACCTTCGGTCATATCCATGAAGAAGAAAACATCATAGACGAAGTACTTGTAAGCTTATTCCGTGCCCCCCACTCGTACACGGGCGAGGATAGCACGGAAATCATGTGCCACGGTTCGAGCTATATTCTTCAGAAGGTGTTGCAACTGCTCATCGGTAATGGTTGCCGCCTGGCAGCTCCCGGTGAGTACACGCAACGGGCCTTCTTGGGCGGCAAAATGGACCTAAGCCAGGCCGAAGCCGTGGCCGACCTCATCGCCTCCACCTCTGCCGCCACTCACCGCCTCGCCATGAGCCAAATGCGCGGTGGGTTCAGTAAAGAGCTGGCCTCACTACGCGACCAATTGCTGCACTTCACATCACTCATAGAACTGGAGCTGGACTTCAGCGACCACGAAGAACTGGAATTTGCCGACCGCTCCGAGCTATGTCTCCTAGCAGACGGCATAGAGCAGGTAATTTCCCGTTTAGTACAATCCTTCAGTGTAGGCAATGCCATCAAGAACGGCGTGCCCGTAGCCATCATCGGCGAAACGAACGCTGGTAAATCCACCCTGTTGAATGCACTACTAAACGAGGAACGAGCCATTGTAAGCGACATACACGGGACAACCCGCGATGTGATAGAAGACACAGTCAATCTTGGTGGGATAACTTTCCGATTTATTGATACGGCAGGCATACGCGAAACGAACGACACCATCGAGAACCTAGGAATTGAGCGAACCTTCCAGAAATTGGAGCAGGCGGAAATCGTGCTCTGGATAGTTGATGCCACGAACGCCGTCTCACGGATACCACAACTAACTGCCCAGATACTTCCCCGTTGCGAAGGGAAACGGCTCATTCTCGTATTCAACAAGGCCGATCTGGTGCAGGATGCCTCAACCATCCCCAACCCCAGTTTCACCGTGGCCGCTACTAATGTGCAATGCATCTCCATCTCTGCCAAAGGGCGTACCAACCTTGACAAGCTTCAGCAAATGCTAATCTCTGCCGCTAACCTGCCCACAGTTACCCAAAACGATGTCATTGTCACGAATATACGCCATTACGAGGCTTTGACCCATGCCTTGGAAGCCATCCACCGGGTCCAACAAGGGCTAGCAGAAAATCTATCCGGAGATTTTGTTTCACAAGATATCCGCGAATGTATTTTCCATCTAAGCGATATTGCGGGGGAAGTTACGAACGATATGGTACTTGGGAATATTTTTGAACATTTCTGCATCGGGAAATAAGGACTGAAAAACGATGAAAAACGCCAACAAACGATAACAAATAAAAGTCTAATAATCAATATATTAAACAATGTTAGCAATCTACGCTAACATTGTTTATTTTCACGGTTTTGCATATTTTTGTACCCCGAAAGTACCTGTTGACTCATTAGAGTAATTTTTCACTAACAACGTGTGCGAAGTACAAAAGGTATTTACACATCATTACACACCTTTACACACTATTTCGCAGCGAGTTTTGGAGAGTAAAATATGGGTAACAAGGTAAGAATTGAAAGAATCTGTGAATTTTGCGGGAAGACTTTCATAGCAAAGACCTGCAAGACACGTTTCTGTTGTAAGGCTTGTAACGACAAGTATTACAAGGAGTTAATTAGAAGTGACCGCTATAATGCAGTCACAAAAGAAGTGAAAGAGGAAAAGAAGAAAAGAATCCGTCTGGCTGTAGATGAACTGGAAGTTATACAGGCGAGAGAATTTATTAGCCTGAAACAACTCGCCATTTATCTGGGGGTAAGCCGAAAAAGTATTTATACTTACATGCGGATTTATAAAATTCCATTTTCACAAATTGGTAGTAGAATTATTGTTAAACGCAAAGAGGTTGAAACGGTTATGATGAATTTAAAAAGCGTAAAAACAATGCAAGAGAGACCTGTTAAGTCTACAAAAACAATTACTGATTTCTACTCTGCAAAAGAGATAGAAGAAAAGTACCAGATTTCTTATAGCAGACTTTATGTGATTGCTAAAGAAAACAACATTCCTTCGGCCACTCTTTCAGGAAAGAGGCTGTTCAGTATGGAACATATTGACCGCTATTTCAGGAAGTTGGGATATAAGGAAGCTGAAGAAATAACAGAATGGTACACAATCGAACAGATCCAGAAAATCTACAAGATGACGGTAAAGGCTGTACACAGCTTTACCTCAAGGTATAAAATTCCCAAGAAAAAGGAAAAGACCGGGAATACTACCTTGTATTCCAAGAAACATGTTGATGAAATCAAAAATGCCCGGATTGGAGAGGACGGATATATAACCGTCCCCGAAGCTTGTGCATTGTTCAATGTAGATCGTGACACTATCTACAACAGATGCAAATGGTACAACATTCCCAAGAAGACAAAGGGAAAGAATGTCATTATAAGCATTGAAGGACTCAGAAAGGTGTTTGGTACAGGAAACATTGCCATAAATAATGTTAATGAGCCTGCCATAGCCGCACATGAGTAAACGGCAATCTATGACAAACAACGCTAATGTATCACCTATCAAATCCGAATTATCATGATTTCAAAAGTATATCTTAGAAAAAAGAAAATAAGTAAGGGAAGAGTTTCATTATATCTTGACTTCTACCCTCCTATTCTCATTCCTGGAACTAACAGAACAACACGCCGCTATTTTCTCAATGTACATCTTCCGGAAAAGCCCAAATCATTTGCGGAACGTGAACATGTAAAAAGTATTATGCAGAAGATGGAAATATTCCGTCTGAGAGTACTGGAGCAGATAATAAACGAGAAATTCGATTTTTACGATAAGATTGTTGAGAAAACAGATTTTCTTGATTATTTCAAAAATGAATCACTCAAGCACAATAAGAAGTGGATTTATGTGTATCAGCACTTTGCTGCCTTCACCAACAACAAATGTACTTTTGCAGATATCAATGTGGCTCTCTGCCAGAGATTCCGCTCCTATCTGCTGAATACGGCCAAACTGAGAGACGACAGTAAAAAGCTGAAACAGAACTCTGCTGCCGGATATTTTTCCACATTCAGAGGAATGTTGAAAGAGGCCTATAAGAAACGGATGCTCAAAGAGAATATCAATGATTTTCTTGACAGGATTCCGGAAGAGGAAACAGAAATCAATTATCTGACAGAACATGAATTAGGACTGATCATAAATAATGAATGCCCTATTCCGGTATTGCGAAAGGCTATCATTTTCGCCTGTATAACAGGCTTCAGAAGAAGTGACATACTTGCTTTGAAGTGGGAGGACATCAAGGAATTGCCCAAAGGCGGATGGTGTGTATTCAAACGTATGCAGAAAACAAAGAACATGGCAAACGTTCCTATTGGGGACGATCTCATGGAAGTTATCGGTCCACGTGGTGAAGGACTCGTATTTAACGGGCTTACCACATATATGCTGACCTATCCGATGAAAAGATGGTTCAACAGCATAGGTATAAAGAAAGACTTGCACTTCCATTGTACACGTCATACATACGCTACCCTGTCACTGGCCCTCGGTACAGATATTATTACTATCAAGAATGTACTCGGACATAAACAGGAAAGTACCACAATGCGATATACCAAAGTCGTGAACCCTTTAAAGGAACAAGCTGCAAAACGATTAAGCATTAATACAATCAGTCGAAACACGGAACAATATGAAAAAGGCAATTTCTAAAATCAATCCATTCAGATATGCAAAAAAGTTGCATATCGGTTATATCTGGCTAATAGCAGTGCTTCTGCTATTAGTCGTTGGTGTTATCTGCTCAGGAGCAAAGGTGTATAAATACAGTCCCATACTCTCGGTTGTCTCCTACTCTTTGGCCGCTATCAGCCTTATAGCTATAGTTATTATGATAGTGCGGAAAACCTCCGATATGAAGATTCAAAGTGAACTGGACAAATATATTCTTGTGCTGAATGAGCATAAGGATGATCAGGCATGGTTACATAAAGAACTTACCTATGTCAATATGAGAATATATAACAAGACAAACGGACATTTATACCGGTGCAAGAAAAAACTGCTGGAAGAATACAAAAATGAGGTAGGCAATGAAAGTGTAGCCGAAGAGCTGCTGATACGACTTAAAGAACAGGAAAACCGCCATCAACAGCAGATAGAAAAGATAGAGGAACTTCTCGTAAATGACCAAAAGCCATTACAGTATTATCTGGATGCAATAGAGAATAACGGCAATGATAATCCGGCCGATGACAGATCTACAAGATTATGCAAACTGTTTTCCTTTATTTATAATTATATCAGTACGGAATTGGACGATTGTCTCAAGCCTTATGAGATTGAATATTTTAAGAAGTATGCCTTTTCTCAAATTACAGGCATGCCAATAGAGGAAGATATACAATACCCTATTTCTGAAATCTACAGAATGTCAAAGACTGACTTGGGAGCTTTCATTCATAACCTCTATATAATGTGCCACTATTGTAGAACAGACCTAAAGAAAACCGATTTCTTCAATGGGTGCCAGAAATTCATATCATCTTCTTTCTGCACTGCCAATGTATTATTCAAGAACAGTACAAGACTGGCAACCAATTCCCGTATTGAGGCCATAAATATGAAAAAAAGCAATTTCTTCAGCGAATATCTGAAAGAAATCCAGTAGAAACAAATAAAATCCTTATTACTGAAGATTCCTGTAAAACTGAATTTAAAGTTTTATGGGAATCTTTTTTATGTCAGCCGGATACATATAAATCATAGTATAAACACGCAGAATTACAGTATATTACATTGTAGTTGTTAAAAGTTTGAGGAAAGCATGAGGACCGCATGAGGAATTCATGAGGACATGCTTTTTTATCCATCATTTGCCATTCTTTTGCAGAGAAATCAAATTTTTACAAATGATGAAAAACGAAAACAATGTTTTTGGCAAAGTTACACATGATAACTTGCCGCAGGCTGTAGAGCACCTCATAAAAATGATGGAGGAACAGGCTCAGAATTCTAAGAACAACATGTCGGTGGAAGATGATGAGATATCCATCGAGGAAGTAAGTTCTCTTATAAAGAAAAGCGTGAGTACCATTTACCGGTATACTTGTCAAAACAGTATTCCCCATTCTAAGCAGGGTAACACACTCCATTTCTATCGGTCTGAGATTCTCGAATGGATGAAGATGCACAAGAAGAAATGTATTAATGAACTCTCTGAAGATGCATACATTGAGTCTTTCAGGGTATTAAACCGTGATTAACAGGTATGGGAGAAAGTAGAATAACTCCAAGTGGTATAATAAATGATGCTGTCAGCATGATAGGCAAAATGAACGATTCTTCATTTCCTATTGATGTTTTCCCCAATAAGATAAGAAACATCATTCTGAATATGTATGAGTACCTGGCATTTCCTATTGACTACACTGCCTGCAGCATGATGACAGCCATTTCCACTTGTATAGGCAATACACATATCCTTCATTTCAAAACGGGATGGGATATAAAGTGTATCATATATATGGCTCTTGTAGGAAGACCGGGTGCCAACAAAAGCCATCCTCTGAAAACGGCCTTCGAACCTCTGTTCAGATTTGATAAGGAGCAGAAGGAAATATATAACGAAGAGTACAGAAAGTATGAATCAATAATGAGCTTGAGTAAAAAGGAACGTCTGGAACAGGGATTTGATATGTTTCCCAAGGAACCTGTACGCACCCGATTTCTGGTTTCTGATATTACACAGGAAGCTATGGCAAAGTCTATATCAGAGAATCCGCGCGGCATTTGCCTTTACATGGATGAACTCCAAGGATGGATCAATAATTTCACACGCTACAACAAAGGCTCGGAAGAACAGTTCTACATATCACTGTTCAATGGGTACATGTATATTTCCGACCGCAAAATGAATACAAACAATATCATGATAGACTCTCCGTTTTCCAATGTAATAGGTACAATTCAGCCGGAAATACTTATTGATACATTCAAAGGAAGTAAAAGCAATAATGGTTTCCTTGACCGTATTCTTTTTGCCATACCTGAAATCCAGGATAAGCTATACTGGAAAGACGATGATATTGACATGAGCCATTTCAATGAATGGAACACGATTATGCAATCGTTCATCAGGATGAAAATAGAACATGATGAGCACGGAAACATAAATCCTACAAGACTGGAATATGAACCTGGAGCCAGACGAAAGATTATGGAATGGCAGCATCAATGGGCAGATATGTTGAACATGGAAGAATCGGATAAAAGACGCAGTATATACAGCAAATTTGAGACTTACATTCATAGATTCTGCCTGATCATACAACTGTGCAAATGGGTATGTAATGAAGGTGATAAAAACTGCATCGATCTTGACAGTGTGCTGAAATCCATACGTCTAGTGTCCTATTTTAAAAATACCGCCCTGCAGATATGCTCCATGATTGAAGGCGTGATGCTCACTCCCAAGCAGACAGAACTGTTGGAAAAGCTACCGGATAAGTTTACACGTTCTGAAGGATTAGAAGTAGCCGTCTCCATGAACTGGAGTACCAGCACGTATGACCGATTCCTGAAAAAAGCAACAGGAACTTACCTTTATCACGAATATGGAAATTATAAAAAAGCACAATGACAAAGTGATAAAGTGACAAACTAAGGCTGACTTTATCACTTTGTCACTTTGTCAATCACTAAAAACAGAAAATTATGGAAAACTTCAGATTTATATTGGAGCCGTACAACAGGCACCAGAGAAACAGATACACCTGCCCCTCGTGCGGAAAGCATCGTGAGTTCACCCGTTATATTGATACCCAGGGGGCTATCTCCTTTCCCGAATATGTAGGAAAATGTAACAGAATCAATAATTGTGGTTATCACTATACTCCCGCAATGTATTTTGATGAACATCCGGAATGTAAAGAGTACAATAAATCATTCCCTATTGTAAAAGATAAGAAACCTGTTGTATGTCATCCAAGACTCCCTCCTGTACACCGGTATACCGACACATCTTTTATACCAGATGAAATTATGCAGCAGACAATGAAATGCTATGAACAGAATAACCTGTTCCTGTATCTTGCCAATCATCTGGGTAATGAGTCTGCACTGCGTCTGATGAAGACTTACCATGTAGGTACCGCCAGGAAATGGGAAAATGCTACGGTATTCTGGCAAACAGACATATCCGGAAAAATAAGAACCGGGAAAATCATGCAGTATAATGCAGAGACAGGAAAACGTATAAAAGAACCATATGCCCATGTTTCATGGGTACATACAGAGCTTGATATACCGGAATTCCACTTACAACAATGCTACTTTGGAGAACATCTATTATACAACAGCAGAAAACCCGTTGCCATAGTGGAAAGCGAAAAGACCGCTATCATTGCTTCATTCTATATACCGGAATATATCTGGCTTGCAACGGGCGGTAAAAACGGATGCTTTAACGAGCAGAATTTTGACGTACTAAAAGGCCGGAACATTGTTCTGTTCCCTGATATCGGAATGACACAGGAATGGAAAGAAAAGTGTATGCAGATGAGAAAAAGAAACATCCGTACTGAGATTTCCGAGTATCTTGAAGAAAATGCAAATGATGTTGAAAGGGTGAACGGATACGACATTGCCGACTATCTTATAAAGGTAAAATCAGGTAAAGCCGTTCTCCAATCCATGACTAGAAAGAATCCTGCCCTAAAACTTTTGATTGAGACTTTCGACCTTGAATTGTCAGGTTTTGGTACTCAATAAAAGTTCGTTTCCCCTATCCAACAATATTCTGGAAAAAACGGAATGACAAAAGGAATGTAGTTTTTTCGGTTGGCAAGTTTATGTTTTGGTAATACCAAAACCTCTGAATCCATCCGGGAAGTACCCAACAGGAATCAATTATAAACCGAAAAAAATAATCAACAGAATGGAACATAAAAGAAACAACAAAAATAAGGCTATTGGTGGCAGACCTCCACTGGACAAAATGGAAAAACGTACAGAGATATTATCATTCAAATGTACCATATTGGAGAGGCATATCATAAACGGTAAGGCCATGACAGCCGGTGTTACATTAGGTGAGTATATAAGAAATATAGCCATAAATGGAAACATAACAGCACGTCTTACACCTGAAGATGTCAAACTGATAAGGAGTCTTTCAGGTATGGCAAACAACCTAAACCAACTTGCTAAAAATGCAAATACTTTCGGATATGTTTCAGTGTCAGAATCCGTGTCAGAGCTGGCTGATGAAATAGACAAAATCATTAAACTGATAAAGGCATGATGGGAAAGATTATGAAAAGGAATGACTTCGGTAAGATCGTAAATTATACGATGAAAGGCAACAATAAATCCAAGCTTCTTGCTACCGAAGGAGTACGTTCAGACAGCAAACAGCATATAGTTGAAAGTTTCAGTTGTCAAGCAGGTTTAAATACAAGAATAAGAACTCCGGTCTATCATATATCATTGAGCTTTTCAAAGCAGGATTCAGGGAAACTGACTGACGATCTTATGGTAAAGATTGCCGGGGAATATATGGAAAAGATGAATATTAAAAACACACAATATATTGTTGTAAGGCATTACGATAGGGAACATCCTCATATACATCTTGTAATAAACCGTGTGGACAATGACGGGAAAACCATAAGCGACAGCAATGACCGCATAAAAAACAACAGGGTATGCAGGGAACTGACAATAAAATATGGATTGTATATGCCGAAGGGTAAAGAGAATGTCAAGTATGACAGGCTTCGTGGCAAAGACAAGCATAAGTATGAAATGATGTTTGCCATACGCAAGGCTTTGGAGAAAAGTAACAATTGGAGCGAGTTTCAAAAGAAACTGAACAGAGACAATATTCATTTTACCATAAAAACAGACAGCAAAGGTAAGCCATGTGGTATAGTCTTTTCACGTGGCGAATATACATTCAGTGGTTCCAGGATAGACCGTAGTCTGAGTTATTTTAAAATAGCTAATATGCTAAACAAATATGAGAACAGTCTGGGTACATCGGACAGCTTAGGAAATACCCAGCAAGACAAAATCCAGGAGCAAGAAAAGGATACAGTCACACCAACAGAGCATGATGAAATATATGAAAATGACGTTATCTCTCCTACTGGTAATTCTATCATAAATGCTGTTGCAGATTTACTCCTTCAGCCTAATGCGGTAATATCTTCAGGAGGTGGTGGAGGAAACAGTAACCAGTTGGATGATGATGAAAGAAAAAAGAAAAATCGTGAACATATTAGAAGCAGAAGAAGATGATCAAGAAAGAGATTGAAGGAGCGGCTCTCCTATCCATATATAATGAGCTTAAAGATGAAATAAAGGCTATACGGACAGACATTCAGCATTTGAATACTCAACAGCCCCAGCAATCAGAGAACAATCAAGAATTAAATTCATTGCTGAAAGAAACGATTGTCAATGCTGTAAACGACACCATAAATGCCCACATAAACAGTAGAGAAAACTATGCTGATGAAGTTAGTAGAAGATGTAAGAATACTATTGATTTTGCAATTGAAAGGGAAACCAAACTGGTTAATAATGTGTTATTGCCCAAACTCTCCCCTATTATTCAAATCGATAAGAAAATAGATGCCATAAATGTAAGGCTTAACGGAATCGAAAATGACATACAGAAGATGCCCAAAGATAATTTAAGTAATATCAACAATAACAGATTTCTCTGTATAATGCTGATTATTATTACTTGTGTATTTTGGATATTGGGAAATTTTCTTTACATGGATTTAAATCAAAGGTATAATGAGTTAAAGGAAAGGCATGAAATGGTTATGAGGAATATGAGTCGTGATAAGTAATAAAAATATAAGATAAAAATGCTTTTTATTATACAAACAATCAATGATTTATTATACAATAAGAGTTTAATGTATGTTCTATACGATTTACTTTAATATTTTATTTTTATAGCATTATATTTATATTTTTGAGAACATTTTAAATACATGTACAATGGATAAACTCATGAACAGAATAAAAGAGGTACTTGAAGAAAAAGGTATCAAGCAGACCTGGCTTGCTGAAAAACTTGGTAAAAGTTTTTGTATTGAAAATTCTTATGTTTGCAACAGACGGCACCAAGCTTAGAAGTATTGTTTAAAATTGCCAGAATCCTTCAAGTTGATCCTAAAGAATTAATAGATAGTAATAAGTAAACTATGCTTTACAGGCTGATAAAGAAGAAATGTGATGAATAATTGGCTTATCCTGCATTTTTTGAGTTGGAATGTGCTAAAATTACGGCAAAATCTATGATTTAAGTGGAAACTTGAGCAGAATATGCGATATTATGCTATATTCTGCAGAAGAATCATTATCTTTGCGTGCAATAAATCTTATCAATGAACTATATGGAAAGCAGATTGAATAGAATCAAGGTTGCACTCGTAGAAAGGAACGTTTCGCAAAAGGAACTGGCAGCGAAGATAGGGAAAAGCTTCAGTACGGTGAACGCATATTGTGCCAACCGTCAGCAACCGACTCTTGAAACGCTCGATTTGATAGCCAAAGTCCTCAATGTGCCGATGCGTACACTGGTCAAAGAGGACTGATTAAAAGAAACGCCCCTATGAAGACAATCAAGATACAGAGCCGCAGGGAAGTGAAGGAGTATCCGCAATCCCGGCGCAAGGAACTCATAGCCTTCTTTTCTGAAGGTGCGGCAGCTTGCGACGGAAGCGAAAGCGACCGCTATTCATACATCGCTGCCTGTCTTTCAATGGGTGCAACGGAAGTGAATGGCGATGACGAGACTTGTGTGTTTCCTGAAGGTTCAGAAGGAGCTGTAATGGAAATGCAGCTAATAGAAAACTACTATTTATCAATATAACAATGGCAGGACGAGAAAAGAATTGCAAATGGTATTTTGCAGACCAACCTAATGTGCAGGAGGTCGGTCCGAATAATGCCATGGAACAGAATTTCAAGCATCATCCTTACGCTTCGCTTGTTAGAGAAAGTATCCAAAATTCATTGGATGCAGTGCTTGACAAGTCTGAACCTGTAAGGATGGAGTTTTCATTCAAGGAAATGCGCGGAAATGAGTATCCGCAATTCTTTGAATTGAAAAATCATATACAAGGCTGCATAGACTATTATCCCAACAACCGCAATGCAAAGGCAATATACGAACCTATGCTGAAGTTATTCGACGACAATTTGTATGCAGAACATTTGGGATATGTCCGTATAAGTGACTTCAATACAAAAGGTATGGCGTATGAAGAAGGAAAAACGGACAGCCCTTTCTATGCCTTTGTTCGATCTGCCGGCGTGAGTGCAAAGGATGATACCACTGCAGGAGGTTCTTTCGGTTTCGGGAAGGCTGCCTATTATCTGCTTTCGCCGATTAGTACAATTATCGTAAGTACCTGCACAGATAAGTTTGAAAAATATTTCGAGGGGGCAACCTCTCTCTGTACACATCTGTATGAAGGATGCAAGAAAGTGGCTTTCGGTTACTATGATGACAGAAACGGCAAGCCTATCTGCGATGAAGCGGATATTCCTGCAAGATTCCGCCGCTCAGAGCCGGGTACTGATATAAATATCCTTGGCTTCAACTTAAAATATACGGATGAAGCCGTGAAGGAAATGACGGAAGCCGTACTCCGTAACTTTTGGATGGCTATCCTGAATGGAAAATTGGTTGTAGATATCAACGGAACAGTTCATATTGACAAACACACCATCGCGGATTTGATGGAGGAAACGTTTGAGGAACTAGACGACAACACAAGAAAGGCCGGTTATTACAATCCGCGTCCCTATTTCGATGCAGTACGTCTTGCTAATACTTCAAAGAAGTACTTGCTTTATGAAACAGAACTTTCCCTGCTTGGCCACGTATGTTTTTTTGTTTCAAAATCCAAGGGAGCAACTGATAAGATTTCCTACCTCAGAGCTAGTCAGATGCTGATATACAGCAAGCGAACAAAAACAAACTACGGAATGTATGGAGTGTTCTTCTGTGACAGCGATAAAGGTAACGAGATTCTCGTAAATTTAGAGAACCCTGCCCACGATGAGTGGAAACCGAACAATTGGCGTGAGGGCACCCGTGTCAATGGCAAAGGACGTGTTGCAATGCAAGAGATGGATGATTTTATCAATAAATCTCTCAATAAAACTTTTGCATTGAATGAAAAATTAGTTGTTAATATCAAGGGACTTGAGGATTTTCTGTATATTCCTACATCGCAGGAAGAGGACGAGGATATGGAAACTGACAATGGGATGGACTCAGTTCAGGGTAAGCCGACCGGAAAGATTCAAGAAGACGGTACTTCCTACACAACAGATATCCCGAAAGAAGATGGTAATCCAGGAATCTCTCCAAGAAAAGACTCATCTTCGACTGGTCATGTGATGATAAATACCACAACTCCTGCTAGCGACGGCGAAGGTCGTCTGCGGTCTGGAAATGGTAGTGGAGAGCGTAAGCCAAATTCTCCGAGAATAAAAAAGCCCGGTGATGCTACTGCATCACACACACCAAACCAAGGTGGTGAGAAAGGTATATTTGCAACGCCTATCAATGTGCCTTACCGTACATTCTCTCAGAAAGAAGACGGAAAGATATACCATTATGTAGTACTGCATCCGGAAAACGAGATTGATAATGCCCGTCTGCGTTTTTTTGCTGTCGGTGAGGAAAGCGACGAAGAATTGTCCGTGGCTGAATCTAGCATGGGGAATGTCAGCGGGAACATAATTAGGGACTTGCACATAAATAAAGGGAGTATGCGTATAAGAATACGTTTTTCAGATAGCATGAAGCACTCACTTAAAATGACAGCGGAGGAATTGCATGAAATATAATGTATCATTGCCGTATCCGGTTCTTGGCATCTATGATGATGTATATCCTCTTCTGAAGGAGGGATGCATTCAGATGGCAGATCCGGTAAAGACGGAAACAGACTACAGGTTCAATATTAAACTGAACCAGGGTAACAAGGATATCACCCGTCTAGTAGAAGAAGGTAAGGCTCTGTATGCTTGCGAGGTAACTTGCAAGAAGACCTTTATGCGCCTATGTTTTAAATCTGCCACCCCAGAATTCGAGATTACTTTGGGCAGGAAGGATGTAAACGGACGCATAGACTTTCAGTGCTTTATAGCTGTTACGGGGCAGCTTTTGGGCTATACAAACAAGGATTTCCATGAGGATTATCATGGTTTTTCATTTGACCTTGAAGCCGGTGACCTGCTTGCAGTATTTCCGCTTGCATGGTGGAATACAAACATAAAATTCGATAAACTTTATGCAGCAGGTTCTTTCATGCAGATAATAGAGGCTGCTGACGGAATAGAGCTTACATGGTTCAATCTTGATAATGACAGGATTCTGATTGAGATGCCGCATGACCTGTTCATACAGTATCAGCGTATAGGAAATGCTTTCCCGGAAATAATCCACTCATCTCTGGTGCATAATGCTTTGGTGTATGCGCTCAGTAACCTATCAGACTATAAGGATTCAGGTAAATTGTGGGCAGACAGTCTGATGGCACGAATGGCCGAACCTCAGTTTAGTACTTACGACCTTACAGACATGAATCAGGTGTATCGTGTAGCAGATATGCTGCTCAAAGATCCGTACAAGCGTATGCTAGACAGTCTTGAACGTATTGCGAACTCACAAACAGAAGAACAGGAGGACTGATTATGGAATTGCAGAAAGTATTCAAGCGTTCATACATGGAGGAGCTTAGACGCAACATACATGTATCCGATTATCAGGGTGAAATCTTTCCATTTGAACCATCAAAGGTAAAATCACTAGCTAATGTATATAAGCCGGAAGGATTGCTTGACAGGCTTGATCCTGAGGATGATTTTACCTCCGCAGTCGAGATATATAAGGCATACAGCTCAATTAGCCCTCTTCTTGCATCTCTACCTGACTTATGGGTTTATCTAGCGCATGTAGACCTGTTCTCATACGTCCAACAAAGATGGCCGAAAGTTTTGGAGGATGGCGTAGATGAAAAGTACATACTCAACCATTGGCATGAGAATGACCATTTCATGAGAACGACATTCGCAGGGTTATGGTGGCATACATACCTGACATATGATGAGTCAAGGACTAATCCAACAGAACTCACTGAAGTGCTTTTTAAGTCTCAAGACTTCAGAACCCTCCGTTTTGGCGAACTTGGTTTGATAAGACATAAACCTGCCATGATGGGTGTCCTTGAATTTCTGATGGAAAATCCAGAGATAATGCAGAATGCATTTGACGCTCGTGGTCAGTATATCTCCAGATATTTTAATCTGCTTGGGGGAACTAGACCGCTTGCATTTATGGATAAATCTTATTTCAAAGCATCCTTGGATAAGGTAAAAGACAAATTATTAGCTATAAAGTCTATTCATGACGTACAAAATAAAGTAATTGACATTGAATGATGAAGAAATACACTTTTATTGATTTATTTGCCGGTTGTGGCGGTCTCAGTGAGGGCTTCTTACAGACAGAAAAGTTTGAAGGATTGGCTCATGTTGAATGGGAAACCCCTATGGTGAACACCTTGCGCCAACGGCTCATAGATAAGTGGCATCATTCAGAGAATGAGGCAAAGAAGCGCGTAATCAAGTTTGATGTTCAGAAAACAGAAGAACTGATACATGGAAATTGGACAGAAGAGACAAAAAAACTATATGAGAAGGAAAATCACAAGTCTGTTGTTGAAAAAGGCCTTGCAGGTCTAGTCGGTAACGAAACAGTCGATTTGATTATCGGAGGTCCTCCTTGTCAGGCGTATTCTATTGCAGGAAGAGCACAAGATCCGAATTCAATGAAAGATGACTATAGAAACTATCTTTTTGAAAGTTTCGTTAAAATCGTTGCCTTCTTCAAACCGAAAGCATTTGTGTTTGAGAATGTGCCGGGACTGCTTAGCGCGTGTCCTGGGGACAAACCTGTTCGCGAACGAATCTTTGAAGCCTTCAAGGCTATCGGGTATGATATCAGAACCCCCGAAACGCTGAAGGAATCTGTATATTGTGCAGAAGATTTTGATGTTCCTCAAAAAAGAAATAGGATCATAATTATCGGAACGAAACACGATTCCGTTTTTAATACAGAGGATTTCTATACGGCTTTGAATGCCCACAAAAGCAAGGCTGCCCACAAGACCGTTAAGGATGCTATCGGCATGATGCCAAAGCTGACCCCAAAGGATAAGATAGAGAAGGTCGGACGTGCAAATATATCCCATGAGCAGCTGAACGGAGAACAGATAGATCTTCATATACCGCGCTATCATGGCGAACGTGACCAAAGACTCTTTACGGAGTGGCTTGCAAATAATATGAACAAGTTTTCTCAAAAGGAGAAAATGGAATTCTACACTAAAATAACAGGCCATACCTCCAATCATATAAAATATAGAAATATAGAATGGGATAAGCCATCACCTACAATAGTTGCTCATTTACACAAAGATGGATATATGTTTATTCACCCGGACATTGAGCAATTAAGAACAATAACTATCAGGGAAGCTGCGCTGCTGCAGTCATTTCCCATGGACTACAAATTTGTAGCCTCTAATCCGTATTGTTATAAAATGATCGGAAATGCAGTACCCGTGTTATTTGCAAAGGGAATAGCAGAGGCAATGTATGATGTATTAAAGTCAAAAGAATAATGAAGCGAAAACTCAATATACTTATTGCATGTGAAGAAAGTCAGGCTTGCTGCAGAGCATTCCGTGCCATGGGACACAATGCTTATAGCTGTGACTTGTTTGACTGTAGCGGAACAATATTTGGAACTGAAATCAAGGACCCGCATCCTGAATGGCATTTTAATCATGATGTTACAACCGTTCTGAACAAGACAAACCTTACTCTCCAAAATGGCGAGCAGGCAGTTGTTGAAGGGGATTGGGATATCATGATTGCTCACCCCCCATGCACCTTCCTTGCAGTAAGTGGAGCTAAGTGGATGTATCATCCTGAAGACAAAGATAAACCTGTCGAGGAAAGGCGTCCGCACCCTAATTTTCCTACAAGAAAACGCGATCAGGAAGATGGTGCTGCCTTCTTTATGTTTCTGGCACGTGCAGATGTCAAACGTATTGCCATAGAGAATCCTGTTGGAGTGATGAGTTCCCGTTGGAGAAAGCCAGATCAGTCAATCCAACCATATATGTTTGGAGACCCTTACTCAAAGAATACGTGCCTTTGGTTGAAGAATCTACGTCCTCTTCATCCATCCAAGGAAACCTCAGATCATGGAGAAAGAATATACTTCGGAAGCGGAAAGTCTCAGCCTAAATGGTATTCGGATGGCCTTACAAAAACCAAGACTAAAGAAGATAGGCAGAAATGGAGAAGCAAGACCTTTCCAAACATTGCAAGAGTCATTGCAGAGCAATGGACGATCCAAATAGCTGCAGAAGAGAATCTTTTGGAGGACAAGGAATGGGAAATTCTTGGCCGAGACTATTTGAGTCTTCTCGATAGAATGACAAAGGGTATCAGATACCGTACTGCAGACGTTGATCCTAAAACGGAAAAGAGAAGATACCCGATACATTTTAATGCAGAAATGCTTAACGAAATAGAAAAACGGGAGCAATCCCTTATTGACTATTGGAATAAATTGAAACAATGAAAGTATATATAAGGAAAATCATGAAGCATGACATAACTCACGAAGTGAGTCTGACGGCTTATGTCTATTATGAGTTCTTTGACGGCAGAGATTCTGTTTCATTTCAGATAAACGGCGAAGGCTCCATATATGATGTGACTTTCAATAATGCTACTGACCTCAGGTTCGGAGGTGATTTCAAAACCATGTGTAGATTATTGGAAGTAAGGATTGGTGATTTTCTGCATATAACTCATAACGGGGATGGGATGTATTCTATAAGAGTAGAACGTGCTAATGAGGCCTCTGCTTCCAAGTATTATCCTTTCTTTACAGGAACAAGAAGACATCTCATTGCGACAATAGCTAATGGTGTAGTTTCAACTCAATACATAAGATGATATGGGAGATGTATTATGTAAATGGCGAATGCCAAAAGTAGAACATGTTGTGGAATTGGTTCAAGAACTTCCCAAAGAGGAAATGGCAGAGAATGAATTCAAAATTTATATGTCAGGTTCTATCTATGGTGAAGGCTTTACTAAAACAGCATATCAGCTTGCATGTCAGTTGGGCTTGTATTGTATAGATAACCAAATATATATACCTCGTTTTAATAGGAATGTATCGAAGAATGAGGCTGAATCATATTTGGAAAAATGGGTATGGACATACTACATACCTAATCCCTATACAAAAAGTTTCGCACAAGGTTGTAAACCTCTACCTGTGTTAACTTCTATTATCAAATACATAGAAGAGAATCCGGATGTACGGAATCTAGAACAGGTATGCCAAGATATATGGGGAGAACCTATAGGCAATCTTGCAAATATAAAATATGCAATCAATCAATATAGCAAAGCTGTACGAGTTGATGGTCACAACAATATAACATTAGAGCCAAATTATAAGGAGATTATGACTATGGCATTGGAAAGAAATAACAAACGTGCATTTTTTGATAGTCTGAGTACCCCATCGGGAACAGGCAATCCTGAAAATAAACAGTCTGTTGAGCCTGCAGGTGAATCAACCAAATTAAATTCTCAGGAATACTCATACATTGCTGCGATAAAGACTAAGCCGTTCCTTATTCTTGGAGGTTTCTCAGGTACCGGAAAGAGCCAGAAGGTAAAGGAACTTGCATTTGCTACCTGTCCTTGTGACGGGTATCTCAATGTGTCGGAGACATCGCCTGGGAATTACCTACTAGTGAGCGTTAAGCCCAATTGGCACGACGCAACAGATATTACGGGATTCCGCTCGTCTGTCAACAAGAATTACTATATGACAGACTTCATGCGTTTTCTTGTGAAGGCAAAGCAATATCCTGAGGTTCCATTCTTTGTATGCCTTGATGAGATGAATCTTGCCCCCGTAGAGGAATACTTTGCGGATTTCCTGAGTGTTATCGAGTCAAGAAAGAAGAAAAAGGACGGAACTATCGTAACGGATGCACTTGTTCCTGCAAGCGTATTCCGTGCGGATGACTATGACGCCGAGTTCAATATCTTCATGAGTTTGGGACTGGCTACAACAAATCCAGAGTGGAAACCGGACGAGCTGAATGCCCTGTCAAAGGAAGAATATGCACAGGCTTTTATCCGTCAGGATATTGTGGAAGAACTGAAGCGTGACGGACTGACTATACCTCAGAATGTCATTATCATAGGCACAGTCAATATGGACGACACTACCAATTCTTTTTCGCGTAAGGTTATCGACAGGGCAATGACCTTTGAAACCATCGTAAATGAATTTGACAATTCTTACTTCGCCGGCGATGTGGCGCTTCACTATATCAGCAAACCGCGCAGCGGCAAGCTGTTCATCAGTGACGAGGTGCGTGCAACGCAGATGATTGAAGCAGGCAATTTCGCACTGACTGATGATGAGAAGCACAAAATCCTTGAGTTCATCAACAGCATAAACAATGATCTAGAGGGCAGCCCCTTCAAGATAAGCTACCGAATCCTTAACGAAACAATCCTGCTCTATAGGGCAAAGAAGGAAATCCAGAAAATAATGGATGAGGAGGGAGGATTTGAAGATGGCGTTACCTTCAATACTGACCTTGACAACGTATTTGATGAAATCCTGATGCAAAAGATACTCCCGCGTATCGAGGGCGATTACGAAAAGTGCAACAAGTGTCTTACCAAACTTTCAACACGGGCAGATGACAACAACTGGAAACAGAGCATGGACAAGATTGAGTTCATGATAACCCGTTTCGGAAAGGACAAGAGTGGATTTACAAGTTTCTGGAACTAAGTCATTGAAATATGGATGTTCTGATTTTTGAGAATAGCGAATACCGACTTACAATAAGCACTGCTTCCATCGAATATGCATGGGAGCGATTTGAGCGTCGCGTAAAGGACGCTGCACCACGTTACTGCGACTATAGGTCAGGTAGCGAGGGAAAACTTTCTCTGTATTATCCATTTGGCGATAACCGGGGCATCCAGAGTCTGAATTCAGAAGTATCAGCAGAAGAATGGCTGAACAAGCATCCTGTGGTTTTCGAGACCTGTGAATATCAGTTTGCAGTGGAATTCAAGAATATATGGGATACTAGTGATGCGAAACATTTGCCCAAAGTCAGACATCAGATAAAGACCGTCGGTGAGTCCTTTAAGTTCTATCCCAACGGAAAGCATTCGGGCATACTTGTAGGTAGTATTGACTTTCTCAACTCTCCGGGAAAGTTTAGTTTCGCCTTTGAATACAGAGATGAGACAGACCAAATGGTTAAGCAGTCGTTTGAACTGTACGTGGCTTCACCTAAATTGGATACCAAGAGTGACCTCCAGAAAATTATATCCCTTATAAATGAAGAATACGAGAATTATGTATTCGACTACCTGACACTTACGTTCAGCAGTTTCTCGCTCAAGCGTTCCGAAAGAAACAACAGCATCATTTGGTTGAGCATCTTCAAGACTGTCGTTGATGAGTATTTTCGGGGAGTACGCTATATTATCTCATGTCCTAACAACAAGTCTGTGCGCAAGACATACCATGCACGTCCTGATCGCATACGCCGCTGGAGCCAGCGCGAAGAAGAACGTTACCGCAATCTTGGAACTGACGCAGAGAAGCACTTCTTCCGCTATGAGCAGACGGAGAATACCGTCAATACACGCGAAAACAGATTCGTCAAATACTCACTTCACGTCCTTGGAAAGAAATTTAGGGAAGTATTCAATGAAGTGAGCAGCCTGTATGGCGATATGGACGCTGAAGAGCGGAATCGTTTTGATGAGTATAACAAAGATTTCCGCCGTATGGAGGCACACGGATTTTTCCGTAAGGTGGGCGAGTTTGAAGGATTCCGTCAGGAAAGCGCAATTCTTCAGCAGAGAACGGGATATAGTCAGATTTACAAGTCGTGGCTTATGCTGAAGAACTCTCTCGACCTTGTGGATGGTAAGACTGATGTTGGCATGAAGAAGATATGGGAACTCTATGAAATATGGTGTTTCCTTGTCATGAAACGCCTGATAGCAAAAGTATTGCATCTTGAACTTAGCGATGCGGAGCATGTACGTGAAAACAAGGCCGAGATGATAAATACTATGCAGAAGAGCGAGATGACTCACGTGGTAGAGTTTGACAATATATCAAACGGCGATGTTGTCCGTCTAGAGTATCAACATACTTATAACAGGAAGAGCAAGGATGTAAGAACCACTACAACGGAGCAGCGCCCCGATATAGTTGTCACTATCAGGAAGCCTGACGGCTTTGTCCTGACATACTTGTATGATGCCAAATACCGAGTGCAGGACGACCGCAAGGACGGCGAGTTGGACGAAGGAGCGGATATTGATATGGCAGACTATCCTCTGCCTGATGCTATCAATCAGATGCACCGATACCGTGACGCTATCTACTATGCCATAAAGGAGGATGAGCGTCCGCATGGCAAGGAAATCATAGGCGGATATATATTGTTCCCCGGACGTGCTGAGGGCACATCCATATACAATCGCTACTTCTATAAGAGTATCGAGACCGTGAATATCGGAGCATTCCCGCTACTTCCGGCAGACAGGGATTTTGGGGAGCTTGTCCAATGCCCTCTTTTAGAAGAGCATCTGATATCAATTCTGCAGGACAATTCTGCCTACGAGCAGATAAAGGACAGCATTCCACAGAAGGGACTGACATACAGTCTGAAGCCTGGAGAAGCTGATAGCCTTATTCTCGTCGGATACGTAAAGAAAAAGGATAAGGAACTTATCCTGTCCAATAAAATGTATTATACGAGAGCAGAGTTTGAACTTGGTTCCCTGCGTCTGCGACCGGGATTCGAGTGGACTGAATATCTGTTGCTTTACGATGCGGACACCGATGAAAAATGGCTCTACAAGCTTAATAATAGAGGGCCTCGCATTGCATCCCGACAGGCACTGGCAGAAAAGGGGTTCACACCAAAGCACGGAGATTTCTTCTTCGTATTTGATATGGCTGAATCAGAACAACCTGTCAGGATAGATAGCAACATAATATTGCCGAAAGGAAATAAGAAATACGAACCGTTTTTTATTACAGTCAATGAGTTAAACCAAAAATAAAGAACTATGTCTGACCGCCTGACCACAGAACAACGCCACAGGAATATGGTTGCGATTCGTGCCAAAGACACGAAGCCGGAACTTCTTGTGCGTAAATTTCTGTGGTCGCGTGGTTTCAGGTATCGGCTGAACCATTCGCGTCTGCCGGGAAAACCTGACATAGTGCTGCGCCGTTACCGCACATGCATCTTCATCAACGGATGTTTTTGGCATGGGCACGACGGATGCAGATACTTCGTCATGCCGAAATCGAATACCGATTTCTGGAAGGCGAAGATTGACCGAAACAAGGAACGCGACTCTGAGACTCAGCGCAAGCTCGTCTCGATGGGATGGCACTGCATAACCATATGGGAATGCCAGCTGAAGCCTAAAGTAAGGGACGCAACCCTAGACTCTCTCGAATATACGCTGTCGCACATCTTCCTCAAAGACCACAGCATAAAGTCATATGAGATGCCGGAGGAAGAGGTTCAGATGGCAGCAGAAGATGAAGCTGAGTATCAATCAAAATTAATAACAGAATAACAAAATCTGATATATTATGGATGCAGGAACAAAGCAACTTGCAGATATACTAAATGGTAACAGAGTGTTGGAGGTGCCTTACTACCAAAGAAGCTACGTCTGGAAGGAAGAGCAGTGGGAAAGACTGTTGTCTGATATGGAATATATAACCAGTACGGGGCAGGACTATTTCCTGGGTTCCATTATCCTTAAACAGGAACAGACAGGAATCTCGCCTTACGACTTGCAGACTGTCATTGATGGACAACAACGTTTCACAACGCTTGCATTGTTCTTCAAATCTTTATGTCTGAAAACAGATGATCTAGAGACCTTTGAAGGTAAATTCACTGTCAGGGACAAGAAAGCAAAAACTAGGCACATTGCTATACGTCACAGCATAAACGACAAACGGGATTTTGAGAAGGTTATGGTATTGGACTCAGACTGCAAGCTGGAATCTGATGTACCTAGCAACATAATAGACGCATACAATTATTTTCACGAAAATATCGACCCGGAGAAAGTTGATGTTGATGTTCTCTTGAACCACATAATCTTTATCGGCATATCACTTCAGGCCGGCGAAGATGAGCAGGCAATATTTGATACGATAAACTCGTTGGGCGTAAAGCTTACTACAGGTGAACTTCTGAAGAATTACTTCTTCACTGAAAGTACAAGACAGGAGTACGAGCATTTGTGGATGCCTATTTTTGAGAAAGACAGAGAACTTGCCAATTATTGGGATTCGACAATAAATTCCGGTCGTATCAAAAGAGCCAATATCGATTTTTTCTTCAATGCTTATCTGTGTATCAAGATCCAGGATCCGTCCATAAAAGTAAGTGCTGAACATAAGGTCAGATACCGTCGCTCTGTAGGTCTGTTCAATAATTACAAAGACCTGATAAATACATACAGTATTGACAAGAAAGATATGATATGGGATATTCTAGAGTATGCCCAATTGTATCATGACAATATCAACCCTGAGATAGCTAATGGCGAAATCCCAGGTAAGCCGGGTATTGAGCGCATCAACTTCCTTATATTCGTACTTGAATATACAACACTTGTTCCTTACATCCTGTACGTACTTAGAAATGTATCATCTGAAGAAGAGCGTAATGAAATCTTCGGTTACATTGAGTCGTATGTTCTTCGCCGTCAGGTGTGCCGGAGTGACAACAAGAATTTTAGCGACCTTTTCGGCGAGAATCTGATTTTGAACCAGATACTTACCATAGATGACCTGCGTGACTATCTGGAAAACAAGAGCGAAGAACAGGCATTGGCATTACCAAGTGACGGTATGGTTAGAAAGGGTTTTGTAAACAGTCACCTTCCTAATAAGCGTTCACTCGCCATATTATATCTTATGGAAACAGCATTGCGTGAGGGTAAGCCACACGCCACGAAACTCTATCCATTTGATACGTATAGCTTGGAACATCTCTTACCTAAAAATTGGCAAGACAACTGGCCGATGTTGGATGGTTATGACAAAGACCAAAGGGATGACTTGAAACTCTGCTTAGGCAACCTTGCCATGCTTCCTGCAAAGTTGAATACTTCTATAAGCAATGCATCATGGCAAACCAAAAAGTCTGGCAAAGGGAAGTCACAGGGACTTTTGTTCTACGCAGCTGATATCGTAACTATGTCAGATACTCTTAGCTTGATTGCATGGAATGAGAAAACCATACAGATTCGTGCTAAATGGCTTGCTGAAAAAGCCATAGAAATCTGGCCTTCATACTTGCCTGAGGATGAAGAGGACGCAGCTGATGCCGAAGATTTTACTTTCATTAACAAAGTCAAGAGGAATTGCGAGAACCACGACTATACAAAATTCTCTCTAAATGGCAAGCCAGCGACGACTAAGAATCAATTCGTTCTTGATGTGGTAAGAGCATATATAGAAAAGCATCCGTCGGTGACCTATACTGAGCTCTTGAAAGTCTTCCATGAGGGACTCTGTTCAAGAGGTCACAAGCACAAAGGATTGCTGTTGTCCGTTGATGCCCATAGCAAATGGGATAATAAATATAAGGACAGACGCTATAGTGTCAAGATGAATGGCGGTAAACTTGTGTCCGGTGACGGTGTAGAATTCTATGTCAACACCCAATGGGAGATTGCCTATATGCATGGCATAATCAAACTTGCCAAAGATGAAGGATTCACAGTGAACGCGGAGAAATTGTCTTATGTTTCCCTAGCTTTTATTTGTCTCCTTATGGCATCTTTTTTGCGAAACAAGTCATAAAATCATTTAATTAGTTTATTTTTATGTATTACCCCAATAATAAAGCTCCCAAAATATTTTCTGTACAAATACACCACACTCGTAAATATTTGTGGTATCTTTATACAGATTTAGATAGTAAGCAATGAAGAAACTTAATTCATACATATCATCATCAGACATGAAGGAAAAAGGGCGTGCAGCTTATTACAAAATGTTGGAAAGTGTACGCCAAGGTGAACTAATACAGGTTCGACGAGGATTGTATGCTAACATTGACCAGCTTTCAAACAGTATGATTGACATAGAAGCGATTATACCAGGTGGAATTCTTTGCCTCTGGTCTGCATGGAGCATATACCAACTTACGACTTCTATGCCACAAGCCTATCATGTGGCCATAAAAAGAGATAGAAAAGTAGTAACACCTTCATTTCCCTCAATAGAACTTCACCACTATACAACTTCTTTTTGGAGGGTTACAATATCAGAATCTATGATATAGAGCGATGCGTATGTGATGCCATTAAGTTTAGAAATAAGATAGGTTTTGATGTCTGCTCAGAAATTATAGATAACTATCTTGCACGACCGGAACGGTACTATAAAATATTTTGTGTAAATGGGAAATACGGGATTCAAGTTTGAGTCTCGTATTTTTTATTTTATAGATTTGCAAAATGAAGAAGATTATGAAAGAAAAGAATCAAGTAGTGCCCGATGAGGTATTAAGCAAGGAGTTCCTTAGCTAGTTTAAAACAGAAGCCGATGTAAGCAAGCTCCTGAAGCAATTGCATGCCCAAGTATTGGAAAAAATGCTTGAAGGCGAAATGGATGCCCATTTGGGGTATGAAAAGAACTCCGTGTCCGGTAATAACAGTGGTAATTCACGCAACGGAAGCTATCCAAAGAAAATCCAGACCGAACATGGAGAGTCTATCATTTCTATTCCACGTGACCGTAACGGCCAATTTGAGCCGATAGCAGTGCCCAAACATGAAAGTCGTGGACTTTCTATAGAAAAGCTCGTTATCTCCCTATATGCCAAAGGAATGAGCGTTTCTGACATAGAGGAAGAGATGCGTGAGATTTATGAAATAGAGCTCTCCACATCTGCCATTTCCATCATTACCAACAAAGTCAATCAGGCGGCCTAGGAGTGGCAGAACCGCCCCCTTGATCCTGTTTACCTGATAGTCTAGATGGACGGTATCGTCTTCAAGGTACGGGATAACGGCAAAATCATAAACAAGACCGTTTATCTTTGTGTCGGGCTGAAACAGAACGGCTTGAAGGAGATTCTTGGCATGTGGGTCGGATCGGAAAGTTCTTCTTTCTGGATGGGCGTTCTGACCGATTTAAAATCCCGTGGAGTGTAGGATATCCTGATTACCTGTACTGACAATCTGAATGGATTTACGGATACTATCCGCACCGTATTCCCTCAATCATCCACTCAGATCTGTGTGGTACATCAGATCAGAAACTCCTGTAAATATGTCGTTTATAAGGATAAGAAAGAGTTTACGGCGGATATGAAGAATATCTATAATGCACCCAACAAAGAGGTTGCTGCTGCAGAACTTGACAATCAGGAAAGGAAATGGGGAGGAAAGTATCCTTACGCCATACTTTCATGGAGAAACAACTGAGATGACCTGACTGTTTTCTTCCAGTTCCCGCTGGAAATCAGAAAAATAATCTATACTACAAATCTCATTGAAAACCTGAACGGAAAAATCAGAAAGTACACGAAATCAAAGCTTTCATTCCCTTCCGATGATGCAGTCAAAAAGACCGTGTATCTTTCACTTATGGAGATTGAGAAGAAATGGACACAGCCGATTCATAACTGGGGCTTGATTATGAATCAATTTATGCTTATGTTTGAAAACAGAATCCAGATATAAGAACAAACTTACAACTGTATTCTGTTTCCATTTACACAAAATTTTGGACAGTGTCACCGGAACGAAATATAAGTAAACTATTAGATTATGCCAAACAACTCCGTGTGGGCACAATCCTTGAAAACTATCTGCAAGTCAAACTATTTTACTCTCCTTATTATTTACAAAAGTGAATACAATGGTATAAAAAGGTTTATAGCCTTTAATGGTAGTACTTTACTACAAAATCACCGTGTGTTTAAGTCTTATATATTTACCTTATAATGTCCAACTTTCACCACTTTGCCAGCAATCATCGCAAAAAAACTTTTTCATTCCTTGCACGGGATATCCTATATTTGTAACATAATTTACAACTTCAAATACAATCCTTATTGCAGAAATATAAAACTATATTTAATATTGTACACAGATTATGTGGGGAGATTATTCGACTGTTTCAGAGAAATCAATTAACCACTTACAAAATTTTGAAATACCTAATTCCATTCGTGTAAAATTAAGATCTCTCCCTGCTTCATATTCCTCGGCATATTTTTTCATATTTGCAAATGTTTCCTTAACGTCTGCTATATCTTTATCTTCAAAAATAATGTTTGCTTTGCGTCGCAATTCAATTTCTATGCAATTGAGAAGTGATAAAACAGTCCGAGGTCTCATACTTCCAATATTATATATTTCAAAGGAAGAAGTTCGTTTAATCTTTATAACTTTGGCTATACATAATATTACATCATCTATATATGTAAAATCCCTTTTCATTAAACCTTTACCAAATACCTTGACTGGCTTATCTTTTAATATAGAATCTGTAAATAGCCATATTGCCATGTCCGGTCGTCCATATGGTCCATAAACAGAAAAGAATCTAAATCCAGTAATCTGCATTTTAGACTTATTTGAAAAAACTAAAGCTTCAACTTCATTTGCCACTTTTGTCATTGCATAAATACTCTGAACTTTCCCTCCTAACATGTTTTCTTTTAATCCATCTATCGGCACATTCATATCACCATAGACACTACTTGAACTAGCAAAAATGAAATGCTCTATGCTAGACTTTGCTGCTATTTCTATGACATTAGAAAATGCTACAATATTATTTTTTATGTACTTTTGAGGATTTCTGTTTGACTCTCTTACTCCAGGTGTAGCAGCTAAATGAATTACATAATTACTTTCATTAAAGTATTCCTGTAAATCCGATAAGTCCTCAGACAAATCTTTACAAATATTGGTGAAATTCTTAAACTGTATAAGTTGGTCTAACCGTGCATCTTGAAGTCTTTTCTGTTCCCCTTCACCATTATGCACATCAATTCCTATAACTCTATATCCCCTATTCAGTAAATATTTCGAAAGAGAATAGCCAATAAAGCCAGAAGAGCCTGTAATTATGATAGTTTCCATTTATATTCAGTAGTTTTTAACTTTTTCCCAAGGATGTTAAGAAAATGCTGTGAAAAGCTTTTTATTCTTCCAGCGCCTGGCATAAAAGTCAGTTCGCTGAAGTATATTCTATCGTTAATCTCATACAAATCAACTCTACAAAAAGGAAGATCTTCCGATAAGAGTTTTACAATATCAATCATTTCCTCCAACTTTTTTGGGCAAGGAATATCAATATTCCCTTCATTCTTATTTATAAATCCCACTTGTTTTTTCCAGTCTGATACCCTGTATATTATACTTTTCTGATTCTTATGACATGTTGAATCATATATGATTTGGCAATATTCAGCTATTCCATAAAATGAGAAAAATTTATAACTTACAAGAGAGTCGGAAAAAGGTTTGTCATTCTCTAAATACTCCTCTGCAAAAACCTTCCGAGGAATATTCATATAGTGTGGCTCTGCTGTTAACATACCGAATTGTTTACTTAGTTTTTTAGAATAATATTTCTTTACGTAATCATTAATAGAGTATCGGTCAATTACAACAATTGTGGAACCATTGTCATGATTACATTTGAGTACAAATTTATTCGGTAGACTCTCAAAATCTATATCCTGACTATTATCCCAAATCTTATAGATAACAGGTAAAATATGTTTTAACCCCTTGGATGCAATATAATTGCGCACTGCTAACTTGTCAGCATAAGTACTCCATTCCTTATTATTTGAATTAAAGGACAATGTATATAGCATCTTGTTGAAATCATACTCATTCGCTTGGCGTATATCTATCCCAAACAACTCTTTATACAATAATTGCGATAAATAATTAGGAGCAATCTTTCCTAATATATTATTTCTGATTGAAATAATATATTCTTTGAAATTATGATGTGGTACGTAAAGACTACTTTTGATTTTATTATTTATGAAATCCTTTCTACCTGATTCATAAAGAGGAGATACAGCAAACGATGCATCTTCGCCAACACATGTGACTAACCCTTGTGGTATTGTACTCTTCCAGTCATGAATATAATCAATTAGGTTTTCAGTATTGATTCCATCTTTTTTAATCTTCCTTAAATAAGTCTTTTGTGATAAATAACTTACAGGCATATTCTTTTTAGAACAAAAATGAAGAATCTTATTTACCGCTAAATACAAAGCGCCAAAACGTATCTGACAATTCCAAGAACCATCAATCTCATGAATTAAATACCCATGTTCAATATTAGTTTTACTCAATGATGGTTCATCTATAAAACTACCTTTTGAACAAGATATAAGATAATTAGTATGCCAAGCTTCATAAAATGCATGGGTCTCTATATTATCTTTAACATACATGACCCCTCCATTGAAATACTTTATTATCTTATCTATCGGATAATCTAAATGTTTGTTTTGTTTAACAAAGAAATCAAACATCGGATGTTTTTTGAAAAAGCAATGCCCATCCAATACTGCTCCTAATGAAAATGAAAAATTATCTATCTCATCAAGTGAATGCGTAATCAACGTATCACAGTCAATATATAAAAAGTCTCCACTGATGATTTTGCGTAATGTAACTTTTAGTATGCGTGATCGTCTGAGTTTTTCAACATTTTTATCAAATGGTATTACAATTAATTTAGTAATAAATTGTTTTATTTCTTTACGTATTCCACGCAATGAATCATTGGTTTGGTCATCGCAAACAAGGTATATCTGTGCCTGTGGCATCTGATAGCGGGCAGACATAACAGATATGAGGCATTGTTCCCAATACAAATCTTCTTTCGAGCTAACCAAAACATATACTAACTTAGTTTTCATTCAATATTCCTCCATGCATTAAATCTTCCTTCAGAAGACATCAGCCACTTATATTTATTACTAAAACAGAATTCATTAATAATTGATAAATTTAATTTCGAAACTAAATTATCAAAAATCTGAAATTCACCCATTGGTAGCATATGCAATTTACGATGATATTTATTGAGAACCCGTTCATAATACTCCATCTGAAAATCTACAATTGTATTAGATGCTTTAACTTGTTTGAAAAATTCAAAAGAATTGACACAAAATCTAATCGTATCAGCAAATTTTCTGCCATTCTGGATACCACGCATATCTGAATTGGGAGTTTGAATATATACATATCCTATAATCGGCAAATATAAAAAGTTATTTGACAAATAAATACTTTTTAGAGTATGAACGACATCTTCCCAATAGACACCCTCTTCAAACAATAATTCGTTATGTACTAAAAATTCCTTTCTATACCACTTACTCCATGATGCTCTAATTCTGTTCTCATAATGAATATTTGCCTCATATTCAAGATACTTGGCACCAGACATGTTTTTTATTGTTTCAGATAAAAAAGTCTCCGTATATTGATTACCTTCTAAATCTTGCGTAACTGCATTAAATTGAAGGACATCTATATTTGACAGACATATATCATCTTTCAGTATTGATAGAAATCCAGGCATAATAATATCATCTACATCAACAAACCAAACAAGATTTCCTTGCGCATATTTCAACCCTGTATTTCTAGCTGCGCCTTGCTGTCGGTTTATTTCATGTCTTATAGTAACAATATTTTGAAGTTCATATCTTTTCGCATATTGTCTAATAATTTCTGATATATTGTCTTTTGAACAATCATCTACAACAATCGTCTCAATTAGGTTTAAAGAACCTCTCTCTAAGCCACCATGAACAAAAATAGCATCTAAGCATCGTTCAATATATTTTGATGCATTGTATGCTGGTATTATTATAGAAAGTATAGGTTTCATTGGCCAAATTGTTTTTTAAATGGAAGAAAATTACCACTGTTATTATGCTTATTATTTGAGCAACAATCTTCAAGAATTGCAAAAACTACCTTCTCAAATGCGTTTTTAAATTCCTTCTCATTTATAACTATATTGAAACACTTAGCTATTTCTTTAGGTGGGTTATGAAATATGCCACAACCAAATGCTCCTAATACGATTGCATTATGATTGTTTTGTAAAGCAATCCTAAAGATTGTACGAATCTTATTCATCGTTATTTTTAGATCAATTTCTGATAAATGATTATTTATTAGTTTAGGATCTTTGATTGCAGGAACAGCAACGAATGATAACTTACGACATTTATCCATCAACTTATACCCCATAGATTCTGCATGTCTAAAAATATTTGCATTTCTCACATATACGCCTCCATAGTTATCATCAAGTGGATATTGATCATCAGATTTCTGAAGACCAAACACTGCTGCATATTTTGCAAATTTAAAAGTATGGTAATATAAATCACTGCGTCTAAATAATGATTCTTCTTGTCCATAACAACCTCCAATAACCCCACCTCCAGGACCCTCAGCACAAGCCATGTCTAAAACAATCGGATTATATCCTTGATCTATTAATTTGATTCCAGCATCGATTGAATCTTCATTGACAACAGAAATAATGGTATTCATGCTTCCAATATTGTTTATAGGAGATAGCTCAGAGTGAAATAATTCTGATGAACTACCTTCTTGCGTAACAGGGATCCATTGTCCATTATAATTTGAATATCCGCATTCAGATAAGATTTTAATATTCTCCTTGAATATTGTTGACCGTAGTCTTTTGAATGCAAGTTTCTTTAATAAAGGATTTTCCAAATTCCCAGCTTTTAATAAATCATTTTTCCATTCTTCATAATTGTAGAATTTAAGTCCATTATTTTCTCTATACAAGGACAATATAGCATCAATCGCTATAGACGAACCATCAACCACATCTGAAGCATATTCATTCTCACTGATTGATTTAACTATCAAAGATGAAAAATCTTCTACAGATATATTTGAGTCAGCACATCTAATGTTATCAGAAGATATTGATTCTATATTCTTAAGTTGTTCAGCTCGTCGATATATACAACCCGACACAAATGATATTGTAGGTATTCCTAGGTATGCAACTTCACCTAAAGTATTTCTTCCTGAGCGAGTGATTATCATTGCTGCATCTGTATAATATTCACTGGCCGCAATAATCTTTTTCTCTAAATATACATTATCAGTTTTGTTATGCCGCAATAAGGCATTGTATATTGAATCACAAGAACACAAGATCACAAATCTGTATTGCTTAAGTATTGCTGCGGCTTCAATACACAAAGAACCTATTCGTATTGTAGAATCATAAAATAGAGAACTAACATTTAATGTTCCTCCCCCTAAAATACAATATATTGTATTTGAAGGCTTCCTTTTTAATTCTATTACTTCTCTTCTAATGATAGTTGGAATAGATATTATATGTTTGTAGTTACGTTTAGTCTTTACCTTTCTATTACCATGAATAATTGCCAAATCAGCCATTTGAAAGGAGGCATTAAAGTAATCCATCGCCTCTTTATCATTGGCTTCATTTTCAACATCTGATGGGTTAAGCAGAGTTACTAACTTGATATTTGGATATGATATTCTTAATGATTGTATCATAAGTGGTTCACCATCTATTATGATTATATCAGGACAAAATTCCTTTATAAGAGTATAGATATCTTTGGCTAACTGATTCGTAGGTAAAAGTCCTATTGAACAATAGTCAAAAGATGTTGCTTCATTTAGCAATTCAAAACCTTTGGTCTTTAAATACTCATTTCCTTGAAGATAAGATACCGCCTGAACCTTAAAGCCATAAGTATCTCGTAGTGCTTCCAAGATTGAAACACCAGAAACAACTCTTCCCAAGCCAGGGAATCCTCTAAAAATGCCTAAAGCTTTCATTTACTATTAATTATCTGATATATTTCTGAAATATAATAACGATGTATACGCAATGAATCTACTGAAAGAAAAACTCCTCCTTGTGTAAGAAGAAATGCATAATCATAAAAATTACCTACTTTCTTCATTATGTAATTGTTATAATCTCCATAAGGGTAAGCATATGATTTAATTGTTCCGAATAGTGATTCTAGAATGTTTTTTGATTCGAATAGTTCTTTCTCTATTTCGGTTTCATTCAATCTGAGTAAAGATCGATGTGTAACACCGTGAGAACCTATTTCCCATCCATAATTCTGTAAAATCCTAAGATCATCACAAGACAAATGCATCCTTTTGGCCTTATCTTTACAATTCCAATCATTAATTTTTCCCATATATTCAGAACAAACAAAAACTGTTGCGGTATAGCCATATTCATTCATTATTGGCATAGCATTGTGTAATAGCCCTATATACCCATCGTCAAATGTACAAACAATACACCTATTCCGTTCCGATATAGATAGAGACATATAATCCTTCATAGAGCATAATTTGTATCCTGCTATAGAAACGTCTTCGCAGAATTTCTTAAAAACTTCAACAGGTGTAGTAATATTGTCATGTTTCTCTCCTACTACATCATGAAGAGAAACAGATATTATTGTGTTTAATTCAGGTGTAAGCCTTTCTTTGATATTCCTATTTAAAAGTTTAGACCAAATTTCTTTTACTTTTATTTTTGATACTTCCGAAAAAAATGATTCATAAACTTTTTGGTATTTTTCAGTCGCAAATGGATCTGAAAGCATGTCGTGTATTTCTATTGCCATTTTCTCTGGGTCAAAAGAAGAAAATACCATTTGTGGAAATTGTTCTCTAGCAAATTCTGCAACAAATCCTGTATTGGTTATCATTACAGGTATTCCCTGTGACATACTATCAGTAACAGAATTACCCATACCTTCGCATACTGATGTTTGTATATATAATTGCCAATTCTTTTGAATTGACCTAAATTCGTTCCTCGATTTTACACCTAAAAAAATTATATTTGAATCTACTCCAAGAAATTTAATACGTTGTTGGTATTGAGATAATACATCTTCATCTACATCTCCTACTACTTCAAGTTGTATTTTCTCTTCATATTTTTTATTATATAATGCAACCAATTCAATAAGACGACTAAGACCTTTCTTTTCATTCATGTGTGATGCTCCACAACCAATACACAATCTTGGATATGAAAATGGCTTTACGTTCACATTTAATCTCGATGCAAAATTTGGAATAACATTTGCTCTTATATTCTTACGTGTTAATAGCTTTACATTTTCAGCCAATTCTTCTGACAGACATATTATTCTTTCTGCCAAATTTATAGAGTAGTTCAAATAATAGCAAGATTCATAATCCCATTTTGCCAGGTTCCCATCAGAACCACGCAGCATCAACCAAAATCTTATATTGGATTTACCTGCCAAAAGCGCTGCATAATAACCATTAAAACCTCCACCAAAAGCAATCAAAAGTTGTGTATTCTCAATATTTTTTGAATCCTGCTTTAATTTGGCTTCATATGCTAAATTTTTTCCCAATCTGTTGTTATATCCTCCGTGAATTACATCGCAATTATATAAGCCTGAAGATAATATAGACACATCATGCCCAAGTTCTTTAAGTAAAAGATGGTATTGAACACAACTATAAGATAAGCCTCCACCTTCAACTGAGTATTCATTTGTTACAATTGTGATTTTCATTTTAATGTTGAATTACATATAATTTTTTTGTTCGTTTATTTATTGGGTAGCTATATGTCTGATACCAATGAATAGCTGCTTGTGGAAACATATCACGTATATCAACCTCAGATAATCTTATGCAATAAGGGAAGTTATCGTCGGGTATATCATATTCTGGATCAATGACTTCAAGCAAAAAAACTTTTGGTTTCCCTGCATATATATAGAAATCAAGCATCTTTTTTATATAGTCATTTTTTGTAACACAATCATCAGCATAGGCACAGTTGACAAGAACAAGTATGTCAGCAGTTTCATATTTTTGAGGGTATTTATTGTTGACTATAATATCTGTCCTTCCGAACAAATATTCTATTTTTTTTGTCGCAACCTCACACATTTGTTCATCCATCTCATATGCTCTCACATATTTAAATCCAAGATAGCACATGATGCTTGTTACATCTCCCTGACCACATCCAACCTCTATAATTTTACTATTTCTATCAAATTTCTTCAATTCAAGAAACACTTTCTCCCAATAAAGTGGAAATTGTTGTTCGCAAAACTGGTTGCTCCATGACCGCCGATAATTTGCAGGTATATATCGAGAATTGTAGCTAACTAACAAATTGTGAAGTTGTTCCATAATTCTTGTAATTGTTTTTTTACTGATTGGAAACCTTGATTAAATTGTAATTTAATAGTAGAATCCTTTAGAATGCAAGTTTGGGCAGCTAAATTCGGATGTATCCTCAATTCTGCAAAGTTCCTACAAGTTTTAATATCATTGTAGAAACATGGTGAATCTATATAGAGCACAGATGTAAAATGTCCGTCTTTTTTTAAACTCCATTTTAAGGCTCCAGATTTCTTATCTTTAAAATCCACAGAATATCTATTGAGAATAGGAATAATAAAGTCTTTGTATTTATAACTTTCTCTATTCCCAATTTGAGGTAGCAATTTTAGTGGAAGTTCATTATCTATGGCAAATAATATTATTCTTTCGTATTTCTGAACATCGGCATTTTGCACCACTGTATTAAGCCCAACATCTACATTTGCTTCCTTACATAATTTTATATTTTGAAGAATTGTATCCTTATTTCCATTGCCTGTGCTTTCTTTAAATGATTCTTCATCAACATATGGGAATTGAATATTAAGTTTCACACGTGTTCTTGCCAACCTTTTTATTTGACTTTGGCTTATAAGAGAAAGATTGGTAGCGCAACTTATATCACATTTAAGATGCGTATCCGCATATTCAATCATGTTGACAATATGTTTGCTAATAAAAGGTTCGCCACCACTTATATTTAATTCTTCAATATCTTCTGTGGTCAGTAAATCTACAAGCATTTTAAAATCTTCTAATGTCATAAAATCGTTTTTAGTAGATTTATCTTGACCTTCGTTATGACAAAATGGGCATCTATAATTACATTTATTTGTAACCAACACTCTATATTTAGTCCATCTTATATTTCCCATCAGCTTAATATTATTTTAGTGTTATAATATTTTACAAGTTCATTCATGTGCTCGCCTAAAAGATCTTGACCATCAGCATTATACATCTCAACAGGGAGAAACATGACATCATTCTTGGATGGTTTAAATTGCTCACGAATATCTCTGTGATTTAAAAGTCCTGCAACTGATACTGAGCCACCATACAAATGATTTTGTATAAGATTCGTTTTTACATTAGGCATGTTCTTAAAAGCTTTTGTAAAATACTCATATCCAGAAAGAGGACAAATTAAATTAACGAAGATGTCTTTAGAGAAGTTAGCGATAACAGCCTTTATTTTTTTTATACGTTCATCTGCATCAATAAAATATTCATTATTACCTCCTCTAAATACATCTTTCAGGATTGGAACAGTAAATATGACATTGGGGTAATTCGCCTTAACCCATGTTATACACTTTTCATAATTATCTATACATTTTTGCGATAATTGCTTTAACCTTGGTTGAGAAATAGCAGTATGTTCCATTCTTCTAACAAGGATCTGGCGCACTCTTTTATGTACTCCTAATTCATGTAGAAGTTCTAAGTCTCTCTTTATCTCTTCAAGATTTCCTGTAAACATTAAAGTGCACTTATTTAATGGAGCATATTTAAGAAGGAACATTGTACGCTCTCTTTCAGAACGTGGTATAATTGCCTCTCTCTGTTCTTGCATTGTAATTAACGATAAGTCTACTCCATAATTAGAAATTGAATTCAGGAAATCAACTTTATCTTCTCTAATATATGCACCTGTTGTAACAGTGGTTATCTTTTTTTGTGGGAAATAATCAGATGCTATTTTTATGAAGTCATATATCTTCGGATGAAGAAATGGATCAGTATGAGGAGCAACCAATACACCTGCTCCAAGTCGGACATAATTTACATTTGAATTAATGTATTTAAATCCGTTAATCAAATCTTCTTCATCTATCATTGGTATCTTAGGATATTGTCCGAGATAAGAGTCAGTGTGTACTTTACAAAACACACATCCTATGCCGCAATACTTACTTAATATAGGAATATTGCCAAATGTCGCTATTTCCATACGGAAAGCATCAAACTGTTCTTTATCTAGTACCATTATACTTGTTCTTTTTTCCAGTTATTTATCCAGGTCGTATCAGGCTCCTTAAAAAGCTCTGAATTTTGATTTATCAAAGTCTGCCATGCTAAGCCAATATATTTGAGATCCTGTTTTTGTGGATCTTTTGAAATAATTGACTTATAATTTTCTATTGCTGATACACAAATAGAACAAACATCCTTTTCGAAATCAGAATCAAAAAACATATTTATATCTTCTGGCAAATATTTCAAAAAGCGTTTGTGGTTCATCTGTGAAACATACATAGCTGGGAAACAAGCAGCTGTATATGAAAACCCATAAACAGAATATTGTATCCCGCAAACACCAATTCTATCGCATTTATTTGCTCTCAAATTCATATCAATTGGACTTATTGTTATGTTTCTGTGCTTGACATTTTTAATACTATATACTTCATCTTTTGTTAATATCCCTCCTTTCGATTTTATCATGTCACCTATGCATATAGGTGAATAGACTAGATATTTCTTACTTTTCTCTGTAGGTATAACTGTACCATTTGTTACAATATTGATATTATCGGCAAACCCCTCTAAAATCAATGTTTCAAAACAACATATCGCATAGTCCAAAATTTTGGAGAGCAAAGGTTCACCTCCAATTATTCTTAGAAGTCCGACTTTCCCCTTGGGGTTTGCTTTGATTTGAGAACATAAAAAATCAATATGTTTTTTTTCCATATCTTTGTGCTCTCTTACAACACCATACATTGACTCTGCGTTACAAAGTCTATTGCAATGCCTGCAATGTAAATTACATCGGTGCGTTATGTCAATTTCTATTGTTAACTTATTTGGATAATTCATTTTTCTTTAATGCAGTTGGAACGTATCTATTGTATTGCTCTAATCCCTCTAGAGTCAAAGTATTCTTTAATATCTTTTGATAGTTAGGACAATATAAGCAGGGTAGTTCTGGTGGACATTCGGTCCCTTCAAATAATACCCTTACAAGAGTTCTAAATGTTTCACTATTAGTCCATTCTTCTATACTCTTGTTTGTTATGCTACCTAATGTTTTCCATTTATTTACACTGCACCCCAATATGTCGCCATTCCAATTAATTTGGGGACTTGAGAAACAATGATAACAAGGAATCTTATACTCCTTTTTGTGTAGTTCTTTATATTCTTGTCTATCAGCAACCCCTAAGCCGCTCTCTTTTCTAACAAATTCTTTATCTATAACTGGTGAAAATGTCGAATAGTTCAATTTAGGATTGAATGCCATATTATATTTTTCGCACAGTTTTTTAACAAGTGGTAGTTCGTGCTCGTTATGCCCAAAGATTACAAACTGCCATGATAATCTTGGATATTCAGAATGATATTTATTCTTATAAAAGTTTAACCTCTCTATATTATGGAATACCTTTTCTAAATTTCCTCTTACTCTATATTTCTCATATGTTTCTTGTGTCGCTCCATCTATAGACAAATTTAAGTACTCAACTTTATATTTAACCAAATATTCTAGTACTAAGTCATCAACATCATTGAAATTAGTTCCATTGCCACAATATAAAACTATATTGTGTTCATAAGCATATTTAATGATTTGAGCAATATCCTTATTTAAAAAAATCTCACCCCAATTCGACATCTCAATACGCTTGATTTGTGGATTATTATTGACAAAATCCACAAACTGTTCTATTTTAAACTGACCTTTACCAACAATACCTTTATGCGTGATACCTTTGGATGTTGAACACTCCACACAACGCAATTGACATATAGTTGAAAGGTCTATAGAAGCTTCAGTTATTTTAGGCAGAATGATCATAATTCTCAAAATAATCGATTGTTTTTAAAAGTCCTTCTTTTAATGATACCAACGGACGCCAATTAGTTTTAGTTGTAATCTTTGTTATATCAGGCTTCCTTTTATAAGGATCATCTTGAAGTTTTTCTTTGTATATAATTTTAGATTTTGAATCAAGTGTTCGTATTATTGTTTCTGCAACCTCACTAATAGTATATTCTTCATTGGGATTTCCAATATTAATGGGGTAAGTATAAATATCATCAAGATTCATCACATTATAAATGGCCTCTAACAGATCATCAATATACATGAAGCTTCTTGTCTGTTTGCCATCACCATAAATAATGAGATCTCTGTTATGTAGTGAACGATAAATGAATTCTGGGATAGCTCTACCATCACAAATATCCATGTATGGCCCGTAAGTGTTAAAAATTCTTATGATTTTCACTTTCACATTATATAATCGATGATAATCCATGCACAAAGTTTCTGCCGTTCTTTTACCTTCATCATAACATGCCCGAGGTCCTGTACAAGAAACATTGCCACAATACGATTCATTAAGGATATCACAAGCTGGATCTCCATAGACTTCACTTGTTGATGCTTGTAATAACACAATATCCTCCTTCTTTGCATACTGTAGTAAATTATACACTCCAAGGACAGATGTTAACAATGTATCAATAGGTCTTGCATAATATGCTTTAGGAGACGCTATACTAGCAAGATTGATGATCGCATCTATATCTGAAGGGAGTATCTTAAAATCAAATGTTTTAATATCTTGTTCTATAAAATGAAACCGTTCACAATGCAACAAATCTTTAACATTTTCAATTTTACCTGTAATTAAATTGTCTAGGCACCATATAGAAACACCATCATTTATTAGTTTCCGGCAAAGATTTGAGCCAATAAATCCAGCTCCACCGGTGACTAATATATTTTTATATCTAATATCAGTATTCATATGACATCATATCTTTTAAGTACATCAATGTGTGTTTGAGATATATTGAAACCTGCTTCGTCTGCAGAGATCTTCCTATTATACTTAGCCCACTCTTCATTGGATTTTGGAATTATCCATCCTGATGCAACGACTTCTTGAAAAAACTCAGTACTAGGATAAGGGTTATAGCATTTTGGACCATCTATTTTTATATTTGAATATTCTTCAAGTTCTCTTGTTAGAGAAAGTGTTGCTTCTAAATCTTCTGGAGATTCATTAGGTAAAAGCATCATGAATGACAGGTCAACGTTCATACCCATATTATGACACATTTGCATTTTTTCCCGTACCTGTTTAACAGTTATGCCCTTGTGCATTCTTTTCAGCATTCTATCTGAACCAGACTCAATACCTATATATAATTTAGCCACATTAGCTTTTAAAGCTCTTTCCACCATTTTTTCGTTTACTCTATTTAAATCCAATTCGACAGATGAAGGCATTTTATATTTTTCAATGATAGTCCAAGCACGTTCAGGATCCACAAATATATTGTCATCATAAAACATCCATCCTGTGATACCATAATTCTCAATTAAGAAATCCATTTCTCTATATACAGAAGTTAGAGAATATGGTCTCCATTTCGAATTATTAACCACGGTGTTATAGCAAAATGCACATTTTTTCACACAGCCCTTACTAGTCATAAATGGCAGAATTTTGCCAGGTATATAGTTTTTCCTCTTAACCACCGGTTTATCGACATATTTCTTTATGTCCAGCAATTCAAATGGATGATATCCTAGTTGAGATAACTCAACAAGTGGAGGTAAAGGACTAATAATGACCTCTCCGTTTTTTTTATAACACAGTCCACGAACATTATCAGCTTTAATTTTCCCGATTCTCCATTGATAAAACTCATATAAATTACATTCCGCCTCACCTCTTAGAACTGCGTCCACATAACATTCCTTTAAAACTACTTCTGGTAATAAACTTGCATGAGTCCCCGCCCAATATACAAATATGCCTAGGTTATGTAATATTTTTGATGCTTCTATTGCTGATAAAAGATTTGGAGATGTCATTACTGAGAATCCGACCGCCAATGCATCTTTACAAATTTCAGATAATTCGGCCAATGATTCATTAGTATTTATAATATGACGCACAACAACGTCAACATTGTTCCTGACTAATACAGATGCAGCTATTAATAAGCCAAAAGGAGGTGAGAATTGTCTTCTAACTTTTTCAGTGTCATTTTCGATATTTACTAAAACAATATGACTCATGATTATAAGATTCTTTGAAGATTTACTATTTTAGAATTTTCTTTTCTGTTATGACAAATAATAGACTTAAAGCAGTCATGGTTAACCATAACTATAATGAGAGCATAATGAAGTTCATTGGGAAGCTTTTTTATAAGTTTAATTCCATATTCATTAAAGACCTCAGCAGCATTTACCAACGGGTCATAACAATCTATTGAATATCCCTTCTCAATTAATTTCTTGGCTATAAAAGCCACTTTTGTATTACGTATGTCTTGACAGTTTGGTTTATAAGAAAATCCCAAAAATAGAACATTATCATGTGGATTTATCATTCTTGCTATTCTTTCTGAAACAATTTTTACTTTTTCTTCATTTGTTCGTCTTGACTGTTTAACCAATGGCAAATCTACACCAATATGTGAAGCCCGATATAATAAATAGTATGGATCAACTCCTATACAATGTCCTCCCACTAGACCTGGTTTAACCTGTGAAAAGTTCCATTTAGACGAGGCACAATTTGTTACTTCCTCAATGTCTATTCCTTCTTTTTTACAATAATCTGCATATTCATTGGCAAGAGCTATCAATGTATCTCTTTGAACATTCTCATACATTTTTGCTGCTTCAGCAACTTTAATACTTGATGCTATTACAACAGGTTGTTCTAAAACAGACTGATAAATTGATGCAAGAAAGTTTGTAACATCTGGTGTCGAGCCAGATATTATTTTGGGGACATTGGATATTTGATGTTTATCATCGCCTATGTTAATACGTTCAGGAGAATACCCTACAAAAAAGTCTTTATTAAATTCCAATCTTGAGTTTTTACTCAATAATGGTACACATAATTCTTCAGTCGCACCAGGATATACTGTAGATTCAAATACAACAATGGTTTTAGGACGTAGAATTTTGGAAATTGATAAACAAGCATTTTCTAATGCTGATGTATCTGGTACAAAATAATTATTGATTGGAGTAGGAACAGTAACAATAAGGATATTACATGTAGCAATTTTACGAATATCTGTAGTTACTATACTGTGAGAAGTTGCGTCACAGATCTTTTCTGTTTTTACATTATTTCGAGAATCAATTCCATTAGACAGTTCATTGATTCGATTATAATCCACATCATATCCAATGCAAGAATACAATTTAGATAATTGACAAAAAAGAGGAAGACCTACATATCCTAAACCTATTATTGCAATCTTAAGATTTTCATAGGTCTCTATATATTTCTTTTGTTCCATAATTAATATTTATTATTACTTAAAGTCTCAATTGGAGACAAAAGATCTTTTGCTTCCATTTCTAACACAAATGCTATTTTATAAAGAGTCTCAATTGTAGGTTGACATTTATTTGAAACCCAGCGACTAACAGTCATCTCTGTTTTACCTAATTTGTTGGCAAGCCACTTGTTTGATAAATCTCTTTCGGCTAATGCCACTTTAATTTTATTATATTTCAAGTTTTCCATATATTAAAGATAAACTAAATGCAAATCTAACATATTTTGTATAAAAAGTAACATATTAATATTATTAATACACATTATTTCGTAACTTTAGATGATTCTATAACCAAATAACTTAATTATACCATTGTGTTTAAAACCATTTCTAAAGAATATATTTAAATATAATATACTTGTCTTAGATGTCACTGATAGTTGCGAACTTATTTCAGTTTAAAAAAATTGAACAAATTATATTACAATCACAACAGAATATTAGTTTAAATGCATAGTCAATTAAATTATAAAATATACTCTCTTGCCTTATCCTCAATCACATATTTTTCCTGTTGTAATGTAAATTCCTTGCAAAAATTATTAGCCACATAATAAATCCCTGTAACTTTAGACTCCAAAAACATAGTGATAATCATTTAAATGTTATATTGGACTCTATAAATTTATGATTTTATTGCTATATTTCTAATTATCAGAAGAGTATGTTTATTTTTGTATCGAATTCATATTAGATTATATTTTAATCCATTAATAAGTAAAACTACAATACGAATATTCTTTATTTTTGTATTATGTATAAAATATTGAAAAAGGTTTGGAAATATATGTTTTTTTCATACTTTCGTATAGGGTCAAAGGATTTCGGAAATTACGAAGCATTTCTAATACTTTGATTATATAATTTTTAAATACTGTAATATTTACGTATATCTAAGTTTTTCAAACAAGTTTTGAACTCATTGAACATCAATATTTGTCGAGATTTTCTAAATAACTGCATCAATAAACGACGTTTATACAAATTTGATGGTAAAGATCCGCGTATTATTTCAGCTGAAGACTTAAAAACTAAGGAGAACTCTCCAAACGGAAGCTACTATATGATATTTACAATAGAAGAATTATAAGAAGTTGAAATAGAAGGATTCTCTCTTTCTAGTTGCAAAATAAGAGATCCTTACCGAGAAACAGCAAAAACATATTTTACAATAATTAAAGATCTGACTGAATAAGAGATTTTTTTGATGAAATTAAAAAATGAATACATAGAAGAACTTTATAAGGAGACTGTTAAAGATGATGTATCACTTATGAAATTACTCTCCCTAATTTAAGAGAATAACAAAACTCCTAATTAAAATAGATTTCTGAACATTTAGAAATACAAAAGTTAATAAATATGGCAACATACGATTTACATATATTACAACCAAGTGAATTTGAAGAAATTACCCGTGACCTTTTGCAAAAGGAGTGGAATTGTTTTATTGAATCATTTACCTCTGGTAGAGATGGGGGAATCGACCTCAGATGTGCATCAGAAAAAGGAGGGAAAGTCATAATCCAGGCAAAAAGATATAAAGACTATAAATCATTATTGATAAATTTGAAGGGAGAAGTAGATAAAGTGCACCGTTTAAATCCAGAACGATATTATGTATCAACATCGGTAGGTCTAACTCCTGCAAACAAAGAAGAAATAAAGCAACTCTTTACTCCTTATATTATAGATGTCGCTGATATTTTTGGCAATGATGATTTAAATAATTTGCTTGGCCGACATTGCGATGTAGAAAAACAATACTACAAACTATGGTTAACAAGTACGAATGTCCTTAATAATATTATTCATAAGGCTCCAGTCCTTTGGTCTGATTTTGAATTAGAAGATATTAAAGCTAATATTTCCACTTATGTGATGAATGATAGTTTTTATAGTGCTAAGAAAATTCTAAGTCATCATAATTATGTGATAATTTCTGGTATACCAGGAATAGGTAAAACTACATTAGCAAGAATGTTAATATATGACTATCTTGCTAATGGTTTTGAAGAATTCATCAATATATCCGGAGACATTGATACTGCTGCCAAATTGTATAAGCATGATAAAAAACAAGTTTTCTTCTTTGACGATTTTCTTGGTGCGAGTGTATTCGAAGATGGTGGAACAGGATTTGCACAAAAGTTATTAACTTTTATTAGACAAATCAAGACAAACAAGTCAAAAGCTTTCATATTAACTACTCGTGAATATATATTGGCAGAGGCTCGCACACATTATGAAAAAATGCGCACTGAAAATATTGAAATGGCCAAATGTATTCTCGATGTAGGAGCTTATACAAGGACTGTAAAAGCAAAAATTCTTTACAATCATATGGCCAACGCTCAATTACCTCAAGAATATATCGCACAATTCTTAAAAAATCAAAACTATAATTTAATCATAAATCATCATAATTATAATCCTCGTATAATTGAGACATATATTGATAAGGGATTATGGGAATTAACAGACCCTGCTAATTTTATGTCTCGGTTTAAAAATCTTTTATCTAATCCTTTCCTAGTTTGGGAAATAGCTTTTGAGAAATTACCTAATGAATGTAAATATGCACTTCTTTTATTGGTCACAATGGGTGAGCTAGTAACTCTTGAAGATTGGGAAATGGCATATAATTATTTTTGCCAAAATGTTACCACAGAAATTACATTATCATATGATGGAATAACCTGGAATAGAGTAGTTAAATTATTGCATGATTGTTTTATCAGAACTCAGCGAAAACAAGAATGGATTATTGTTACAACATACAATCCATCAGTTCGAGATTTTTTAATTACTTATATTGGACAAAATACAAACATTCAGAGGTCCTTAATTCAGCATTCACTATTTCCGGAACAGCTTACATATGCTTTTACAGAAACAGGATCAAATAACTATAATCTTCCAGATTATTTCCAGCGTAATTATTCATCTTTAGATATAAAGAATGAACCATATCTTGTTGCAAAGTTTAATGAATTTCTAACTAAACAACCAAAATCATGTAAAATAAAAAAAATCTCAAATGGTTTGGTTAAATCCTCATTTGATGCAGCTATCTTTATAAAGCAATTCTTGGATTGCTTTCCCGAATTATTCAGGACACTATCAACAAAAATTAAGAGCTATTTAATTGAACTGATTACGACAGGTAATTCTGAAAATTTTGCTGAAAGAATTGGTATCGTTAATGCCATTGATTTCTCTGAAGATCAAACGACCTTAGCTCATACGCTCACTAAACTATCAAAAGAAGATATTCCTTTAGATGAGTATGTATCATTTATAGATCTAGTAAATAGATCAAATAATGCTAGCATTATAAACGATTGCTTTATAGAAAATCTTGAAGAAGCCATAATTTCAGATATGGATACATCAATCAATAATGAAGCGGAATATGAACAACAAAAAGAAATATATGAAGAAATAGCCCAAAGCCTTCCCGATGGAGTTACATTAGATCGCGTTTTTGAACATCTTGAAGAAATAGAAGCATCGTTGCCAGATGAACCAGACTATTATGACGAAGACTACTATAGAGAGAATCACGGCACCTATGAAGCTGAGGATGCACAAATAGACCGAATGATGCAATCATTGCGTAATTAAATAATAAATTATATAGTAGAAGTATGGAGTATATTACAATTTACCGATAGTAAAGATAGTAATGCTGATTATATCTTGATTCATTAATACACTCACAACTATATGAATAATCTTCATTTTTGTACCTTATAGAAAATATTGAAAAGGCTTGGAAAATATACCATTTTTTCATACATTTGTATAGAGTCAAAGGCTTTCGGAAATTGCGAATCATTTCTAACACTTTGATTATCAGATTTTTAAATATTGTAATATTGTACCCTACGTGTATTTGAGTTTTTCAAACAAGTTTTGAACTTATTGAATACCAATGTTTGTCGAGATTTTCTAAATAACTGAGTAGTAAAATGGATTTTCAGAAAAAATGTAAGTGGTGCGATGCTATTTTCACAGCACACAAGACCACTACAAACTATTGTTCTCACAAATGTGCTAGCCTTGCCTACAAAGACCGGGTGAGGAAAGAACGAGTTGCAAGCCTGCAAATTGAGTTTAGTAAAGAGGTTAAAAAGAATCCCGACTTGGAAAAAGCGTTTCTCACCCCTACCGAAGTTTCTGTTTTGCTTGGAATAGGCAGAACGTCTACTTATAGGTATATCAGAACCGGACAAATAAAAGTTGTCCGATTTAATGGCAAAACACTGATCAAGCGTACTGATATAGAGCAGATGTTTGATTTCCTATCAATACAAGAAGAGAGTAAGCCTAAAGAAAAAGCCCCTATCACCGAATTCTACACCACAGCCGAAGTCAAAGAGAAATACAATGTAGTTGATTCGTGGATATTCGTTGTCGCCAAGAAGCACAATATCCCCCGAACCTTTAATCGAGGCAAAACTTATTGGAGCAAAAAGCATATCGACAATTATTTCTCAAAGAAAGCTGCTAATCCAGAAATCACCGAGTGGTACACCGTGCAGGAGATTCAAAAGAAGTTCAATATGACTTTGGCAGCCATCTATGTGCTTGCCTCGAAGAATGCTATTCCCAAAAAGAAAGAGGGCGTCATGGTTAGCTACTCAAAGAAACATTTCGACATAGCCAAAGGCATAGCCCAACCCGACGAGCCACAATATTATACGGTAGCAGAGGCAATGGCAAAGTTCAATCTCACACGAGATCAACTCTATCATTACGCCAAATACCACAACATTCCCAGAGTGAAAGTTGGCAAATACGTTAAGATCTCCCGACTAGAACTTGACCGACTCTTGGGTGGTCCCAAAATAGAGTAAGTTATTAAGCGGTGACGGTAGTCACCATCATATCACCAATTTTCTTTGCAATCATAAAACAAGTATAAACATTTAAATAACAATCGTATGACGCACACATGTACCAAAGTTACGGTTCGCCAAAGAGCCATCCGTAACGACAAAATCTCTCTTTACCTTGATTATTATCCGGCCGTTCGCCATCCTGAAACCATGATTATGAGCCGTCGGGAGTATCTCGGCATTTACATTTACGCCCACCCGAAGAACGAGATGGAGCGTGAGTTCAACAACGATATGTTAAACAAAGCCGAAGCCATCCGCTGCATCCGGGTACAATCACTAATCAATGAGGAATTCGGTTTCTTAGACAAGCACAAAATGAAAGCCGATTTCCTTGCCTACTTCGCCAAAATGATGCGCACCAAAGATCAGAAATGGAAGGTAGTCTACGCCCATTTCTCAAACTTCGTGCAGGGCAAATGCACCTTTGGTGAAGTGAATGTCGATCTTTGTAAACGGTTCCGGGTTTACCTGCTGAATGCCAAACAGCTAAAACACACCGAACATAAAGTATCACTCAATTCCGCTGCAGGCTACTACTCCACGTTCAGAGGTCTGCTGAAAATCGCCTATCGTGATAAACTGCTCCGTGAGAACATTAACGACTTCTTAGAAAAGATCGAATATGAGGACGTAAAGAAAGAGTATCTGACATTAGACGAGGTGAAGCAATTAGCCGCTACGCCTTGTGATATCCCCGTTCTCAAAGCTGCTTCTCTATTTTCCTGCTTGACAGGGCTTCGTATTAGCGACATAATGAACCTGCAATGGTCGGACTTTGGCATCGCTCCCGATCAAGGCTACTGCATTCGCATCCGTACTCAAAAGACTAAAACTGAAGCCACGCTCCCCATCAGCCATGAGGCTTTTGAACTTTGCGGAAAAGTAGGAACAGGCAAAGTATTTAAAGGACTCAGTCGAAGCATGATAAATTATCCTCTGAAAAATTGGCTTAAGAAAGCTAATATACAGAAGCACATTACGTTCCATTGCTTGAGGCATTATGATTTGTCTTTCCCTCTGAAAATAAATAGATTGCAGAAAATTACTTCTTGACAGGTAACGATTTAGAAACGAGCGAGGCTCTGTATTCTGCCATGTTTTGCATTACATCAAAAGAACGCTTCCTGCTTGCAAAGATACAATATTTTCATCGTGTGTGCAAGATATACGTGCTATTTTCACGGAAAAGCGGATATAAGACTCGAAATATTTGTGGTTTTAAGAATGAGGATGTATCTTTGTACCCAAATTGAAGTATGCATGATAGAATCATTCACGATAAAGAATTATAGAAGTTACCGCGATTTCACAGAATTGTCATTTGTTGCGTCCAAAAAAGAAGGTAGTAAAACTAAGGATTTGCCTCCTATTTGGTATAAAGAAATAAATGGTAAGCGTATATTGCGTTTGCTTTTGTGTGTAGGTTTGAATGGGACAGGAAAGTCTAAGATGTTTTCTGCTTTGAATTATCTCCGAATGATTGCAACTGCCAAACCGCAAAAGCCATCAGACAAGCCCGAATATAGACCTTTTTTGTTGGATGATTATTCTTCAACCCAACCAACAGAACTTGCATTGACTTACTATATAGAAGATGTTTGTTTCAACTATAATATTGTTGTATCATCTGAGCGCATAGAGGAAGAAGAACTTAAGATAGTTCAATCAAGAAGTTCTCGTGTATTCCATCGTATTCATAACAAAGACTTAGATAAAGTTGAAATAAGTTTTGGCAATGCTTGTGACTTGTCTAAATCAGACCAACACGATTTAGAAGTTAATACACTTTCTAATGCCAGTGTACTTGCAACATTTGGTGCACTTAACATAGAGAGCTCAATTTTAGATAAGAATTTTGATTATTTTGAGAATCATATAAGTATGGTTCACAAGTCTGACAAAAGTCTTGCTGACAAACTTCAAACAGGCGATGCCGAAAAAGACAAGGCCTTAAAGAAATTACTATTGCGATTACTAGATGATGTCGGGACTAACATTTGTGATTATGTCATAGAAGATGCAAGCTTGAATATAGCGGAACTGAAAGCAAACGGTGCTCCTGAAATTGTAATTAAGGCAATGTTAGAACAATACCCGTCAGGAATAATTACACATAAAAATTTGAGATTCATTCATTCAACAAAAGAGGGGAAAAATGGATTAGATTTTGAATTGGAATCTTTAGGAACAAAGAATATCATCAGATTGTTAGTTGTACTATACGATGTTATCATCGGTGCAAAATCTACATGCATAGATGAAATTGAATATGGTATACATACTAAAGCACTTGCTTTTATCCTAAAAATGTATTTAACCATCGCAGAAAATTGTCAACTTGTAGTTGCCACGCATGACCTTTCGTTACTCAATGCAGATTTCCTTAGAAGAGATGCTGTAAGGCTTTTCGAAAAAGACGAATACGGTTCAACCAATGTCAGACGCAGAGACTATCTACATAATACAATAAGTTTCTACAAAACGTACGAAAAAGAGGTTTCTCCACAAATTGATGACCTAATGCGTAAAATAGAAATATTCATCAAATACAAAGATGATATAAGCGAATAACTTGGTTTCGTTACGTTTTGCCCCTATCCGAATCGGTTGGGGTATTTTTTTTGCCCAACCAGCTAAATAGTCACGTAAAACGAAACAAAAGAAGTCATATTTAAACGAGAAAGATGTTATTTGCGTGAAAATTTCACGCTATTCATTGTTTGTCATAAAATAATATCGTATATTTGCAGTGTCAATTCGAAATTAAGACCCTGGCTAACGGACCAGAGAGTTGACATTCTTTATTATGAGTGATTTTTACTACGTAAACAAAATTGCCCAATCTTCGGGTGAACATGAAGTTCATGCATCAAGTTGCAGGTATTTGCCATCTGTAGAAAATCGTATCTTTTTGGGATATTTCGCAAATGGCAAGGAGGCTGTAAGAGAGGCAAAAAAACACTACAGTAATGTTGACGGATGTTTCTTTTGCTGCCCCGAAGCACATACAAGATAAAAACTTGGTGAAATGAACAAAGAATGGTATACAACACCTAAGTGTACCGTAGCGGAAACGGTAGGTCACCGCATAATACTAACTTCGAATTTCAATATATGTCAAAGACAGTAGAAAAAGGAAGAAGTGCTAAAACGGGACAATTTGTACCGATTGAATATGCACAAAAGCACCCGGACACGACTGTTGTAGAAAAAGTCAAAGTCGGCCCGACAAAGCACAGAAAGTGATTTTAGGATGTGCCTAGACGATGTGAATCGTCTAGGCTCTATTTTTCAATCAGTTTAATCTCAGAACAGTTCAACAACCTTTCGAAATTGGTTGAATCTCTGGCTAATGCCAAATCCGATCAACCTGTGCTACCGATTATACCACAACAAGTGGATCTGTCAGAGTTAGAGAACCACGCGTCTCTTACAAACGAACTTATCAAAGAAGGATTCCAGAAACAGCAAGAACAATTGGATGAACTCGGGCAGAAGTTAGAAAAACAGCAGAATAAACCCCTACCTGTTCAAAAGCATCTGCACACCATAGAGCTTAAATCTTCAAAGGTGGTCATTACACTGGTCTCGCTCGCTATGGCACTGCTCAGCTCAGTATGCTACAACGTCTACCAGTTCTCAGCAAATAGCCGTTTGAACAATAATGATATTAAGTTTCGCTACATCAAGGCATTTGGAGAAATCACTCCCGAAAACCTATTGAAACTCGAAACCATCTTCGAATACGAACCCGATAAACAGAAGCAACGATCGCTTCGTCGGATGGTTGAGGAAAATGAACAACGTGTAGAGCAGCGTGCCCGTGAACTCGAAGAAGCTCGCCTCAAAGAGTCACAAGCCGAACAACTCCGCAAAGAAGCCGAAAGTATAAAACAGAAGAAATAGAGTATCAACTAGTTGAAAAGATGGAGATTTCTGTCATTCTCCATCTTTTCGCTTTTATATAGCGTAAATTTTCATATCTTTGTGGAATAACAGACGTGAATAACAAAAGGTATTTATTATGAACCGAATAAAAGAAGTCCTCGAAGAGAAAGGAATTAAGCAAACGTGGCTAGCGGAGAAGATCGGCAAAAGTTTCAGTCAGACCAATGCGTATGTTTGTAACCGCCGCCAACCTAGCTTGGAGCAACTCTTCGAAATCGCCAAAATCCTTGGCGTGGACGTGAAGGAATTAATTGGAAATAAAGAGAAATAAATATGGCAAAGAAAAAAGAGTCGGTTGAAGAACCATTGGAAAAACAGTTATGGAAAGCAGCGGACAAGTTGCGAAAAAATATAGATGCGGCGGAGTATAAGCACGTGGTATTGGGATTGATTTTTCTGAAATATATATCCGTTTCGTTTGAAGAACTCTATCAGAAACTGATGGGCGAAGTTGCCGAAGGAGCAGATCCGGAAGATAGAGAGGAATATAAAGCGGAAAATGTATTCTTTGTGCCTGCCGATGCTCGTTGGACACATATCGTATCAAAGGCAAAAGATCCCCAAATTGGTAAATATGTTGATGAAGCAATGGATGCTATCGAGAAAGAAAACTCCTCGTTGAAAGGTGTTTTACCCAAAGTCTTTGCTCGGCAGAACCTTGATCCTGCAAGCCTTGGTGAACTGATAGACCTTATTGGGAATAGTACCATATCGTCGGCAAATACGAAGAGTGCCGATGTGCTGGGACACGTCTTTGAGTATTTCTTGGGCGAGTTTGCACTTGCTGAAGGCAAGAAAGGCGGACAGTTCTATACACCACGAAGTGTTGTGGAACTGTTGGTAAATATGTTGGAGCCCTACAAAGGACGAGTGTTTGACCCTTGCTGTGGCTCAGGCGGTATGTTTGTACAGAGCGAAAAGTTTGTAAAAGAACACCAAGGACGTATCAATGATATTTCTATTTACGGCCAGGAAAGTAATCAAACTACGTGGCGACTCTGTAAAATGAACCTTGCTATTAGGGGAATTGATGCTTCGCAAGTAAAATGGAACAACGAAGGTTCGTTCATGAATGATGCTCATCAAGACTTGAAGGCTGATTATATCATTGCCAATCCACCGTTCAATGATAGCGACTGGAGCGGTGACCAACTTCGCAAAGACGGACGTTGGCAATACGGCGTACCTCCTACGGGCAATGCTAACTTTGCGTGGATTCAGCACTTTATTTATCATCTCTCGCCATCAGGACAAGCAGGTTTTGTGTTGGCAAAGGGAACTTTGACCTCCAAAACAAGTGGAGAGGGCGATATTCGCCGAGCACTGGTTGAAAAGGGATTGATAGATTGTATTGTCAACCTACCTGCGAAACTATTCTTGAACACTCAAATCCCTGCCGCCTTGTGGTTTGTAAGCCGCAATCGCACGAATGGTAGTTTTCGCAACCGTAGCAAAGAGATTCTGTTTATCGATGCTCGCAATATGGGTTATCTTATCAATAGGCGTACCCGTGAACTTTCGGAAGATGATATTACCAAAATCTCTGGCACCTATCATAACTGGCGCAATGTAGAGGGGAAATATGAAGACATTGCCGGATTCTGCGCTTCAGTACCTATTAGTAGAGTTGCAGAGTTGGATTATGTACTAACTCCGGGACGTTACGTAGGACTACCCGACGAAGAGGATGATTTCAACTTTGAAGAGCGATTCAATGCGCTGAAAAATGAATTTGCCGAACAACTAAAAGAGGAAGAACGCCTCAATACACTGATTAAGGAAAATTTGGCTAAGATTAAAATTTAAGGACTATGGATATTCAACGTATCAATCAATATAAAAGCTCTTTTGACTCCATTGCAAAGGAGATAACTGACGACAGTGGTGAGTCGGTAGAGGTGTGGTATGCCCGTGAGTTACAAACCCTATTAGGGTATGCTCGCTGGGAGAATTTTGTGGTAGCCATTAATAGAGCTATCGATTCTTGTAAAACGCAGGGAGTCAGCATTGATGACCATTTTCGTGAGGTCACGAAAATGGTCTCTTTGGGTAGTGGTGCTCAACGCCCAGTACAGGATTTTATGCTTACTCGCTATGCCTGCTATCTGATTGCACAAAATGGCGACCCAAAGAAAGAGGAGATCGCCTTTGCACAGAGTTATTTTGCGGTGCAGACACGTCGTGCGGAGATTATAGAGGAGCGTTTGTCACTACTTTCACGTTTGGATACCCGTGAGCGATTGCGAGCATCCGAGAAGCAGCTTAGTCAAAATATTTATGAGCGTGGCGTGGATGACAAAGGCTTTGGACGTATCCGTTCAAAAGGGGATGCAGCTCTATTTGGTGGAAAGACCACTGAACAGATGAAAGTTAGACTTGGGGTAAAGAGTGGAGCTCTTGCCGACCACCTACCTACATTGACCATTGCGGCAAAGAATCTTGCCACCGAGATGACCAACTACAACGTTGAGCAAAAAGATTTAATGGGTGAGGCTCCAATCACAGGCGAACATATTCAAAATAACCTTAGCGTAAGGGATATGTTGGGTAAACGAGGCATTCAACCCGAAAACCTACCACCTGCTGAAGACATAAAGAAGGTGGAACGCCGTGTGGCAAAAGAAGAGAAGGCTTTGGAGAAGAGCACCAAGAAATTACCAAAGAAATAGATACCATGGAACAGAGTAATAATCCGCTAATTGAGCAATTTCAGAAAGAATTTGCTTCGCAAGGAAATAGTGCGAGTCGAGAGAGTTGGAACTCTATTCCAATGATTTTGTTTCGTACAGCAGCCGTTGCAGGATGGACAAATATTATTTCTCAAATCAATAGCACGGAGAGTGTATCATGCAAAGAATCGGGGATTCAATTGTGTACTTTTGCGGTTGATATAATGGCTAATGATATTGATGCAAACCTGAAAATATCGGAAGTTACGCTTGATTTAGGAGTTGAATGTTTGAAGTCATTGCTCGAAACAAACATAGATACCAAGTGCAATGTTTCAGCAGAGCAAAAAGAAAACGAAAAGCGAATAGGCAAGGAGTTCCTTGTTTTTTGGAAAGAATGGCTAAAAAACGCTCTCAAACAAGAAGGGAGGTTATCGTGAGCGAGTGGAAAGAATATAAGTTGGGGGAGATAATTACTACTAATGCAAAAAGCATTGGGAAAAATTATCCGTTTTCTCGGATTTCTTATCTGGATACAGGGTCTATCACTTGTAATAAAATAGACACATTACAAGAGTTTAATATTGATGAAGCTCCAAGTAGAGCCAAGAGGTTGGTCTCAGAAGATGACATAGTTTATTCAGCAGTAAGACCAAATCAATTACATTACGGATATATCAAGAATCCGCAAATGAATCTTGTTGTTTCAACTGGCTTTGTTACAATTACTTGCGATCAACAAAAAATCAATCCTAAGTACTTGTATTATAGCTTAACACAGTCTCAGACCACAGAATATTTACATTCAATAGCCGAGGCTTCTACGTCGGCATATCCTTCACTTAAGCCCAGCGATATAGAGGCTTTGGATATTCTATTGCCCCCTCTCCATGAACAGAAGCGGATCGCAAGTATATTGAGTTCGTTGGATGATAAGATTGATTTGTTAACACATCAAAACCGTACCCTCGAAGCAATGGCAGAAACCCTTTTCCGGCATTACTTTAATGAGAAAGATAATGACGATACAATTGAGCAACTAATATGTATTCAAAATGGATATGCATTTAAAAGCCAAGACTTTAAAGAGACGGGGGCTAATGGTGTTGTGAAAATTAAGAATATTTCGGGAGGAGTAATAAATATAGATACAACTGACTATATTGACAGTCAAATTGCCGATGCGATACACCCCAAATTTAGAATATCAAGTGGTGATATTCTTATAGCCATGACTGGTGCTGAAATAGGTAAATTAGGTATTATACCATCTACTGATAAAAGCCTTTGGTTAAATCAACGAGTAGGATTACTTGCAGAGAAATATAAGGGAGCAAAGTATTTAGCCTATTTACAATTAAAAAGTGATTTTGGACAAGATTATATAGAAAATACTGCAACCGGAAGTGCCCAACCCAATATTAGTGGCAATGGTATTGAAAAATGTGGCTTTCCTAAATTAAGCGAGTCCGATATTATTGAGTATTCTTATCAAATAGGCGAGTTATACGACAAAGTTATATTTAATTTAGGGCAAATCAGCACATTGGTAAAATTGCGGAACATATTGTTGCCAAAGTTAATGAATGGAGAAATAATTGTAAATGGATAAGTTAAAAACTAAAATATCGCAATATGGTAGATGGGCTCCAATAAATGACTATATATTACGAGTTGAAACCCATTTAGAAACAGACTTCTCTATAAGTTTAGAAAATGCGAAAGCACTACTTGAAAGTATAGGAAAAGAAATTTGCGATGCTAAAGGATGTCCACTTGCAGACGATTCATCTGTAAATGGAGTATTAAAAAACGCATTCAGTGTTATGGGATATTCCAAAAATGATATGGTTTCTCAAATTTCGTCTTCTTTAGCTACTATTGGACAAAAGATAGGAGAATTACGTAATGATATTGGTGCATCATCACATGGCAAGACCTTAGAACAGCTAAGAAAAAGGAATGATGCTGTTAATGAAATGACAAAGTATTTTCTGATAGATTCTGTTGAGTTAGTTGCCTGTTTCCTTATTGGGTTATTTGAGGGTGAGCATATTCCTGAAAACATTAGTCCTGAAATTAAGTATGATGATTGTGAAGAATTTAATGACTATTGGGATGATATATACGGTGACTTCTCTATGGGAGATTACTCATTTACTGCAAGTGAAATATTGTTTAATAATGATATGAAAGCATATTCTGATGAATACAAATCATATCTTACAGATAGTAAAAACGACGATGAATCATAAACTAACCGAATCAATCATAGAAAATTTCGCAATTGAGTTATTCCAACGACTTGGTTACGAATACGTCTATGCGCCAGATATTGCACCCGACAGCGAGAATCCGGTGCGAAGTTCATTTGAAGAAGTGATACTCACAGAGCGGCTAACAAAAGCGGTTCGACGCATCAATGTGTCGTTGCCTGCCGATGCAGTGGACGAGGCGATTAAAACCGTGCTTCGCATTGCTTCCCCTGACACACTTGCCAACAACGAGCAGTTTCACCGATTGCTCACTGAAGGTGTGCCTGTAACGATTCACAAAGAGGGTACGGAACGTGGCGAAAGGGTTTGGTTGATTGATTTTGAGTATCCGGAACTCAATGATTTTGTAGTGGCAAACCAATACACCATCATCGAGAACGGACACAACAAACGCCCCGACGTGATTCTGTTTGTAAACGGTTTGCCGTTGGTAGTTATCGAGCTAAAAAATGCTGCAGATACCAACGCCACCATACAGAGTGCTCATCGTCAGATTGAGACCTACAAACAGGCTATTCCATCGCTATTCACCTATAACTCATTGGTCGTAATTTCGGATGGATTGGATGCTCGTGCCGGTTCGCTCTCGGCAGGGTTCAGTCGCTTTATGGCGTGGAAAACCGAGGACGGGAAAGCTGAAGCATCGAAACTTGTCAGTCAATTGGAGGTAATGATAAAAGGGATGCTTAATAAAATAACCCTGCTCGACCTTATTCGCTCGTTTACGGTATTTGAAAAATCGAAGTCTGAAGATCCAAAGACAGGAATTACAACAATAAAAACCATCAAGAAGATTGCCGCTTATCATCAATACTACGCCGTAAACAAAGCGGTAGAGTCAACCATACGTGCCACAGGCTTTAATCAAATGTCAAACTGCGTGGCAGAGCCACCGGCAAAATATGGACTTCGGGATGTTGTTGAGCAACCTGAAGGAGACCATAAAGCAGGTGTTGTATGGCATACGCAAGGTTCTGGCAAATCGTTGTCGATGGTGTTTTATACAGGAAAGGTGGTGCAGAAGCTCAATAATCCTACCATCGTCGTCATTACCGATCGCAATGACTTGGACGACCAGTTGTTTGATACCTTTGCGGCATCAAAACAGTTACTTCGTCAAACTCCGGTACAAGCTGAAAATCGAGATGAACTGAAAAAGCTTCTCAAAGTGGCTTCGGGCGGTGTCATTTTTACCACAATACAAAAATTCCAACCTGAAACAGGGAATGTATATGATACACTGACTGACCGTAGCAATGTAATCGTAATTGCTGACGAAGCTCACCGCACACAATACGGTTTCAAAGCCAAAACAGTCGAGGTGCGCAATGAAGCTGACGAAGTAATCGGATCTGAAATAAAATATGGATTTGCCAAGTATCTGCGTGATGCTTTGCCCAATGCTACCTATTTGGGATTCACAGGGACCCCCATCGAGGCTACAGATGTAAACACACCTGCCGTATTTGGACATTACGTGGATATATACGACATTGCCCAAGCTGTTGCTGATGGTGCTACCGTGCGTATATTCTATGAAAGTCGTCTTGCAAAAATAGACCTTAGCGACAACGGCAGAGAATTAGTTGAAGAATTAGATAAAGAACTGTCGCAAGACGATTTAACCGATGTGCAAAAGGCAAAAGCTAAATGGACGCAGCTTGAAGCTCTTATCGGCAGTCCGAACCGTTTGAAAAATATCGCTAAAGACATTGTGACACACTTCGAAACCCGGCAACAAGTATTTGAGGGCAAGGCAATGGTGGTGGCTATGAGTCGTCGCATTGCTGCCGAACTATATGATGCTATCATCAAAATTCGCCCCGAATGGCATTCGGACGATCTCACAAAAGGAGCAATTAAGGTCGTGATGACAAGCTCATCATCCGATGGGGCAAATATTGCTAAACACTATACAACAAAAGAGCAACGCCGTGCCCTCGCCGAGCGAATGAAGAATCCTGATGATGAGCTGAAATTGGTTATTGTGCGTGATATGTGGCTCACAGGGTTTGATGCTCCGTGCCTCCATACACTATATATAGACAAACCGATGCAGGGACATAACCTGATGCAAGCCATTGCCCGTGTAAACCGTGTGTACAAGGATAAGCCCGGAGGATTGGTGGTAGATTATCTCGGTATAGCCTCCGACCTTAAAAAAGCCCTTTCGTTCTACTCTGATTCAGGTGGTAAAGGTGATCCTACACTCCAACAGGAGCAGGCTGTGGAGATCATGCTCGAAAAACTAGAGGTAATCTCACAGATGTTTCATGGATTTGAATACGAAAACTATTTCGAAGCCGACACGTCGGGCAAACTTTCGTGGATATTGCGTGCTGAAGATTTCATCTTGGGCGTTGAGGATGGTAAGAAACGTTTCGTAAATGAAGTAGCAGCACTCGGGAAAGCTTTTGCCATAGCCATTCCACATGATAAGGCTATGGATGTAAAAGATGAGGTTTCATTCTTTCAGGCTGTGAAAGCACGTTTGTGTAAGTTTGACTCTACAGGTGAAGGACGAACTGACGAAGAAATTGAAACAACCATTCGTCAGGTCATCGACCAAGCATTAGTATCTGAAAAAGTGATTGACATCTTTGATGCTGCTGGAATTAAGAAGCCGGATATTTCCATTCTATCAGAGGAGTTCTTGATGGAACTCAAAGGAATGGAACATAAAAACATTGCATTAGAAGTGCTACATAAGTTACTCAGTGACGAGATAAAAGAGCGATCAAAACACAATCTTATCGAAAGCCGCTCGCTGATGGAAATGCTCGAAAGTTCCATCACCAAGTATCATAACAAGGTGATTACAGCCGCCGAAGTAATTGAAGACCTTATACGTCTAAGCAAGCATATTGTAGAACAAGACAATGCAGCCAAAGAATTGGGTTTAACAAATTATGAATATGCATTTTACACAGCAGTAGCTGATAACAATAGCGCGATTGAGTTGATTGGCAAAGAGAAGTTGCGTGAGTTGGCAGTGGTATTAACAGAAACGATTCGAAACAATACGACGATTGACTGGACAATAAAAGAGAATGTTCGAGCCAAAATGAAAGTGGCGGTTAAACGCATCCTACGGAAATTTGGCTATCCACCCGATATGCAGCTGTTAGCAACTGAAACAGTGCTCAAGCAGGCAGAAATGATAGCAGAAGAATTGATAAAATAGAAAATCATGGCGAAACAAGATAGTAATAAAGGAATAGTCTATGTTTTAACCAACTCGGCAATGCCGGGATTGGTTAAAATCGGAATGACTACACGTGAGAGTATTGATACTCGAATGAAGGAGCTGTACAGTACAGGTGTTCCTGTGCCGTTCGACTGTGAGTATGCGTGTGAAGTTAAGGCTTCAGATTGTGCAAAGATTGAAAAAGCTCTGCATACTGCTTTTAAGCCTAACCGTATAAATGACAATCGTGAGTTTTTTCAAATTAAACCGGAACAAGCCACTGCCATACTAGAACTGTTCGACCGTAAAGACATCACTACTGAGGTAAATGCCGAAATTGAAAATGACTTGACCCCAGAAGATAAAGTCGCTGGCGAAAAGATAAAATCAAGTCGTCGTCCACCAATGAATTATCGAGAGATGGGTCTTCATACAGGTATCAAACTTACATTTGTGAAAGATTCGTCGGTGCAGGTAACTATCTCTGGAGACAAGAAAGTTTTATATAACGGAGAAGAATTTTCACTTACAGCCGTAACCAAAAGACTATTGGGAATAACTCATGCTCTCCAACCTACCGCATATTGGGAGTACGAAGGCAAAAACCTACGTGATATTTATGATGAAACATATTCATTAGAGGAGTAATTTATGACCAGAGAGCAGAAGATATTATCCCTATTGGCTCAGTTTAAGGAACTGAGTATTGACAAACAGATAGATTACGATAAATTCTATCTGTACTCACTTATTACCCATTCCACAGCAATTGAAGGTTCTACTGTTACTGAGATTGAAAACCAACTTCTGTTTGACGAGGGTATCAGTGCAAAAGGTCGTTCGATGACTGAGCAACTGATGAACTTAGACCTGAAAGCGGCATACGAGCAATCTATTGCTTTTGCAAAGAGCCATAGTGATATTACTATTGAGATGCTTAAAAAGCTATCATCCATTGTTTTGAAGAATACAGGAACAACCTATCAAACGGCTTTGGGCGAATTTTCGTCAGCAAATGGAGCTCTTCGTTTACTGAATGTCACGGCAGGTGCCGGAGGACGTTCTTATATGAATTACTCTAAGGTGCCTACAAAGCTGGCGGAACTTTGCGAAAGTATAAATCAAAGACGAAAGGCTCTTTCAAAAACGAATATTATTGACTGCTACAAACTGAGCTTTGATGCACATTTTCATTTGGTAACTATCCACCCTTGGGCTGATGGAAACGGTAGAATGTGCCGATTGCTGATGAATCAGTTACAGTTTGAGTATGGGATTGTTCCTTCCAATATCAACAAAGACCGTAAAGCTGAATATATTGATGCTCTTATCGCTACTCGTGAAAACGATGATATAGAGCTATTTCACAACTTTATGTTTGATGAACATATACGCAACTTGGAGCAGACAATTCGTAATTATCAGGCTTCCATAGAAGATGAAGGTTTAGAGCCTCGTGTCAATGTCGGTATAAATGTCGGCATAAATGTCGGCATAAACGAACAGCGCACATTAGAACTTATTCGAATTAATAATAGGATAACAGCAAAAGAGGTTGCCGAATCGCTCTCTGTATCCTTACGACAGGGTGAACGTATTATGGCAACATTAAAAGAGAAAGGCTTAATTATGCGTGTCGGTTCTAATAAATCGGGGCATTGGGAGATTATAGAGTAACCATAATGCAACGAAAGCTCAAACAATTGAAATATATTTTTAAAGGGTGTACTGGGTACAAAGTCAGTTATTGCAAAATTTGCAACAACGCACCCGATGGAAAACATATCAGTGCTATTATAATGTAGCGAATAAAAATGGATATAATTCTACTAACAGAAAACAAGAAACAATACATAGACCTGCTGCTACTTGCTGACGAGCAGGAATCTATGATCGACCGTTACTTAGAGCGTGGAGACATGTTTGTGCTTAATGACAATGGTGTAAAGGCTATTTGTGTCGTTACAGATGAAACGAACGGAATTTGCGAACTCAAGAATATTGCAGTGACTCTCGAATCACAACGACAGGGATACGGTAAGAGGCTGATAAATTATTTAGTTAAGCACTATGCTGGAAAGTACACCCGAATGATAGTTGGCACAGGTGATGTGCCAAGTGTAGTTGGCTTCTATAAAAGTAGTGGTTTTGAATATTCACATCGAATAGAAAACTTCTTCACTGACAACTACGATCATCAGATGTTTGAAGATGGGGTATTGCTGAAAGATATGGTATATTTTAAACGGAATATTCCAGAGAGCATCATCATAAAAACCTATTACGGTGGTGTTCCTGCCTGCGGTGTATTTTGTGGTGGTTGTCCCACTTATACGCGAGACAAGAAACCATGTTTAGGTGCTGAGCAAAACAAAGAAAAGTGTGAGAGATGTAAAACATTTCATCTTTGTTGTACCGAAAAAGGAATCACTCATTGTTATCAATGTACAGTCTTTCCATGTGCAAAATTTAAAAGCTTCGCAAAACGATGGCTGAAATATGGACAAGACTTTGTTGCCAATCAAAAACTATTAAAACAAACCGGTGAAATGGAATTTTTGAAACAGTATAATCAACGAACAGTATAAAGATTAAAAGAACAAAATGAAAAATAGAAACATACTCCTCATAGGATTCTTGTTTTACACTTTACGGCTATTTGCGCAAACTGAATATACAGTAAATTTATATGATGCACAAAGAGAGCGCATTGTTCCAATTGCTATATATGAACCAAAACACGTAAACAAACATACTCCAGTCATTATATTCAATCATGGATATGGACAAAATATTCCTGATTCGTATATATCATACTCATGCTTAACAAAGCCATTAGCTATGAAAGGTTATTACGTGATAAGTATTCAGCATGAATTGCCAAATGACCTGCCGTTAGCGATGAGTGGCAACTTTATGGAGACACGAATGCCCAACTGGGAAAGAGGTGTTGAGAATATATTGTTTACCATCAAAGAGTTTAAGAAACTCAAGCCCAAACTGAGTTGGGATAACATTACTGTTATGGGACATTCCAATGGTGGGGATATGGCAATGTTATTTGCAACCAAACATCCAATGATGGCTCAAAAGATTATATCTTTAGACCATAGAAGAATGATAATGCCACGATGTAGTTCTCCTAAAGTTTATACGTTGAGAGGCTCAGACTACGGAGCAGACGAAAATGTAATTCCGACAGTAGAAGAACAACAAAAGTATCATATCTCAGTTATTCAATTAAATGATATTAAACATGGGGATATGGATAACAAAGGAAAAAGAGAACAACACGATACAATACTTTACTATCTATATAAATTTCTAAAATGAAAACAGATTATAAAGTCGGCGAGTTGATATACGACGCAAATATTTACGATGGATTGAATACCTTTCTCTCGGATTTGCAATTCTATAAAAAATGGCTTCCGACGAACAAAGATGCTCGAATACTTGAACTATGCTGTGGCACGGGTAGGCTTACTATTCCAATTGCACAAGATGGATATAGTATTTGTGGCGTAGATTACACACTGTCAATGCTCGAACAAGCAAAGGCGAAAGCTGCCGAAGCAGGGTTGGATATTGATTTTATTGAGGCAGATATTAGAGCACTCGACTTGCAAGAGAAATTCGACTTTATCTTTATTCCGTTTAACTCAATTCACCATTTATACAGGAACGAAGATTTGTTTAAGGCATTAGAGTGTGTTAAAAGCCATCTCAAAGATGGAGGGTTGTTTCTGTTGGATTGCTTTAATCCCAATATTCAGTATATTGTAGAGAACAAAAAAGGTCAAGCCGTGATTGCCGAATACACAACGGACGACGGTCGAAAAGTTTTGATAAAAGAAACTATGCGTTACGAGAGTGCAACCCAAATCAATCGTATTGAGTGGCACTATTTTATAAACGGAGAGTTTCATTCAACCCAAAATTTGGATATGCGATTGTTTTTCCCTCAAGAATTGGATTCATATCTGGAGCAAGCTGGGTTTGATATTGTTCACAAGTTTGGAGGTTTTGAAGAAGAACCGTTTGATGATAAATCGGAAAAACAGATATATATTTTGTCATTAAACCATTTGGGAGATAATGATAAGTGATGCAATAGCAGAGGAATACAATTCTGATTTTGAATAAGCAAAACAGAGTAAACTCTTTAACTGAATCCACTTTGCCGTTCTTTCATTACTGTACAAAAGCACTACAAATAATCAAATATACAGTATGCTTGTACAAAAATTCTGCACTTTCTTTGAACCATGTGCCCCATTTTTCATACCTTTGCCCTCGTAAACCATTTGTAACCCCAGTGCGGTAACACCCACCAAATCAACTCTCTAAAATTGATTGGGAACTTCCGCAAATGGGCTGAAAAAGCGCGGTACAACACGTATATCGAAAAGACTGAAAACCAACGCATTGAATTTCCCGGTACTTTCAATGTAATTGTATAAATGAGGTTTGTACCGTTTAAAAGAGCAAAACGCTAACACTCAATAGTGTAAATATGCTGCATCGGCAAATAAATCTAATCATATATACCCAGTTATCCCCAAAGCGAAAACGATGAGAGATTTTTCTTTATAGCTAGCTTAGGATGTTCAGTTCTCCTATCTCCCATTTCAAAACAAAGGCTGTCCATTATCTAATATGTGACAGCCTTTCTATGAAAGTTTTCTTCAGATAAATATCATACTTTTTTCATAAACTCCTTCGGTGTTTTTCCAAAATACTCCTTATACCTGCCTCTGAAGTTTTTCAGATTTCGCATACCCACCATTTCAGCAACCATAGTCACAGAAAATTTTCCGCTTTCCAAAAGTTCCCGTGCCTTCTCCATCCTGATTCTCGAAATCAAATATTTGGGTGCTTCTCCCGTCAACAACTTCCACTTATTATAAAAGGTTGTCCGGCTCATGCACATCCTGGAGGCAATATCATCTACTGTCAAATCCTCTTTATCCATATTCTCCATAATGTAAAGCTTCACTTCATTCAAAAATGCCAGATTGGCATCCTGCTGAGCCCGCTCCATAGGTTTCGTTAAAAAATCTTCTCCAAAAACTTTCTGAAGAAATGTCTTCCGAAGAAAACGGCTATTATTTATCAATATGGATATTTCCACTTTAAGGTCCTCCAGATTAAAGGGCTTACATACAAAGAGATCAGCCTGAGAAGAACAACGCTTTTCCCGCCGTTTCACATCAATGTGCGACCCCATCAATATCACCGGAATAAAGGAGGTGTCCCTCGACGTCTTCAGTTTAGAAGAAAGTTCCTCACCGCTCATACCTTTCAACATGATATCACAAATCACCAAATCCGGATACTCTTCACATATTACCTCCAATGCTTCCTGACCGTCATCAAAGTTCCTCACTACAAAACATTCCGATAAACGTTTCTCAAGATAATCCTTGAATCCCTTGTCATTATCAGCAAGTATCACTAAAGGTCTATCCATATTTTTTTTCTTCGAGAAACCATGGAAAGCCATTTCCGATTCATTCACCTGAAAAGTGTCCGGAATATTTAAGGATGTATACACCCCCGAAACCGCACACGAACATCTTATGGGAAATCGAAGCAGAGCCTCCTTTTCCAAAGTCAGTATTTTCCCGTCACATATATTCATCAACTTGTCAAAAAACACACCGCCCATGCCATACTGCTTGCCATGCAGAGGTCGCAGAATAGGAAGCCGCGACGAGTACCATCTGCAACATTTCAGAAATCGCTTGTTGCCTGTATCCTTAATCCTGATTGCCCAGTAATCTCCCTTCAACGAAACCTGCATCGAGAGATGCGTTTCCGGCAGAGAACACTCGATGGCACTCAATACAAACCGGTCGATAACCGGAGATATCTTTCCCGGATCAAACCAAGCGCTTGCATAGTCAAAATCCGGAACCAAATCCAGCTTCATCTGCAACCCGGCCACATGAGACTGTAAAAAAGACACTTTCTTCCTCATAAATGCGCCGATTTCATGTTCTGCAACTACCAGGCTACCAGAATTGCCAAATAGTCGTTTCAACTCCATCAACGCTATCAAGTGCTGCTCCAGCCCGCCTATATGATGAAGTGCAACAGCCAGTTCCTTCTTTATGTCTTCCGGACAGTCTCCTTCGTAAACTGCCCCTAACGGTGTCTTAATCAAAGAAATGGGATTACGTATGTTTTGAAAGGTATCAATGAAATACTGATTTCCCTCTTTCAGTAAATCTCTTTCTTCACTGATACAGAGTAAATGGAACAAAAGCCAACATAATATACAGATTCCACTAGCCACTATTGGCAGAACAGACCAGGGAACCTTATGATATACGCCGATGGATAGCAGGAAAACGCATAATGACACTACTATTATTATTATCGATAAATGTTTCATACTATTATAAGTTTAAGTAATAATGATTCGTACTAATATATACCCGAGTTTTCAGTCAATAGCAGGATAATCCCAAGTATGTCATCAGGAGGCGGTCTAATGGGGGAACGGCAGGTTCCTTGAATCATCGAATTCACCTTACCAACCCTCGTTTGCTAGCAGAGCCTGCATTCCGTCCACCTGCATTTCATACCCAGCAACTCTCTAAACCATTCATTTCCCATGCCCAACGTATCTTTAAATATCAATACAACATTCCGCTTATCCAAGATAGCTCCAATCAATTATTCTCAAACAAAATAATAGTATAACAAACGGAAAGGCTAAAAAGATGATACCACTTCACACATATTCTTATCATACTCACATATCTTGCGCATGAAACAGAAAGACATTATCTTTGCAGCATGAAACAAGAACTGAAAGAAAACGGAGGATTACCGGCACATATACTCTGGACACTTGCTATCGTAGCTGGCGTGTCCGTAGCCAACTTGTATTACAATCAACCCCTGCTTAATATCATGCGGCATGAATTGGAAGTTTCTGAATTCAAAACGAACCTCATTGCCATGATTACACAAATCGGATATGCGCTGGGATTATTGTTCATCGTCCCATTAGGAGACCTCTATCGACGCAAGAATATCATCCTAACGAATTTCTTCCTACTCATATTTTCCCTTCTAGCCATTGCCATGGCACCGAACATCTACATCATCTGGGCAGCATCACTCATTACCGGCATCTGCTCCATGATACCCCAAATATTTGTACCGATTGCCTCGCAATTCTCACGCCCCGAAAACAAGGGACGGAATGTAGGTGTCGTCATCTCAGGATTACTGACTGGAATACTTGCATCACGTGTTGTCAGCGGATTTGTGGGTGAAGTGCTTGGCTGGCGTGAAATGTACTTCATCGCCGCTGGAATGATGTTACTATGCGCTATCGTTGTATTAAAGGTACTACCGGACATACAACCGACTTTCCAAGGCAAATATTCCGGGCTGATGAAGTCTCTTTTCTCATTAGTAAGAGAATACCCCTCTCTACGAATCTACTCGATACGTGCAGGACTGGCCTTTGGCTCATTCCTTGCCATGTGGTCCTGCCTTGCATTCAAAATGGGAGAAGCCCCGTTCCATGCATCCAGCGATGTCATCGGCATACTAGGGCTCTGCGGCATTGCCGGAGCCTTAACCGCATCTTTTGTAGGAAAATATGTAAAAAAGGTAGGCATACGCAATTTCAACTTTATCGGTTGCGGAATGATTCTGCTTGCATGGGCCTCGCTCTTTTTCTGCGGAAACAACTATGCAGGTATCATTACCGGTGTCATTCTTATAGACATAGGCATGCAATGTATCCAACTCAGCAACCAGACCAGTATTTTCGACATCTACCCGTCTGCCTCCAATCGGGTAAATACGATTTTCATGACCACTTACTTCATCGGCGGCTCTTTGGGTACCTTCCTTGCAGGAAGCAGTTGGCAGACTTGGGGATGGAGTGGCGTGGTCGGCACCGGCGTTATTTTAACAATAATATCGTTGTCCATCACCCTTTACAGCAAGAAATAACAAGGATACTATCATTTTTCCAAGCAAACGCAAAGATTTGATAATTTTTATCATGCAAAGGATAAGGAAGATATTGAACAGAATTGTTATACCTTTGTCGCATCAAACTATAAACGACAGATTGATAATAGATTCGTCAACCAGGCATAGTCAAAAACAACCCTATGAATTCAGCAAAGAAAATACCCTCTCCACTCGTTTCTCTATTTCCCATCGCTTTTCTCGTAGGAATGCTGTTCGCCACCATCCATACTTTCGGAAGTGACGCCTTGAGTGGAGGAAGCCAGATTTCCCTGCTTGCCACCACTGGTATGTGTGTCTTTATCGGCATGGCTTTCTACCGCATCCCTTGGAAAGATTATGAACTTGCCATCACCAACAACATTTCAGGTGTTGCCACAGCTATCATTATTCTATTGATTATCGGTGCTTTGAGCGGCACATGGATGATAAGTGGGGTGGTACCTACCCTTATATATTATGGTATGCAGATTATCCATCCGAATTTTTTCCTTGCTTCTACCTGCATTATTTGTGCATTGGTATCAGTAATGACGGGAAGTTCATGGACCACTATCGCCACCATCGGTATCGCCCTTTTGGGCATAGGTAAGGCACAAGGTTTTGAAGAGGGATGGATAGCCGGTGCCATCATTTCGGGAGCCTATTTCGGAGACAAAATTTCACCGTTATCGGATACCACAGTCCTTGCCTCATCCGTAACGGAAACACCGTTATTCAGCCATATCCGCTATATGATGATCACCACCGTCCCCTCTCTCCTCATCACCCTTGTCATCTTTACAGTAATGGGACTCACACACGAAACGAACAATACACAACAGATCGCGGAATTTACGGCAGCATTGGACGCCAAATTCAACATTACTCCCTGGTTACTGGCTGTTCCCGTGATTACGGGAATACTGATT